>Ga0194063_10002715_pt1 | contig 10867 bp, 6 predicted proteins | sample SepL3720m_MetaG_FD_155459 | JGI IMG/M metagenome (GOLD analysis project Ga0194063, IMG submission 155459) | Anoxic zone freshwater microbial communities from boreal shield lake in IISD Experimental Lakes Area, Ontario, Canada - Sep2016-L373-20m | ecosystem: Environmental > Aquatic > Freshwater >...
TATACAGGGTTGACCGGCTGGCCGGCCTCCGCGATCCGCGCCACGGTGATGCTGACGGTGGTCATTATCGGCTGGGCACTCAGGCGGCCGAGCGACCTGATCAACTCCCTCTTTACGGCGGCCCTCATCATTTTGATCTGGGAGCCGCGGCAAATCTTCCAGGCCGGCTTCCAACTCTCTTTCTTTGTCGTCCTGTGCATGATCCTGACGATGCCGGTCATGCAGGAACTCGCCAAACGCCTGGTGGCGCCTGATCCCTTGCTGCCAGCCAAACTGCAGCCGCGCTGGCGGCGAACATTGCGCGCGCCGGGCCGGTTTGTCGGCGACCTGCTGCTGACTTCTTTCGCCGCCTGGATCGGCTCCCTGCCCCTGGTCGCGTATTACTTCCATATTGTGACGCCCGTCAGCACACCAGCCAATGTCGTCGCCGTTCCTTTATGCGGGCTGGTATTGATCAGCAACTTCACCAGTCTATTGCTGGCGGGCTGGTTTCCGGCCCTGGCGGAACTCTTCAACCACGCGGGCTGGTTCCTGATGGAATGCATCTGTGTCTCGAGCCATTGGTTCGCTGACTGGCCCGCCGCTTATTTCTATGCGTCCGAGCCGAGCCTGTTCGCTACCGGGCTGTATTACCTCGTGCTGCTGACAACACTGACCGGCTGGATTTTTCGACCCAAATTGCGCGCCTGGAAAATCGCAGCCCTCGCGTTGGCGGTTTGCTGCTGGGCCTGGCAATGCTGGCGAGAATGCTCCGTCACGCGGCTGAGCATCCTGCCCGTGAACGGCGGGACCGCCATTTACTTTGACGCGCCGGGCTGGAGAAACGATCTGCTCATCGATTGCGGGAACAGCAACTCCGTTCAGTTGCTGACCAAACCGTTCCTATGCGCTCATGGGGTGAACCGCTTGCCAGCGTTGCTCCTCACGCACGGCGACTTGCGCCACGTGGGTGGCGCCGAAATGCTGGCTAGTTGCTTCCGGGTTGAAACACTCTGCGCCAGCGCCGTCCGATTTCGCTCGCCCGCTTATCGGCGGATTCTCAAAGACCTGGGCCGCGCGCCGGAGAAATTGCGGACGATCAGCCGCGACGACCAGTTGGGTTCCTGGAAAGTCCTGCACCCCGATACAGGCGATCATTTCGCCCAGGCGGATGATAATGCCCTGGTGCTGTTAGGCACGGTCCACGGCACGCGAGTTCTGCTCCTTTCAGACCTGGGCCGACCCGGACAATATGCTCTACTCGAAAGATACCCCGATCTGCGCGCAGACATTGTGATTACGGGTCTGCCGGTTCAAAGCGAAGCGATTTGCGACGCGCTGATCGACACCCTTCAACCGCGGGTAATCATCGTTGCGGATTCAGAACTTCCAGCCTCAGAACGCGCCAGCCCGAAACTGCGCGAGCGTTTCGGGCAGCGAAAAGTTCCGGTCATTTACACGCGGTTGGCTGGGGCCGCGACCATCGAGTGGCGCGAGCAGTCGTGGGAGCTTCGGACGATGAACGGGAGCAGAATCTCCAACGGAAATGTGGCCCCGCTGCCAGAGCCGCCGCCGGCGAAGTTAAGACCTGAGGGCGGGCCGACTTAAGTACCTGGAAACGGACTGGCGCGAAACCCTTGGGTTCGCGGAGGAATTGAGCAGCGAATATGCTGAGCAGACCGGTGCTGGGGCCGTGGACATTTGACACCTGGCTTGCGCGGTTCTGCTCCGCGCAGACACCTTTTGGACGTTCGATATTCAACAGCACGAGTTGGCCAAGGCGGCCGATCGAATCCGTAACGTCCCTCGATTGGTCACAAAGCTCCTATAAAGTGGTTATAGCAAATCGCCTGCGTTCCCGCTACCTTCCTTCCGGTATATGACGCAGCACTTTAATTCCATCGAGTCCGTGGTCACCGACTTGCAAAAAGGCAAGATGGTGATCGTGGTGGACGATGCTGACCGCGAGAACGAAGGTGACCTGATCATGGCCGCGCAGTTTGTGACGCCCGCGGCGGTGAATTTTATGGCCAAACACGGGCGAGGGCTGATCTGCGTCCCGACGACTTCCGAGCGGCTGCAGCAACTCGGTATCGAGCGCATGGTGCGCCAGAATCGCGAGACCTTTAAGACCGACTTTCAAGTCAGCGTCGATGCCACGCGCGGCATTACCACCGGCATCAGCGCCGCCGACCGCGCCGAGACGATCAGAATCATGGCTGAGCCGACGGCGGTGCCCGAGGATCTGGCGCAGCCGGGACATGTGTTTCCGCTGCGCGCCCGCCCGGGCGGAGTCTTGCAGCGCGCCGGCCACACGGAGGCTACCGTGGACCTCGTGCATCTCGCCGCCTGCCGGCCCATTGGCGTCATTTGCGAAATCATGAGCGGCGACGGCTCGATGGCCCGGCTGCCGGAGCTGATTCGGTTCGCCAAAAAGCATTCCCTGAAGATTTGCGCGATTGCGGACCTGATTCAATTCAGGCGCGCCCGCGAAAAGCTGGTCGAGCGCATCGAGGTGGTGAAGCTGCCGACCGATTACGGAGATTTCGACCTCTACCTCTATGAATCGAGAATCGACGGCCAGCACCACCTGGCCCTGGTCTGCGGCGAAGTGGCGGGGAAGAAGAATGTGCTGGTGCGCGTTCACAGCGAGTGTTTGACCGGTGACGTATTTGGGTCGCGCCGCTGCGATTGCGGGTCCCAGTTGCACCAGGCGATGCGGCAGGTGGCCACGGCCGGCTGCGGCGTCGTCGTCTATATGCGCCAGGAGGGGCGCGGCATCGGCCTGGCTCCGAAAATCAAGGCTTACAAATTGCAGGAGCAAGGATACGACACCGTCGAGGCAAACCAGAAACTCGGCTTCGACATGGACCTGCGCGAGTACGGCCTGGGGGCGCAAATTCTCACCGACCTCGGCCTGAAGACGATTCGCCTGTTAACCAACAATCCGAGAAAGATCATCGGACTGGAAGGTTATGGCTTGGAGATCGTCGAACAGGCGCCGATCAAAGTGAAACCTAACCCGCACAACGCGCGTTATTTGAAAACCAAGCGGGACAAGCTTGGGCATTTGTTGTGACACACCGGCTCTCATGCTAACGCCTCTCAAATCCAGAACCTTTCGTGCCGGCAACCTGCGCGTTGCCATCGTCGCATCAAAGTATAATGCGCGGTATGTCGATGCCATGCTGACATCGGCCAGGGCGGAGCTAAAGCGCGCCGGAGTGAAGGACATCCAGGTCGTCCGCGTGCCCGGCGCTTATGAAATTCCCATTGTGGCCGCCCGGCTGGCGAGGGCTGCCGCACAAGTTGCCGACCCCGATCCTCGACCCTCGACCCGCACCCGTCTGATTTCCGCCATCATTTGCCTCGGCGTGATTCTGCGCGGCGAGACTGTCCACGCGGCGCACATCGGCGAGGCAGTCAGCAGCGCGCTGATGCAGATTCAACTGCAACAGGGAATTCCGGTTATCCACGAAGTGCTGCTGCTGGAGAACGAAGAACAGGCCCGCGCGCGGTGCCTGGGCCGGAAGCACAATCGCGGGGCGGAAGCGGCGCAGACGGCGCTGGAAATGGCGCAGTTGATGGCGGGCCTGCCTTAAATTTCGTTTCGACGGGCAACGGAATCCAATCTAGGTTGCAGGCGATGGCCAGCGACACCCAACTCACGCCCATGATGGCGCAGTACCGCCGCATCAAGAGCGAGCTGCCCAAGGATGCGCTGCTGCTGTTTCGGCTGGGTGATTTCTACGAGATGTTTTTCGAGGATGCGCAGAACGGCGCGCAATTGCTCAACGTGGCCTTGACCAAGCGCGGCGTCGTGCCGATGTGCGGCATCCCTTTCCACGCCGCCCCTGCCTACATCGGCCGCCTGCTCAAGGCCGGACGAAAAGTCGCCATCTGCGACCAGATGGAAGAAGCGCGGCCAGGTCAATTGGTGAAACGCGAGGTGACGCAAATCCTCAGTCCCGGCACCCACTTTGATGAGCGAATGCTCAAGGCGGAGAGGAATAACTTCCTCGCGGCGGTGTTCCCCGTCGGAAAAACCTTCGGTCTGGCGTTCACCGATTTGACGACCGGCGATTTCATGACGACGGAAGTGGAAGGGGACACGGCAGTGCTTGCGGAATTGCATCGGTTGCGGCCGGCGGAAATCATTTATCCCGGGGAGGCCGCCGCCGCGCGGGATTTGCTGCGCGGTGGCAGTCGAACGCCGCTTGGGCGGACGCCTCCGATCACCCCGCCAGTTGGGGAACGGGTGGAATCCAAGACAGATGGGGGGAACACCGTGGCTTCCTTTGGCTGGATTCTCAACGGCTACGATGACTGGGTGTTTGCGCCGGAAACGGCGCTGTTCACGGTGCGCGATCAATTCAAAGTCGCGTCGCTGGATGGCTTCGGCTTGAGGGGCCACACCGCTGCCATCGGCGCGGCCGGCGCGGTGCTGCACTATCTCACCCAACACCTGCGGCGGGACGTGGCCAACCTGACGCGTATATCGTTCTACGAGCGCGGCGATTACCTCGCCCTCGACCTCACCACATTGCGGCACTTGGAACTGCTGGAGCCGTTGCATCAGGACGCGCCCCGCAATGCGTCGCTATACGGCGCTCTCAACCGCACCGTCACCCCGATGGGCGCCCGGCGACTGCGCGACTGGCTGTCGCAGCCGCTCGCCACGATGGAACCGATTCGGCGCCGGCAGGAAGCGGTGCAAACCTTCCTTGATGCCACCAGTGGGCTGGAAGATTTCCGGGCCAAGCTCGCCCATGTGCGGGATTTGGAGCGGACGATCGGGCGGTTGAGCGCGGGAACTGGCAATGCAAGGGATTTGATCGTGCTGCGCATGGCCCTCGATCAGCTTCCAGGGTTGAAGGCTGTTCTTGCCCTGGTTATCGGATCTGAAACCAGGATGCCTGGTCAGCCGGATCACAATCAGAGTCTGCTCACGCCGGCTCCGGCAGAGGAATTGAGCGAAGAGGCGGGCGCCACCCAGCGGTTGCTTTGTGAGTTGCTTGAAATAATAACCGAACTGCCTGATCTCGTGGAGCTGATCTCCCGCGCCATTGTCGAAGAACCGCCGCTGGCGGTGAAGGAAGGCGGTTTGGTCCGCGACGGGTTTGATACCGCGCTGGACGAGTTGCGCACAGCGATGCGCGGCGGCAAAGATTGGATCGCCAAATTGCAGCAGGATGAAATCATGCGCACGGGCATCCAATCCCTCAAGGTGCGCTTCAATTCCGTGTTCGGCTACTACATTGAGGTCACCAAATCGAATCTCGACAAAGTGCCGCCGCACTACACCCGGAAGCAGACGATCGCCAACGGCGAACGGTTCATCACGCCGGAATTGAAAGAGATGGAGGGCAAGATTCTGGGAGCGGAAGAACGGGGCGTTAAACTCGAATACGAGTTGTTCCAGCGCGTGCGCGAGCAGGTGCTCGGACGATTGCCGCAAATCCAGAAAACCGCGGCGGCACTCGCCCAACTGGACGTGCTGGGATCGTTTGCCGAAACAGCGCGGCTGTATAATTATTGCCGCCCGCAAATCGGGAATGAGGGGGTGCTTTTCATTAGGGATGGGCGGCATCCGGTGCTGGAACAAAGCTTGATCGATGAGCGCTTCGTGCCAAACGACGCGCAGCTCGATAGCTCGACCCAAATCGGGCTTATCACCGGGCCGAACATGGCCGGTAAGAGCACTTATATCCGCCAGGTGGCGCTGTTGGTTCTGTTGGCGCAGACGGGTTCCTTCATTCCAGCCGCCGAAGCGCGCATTGACCTGGTGGACCGCATTTTCACGCGCATCGGTGCAAGCGATGATTTGGCGCGCGGGCAGTCCACCTTCATGGTGGAGATGTGCGAGACGGCGAACATCCTGAATAACGCGACGCCGCGCAGCCTGATCATCCTGGACGAGATTGGCCGCGGCACGAGCACGTTCGACGGTCTGAGCCTGGCCTGGAGCATCGTCGAGCACCTGCACAACCTGGTCGGCGCCAAGACCTTGTTTGCCACCCATTATCACGAACTGACCGAGCTGGCGGCTCGATTGCCGCGGCTGAAGAACTTCAACGTCGCCGTGCGCGAGTGGCACGACCAGATTGTCTTCCTGCGCAAAATTGTCGAGGGCGGCACCGACAAGAGCTACGGCATTCAGGTGGCCCGGTTGGCCGGCGTGCCGAAAAGCATTCTGGAACGGGCAAAAGAGATTCTGCGCAACCTCGAAGAATCCGAACTTACACCGGAAGGCAACGTGCGCCAGGCAACGCGCCGTCAGCAGGACCGCGACAAGCTCAAACAACTGGCACCGGCACCGCAGATGGATTTGTTTCGGTAAACATCCTTAACCCGCTTCCCATCACTTCAATCCGCCAGCCCAGCCAGGGGAAGCTGCCTCGTTAGCTCTTGCTCCCGACAAAGGCGGGTTGCAACTTCCAAGTCCTTCATTTAAGGTGAGGGGAAGCATGAAAATTACCGAAGCCATGGTCGCGGAGCACAGCATTTTTTTGAGCGTGTTTGACCAGATCGAACGCGTTCTGCCCAGCCTCACCACGCCAGCGGAGGTGAGGATGTTGGCCAATATCGTCGAGGGGCTGCTTGAAGGTCATGCGGAGACGGAAACGAACCTTGCGTACCTGGCGCTGGATCATGTTCTGCAGGACAAAGAGGAACTTCATCGGATGCATCAGGACCATCATGAAATCGACGGACGCCTTAAGAAAGTGCATGCCGCCAGCACCTGCGCTGAAGCACAGCGCATCCTGAAGTCGGCCCTGGTCGCGTCCCGGGAGCACTTCCGGCTCGAAGAAAGGAGCATTTTCCCCCTGCTCGAGAAGGTGTTGCACAAGGAAACGCTCACTGAACTGGGAGGCGCCTGGTTGCAGCGCTCGGTGGCAGAGGCGAGCACCGCTTAGAGTTTCCGTGAGCCGGGGTGGTCACCTTGGGTGCGTCAATGATGAACCCGCCGTGTGGATGTTCGCAGGGTGGTTTCAAGAAATCGTAGCCGCCGACGACGGTCGGCGCTGATCTCAGTAATTGAGGACAAGTGCGCCGACTGCCGTCGGCGGCTACGATTTTGCAGGTTCTTGAATCCGCCCTGATGTTCGATTGAGCAGAGCGTTTAAGATGACGCCAGCGATGCTGCCTGCGGTGATGCCGCTGTTTAGCATGATTTGCGCCCAACGAGGAAATTGGTGGTAGAATTTGGGCTCTGCAAGGGTGATCATACCTACGCCAAGGCTGATAGCTATGACCATGATGTTATGGGTGCCCTCAAATTGCACTTTACCCAGTGTTTTGATGCCGTTGGCCATCACCATGCCAAACATGGCGATTCCAGCTCCGCCCAACACGGGCGTAGGAATCGCAGCAATGACAGCCGCCATTTTTGGGAACAGGCCAAGTGCCACTAATATAACGCCAGCAGCAGCGACGACAAAGCGGCTCTTAATTCGAGTCAAGCCCACCAAACCGACGTTTTGGGCAAATGCAGTGTAAGGGAAGCTGTTCAAGATGCCGCCGAGGACGGTGGAAAAGCCATCAGCCCGCAATCCCCGGGTCAAAGCTTCCTGGGTGACGGGTTTGCCGATGATCTCACCTACAGCAATACAGTTTCCGGTCGTCTCGCTCATCGCTACGAGCATTACCAGCACCATGGCGGCAATAGCGGCCACATCGAAGGTGGGCAGGCCAAAGGCAAAGGGCGTTGTTATGCCAACCCAGCCGGCGGTCGATAGCTGGGAAAAGTTGACCATGCCAAGTGGAATGGCAAGGAGAGTGCCGGCAATCAAACCCAGCAGGACGGCAATATTGCTCAAGAAACCAGTGCAATAGCGGTAGAAGACTACCACCAAGCTTAACGTAATCAGCGCAAGCATGATATGCGACCCACTTGCGAAGTCCGCAGCGCTTGGATCGCCTCCGCCCGCCCAGCGCACAGCGACCGGCATCAATGTAAGGCCAATGATGGTGATAATCGTGCCGGTAACAACCGGCGGGAAAAATCGCAATAAACGACTGAAATACGGGCTGATTAGAAAGGTAACAATCCCGGCAACAATAATCGAACCGTAAATTCCTGTTAGACCCTGCTTCTGGCCAATGATTATCATGGGCGTAACGGCGGCAAAGGCGACGCCCTGGATAATCGGGATGCGGATGCCAATCTTCCCAATGCCGATGGTCTGAATGAGCGTAGCGATGCCGCAGGTAAACAAGTCAGCACTAATTAGATAGATGAGTTGGCCCTGGGCCAGCCCCAGACCATGGGCAACCATGAGCGGAACAGCCACTGCTCCGGCATACATGGCCAGCACATGCTGCAAACCATAGGCCAGTAGTTTGCCGAACGGCAGCATTTCATCGACCGGATGTGGTTGGTTGGTCATCTCCACGGATGTTCACTCTCTTCTCATGGTTGCTTTGGGCGCTTGGCCATACACAGCCAAGAAATCAAAGAAACACGTTGACGCGTCTCATACCAGGTAATTGCTTTTTGCGCGCCGTCGTGTAATCATCGCTGCGCGGGTGATCGCCAGCCTCGGCCTTTTGTTTGATCGCGGTGACGTCGCCCATGCCCATAGTGAGAATGCCACGCAAATTGTCCTGGGCAAGGGCTGGGTGGGTGAGCACCATGGCCAAGACCGCCAGCGAGGATATCCAGTTGATTTTGTTCACGCAAAGGAAGGATGGCGCGGCGGGGGTTGAGAGAGCAATCCGAAAGCGTTGGCGGTGGCTGGCCAAACCAGCACTTTCACTCACAGGACACGGTTCGAGGCACGCCCAGAACGGGCGTGCCCGAAAGCGTTTCTGTGAGGGCTTGCTAGCCCTAATGTGGGGCGTGAGCAGGTCACGCCCCATTCGTTTGGGCACACGGAGTAACGTGAAGAAGCATAAAATGAAACCAAAACAATTCACACCCGGTTTTTCTAGTCTGGCAATCATGGTGCTTGCTGTTTTCTCGCTTATGTCGGTGAGGGCGACGCGGCTTCCCGCCGCCACACTCAGCGGCCCTGCGAATGGGGCGACGGGTGTGTCAACGACGCCGACGGCTAGCTGGTCTGTCGAGATGTGTTTTCAGGACAGCCGAACGGGGATGGGAGTCGTACCGGATACGGTCCTCGTGGACGACACGAACGTGGCTAAACAGGTGGACGCGTCGGGACGATTAAGGCTGGATGTTCTCCCGGGCGAGCACCGTATTTTGGTCAGTGCCAAGGGCTATCAGAACCTTGGGACCCGCCAGACCGTGCTTGCCGGTAACGCTAGCAAAAGCATTATCCTGCTCGATCCTACCAACCCTCCGGCGGAACAGATCGCCGAACCACCAACTGGCGCAATTGGCGAGGTGCCGAGGGCGGCAATCAGGGGATACGTGGTCGATGATGAAACGGGTCAGCCGTTAGCAGGAGCGACGCTAGCGGTGGTGGGGACGAACGACCCCACTGTCACGGATGCACACGGTTTGTTTGCACTCACCGTACCGGTCGGTGATGGCACGCCCATCCCGGAAGATGATGCTGGAAGATTCTTCGTCAAGAAGGATATGGTCGTCACCAAGGTGGGCTACGGGACGGTGGAGGAACAGAACATTGTTCTGATTGGCGGAGAAACGTATCGGTTTCAGTTTCGTCTCGTTCCCGACGGCGTAACGCGGGTCATCAACGAGCAGGAGCATCGTGGAAATATGCAAGCGACCATATTCGACGGGCGACCGCCCGTGGCGGACGCCGCGGCAGCGAACCCACCTGCGAGTTTGGACACTCTGGTGCGCCAGACGCCGCTGCCTAAGTCCACGCCTTGCACCATCCGCGTGGGCCGGACGAGTTGCTCTTCTCTCCCGGGTGCGTGCAGCACAGTGGTGACCATGAGCATAGAGACCTACGTCAAGCACGTCCTGCCTGCGGAGTGGTTTGCGAGCTGGAATGCCGCGTCCTTGAAGGCCGGTGCAGTGGCGATCCGCAGCTATGGGGCATATTACGTCAACAATCCGATTAGTCCGAGTAGTTCGCCTGCCTACGACATTTGCGATAGCGCCTCCTGCCAAGTATACGGCGACTCGACGGTGGTTTCGACAGATTCGGCCGTCGATAATACTGCTGGAATGTATCTGGTTGACAGATCGGGGAATATCGCCCGAACAGAGTATTCGGCAGAAAACAATGACCTCGCGAATCGTGACACATGTGGAAACTGCTACACCCTAAACAAGCCGGGTGACGGTACCTGCCTTAGCGACTCGGTGTGCTGCGGCTCCACCCAGAACGGTCATGGGCGCGGCATGTGCCAATGGGGAAGTCAGCGCTGGGCATTGAACCAAAGTCAGACATACACTTGGATTCTTAGCCACTACTATAATGCTTACAGTTACACCTTGCAGACTCTTGGTTGCGGCACTACCGAGACGATCAGCGTCCCGGGCAGTCTCAGCGGCGAACCGAATCCCATTCAAAATGCGTCTTATTCATACACGGTCGGGGCGTCAACCTCCAGTCTGGGTCACACGGTCGAATACAGCTTTAACTGGGGGGATGCAATTTCCTCTTCGTGGTCAACTTCAACAAGCGCCTCCCATGCTTGGTCAACCACGGGGCAAAAGATTATCATTGTGACGGCGCGATGCCAGACCCACACCGGCATTTCAAACAACAATTCGCCGGGGAATTATGTCATGGTGCAACCACCTACCGAGACGATCAGCATCCCGGGCGGTCTCAGTGGCGAACCGAATCCCATTCAAAATGTGTTTTATTCATACACGGTGGGGGCGTCAACCTCCAGTCTGGGTCACACGGTCGAATACAGCTTTAACTGGGGGGATGGAATTTCCTCTTCGTGGTCAACCTCCACTTCTGCTTCGCACGCTTGGTCCAGCACAGGTCAAAAG
>Ga0194063_10002717_pt1 | contig 10863 bp, 11 predicted proteins | sample SepL3720m_MetaG_FD_155459 | JGI IMG/M metagenome (GOLD analysis project Ga0194063, IMG submission 155459) | Anoxic zone freshwater microbial communities from boreal shield lake in IISD Experimental Lakes Area, Ontario, Canada - Sep2016-L373-20m | ecosystem: Environmental > Aquatic > Freshwater...
ATGATTGAGACCGCGGTTGGAAGCAGCATGTATAGCCAGAAGAGCCCTGTTGATGGTCGGTACCCGTCGATGAAGGCGATCAGCGCGATCGCTGCGAGCAGCATTGCCGCGGCCTGCGTAGCGCGCCACAGAACCCAGAAAACGCGGTCGAGCGAGCCCTGCCACCATGCACAAAGTCCGACCAGCATCGTGAGCGTTCCAGCGGCCGCGACGAGCGTCGCTGCGATATCGGCTATCTGTCGCAATTTGAGCTCATTGTCACGATGTCCAACCTGTCACCTGTGCAGCGCGCTCAGGTGATACAAACAACCTATTGTGCTGGCTACTTACGCCCCTGCCCTGATCTTCATTGCCATCGGTGCCTCGATCGGCATCGTCTTCGGGATCCTAAATAACGTACTCGGCCCGCGCCAGCGCGCCAACAACCACAAGGCCGACCCTTACGAATCCGGCATGCCGTCGGAGATCAAGCAGGGCTTCCGCTTCGGGATCAGCTTCTACATGATCGCGATCCTCTTCCTGCTTTTCGACATTGAGGTCCTGTTCCTCTACCCAATCGCGGTCGAGCTGCGTGCCTTCGGAACATTTGCCCTGTTGGAGACGATCACCTTCATCCTCCTCCTGCTGGTCGGCTTCGGCTACGTATGGCGACGCGGAGCGTTGACATGGAAGTAAGCCGCCAGAAGGTCAGCGACTCAGAGGAGTTCCGCTCCAAGCAGCTACGCGCCCGCGACATGCTGCGCGGTGACCTCGACGACAAGGACCTCGATGAGTTTGTCCAGGAGCGCGTCCTTACGACGACGCTTGAGAAGGCATCCGACTGGGCGCGAGGCAACTCCTTCTTCCCGTTGACCTTCGGTCTTGCTTGCTGCGCGATCGAGATGATGACCGTCGCCGCATCGCGGCTTGACATCGCCCGCTTTGGTTACGAGGCCTTCCGCGCCTCGCCGCGCCAAGCCGACCTGCTGGTTCTCTCAGGGCGGATCTCGATCAAGATGGCTCCGGTCATCCGGCGCATCTACGACCAGATGCTGGAACCGAAGTACGTGATCGCGATGGGCGCCTGCTCCAGCTCGATGGGCGTCTTCAACAACTACGCGATCGTCCCCGCCGACAAGTTCATGCCGGTCGATGTTCACGTGCCAGGCTGCCCGCCCCGCCCCGAGGCATTGATGCACGGAATCCTCGAGCTGCGCTCAATGGTCCACGGCGACCCGACGCTGGGTTGGCGCGAGCGCTACGAAGCCGAAGGTACCGAGGAGATCTACCCACTCGCGCCGGCCGATGCGACCGGCATCAACGTCTTTGGCGCCGGCGGCACGGAGGGCACAAATGCCTGACGCAGTGACGCTGGAGCGCCTCGTTGGCGAGCTAAAAGCGAGCGACGCCGAGAGCGTCATCGACACCGTCCAGAGCCCGGGCCGCGTAGCGATTGAGATCAAGCCCGAGTCGATCGTCGGCTCGCTCGAAGTGATGCGCGCCGCGGGGTACGAGTTTCTCGCCAGCGTCCATGGCATCGACTACTACCCAAGCGAACCGCGGCTCGGCGTCGACTACGAGCTACTCAGCCGCGAAGCGCTCGACCGCGTCGCGTTGACGCTGCGCGTATCAACAGAAGATCCGCACGTGCCGTCGGTTACTCCTGCTTGGCCCTGCGCCAGCAACCACGAGCGCGAGGCTTACGACATGTTCGGCCTGATCTTCGACGGGCACCCCGATCTACGCCGGATCCTGATGCCTGAGGATTACGAAGGCCACCCGCAGCGCCGCGACTTCCCGATCGGCGGCGAGCCGGTCCTCTTCACTCACAACGAGCACAACGTGCCGCGGTGGTTTGAATGAGCACCGTCGATCCAGCAGCAGCTGAGCTCAGCGCCTACCGCAAGATGGAGCAGAGCATCACGATCTCGGAGACGACCGAGTTCGAGGGCGACCGTGAGCTGCTGACGCTCAACCTTGGCCCGCATCACCCTGCCACGCACGGCGTGTTGCGGCTGCTCGTGACGCTCGATGGCGAAGTGATCCGCAAGCTGCAGCCGATCTACGGCTATCTGCACACCGGCATTGAGAAGACGGCTGAGCAGAAGAGTTACTGGAAGGCAATTCCGGTAGTTGAGCGGATGGACTACGTCTCCTACTACTTCAACGCGATGGCCTACTGCGGCGCCGTTGAGCAGCTGCTTGAGGTTGAGGTTCCAAAGCGCGCTCAGTACCTGCGCGTAATCCACCTCGAACTGAACCGGATCATGAGCCATCTCGTCTTCCTCGGCACCAGCGCCCTAGACCTCGGCGCAATCTCGGTCTGGTGGTACTGCTTCCGCGAGCGCGAAACGCTGCTCGACCTCTTCGAGATGTCATCGGGCCAGCGGATGCACACCCGCTACTTCCAGATCGGCGGCGTGATCGAGGACATCCCTAGCGGTTGGATCGAGCAGGTCAGGAAATTCTGCGCGATCATGCCGGAGCGCGCCGACATTTACGGCGACCTGCTCAACAAGAACGAGATCTTCCTCCAGCGCCAGCGCGACGTGTGCCCGCTGCCGGCCGAGAAGCTCCGTGAGTACGGCGTTACAGGGCCGCTGCTGCGCGCCGCCGGCGACCCTTGGGATCTGCGCAAGGCGATGCCCTACAGCTCGTATGACGACTTCGACTTCAAGATTCCGGTCGGCACTAAGGGCGACAACTACGACCGCTACGAGGTGCGCCTGCAAGAGGTGAAGGAGTCGGTCAAGATCATCACGCAGGCGCTCGACAACCTGCCGGACGGTCCGACGATTACCGAGGACCGCAAGATCGCCCTGCCGCCGCGCCATGAGCTCGCAACGTCGATGGAGGCGCTGATCCACCACTTCAAGCTCGTCACCGAAGGGATGCGCGTGCCGGAGGGCGAGGCCTACTACGCGATCGAAGGGGCCCGCGGCGAGCTCGGCTGCTTCGTTCGCTCTGATGGCTCAAGCAAGCCGGCCCGCGTCCACATGCGCGACCCAAGCCTCGTCAACATGCAGGCTGCTCCGGCCGCCACGGAAGGCTGGCTGATCGCCGACATGCTCGCGACGGTCGCGATGTTCGACCCAATCATCGGCGGGGTTGATCGCTGATGGCTGACGTTAAGCGCTTCACGCACGATTCACGGATCCCTGGCTGGGATCGCGCCGCCGATCTCGATAAGCAGCCGGCCATCGTCCCCGACGCGGCAACGACAGAGGTACCGGCCGAGCTGCGCGCAGCGATAGAGGACGCAGTGCGCCGCTTCCCCGTCGGTGACTCCGCCTTTATCCCAGTCCTCTACGCCGTCCAAGAGCAGTACGGCTGGTGCTCGCCGGAGGGAATTATTCAGGCTGCAGCAGTGCTCGGCCGCACGCCGGCTGCTTTGACCGCGGTTGCGACCTTCTACGACATGTTCGAGATGGAGCCGCTCGGCCGCAAGACGGTCTACGTCTGCACCAACATCTCTTGCTCGCTCTGCGGCGCTGACGAGCTGCTCGAGGCGCTCGAAGGCGAGCTCGGCGAGGACCCCGACGTCAACGTCCGCGGCTTTGAGTGCCTAGGTGCCTGCGACATCGCACCGATGGCATCGGTAAACGGCGCCTACGTCGGACCGATCGCCTTGAACGAAGTGCCTGAGCTTGCGCGACAGATTCGCGAGGGCGAAGATCCGCTGCCGGCAAAGCAGATGATCCACCGCCCTTGCGCCGACCCAAAGGTGGCTGAGAAGTGACCGACACACTGCTCTTTGAGCACATTGACGAGCCCGGATTGAACACGATCGACGTCTACATGGCCCGCGGCGGGTACACGCAGCTGCCGATCGCGCTGAAGATGAAGCGTGGCGATTTGATTACCGAGCTGACCGGCTCGGGGCTACGCGGCCGCGGCGGCGCCGGTTTCCCGATGGGGCGTAAGGCTTCATTCATCCCGAAGGGCGACATGCAGAAGTACGTCGTCTGCAACGCCGACGAGTCGGAGCCCGGCACCTTCAAGGACCGCGAGCTGATTCAGAAGAACCCTCACCAGCTGATCGAAGGCTTGATCATTGCCGCCTTCGCAATCGACGCGACGATCAACTACATCTACATTCGCGGTGAGTACGACCAGCAGGGCGACATTCTCGATGCTGCAATTGCTGAGGCACGCGAGCGCGGCATGCTTGGCGAGAACATCTTTGGCTCCGGCTTCAATGTTCAGCTAGAGCTGGCACGCGGCGCCGGCGCCTATATCTGCGGTGAGGAAACAGGCTTGCTCGACTCGCTCGAAGGGAAGCGCGGCAACCCGCGCCTGAAGCCGCCGTTCCCGGCCAACGAGGGCCTCTTCAATGGCCCAACGCTGATCAACAACGTTGAGACGCTCTCAGCGATCCCGAGCATCATCAGGCTCGGCGCCGAAGGCTACGCCGCGATCGGTGTGAAGGATTCGGCCGGCACGAAGTTGGTTTCGATCAGCGGCAACGTTGAGCGCCCGGGCAACTACGAGGTCGCTCTTGGCACCTCTAGCCGCGAACTGATCTACGGCCTCGCCGGTGGCCCGCCCGATGGGCGCAAGGTCAAGTGTTGGTTCCCAGGCGGCTCCAGCACGGTGGTTCTGACGGCAGATGATCTTGACGTTGGCTACGACTACGACTCGCTCGAGGCCGCTGGCTCAGCGCTCGGCTCAGGCGCGATCATCGTCGTCGACGAGACTCAGTCGGTTGTTGAGCTGGCCTACAAGCTGGCCAAGTTCTACTCGCATGAGTCCTGCGGCAAGTGCACTCCCTGCCGCGAAGGGACGCGCTGGACCTTCCACATGGTTGAACGGATCAAAGAGGGCACTGCCACGCCAATGGACCTCGACATCATGGCCGCCGTCCAGGATCAGATCATCGGTCACTGCCTCTGCGTGCTCGGCGACGCGATGGCGATGCCAATCGGTTCATTGATCGCCAAGTTCCGTGACGAATTTGAGGCCGAGATCGAGACCAACCGCAACGCGCGCGAGGCGCAGCTTGCGGCTCAGTTCAGCGCCGCCGAGGGAATCACCGTCTGATGCCACGGCCGGTCGAGAAGCTCGTCAGCCTGACGATTAACGGCAATGAAGTTCAGGCCCCTGAAGGGATGATGCTGGCCGACGCCGCGCTGAAGTACGGCGACGTTGAGATCCCAGTCTTCTGCTACGACGCGAAGATCGGCCCACCGGTTGGCGCCTGCCGAATGTGCCTCGTTGAGGTTGAAGGGATTCCGAAGATGCAGGCCGGCTGCTCGGTCGCCGTTACCGACGGAATGGTCGTCCACACCGACACGCCGACTGTCAAGGCGGCCCAGGAAGCTGTCTTGGAATTCATCCTCATCAACCACCCGCTCGACTGCCCTGTCTGCGACAAAGGCGGCGAATGCCCGCTGCAGGACAACGCATTCGGCTGGGGCGGAGGACTTTCACGCTTCATCGAACCGAAGCGCCACTTCGAGAAGCCACTCGCTCTCTCGCCACTGATCGCAATCGACCGCGAGCGCTGCATCCTTTGCTACCGCTGCGTGCGTTACAGCCAAGAGGTCGCTGAGGATGACCAGCTAGTGCTGGAGGAGCGCGGCGCCGACACCTTCGTCACAACATTTGACGGCCACCCCTACGTGGCACCGTTCAGCGGCAACATTGTTGAGCTCTGTCCCGTCGGCGCGCTGACGTCGCGCCCATATCGATTCCGCGCGAGGCCCTGGGACATCGAGCAGGCAGGCTCTATCTGCACGCTCTGCCCGGCGCAGTGCAACGTCAGCTTTTCGGTGCGAGATGAGCGAGTGCTGCGTGTTATGGCCCGCGACCATGAAGGAGTCGACGACGGTTGGCTCTGCGACAAGGGGCGCTTCGCTTACCAAGCGATCCACGTTGACGAGCGCGTAACCGAGCCGATGATGCGCGACGGCGGTGAACTGCGGCCGGTCAGCTGGGAAGTGGCGATCGAAACCGCCGCAAAGCTGCTTAAGCACGCGGGCGCAAACACGGGCGCGCTGGTCGGCGGCGAAACGACCAACGAAGAGGGCTTCCTGCTGACGCACTTGATGCGCGAGACGCTCGGGTCGAATGACCTCGACTCACGACCCGGCGGTGCGCTTGATCTTGATCTGCTGCGGGCGCTAAACGCACCGACACTTCAGGCCTCAGTGCCCGACCTTCAGTACGCCCACGCCGTCCTTGTGCTCGACTGCGAGCCGGTAGATGACGCGCCAATTCTTGACCTGCGACTGCGCAAAGGCGTCCGCCATCACAACGTCAAACTGCTGATCGCATCTAGCCGCGCATCGTCGCTAGACGAGCGTGCCGCCCATAGCGCACGGTTTGCCCCTGGCTGCGGTGAAGCCTTCACGGCAGCGCTCGCCGCCGAGCTTGCCGGCCAGCCGTCGGCATCCCTAGCTGCAGCCGCGGGCGCCGACGCCGACGCCGTTGTTGCGCTTGCCGCGCAGCTGCGCGACGCCGGCGAAGAGGTAGTCATTCTTTGGGGCGAGCGCCTCACCTCAGGCGAGCGTCGCAACGAAGGCGCCCGCGCGCTACTCAACCTTGCGGGCCAGCTCAGCATCACCGATCAGGACGGCGCTGGACTGCTGGAGATCCCGGCCGGAACAAACTCCCGTGGACTGCGCGAGGTTGGTGTGCTGCCAAACGCATCAATCGGCCTCGGCGACGCTGCTCAACAGGGCCGCGACGCCGAGCAGATCGCTGAGGCGCTTGCGGCCGGTGAGCTCAACGCCGTGATCCTGCTGCACAGTGACCCGCTGCTCGATCAGCCGAGCTCGGCGCTTTGGAAGAGCGCCCTTGGTAAGGCCAGCACGGTGATCGCCCACGCAGCGTTCCTAACGCCAGCCGTCCGTGAGTACGCGAACATCATCTTCCCGGCCGAGTCCTACGCCGAGAAGGAAGGCACGATCGTGCATCCCGACAGCCGCATTCAACGGCTGCGCCGCTCGATCGCGCGCCAAGGTGAAACGCGCGCCGAATGGGCGCTACTGGCAGAGCTAACGGCGCTGATCGGTAACGATCCGAAGGCACTGACCTGCTCGATGGTCAGCGCAAGGATCTTCGACCAGGTTCCCTTCTACGCCGGCCTCTCACTCGACCTAATCGGCGGCGCCGGAATCCGCTGGACTGAGCGCGATGCGGCTGCTTCATTCCCGTCGGCTCCTGCTGCTCCGTTCCAGCTAGACGCTCCGCCTGCAGCTGCTTCACCGAACGGGCTTCTCAGGCTCGGCAGCTTCCGCTCGATCTGGGCCTCGCCCGAGGTTGAAGCTTCACCAGCGCTGGCGTTCCTCCATCCACGCCAGCGCGTCGAGCTCTCTCCCGCCGACGCCGAGCGGCTTGGCATTAAGCACGGAGAGAACGTGACCGTCGCATCGAACGGCGACTCGGTCGAGGGCCTCGCGCAGATCCGCGCCAACGCCAGCGACGGGACCGTCTTCCTGCAGACCTCGATCCCGGGCGACAGCGCGGCTCTACTCGACGGTCCGCTGGTTGAGGTCAAACGCTCATGAACATGACGATGCCTCTGGCGCTCGTTGGCTACATCGAGCCTTGGTGGATGGTGATCATCAAGAGCATCGTCTTCGCCTTGATTGGCCTGCAGCTCGTGCCTGTAGTACTGATGATGGAGCGCAAGATCCTCGGCCGCTTCCAGAACCGCTACGGACCAAACCGTGTTGGTCTCTACGGCGCCATGACGCCGATTGCCGACATCATCAAGCTGCTAAGCAAGGAGCCCTTCCGCCCCAAAACGGCGATCGGCTGGCTCTTCACGCTCGCGCCGATCCTGTCGATCACTGCGGCCTTTGGCGCCTTGGCTCTGGTGCCTTACGGCCCCGTAGTCGACATCTTCGGCACGGCCACTGGGCTTTACGGGATCGACGTCAGCATCGGTCCGCTTTACGTATTCGCATTCGGTGCGGTGAGCTTCTACTCGGTGATGCTCGGCGGCTGGGCATCAGGATCGAAGTACTCGTTCCTTGGCTCGATGCGCGCCGCCGCGCAGCTAATTAGCTATGAGGTACCGCAAGGGATGGCGCTGGTCGGCGTGATCATCACAGCGCAGACGATGTCGCTGACAGGGATCGTCGAAGCGCAGCGGGGGATGTGGTACATCGTGCCGCAGTTCTTTGGCTTCGTTGTCTTCATGGTCGCCAGCTTCGCTGAGACCAACCGCCCGCCGTTTGACCTGATGGAGGCTGACGCCGAGCTAACGGGCGGATACAACACGGAGTTCGGTGGTAGCAAGTTCACGCTCTACTTCTTCGCTGAGTACCTCAACATGATCGTCGTCTCCGGAATCGCCACGGCGATCTTCCTCGGCGGCTGGCTGCTGCCGTTTGGGATCCACCCACCAAACTGGGTTGACCCATTCATCGTGATCGGCAAGATGCTGGTCTTCGTGACCTTCTTCATCTGGATCCGCGCGACGCTGCCGCGACTGCGCTACGACCAGTTGATGTCGCTGGGCTGGAAGGTTCTGCTGCCACTGGCCACGCTAAATGCACTTGTAACCGCGATCATTGTCGTCGCCTTTTAGGAGATTGAAGATGCCCTGGAACCCAGAAGACGATGTAATCGAGGTTGTTCGCGGACCGCAAAAGGCCGGCGGCGCCGGTGGGCTGTACCGCGCCTTTGGCGAGACGCTGCGCGGCTTGAAGACGACCTTCGGTCAGCTGCGGATGGGCGTCGACACGATTCAGTACCCAGAAGAGAAGATTCCGGTCTACCCACGCTTCCGTGGCCGCCATCAGCTGCACCGCTTTGAAGACAGCGGCCTTGAGAAGTGCGTCGGCTGTTCGCTCTGCGCCGCTGCCTGCCCATCTGACTGCATCCGCGTCGTTGCTGCTGAAAATACGCCGGAGAACCGCGTCTCGGCCGGCGAGCGTTACGCCGCCGTCTACGAGATCAACCTTTCGCGCTGCATCTTCTGCGGCTACTGCGAAATTGCCTGCCCCTTCGACGCGATCACGATGGGCCACGAGTTTGAACTCTCCGGCGCTAACCGCTCCGACCTGATCTTCACGAAAGAGATGCTGCTGGCTGAACCGATCGAGCGCACGCCGCTCAGGGCGGAAGGGGAGTAGCGGCAAGCGACGATGACCTTCCTTTTCTTCTTCATCTTTGCTGGATTTGCGCTGGCCGGGGCGATCGGCGTAGTCGTGCTGCGCAACCCCTTCTACTGCGTTCTTTCGCTGGTTGTTCACCTGGTCGCTTTGGCGCTGCTCTTCTTGCTGCTTGAAGCGCAGTTCGTCGCCGTCGCGCAGATCGTTGTCTACGCCGGCGCCGTGATGGTGCTCTACGTCTTCGTCGTCGGTTACGTCGGTGGCGGCGATGACCCCGCGCCACTCTGGCGGGCAGGCACACGTCAGCGGGCATTGGCGATTGGCTTTGCCAGCGCGATCTTCATTGAGCTTGCGATCGCCGTCCTCGGCACGGGACTTAGCGCTCTGGGAACTGAGGGCATCGCGCTGACTGCGAATTACGGCACGCCGGAGCAGATCGGCGAGCTGCTGCTGACAGACTTCCTCTTGGCATTTGAGTTGGCGTCAATGTTGCTGCTCGTCGCTGCAATCGGCGCCGTGGCGCTGGCTGGCAGGCGCGGCGGCATCGCCGAAGATGAAGGCAACCTCTCGCCGCGCTATGGCGTGGTTGACCTCCCAAGCCCGGCTGCGACCGGCTCGATGGCGGAGGGAGTGTCTGGCTACGGTGTGACCGCGCCGCTGCCCGATCCTCAGTTCGAAGGACGCGAGCTGCAGCAGCCGGCACGCGCCGCCGCGGAGGACGACCGATGAGCGTCAATTGGTACCTAATCGTTTCAGCGATGATCTTCACGCTCGGCGCGACCGGCGTGATGATCCGCCGCAACCCGCTCGTCGTGCTTCTTTGCCTCGAGCTGATGCTCAACGCGGGCAACCTCGCGCTGATCGGCTTTTCGCGGATGTGGGGCAATGGATCAGGCGAGATATTCGCGATCGTCGTGATGGTGATCGCCGCCTGCGAGGTAGCGATCGGGCTCGGCATCATCGTCGCGCTCTACCGCCGCCGTCTGCCTGTTGACGTTGACGAACTAAGCGAGCTGCACGGATGAGCATCTCTCTAACTCCGTGGCTAGTGCTCGCCTGCCCGCTAACTGGGATGTTGACGATCGCGCTGCTCGGCAAGAAGCTCTCACCGCGCGCCGCTGGCACGATCGGCACGCTGGCGATCGCGCTGGCCTTCGTCTTCGCCGTGCTCACGCTGATCAAGCTGCAGGCGTTGCCTTCTAACGCGCGCGTTGAGACGACTTCGCTCTGGGATCTCGTCAATGTCGACGGAGTAAAGATCCAGCTCGGCCTTTACGTCGATCCGCTCTCGACCTTCATGATCCTCGTCGTGACCGGCGTCTCGACGCTGATCCACCTCTACTCGGCCGGTTACATGCAAACCGACGAGGGCTACGTGCGGTACTTCGCGTACCTCAACTTCTTCGTCTTCTCAATGTTGCTGCTGGTGCTGGCAGGCAACCTCGTCCTGCTGATCATCGGCTGGGCGTTCGTCGGCGCCGCCTCGTACATGCTGGTCTCCTACTGGTACCGCCGCGACACGGCTACAGCGGCCGGCATCAAGGCCTTCGTAATCAACGTAATTGGCGACATCGGGCTAGTCCTCGGCACGCTCTTCCTCTTCAAGACGATGGGCGTGCTCGATTACGGCCAACTTTTCTCCGGCGCGCACACAGCCTTTGAGAAGGATGCGCCTGAGCTGGTGATCGCAATGCTGTTGATTCTCGTTGGCGCATTTGCCAAGTCGGCGCAGATCCCGTTCCAGACCTGGCTTCCGGACGCGATGGAAGGCCCGACGCCGGTCAGCTCATTGATCCACGCAGCGACGATGGTCACCGCC
>Ga0194063_10002718_pt1 | contig 10861 bp, 9 predicted proteins | sample SepL3720m_MetaG_FD_155459 | JGI IMG/M metagenome (GOLD analysis project Ga0194063, IMG submission 155459) | Anoxic zone freshwater microbial communities from boreal shield lake in IISD Experimental Lakes Area, Ontario, Canada - Sep2016-L373-20m | ecosystem: Environmental > Aquatic > Freshwater >...
CCCGCCCCCTGCGTCTGGCGATGCCTCCCCCCGCGCCCTATATCAAACTGAAATGAGGGTGGGCTTCATCAGTCTTGGGTGCGCCAAGAACCTAGTGGATTCCGAGCATATGGCCGCCGTGCTCCGCGCGGAGGGTATTTCCCTGGCGCCGTCACCCGAGGAAGCCGATATTATCCTGGTCAACACCTGTGGCTTCATAGGTGACGCCAAGGAGGAGTCGGTGGATGCCATTCTTCGGGCCTGTGCCCGGAAACAGTCCGGTGAGTGCCGTGCGGTCATTGTGGCGGGTTGCCTGATTCAGCGTTATAAGGCCGAACTTCAGCGCGCCATTCCCGAGGTGGATGCCTTCATCGGGCTTGATCAACTGCCCGAAATCGGGCGCATCGTCAGGCGACTGGAGAAAGGGGAGCATGGCATCCTGAACGTCTCGGCCGTGTCGCGGAAAGTGTTCAGTCCGTTGCCGTCGCGCATCATTCTCACCGGGGGTCCCTTTGCCTACGTAAAGATCGCCGAGGGGTGCAATCACCGGTGCGCCTTCTGCGCGATTCCGGGAATCCGCGGACGCTACCGGTCCAGGATGATCGATGGTATTGTCCGTGAGGCGGAATCCCTGCTGGGACGCGGTATCCGCGAACTGAACCTGATTTCGCAGGACACCACGCGTTTCGGTCATGACTTGAAGGATGGATCCGATTTGCCGGCCTTGCTACGGCAACTCGGGAAACTGGGCGGTCGGTTCTGGATACGGTTGCTTTACGGGCACCCCGCCTATCTGAGCGACGCGTTGTTGGAGGCCATGGGCGAGGTGTCGCAGGTGTGCCGTTATCTTGATATTCCAATCCAGCACGCCCATGGAGCGGTATTGAGCGCCATGCGCCGACCCGGCGGACGTGAGGCCGTTCTGAAATTTCCCGAACTTGCCCGATCCAGACTTCCCGGTGTTGTGTTACGGACAACGTGTCTCGTCGGGTTTCCGGGTGAGACTGTGGCGCAGTTTAACGAACTGGTTCGGTTTGTCCAAGACACCGAGTTTGACCACCTGGGAGTGTTCGCGTATTCGCCCGAGGAGACGACGGCGGCGGCCACAATGCCAAGTCCTGTTTCGTCGGAAACCGGACAGCGACGTCGAAACAGACTGATGGAGGTTCAGCAGGATATTGCCTTCGCCAAAGCCAAAGCCCGTCGGGGTCAGTGGGACGAAGTGCTGCTTTTGCGTTTGGCGAAGAAGGGACTGTGGTTCGCCCGTTCGCGGGGCCAGGCTCCGGACGTGGATGGAATGACGTTTGTGCGCGGTCTTGCCTCCGATACGAAACCGGGCGATCTGATGAGCGTTCGCTATACTGGGTCGGCGGGGTATGACTTGAAGGCCGATGCGGCAGGGCAGGGGTAGGGGTGAGTCTTACTTGCCTTTGGGTCTGAACCGGGGCGCCCGCTCGGCCGCTTTTAAATCGGGGTAACTGGCATTGGCATAGGCCGACTTGCTGGTGATGACCAGATTCAACCCTTGATGGGGATCCAATCCAAGGGCAAAACAGAGATCGACAAATTCATTCATATCCAGGCGACGTTCGCCATTTTCAGTCTTGGCTACCCACGAGTGCGACACCCCGAGTTGCCCCGCCACCGTGCGCATGGTCACATGACGCGCCTCCCGGTTCGCCCTCAACCAGTTTGTCAACGCCCGTTGTGATTCAGAATGAAGAGTCTTTCCCGTCATTTGAGGGGAAAGATACATCAATGGTGGTCATGGAGCAAAATCAGGAACATGATATTGCGCTCTATCATATTGATTAACAACATGATGCCTAAACTGTTATTGAAAAACATGTTCCCGATACAGGAACTGAAATAGGTGGCGTGCGCAGGTTGGAAGGGGTTATCTCCACGCCTTATCAGGCGCGGCTACGAGGACGTGGAATGCACCATGGGGACGAACATCACGGCCAAATCCCGGGTTGTTTTGATCGTGCCATCAATTTTTCTGACTATGACCAGGCGTTGGCGTGAGGAGGAACCCGCTGGTACGATCATGAGCCCACCTTCCCGGAGTTGGTCAACCAGAGTCTTGGGAACAGTTTCCGGCCCGCAGGTCACGATCACGGCATCGAACGGGGCCTCCTCGGGCCATCCCTCATAACCGTCGCTTTGTCGGCAATGCACGAGATTGGAATACTCAGGCCCGGTCAGTATGGCCTGAGCATGGTTCACGAGTGAGGACAGGATCTCCATGGAATAGACCCGGGCACCCAAGCCTGCCAGAACGGCGGCCTGATAGCCGGAGCCGGTACCGATCTCCAGCACCTTGTCGCCGGGTTTGATTCCAAGTTTCTCGGTCATGTAGGCCACAATATAGGGTTGGGAGATGGTTTGGCGGTCGCCAATCGGGCAGGGATGGTCTGCATAGGCCGTTTCATGGGAACGATAGGCTTCGGGAATGAAGAGGTGTCGGGGGATCCGCCCCATCACGGATAACAGGCGTTCATCGCGGATATCGTAATCGCGAAGAGTCTCGACCATCTCCGCGCGTTCCGCGTCCCACAGTTCATCTGTTGAATCCATGAGGGGAGGGCTAATAGGTCCGCCCGAGTTTGGTTCGGATTTTATAGAGCATGATGCCCCATAGGTAAACGAAGAAGCCGATTTCGCCGCTGCTCATCTTGAGGCGGAAAATGTGGGTGTAGCCCTTGAATCCGCGATAGATAAGGTCGAATAGCAAATTGCCCGGCCACTTGATCAGGCGGCGGGAAAGCGGGATCAGGGAAGGGAATTCAATGCACAGGGAAAAGAACTTATGCAGGTTCTCGAACTCACGCTTTGTTTTTCCCTTGTTGATGGGGGACTCCACCTGATAGGAGGCGTGTTGCTTGTGCGAGGGATCGAGGTATCCCTTCTCCACGCAGTAGTGGTAAAGTTCCGTCCTCGGATAGGGCTGGAAGATCGAGGCCCAGGCATAGGCGGGCTTGACCTTGGTGTTGACCAGGATGGTCTCGTAGGCGTTTTCAATGGTCTCGTCCGGCAGGCCGACCATGTTCTGGGTCATGATCGAGATGCCGTACTTGTGGAACAGATCCGCCGCCTCAATGATCTTGGCGTTGGTCATATCGCGTTTCAGGACTAACTTCCGCAACTCTTCATTTCCGCTCTCGACGCCCATGGCGATGGTGATGCAGTTGGCCTTCTTAAGGGCCTTTACCACATCCTCGTTCACCAGGTTGGCACGGACATAGCAAATCATGGGCAGACCCACGCGTTCGCTGTACACGTCCGCGAATTTCTTGAGCCACACCCGGTTCATGATGAACAGGTCATCATGGAAGTAGACGATTTTGAGGGGGAAGTTCTTGCGGACATCCTCAAGTTCCTGGACCACATTCTCCACGCTGCGCAGGCGGCAATACTGGGTTTCGCCAGCCTCCTCGCGGTACATTTTCTTCAACTTGCGGTTGAAACAGTAAGTGCAGTCATAGGGGCATCCGCGTCCGGCCAGGAAATGCTTCACGCTACTATGGGCGTAGGCGTAATACTTCAGGAAGGAGCCGCGATCCGGGAAGGGCAGTGAATCGAGGTCGTGGATCAATGGAACGATTGGGTTTTTGACGACCTGGCCGTCCTTTTTCACCCAGAGATTCGGGATGGTAGAAATGTCGCCACCGGCCTGGAGCGTGTCGAGCAGTTTGACAATGGCATCGTCACCTTCACCGCGACAGATGATGTCCACTTCGGGCTCATCGATAATTTCCGGGAAGAAGGTTGGATGGGGACCGCCCAGGATGGAGATGAACTTGGCGTGCTTGCGCAATCGCCGGATCAGTTCCAGATAGTAGGGCTCGGAACCGCTGGTGACCGAGAAACCGATTACATCGGGTTTATAGTCGGCGACTGCCTTGAAGAGGTTGGGTTCCAGGTTGGTCAGGAACAGGTCCGACTCGTGTCCGTGCTTCTTGACGTTGGCGATCAGGCACATGATCCCCATGGGATCGGTGATGTCGAGCGAGGCCGTTTTATAGACAAACAAACACTTCATTGGTATAAGACTGCAATAGTTTATTCCACTTTTCTGTTCCTGAACGGTTTAACGATAGCGATTCCAGCATACGGCAACAAGAGAAATGAGTCTGATTACCATTCTCCATCTTTGCGAGCACTTCGGTGACAAGCAGGTATCGTTTCACGGGGTGTCGCGGTTATTCGAACTCTGGATTCCCGCTTTCGACAAGAACCGGTTCCGGGTTCTGTTGTGCAGCCGGAAAGGCCCGAGTGAACTGGCCGATCAGCGCCTGAAGGCGGCCGGTATTGCCCCGCTCTACCTCGGGTATGGCAAGATGGATCCCCGCAACCTCTTCAAATTGATCGGGCTGGTGCGGCGCGAGAAGATCGACATCATCCATGCCCACGGCTATGGCGCCTGCACGTGGGGTCGTATCGCCGGTATCCTGTTACACAAGCCGGTCATTGTTCACGAACACTGCAACTATGGAACCGTGCCCGCGTTTCAGCGGCCGGTGGAATGGGTGCTCGGACATTTTACCCGTCATGCCTATGCGGTCTCGGAATCAACCCGCCAGTTCACGATTGAAAGGCGATATATCCCGGCGGAAAGGGTGCAGACGATGTATAGCGGGATTCCCTTGGAACAGATCCATAAGGCGGATCCGGAGTGGATTCAGGCGTTCCGGCAGGAGCAGGGACGCAAGCCGGAAGATATAATTCTTGGCGTGGTGGGGCGGCTGGAAAGTCATAAGGGACACCTCGACGCCTTCAAGGCGCTCCCGTTGATTCTCAAGGAGCGGGCGGATGTGTACCTCTGGGTCCTGGGTAATGGCCGTTATGAGGAGACCCTGCGCCAGTGGGTGAATGAGAATGGCCTCACCGACCGGATCACCTTCCTGGGCTACCGCTCGGATGTCGTCAAGGTGATCCAATGCTTCGACCTCCAGCTTTTCCCGAGTCATCAGGAAGGCACCCCGAGCACTCTGTTTGAGGGCATGGCCGTCGGAAATGTCTGCGTGGCCTCCACGGCGGATGGGCAGGGTGAAATCCTGCGGGATGGCGAGGATGCCCTCCTGTTCGCGCCCGGCGATAGTGAAGCCCTGTCCCGCTTGACACTCAAGGTTCTTGCCGATCCCGCTCTTGCTCGCCGTATGCGCCTGAATGCTCTTGCGAGGATCAAGGAGTTCGACATGCAGCGCTGTCTGGAGAAGATGGAACGGAAGTACGAGGAACTCGCGGGGTAATTATTCCACGACCAGCACTTCGCCTTCCCTCAGAATGACCCGGTCGAGCGTGATGCCGAGTTCGCTTTGGTAACGGGTCACCAGACGTAATTCATCTTCTGTCATCAGGGAGATGGCATGGCCTTTGGCGCCAGCGCGGGCGGTGCGACCGACGCGATGCAGGTACGCCTTGCTCTCACTGGGGACATCCACGTTGAAGATATGGGTGACCCCGGCGATATCCAGGCCGCGGGCGGCAATGTCCGAGGCAATTAAGATCCGGGTCTTCGCGCTCCGGAAATCGTCCATGGCCTTCTTGCGTTCGCTCTTGTCGTAGGCACCATGAAGGTCGGAGGCCGCCAGTTTGTGGAAGGCGAGTTTTCCGGCGATGACCTCGGCCTTCTCGTTGCGATGCACGAAGACGATAGCCCGTTCGGGATTCAGGGCGTGGATCAGTTTGCGCAGTAGCTCAGGTTTATCACGCTCCTCGCAGACGAGATAGAGATGTTCAATGTTGGCGTTCACGGGGGCGGCGCCGGCCCTGATCATTTCAAGGTCGGGAGCGAGGACCTTGGCGGTTGCGGAAGTTTTGTCGTGCTCGGTGGCGGAGGCGAAGATCACCTGACGGGTCCGGGGAGTGGAATAAAGAATATTGCGGACAGAGACCAGTGTCTCGTCGGTGAGAAGGCGGTCGGCTTCATCAATCACCACGCTCTTGACTGTCAGGGGCTTCAACTTCTTCATGATAATCAGGTCACGAATCCGGCCGGGCGAACCGATGGCGAGGTGCGGCTTCTTTTTGAGTTTTTCGAGTTGGCGGGGGATGGCGGTGCCTCCGATCAGGAGGATGGTGCGGATGGGTAGTCCTGAATTCTGTGTGAGGGCGAGGGCCACCCGCTGGATCTGGATCGCCAGTTCATGGGTTGGCGCCAGGATCATGGCCTGGAGTTCGGGTACGGCCGGATTGATGCCGCCAAGGAGAGGGAGCAGGTAGGCCAGCGTTTTCCCCGTGCCAGTCTCGGAATTCAGGTAGGCATTCTTGCCGGCAAGTAATAGTGGAATTGCCGCCGATTGGATGGGCATGGGCTGGGTAATGTTCTCTTTTGCCAGTGCCTCCGTCAATGCCGGCAAGATTCCTAATTCAGTAAAAGTCATAGTCAGTTTCCTTATGCTGACGGGGACTATATCAGAACTTCTCCGATTGAACCGTATCTATCTCAACTTCCCGAGTTGGCGGCGGGCGAAGAGGAAGTCCAGGCGGGCCAGGATGAAATGGGAAACCCGCTCCATGAGTTTCTCCAGGAATCCGCGGCTCCGGCTCCAGGATCGGCGATCGATATTCCGGCTGTTTTGTTGGTGGTCGTTGAAGATCTGGCGCGCTTCGTGTGCCAGACGGTTGTTTTCAATCCGGACCAGCAATTCATAGTTGATGCTCAAGCTACGCGTGTCGAGGTTGGCTGAGCCGATGTAGACCACGTTGTCGGCAATGATCAGTTTGGTGTGGAGAATCTGGGCATTGTATTCCGAAATATGGATACCTGCCCGCAGTAGGCGGGCATAGAGCGCGCGTCCGGCAAAACGGGCCATTTGAACATCGGTTCGGCCAGCGGTGATGATTTTGACATCCCTCCGTCTGCGGGCCGCCCAGGTCAGGGCCCTGCGGATCCGGTAGGATGGCAGGAAATAGGCGGAGATAATGCGGATGGTCTTCGCATGCTTCAGGTCGTAAAGAAGCGTCTTCTTGAAGAGGTTACTACCCATGCCGGGAGCACTCGTCAGGATCGTGAGGTCATGCGGTCTGTGAAGAGCCCGGCGGAACCGGTGACGCAACGGGAGACGGGCCAAAAGCGGGTGTTTGAAATCGGCAATCGCGAACATCGAGTCGAAGGATGTGGCGAGGTTACGGGCCACGGGGCCGGATAAACGCAAACCGAGGTCGCGCCAGCCCCGTGTGACACCGTCGCCAAGTTCATGGAGCGAAATATTGAAGCCGCTTACCAGGGCGGTGTGGTCGTCACAGATCAGGAGTTTCCGGTGGTCGCGGAAGGCAATGCGGTTGAGAGACAGTGGATTGAAGAATTGCACCTGCCCCCCGGCTTCGGAGAGTTCGGTAAAATAGTCAGAGGGCAATTCATAGGAGCCAAAGGCATCAAGCAGGACCTTGACGCGGACACCTCGCAGGGCGGCGGCATGCAGGGCGGAGCGGATGGCGTCGCCGGGTTCTCCGGCCATGTAGATATACATTTCAAGCCGGATGGACTCCCGTGCCCTGCCGATATCCGCAAGGAGGGCGCCGTAAAAGGCATCGCCGGTCGTGAGCCACTGATATGGATGAGTGTCGTTCATTAGACAACATTGTTTGAAGTACCATAGAAGATGGGGATTGTGCTAGTTTAAGTGCAACTTGAGATATGAGCTGTCGAATTCCATTTTCAGAACGCAATACACCGTGGCGTGGGGTGCTGGACCTGACGACCGGGTGCTATCCGGCATTTTTGTTTGGCGGAGGAGTGGGGCGGTGGTTGCCGGTCTTTCATTTTCATGAGGCGATACCGGAACGACTGGAGCCTTATCTGTCCTATCTTGCGGAGAATGGGTATCGCACGGTAACCTCCGAGGCCATTGCCGCTCTGGTTCGACGCGGGGTTCATCCGGGGCCGAATTCGGTGGCGCTTTGTTTTGATGATGCCTGGGCGAGTTTATGGACGGTGGCGGCGCCCCTGTTGCGAAAGCACGGACTTCAGGCGATTACCTATGTGAGTCCGGCCCGGGTTCCCGAATTGCCGAATCCGCGTCCGACCCTGGAAACCCCTGCGGGTGCGCCTGCGGGAGTTGACGACTCCGCGACCCCTTTTGCCGCCTGGTGCGAGTTGCAGAAATTGCATGGTTCGGGCACTGTGGATATCCAGGCCCACACCCTGCGCCACACGATGGTATTTGCCGATGAGGTTATCGGCGGTTTTGTTCAGCCCGGGTTTTCCCGGCACCCGCATCTTTATCCACTGCTCGACACCGGTTCCGGCGAGCGCTATCTCACACCTGCCGACCTGGGCGCACCTCTTTACACCCAGCGGTCCCGATATTCGACCGCCTTGCGGTATGACAATCCCGGTGCTTTTGAAGCCTGCACCCGTCATGTCCGCGAGAACGGCGGGGCGGAGTTTTTCAAGCGGCCGGACTGGGAACGGAGTCTGCGCAAACTGGCGGGAGGCTTCACGGGACGCCAGGAAACATCTACCCAGCGTGATGCCGCGATGTTGGAAGATCTCGCCACCGCCCGCGAGCAACTCAACTCAAAACTCGGCACCGACACGGTCCGGCACATGTGCTTCCCCTGGGCCATTGCCAGCAAGCCCGGCGAGAGCGCCGCCGAAAAGGCCGGCTACGAGACGGCCTTCGGTGATCGCCTGTTCGGGGGCCGTTCCGTCAAAGCCGGCGACCCGCCCTACCGGCTGATGCGGCTCAAACACCAGCATTTGTATTGCCTGCCGGGAAAGGGGCTTTTCATCCGACGGATTGGACTGATCGGGCGGATCTCATAGGTTCACCAGGCCTTTGCAGTCGGGGTAGCCTGAACAGCCCCAGAATTGTTTTCCCGCGCTTTTGCCCTTCTGGGCCGTACGCAACACCATGGGTTTGCCGCATTGCGCGCACGGTGGAATGGTCTCTCGGTGATCTGTCGGATCAGACCGATCAGTCAGATCTGTCCGATCAACGGTCTTTTTTCGACTGCGTTCGGCCAGGCGGGCAGTGGCAAGTTGTTCGCTATAGCCGCCGCCCTCGATAAATTGGGCTTCCAGTGCCGCAATTTGCCGGTCAAGCAGGGTATTGGCCTGGTGGATCAGGCAGATCAGGGCATTGGCACGAATGGCGGGGTTCTCGTGGTCGAGCCATGCGCTGTAGACTGCGTAGCGAGATTCATTCGATTGATCTGACGGATCCGTCTGATCCGACTGATCGGTCGGATCAATGGGATCAATCACAGGAGGCCGATTTCGCCCAATCTGGCGGACGGCCATGGCCTCGGGCGAATCGGGCTTCCAGCGCGGGTGATGGCGGTGCCGCAGATAGTCCTCATAGTCGAGTAGCAGTTCCTCGAGGCTGGCGCGGGCGACATTCACGAGCCGGAGTTCGGTCTGCGAGGTGGTGGCGGCGGCGCGGCTGCCCTCGGCGATATTCTGGCGGCCACTGCGCGCGGCCTGGACCATCTGGTCGCTCATGCGTGACCGGGGTTCGAGGTAGCGCTCGCAGAACCAGTAGGTGGCGTCATAGATGATCGTGGCCGCCTGGAAACTGCGGAGATCACGGTAGCCGCCACTGGGTCTGAGTTTTGCCATCGGATATGTCCGTGAATCTAGCCCATTATGAGGCGGGAACAAGCGAAATCTTCAACCCATTTCCCTCTGTTTTCTGTTGCCCGTCGTAATCCATGACCATACTATTGGCTAAGTTGAACACGGAACACCCAAAACTGAACACGGACACGCCCAATCCCCGTATCTGCCTTCTCACCGACTCCTATTATCCCGTAGTCGGTGGCGGTGAGGCGCATGCCCGACTATTGTGTGCTGAGTTCCATAGACTTGGGATTCCGGTCTTTGTACTCACCGGCCACAAGGTGGCGACGTCGCCGGCCTTTGAGTTGGTGGATGAAGTACCGGTCCACCGGGTGCCGCCTGCCGGCTTCCCGCGACTGGGGAAATACCTGATGCTCTGGTCTTCATTCTGGCGGTTGGTCCGGATGCGCAGGGAATACGACGTGATTTATGTGTGCGGCATCCGGACACTGGGTCTCATCGCAGTCAAGGCCGCACTCCTCCTTGGCAAGCGTTGCGTACTCCGATCCGAGTCCCGTGGCGAGGTGTCGGGGGGGTTCATCTGGGAAAAGACCGACGGACGGGTGAACCGGTTGCTAAAGTTTGTGTTTATTGGTCCGATCTGGCTCCGGAATCTCATTCTGAAAAGGGCCGACGCCTTTGTAAGCATTGCCCCTGTGATTCGCGACGAGTATGAAGCCTGCGGGATTTCTGTGAAGAAGATCGTGGATATTCCCAATGGCATCGATGTGGTCCGGTTCAGTCCGGTGACGGCGGAGGCCAAGCGGGCGCTGCGGCAAAAACTCGGACTCCCCGAAGGCCAACTCTTTGCCTACACCGGCAAACTCAACCGCGGCAAGGGTCTCGAATTCCTCCTGCGCGTCTGGAAAGAGTGGGGGCTCAGGCATCCCGACTGCAAGTTGCTCCTGATCGGCTCGGGCGCAATGCAGTTCCTGTCATGCGAAAAAGAACTGCGCGATTTTGTCGAGATGAACGCGATGCAATCGGAAGTCATTTTTGCCGGCAGCGTCAGCAACGTGCAGGAATACCTGCAGGCCTCGGACTTCTTTGTCTTTCCCTCCGAGAGCGAGGCGCTCCCCCTGGCCTTACTTGAGGCGCTCGCCACCGGACTGCCCGCCGTGGCCTCGGATATTGGCGGGTGCCGGGCCATCATCACCGACGGGCGCGAAGGTCGTTTGGCCCCTCCGAACGACGCCGACGCCTGGACTGCCGGACTGGATTTCCTGGTCGGAAATCCGGCCCTGGCGGCGGAGTGGGGGAAGGCGGGGCGCGAGACGGTGGTCACGACTTTCAGCATCGCCCGGATCGCCG
>Ga0194063_10002719_pt1 | contig 10859 bp, 6 predicted proteins | sample SepL3720m_MetaG_FD_155459 | JGI IMG/M metagenome (GOLD analysis project Ga0194063, IMG submission 155459) | Anoxic zone freshwater microbial communities from boreal shield lake in IISD Experimental Lakes Area, Ontario, Canada - Sep2016-L373-20m | ecosystem: Environmental > Aquatic > Freshwater >...
GCTGATGAAGTAGAGCATCAGAAAAAGGATCGTAGCTCCCGTCATGCCGAAATTGTTGAAGATATGTTGGTTCAGGTTGAGGCCGATGATGCCGCCAGCCGTGGCATTGATGCTCCGCTGCAGGGTTTCAAAGTGGTCCTTGTACAAGTCCAGCAAGCCCATGCAGCAGAAAAACAGGACCACTTCCCAAAACCAGCGCCGCCGCAAATACGCAAACGCATCGAAGAAACAACCCAGCCCCACCAGGAACAACAGCACCGGCAATACGTATGCCGCCGCGCCAACCCACAAGAAGCAGCAGTGGGCCAGCCGCGCGCCAAACGGCCCAATCCAGTTCCGAACTGGCAAATTCGGAGGCACTTTGTTGGTCGCCACGTCGCTCGATTCATAGGAAAACAGCGCCACCAGCAGCAGGACTGCCAGGCCCATCAACACCACGCCAATGATGTCGTTGAACCCACGGGAGGATTCCGAATTTGCCGATGCCTTGCGAGCCATACCCGCAGTTTAACAGTATCGAACGGCAGATGACAAGGGACGAGTGGACGCGTGACGAGTGGGCGCGAGCGGCCTCCGGAGGTGGCGCTGTCTTTGCCTTGGCGACGGACCTCGGCCGAGCAAACTAAGCGATGGACTTGCCAGCCGGTCTTCCGACACATCTCGGCCGGTGCCTGCGCTGGACGCGCACCTTCCGCGCCGCGGGCCAACGTTAAGGCGACCATTCCTTTGGGTCAGTCGAGTATTACAATCTAATTGACTGACCCCTGCATTTAGGCAAGCTATCCGGGCGCATAGTGAGGCTGCGTCGGGGCCCTTTAGGGCCAAGAGATCACCGCTCATCGAGGCACGGGCGGGTTGAAGGCTGATTGGGGCCGGCTTGGCCGTCTGTTTGAAAGCGCCCGTCCCGAAGCGTCGTCGGGTGGGCGATTGGACGCAGGGGTCGGCAAGGAAATGGGCACGTCAATCGCCGGAGGATGGTGCCAATACGCCTTGTCGTCGTAATACAATGCTTTCAACTCGCCCTTCTCGGCGTCCACCTCGGCCTCGACTTTTGACTGAAGTTCAAAGTCCACGTCACCCTCTGTCTCAGAGTGGCGACTGGGTGGAGTGTAGTCCCAGCGAATGGCGTAACGCGGAATGCTCTGGATGGCGGGCTTGCCTACCCGAGGCGCGAAGTCTATGTGCACGAGGTTGCTTGGATAATTGAGCTTGGCTAGCGTGCGCGCGACCAACTGTATGGCCTGAGTCTCCGTCAGGTTCCACTTGCCAACCACGTTTTTGACCAGCACGTGGCTCTGGTACTGCGGCAAGCTGGTGAGATTGCCCGGCGCGTAAAAGCCGTTGACCATGCTGTTGCGATACGCAAACCACCAGCCGTTGCTCAGCCTCAGGAAGGAGCTGGGCCAGCCGCCGTTGTCCGCGAGGATGAACCGCTCGACGTGGTTCGTGTTGAGCGGTCGCGGGACACGCAACGACAGCGTTTCGCCGTAATCATCCACCGCTCGCAGCACAATGGGCAAGAGCTTGCGGGCGTACTCGGGATTGACCCGTGAGGTCGGGGTGTAGCGGGGCTCGGGAGTGACTGCTACCTTCGGGGACGGCCGGTGCAGGTTGAGGTTTCCGAAAGACACCTCCTCCACGCGCTTAGTGTTCGCATCAATCTCGATGTCCACGGACGTGACAGTGGGCCATATATCGCTCCAGACCACGCGATAATGAGGCACCGTGTTGGTGCCGATCTTTACCGGCAGGGTGACGTGTGGCTCCTGCTCGGCAAAGACATCTTCCAGCGGAATGCCAAGCTTCTTGATCGTGTTGCGAGCCATCGTAACCGCCTGGTCCTTGGACATCCTGACCTTCCCATAGAACTTCGGGATGTCATCCGGGTTCTGCAGACTGTAATACGAGTGCGGCCCTACGAAGTAATTGACGTGTCCGAAGTTGAAGCGGAAGCCGTAACCTGCCTTCGTCATGATACCGCCCGCGCCGATGCCACCGTTCTTGTCGAGCCAGGGCAGAGCGCTGGAGCCGACGATATCTGTCGCAGTGATGGGGTTGGGCACTGGCAAACTGAGCCGATGCGCGAAATCCGAGAAGTAAGGCAGCAACGCCACGAGCACGGCATTGGAGTACTGTGCCGTGACCTCGATAAAGTTGTCCATTCCGGGAAACTCGAAAACCATTAGGGCCCCCAATCTCCTTTATGATTGTATTTCTCCATCTTCATGGCGGTATCGCCATAAACCCCCAGGCCGCCCCAAACCTCGATGTCGCCCTCCGGCGGCCAGTTGGCAGCGCAGCGGGCGGCCTTCATCTTGGCAGCGGCACCGGATGGTCGAGACGCTTGTGGAGCTGCTCCTTGGCAGGTGGCTTGGTGGGTGCGTTCGTTGGCGTCCGGTTGGTCTCGGGCGGGGTGAGCAGCGAGATGGGCACACCGATGGGGGGCGGATGGTTCCAGTACGATTTGTCGTCGTAGTATAGGGATTTGAGTTCGCGTTTGTCGGCGTCAACCTCGGCCCAAATGGTGGATTGCAGTTCGTCATTCTGGTTGTAGTACCAGTAGAACATGAAACGCGGAATGCCGGTCACAGCAGGCTTGTGGACTTGCGGCTCGACCTCGAAGTGGACGAGGTTGGTCGGGTAGTTGAGTTTCACCAGAGTGCGGCGGACCAGTTCGCGTGCCTCTTGTTCGGTCGTGCGCCATTTGCCGGTAAAATCTTTGATGAGGATTGGCCGATTGTCGCTGTTGAAAAGATTGTCTGGCGCGTAAAAGCCATTCACCATGCTATTGCGGTAAATGAACCGCCATCCATTGGTCAGTTCGAGTTCCGAGTGGGGCCAGCCGCCGTTGTCAGCGACAGAGAAGCGTGCAATGTCATTCGTGACCAGCGGCCGCGGGAAACCGAGGGAAAGCTTCCTTCCGTAGTCCTCCACCGCACGCAGCGCAATTGGAAGCAGACGCAGAGCGTACTCCGGGTTAACCAGTGGCCATGCTGGAAAGGTGGGATCGCGGGGCGGGGTCACGGTCAACTTCGGTGGCGCTCTTTCGAGAGCCTTATTGCGAAGGCAGAGACGTTCGAGACGTTGCGAGTTTCCGTTGACTTCTACTTCCACCGATGGGCCTCCCCTGGGATCAGCCCATACGACCTGATAATGAGGCACGGTATTTGTGTCTATGTTGTGCGGCCCGCCGACTTGCGGTTCCTGTTCTGCGAAGACCGAGTCCAGCGGGATGCCGAGTCTCTTGAGCGCATCCTTTGCACACTGAACCGCCTCGGCGCTCGACATGTTCAGCTTGCCGAAAAAGGTCGGAATCTTGTCCGGGTCTTGAAGGAGGGAGTAGGAGTGCGCGCTCTGGATAGTTGCAATGTGGCCACGGCTGAACGCAAATACCCAGCCTCCCTTAATAGCTACTTCGGCTTCCACCCTGCGGTTTGGCAGGACGCTGCAGTGGGTCACCTGTTCTGCGGTGACGGGATGATACACAGGCAGATCGAGTTTCTGGGCCACGTCGGAGATGTAGGGCAGAACCGCCACCAGAACGGCGTTGGAATACTCGGCAGTGACCCGGACGAACTCAGAGGGTGCCGCTCCCAGATCCAAAATCATGGCGTCGATTCTCTGTTGGCATTCGCCGGCGAGATGGGGTCCCAGGGGCGAGGCCGGATTTGGGAAGGCAAGTCGTCAGCCTCAGAGTAAATGAAGTGTCTTGCGGCATCCTCAGGTGTCGGACGTCTTCTGACAAAACCGCGTCCCAGCCGCCGCTCCCACCAACTAGGTTGCCCTTGCGCCCGCCGGTTCGCGAGGAGCTTCTCGCTACCCTTGCCCTCTTGCTCCCGGCGCGGGGAAACCACTTGCACTCGTAGGGGTCTGTTGGTGAGTGTCACGGACCAACTGCACTCCCCGACGGAGCTGTTGAGCAGGAACGAACTGTGGATCTGCAAGGTGTGCTCGCCGTCAGCAACTTCGTCGTGGTGGAACCAAAAGCCCGCTACGTAAAGCCACTGGGGCTTGTTAGCCGTCCCGAAGTTCACCCGCTGGACGGCTTCGTCTAAGGTGCTCGCGACGCCAGCGGACTGGCCATCCACGACCAGCTCCGTTCCGGGCTTGAAAAATGCCACCTCCCTGGTTCCATAGTAGAAGGGCAGAAAGTCCTCTCCCGGATTTCTGGGGCCGCCAGCGAGGGTGACACCCTCCAGGTCGAACCAGAAGTCCGGGATAACAAGGACCCGGTAGAGTTCGGAAGGACCGCTGTGGTCCGCCGAGGGCTTTACAAGCGCCAGCGCCCCGGCGTGACGGAAGGTTGTCTGGTTTGTGCCGGACGCGGCACGGAGCTGACCGGATAGCAGAGTCCAAGGGGTTTCCAAGGCGGCATTGGGCCGCCAGAGAACCGCGAAGGTCTCGCGGGGGTCGCTTGGCCACATCAGGATGATGTTCGTGGAAACCGTCTGGAAACTCAGGCCTTCAACGCTGGTGCGTTCTGAGGTTTGGGCTGCTAGCGCGTAGGGTGTCAACACGCACAGGAGCAGGACCACCGTTCTGGCCGAGAGCCAGAACGGTGGGTGATTCACCGCATGTGCGGCTTGGCGCGTGCGTATCATGGCCAGCGCCAGTCGTTCTTCTGGTTGTACCCATTCATCAGAATGTTCGTATAGCCATAAACTCGCATGGCGCCCCAGAGCTGGCCGTAGCCGCCAGGCGGCCAACTGGCGCTGGTGCGGGCCTCGTCAAAGGCCGTCCAGAGCCCTTCCGTTTGCCAGTTATAGTACCACTTTGTCATCCACTGGGTGCGGAAGTTGAAGAACGCTTGCGCCGTGCCCCAGCCTTGGCCCCCCACTTCTTGGTTCCAGCCGACGAAAGCCGAGGGCCGCCGGTGCTTGGGATTGGCGACACTGTTGGTGTAGTGGTCGATGTCGTATGCGGCTTTGTCCACCCCGAAGCTCCCGGGCCAATTGCCGTTTGCGCTAGAGCAACCGTCCAGCCACACAAAGCGGTAGGGTCTTGAACCCGAATAGCGGTTGAAGGTCAACTCGTTGCTGACGGTGACGCTGTAGAGGTAGGCTTTCGAGCCGGGCAACCAGTCTCCACCCTTGATCAGCCCGTTCGTATCAAAGGTGTGGAAGTCGCATCCGAGATAGTTGCTGCTGGCGTGACCGTAGTAGTAGAAGTTGCGGTTCTGTGGCATGAAGATTCTGGCTTTCAGGTCGGCATAGCTTCCGTTGCGCTGCGCCGTGGTGTAGGTATTTGTTCCGAACTTAAGCGGGAATACTGACGCGGGGATGCCCCGGAACGTTGGTCCGCCGGCCAGGTTGGTGATGGCGTTGACCATGATGTCCTGAACGCCGGGGTAGTTTGTGCCTGCTTCGAGGTAGTGTCTGTCGAGGTATGAGAAGAGCCAATATCCGATGCTCGGATAGGCTGTCTGCACTGCCGGGGTTGTTCTGGTCGTTTGTGGGCCTGCTGCGGTGTTGAAGGTGACGTAGGTGTAGAAAAAGGGATCAGAATCCAGGTCGTCCCGAGGATTGCCCGACTCATCAGCCAAATCCCAGGTCCAGGAAATTTGACCATTGCTGGTGTGTCCGTAACCGCCGTTTACGTAATTATCCCAGGCGTCGTAGATGTCGATCCACCAGTCGGTGCTGGCGCGTTTCGTCTTGGCCTGGAATGTGAAATTAGTCGTTTGGATCAGATCATCCCAGCCGGGGAACGTGACTTCGTTATCAACCACGATGTTTCGAGCTTGGTTGCTCAGCACCAAAGAGACCGATCCCTCGCCGATTGCGTCGTCAAGGTGCAGGGTTGTTCGCAATTGGATTGAATATGTGCCATTGGTGAAAAGATCGAAATAGATACCCATTCCCCAGTTGGTCTCGCCGGTAGAGAACACGTAAGGCATGAAAACAGCCGCATCTGCCATGGGCTGACCGTTCAGCAACACTTCAATGCTTTCAACGCGATCCATGTAGTCGGCAAAGTCAACCGGAAAGAAGTTCGGGCCGTCGTAGATGTAGTTGGTTACGTTGAAAGACCAATCGGGGATGTGGAAGACGCGATAAAAACCTGAAGACGGGGGATCGTCACCTCCGGGGCCGGGGCCGTCCAGGCCGCCGCCCATCGGTCCAACCAGGCGGTTCAACAAGGGCGCAGGAGGTGTGTAGTCCGAGCCTTCAATCCAGTCCGACACGGCGGGATCGTAGATCAGCAAATCGGACAGGTCAGAGCCGGGGGGATAGAGCGCGAGCGGAACGATCGATCCGGTCCCATCAGCCCGTGCGGCCATCGGTTCCGCGGGCCGGAAGCTGGCCGCTGACATCGGCACCGGAGGGGGGCCAGAGTTCGTGCCACCGCCTCCGCCTGCGCTCGACGGCGGCGGCACCACCCCATAAATCGTGTACGTGGTTAGGGTGGTGCTGTTCGCCGGGTAGGCGTTCGTCAACTGCGTCCAGGGCGTGCTTGGATCGAGTGTTTGGCGGTATTGGATGAGGTATTGTTGATAGCCGCCTGGGCTGGGCCACGACAAGACAAGATTTGTCCCCTGAATTTGGAGGGTTTGGTCAACGACCGCAAAGGCTTGGGGTGTGGCGGCGAGGAGGAGCGCGAGCGCTCCGAGAATTCCTTGTTTGGGCATTTTCATAGGCTGCATTCGTTTGAGTTATGCTGACATTCCTGCTGACTCGTGTTCAGCGGTCGTAATGTTACAGGCCGGCAAAAAATGCGCAATGGGAAAGTTGGGTTAAATACACAGCATACTGGGTGGATGGAGTCCGGCGTTCCTGCTTTGGTGACAGGTTGTGCAACGGCCCCAGCACCGAAAAGTTTTTGGCGAGGCGATTCGCAGGTATCGCCAGAAAGCCGGCCTCACGCAGGAGCGGCTGGCAGAGCGGGCCGATTTGCACCACAATTTCATAGGCGAAGTGGAGCGAGGTAATATGGAATGCTCCCTTACCTCCATGTTGAAGATTGCAAAGGCCCTGGGTGTGCGGGTGCGGGACCTGGTCCGTTACCTCTGAGTTGAGGCTGGACACACGTCAGCGCGTCCTTGCGACTTGCTGGGCCGAGCTTTGCTGGCTAAAGACGTAGCGCAAGCAAGCAAAGGTCGGTTCTCACTCTTGAGACTCTGGGAGCGCCCGCCGGCAGAGCACAGCCACCAACGGCTGGCTCCTGCCTGCAATCCGTTTCTAGCTTCCTCGCCACAGTTCCCGCCAGCACCCGTTCCGGCAGCTTTCCGCCGCCGAGCAACGCCCCCGAATCCGCCAAATTCTGACAAGCCGCCCGGAATGGGCGGTCGTTCTACGGCACTGCCACGGTACTGCTACGGAACCACTATGGTATTGCTCCCATGTTGATCGGGTTCTCCTACGCCTATGTCCCGGAGGTAACCCGGAGATACTACGGTGTGTCTCCCATGTTGATGGTGAAACTGTCTGCGGTTGCAGCACTTGCCCGCCAGTTCCTGCATTCTGCATTCTTCCTTCTGCCTTCCCTGTGCATTCCCTCCGAACCCAATACTGCTGTCCCGTGAGCCAACCCCACTGGCCTAGCCGTGGGCGGCTCCGCAGCTTCGCTCCTGCGGCGATACAGGCATCCTGCTGTTCGTCGGTCAGCGATTGGCTATACCTCTGCGAGGCGGCGCCCAAACGCGCCCGCCAGTGCAGTTGCTGAGGCGTCCGGGGATCTCTGGGTTTGGTCCAGCGGCGCCGACACTGCTTGTTGCCGCGCATATACCACACCCAGTCGCCGCACCGGCCACTCTTGATAGCAGGGTCAAGGCACTGCCCTGAGGGCGCGCAAAACGGGCAGCGGCGGCACCGGCCATCTGGCAGTACGTTATCCATCCTCACTGCCTCTCGTCCCTTGGAATCCCTTGGCGTGCGTGATTTCATAATTCGTCATGCGACACTGGTCAGCGCAGCCCGGCAGCCTTGGCCCCCGGTTGCCCCACCAACAGCCCTTTGCTCCCAAGCCTGCCGGCTAGCCCACTTTCTCCCCAAACTGGAGGGCGACCTTGCGGCTCAACACCATCTAAGATCACTGCCGCATGAAAACCGCGAAGCCGTCGCAGAAATGGGCCAGGACGGGGGAGTGGTCATCGCGGCGCCACGCCAGCACCGCCTGCACCGGCGGCAGGCCCTGAGGCAACGCGCGGAACACCAGCCCGAGGCGTTTCACTTCCGAAAGCCCGGCAGTCAATGCCGAGGCAAACTTGTATTGGCCGGCGCCGGGCGATTGTGCCAATACTATTTGCCAGTTATGTGGATTGTTCGTTTAGCCCTCCGCCGGCCCTACACTTTTGTGGTGGGGTCACTGGTGCTGTTGCTGCTCATGCCGTTCGTGCTGCTGCGAACGCCCACGGATATTTTCCCGGCTATCAACATTCCCGTGGTCAGCATCGTCTGGCAATACAACGGTCTGGACGCGCGGGAAATGGAGCAGCGCATCAATTACAACAGCGAACGTTCGCTGACCACCACGGTCAATGACATCGAGCATATCGAAGCCAACGCCTACAGCGGCATCGGGGTGATCAAAGTGTTTTTCCGGGAGGGCACCTCGGTGGATGCCGGGGTGGCGCAGGTCACCGCCATCTGCCAGACCGTGATCCGCTCGATGCCGCCGGGCATGACGCCGCCTCTGATCATCCGTTACAACGCCTCCACCGTTCCCATCCTGCAATACAGCATCAGCAGCACCAAGCTCTCGGAACAGGAGATTTTTGACCTGAGCGCCAATCAAATCCGCGTCGGCCTCGCCACGGTGCGTGGCGCCGCCATCCCCTGGCCCTATGGCGGGAAAAACCGCATTGTGTCGGTGGACCTCGACCTGGTGGCGCTCAAGGCCAAGAACCTGGCGCCGATCGACGTTGTCAACGCGGTCAACGCCCAAAACCTGGTTTACCCCAGCGGCACGGCGAAAATCGGCAGCACTGAATACGCGGTGGAACTCAACACCAGCCCTCGCGTGATGGAGGAGTTGGGCGATCTGCCGGTCAAGACGGTCAATGGCGCGGTGATTCTTCTGCGGGAAGTGGCCACCGTGCGCGACGGCTACCAGCCACAGCAAAATATTGTGCGCAACGAGGGCGTGCGGGGTGCCCTCCTAACCGTCTATAAAACCGGCGCTGCCTCGACGCTCGACGTCGTCAGTGGCATCAAAGAGGCCCTGCCGCGCGTCCTGAGCGGCATGTCGCCGGACCTGAACGTAAAGGAGTTCGCTGACCAATCCTTGTTCGTTCGCGCCGCCATCACTGGCGTGGTCCGGGAAGGTGTCCTGGCGGCTGCCCTGACGGCGCTCATGATTTTGCTGTTCCTGGGCTCGTGGCGCAGCACGCTGATCATCGCGGTGTCCATACCGCTTTCCGTGTTTGCGTCGATCGTTATTTTGAGCGCATTGGGCGAAACCATCAACCTGATGACGTTGGGAGGCCTGGCCCTGGCGGTGGGCATTCTCGTGGATGACGCCACGGTGGCAATCGAGAACATTCACCGGCACATGGCCTCGGGTAAGGCCCTGAATGATGCGATCCTGGACGGCGCCCAGGAAATCGCCATGCCGGCTTTTGTCTCGACGCTGTGTATATGCATCGTGTTCGTGCCGATGTTCTTTTTGACCGGTGTAGCCCACTACCTCTTTGTGCCGCTGGCCGAGGCCGTTGTCTTCGCCATGCTGGCCAGTTACGTGCTTTCGCGGACACTCGTCCCGACGCTGGTGATGTGGTTTTATCGCAACGTGCAGCACTATTCCGGCCACGACGAACCGGCCACGACCGCCCTCTGGCTGCGGCCACTGACGGCGGCGCAAGCCGGCTTTGAACGCGGCTTCGAGCAGTTTCGCGAGAGCTATCGCATCCTGCTGGGAGCCATTCTGCACCATCGCGTGCCTTTCGCCTTTGTTTTCCTCGGGTTTTGTCTCGGGTCGATGTTGCTCGTGCCGCAACTGGGCCAGGACTTTTTTCCGTCGGTGGACGCGGGACATTTTCGGCTCCATCTTCGCGCCCGGAGCGGCAACCGCATCGAGGAAACCGCCAAGCTGGTGGACGAAGTTGAGGCGGCCATCCGGCAGGAGATTCCCGCCGCAGAATTCGGGGGCATGCTCGACAATATCGGCATTCCCTTCTCCAGCCTGAATCTCACCTACAACGATAGCGGCCTGGTCGGCACCGGCGATGCCGACATTCTGGTGTCGCTGGGCAAGGAGCACGGGCCTACCCCGATGTACGTGAACCGGTTGCGCGCCCGCCTCAACCGCGAGTTCCCGGGCATCATGTTTTATTTCCTGCCCGCCGACATTGTGAGCCAGTCCATCAACTTCGGGCTGCCCGCGCCCTTTGATATCCAAGTGGTCGGCCGTAACCAGGCCAAGAACCGTGAGATCGCCGCGCGGCTGGCGGACCGAATCCGGCAAGTGCCCGGGGCCGTGGACGTGCGCGTGCAGCAGCCGGCGGATTTGCCGAAACTCAGTTTTGCCATCGACCGCACCAAGGCCTCCCAGATGGGCATCTCGGAGCGCGACGTGGCAAATTCCGTATTGCTCAGCCTCAGCGGCAGCAGCCAGGTGCAGCCGGTTTATTGGCTCAACACGCGCGTCGGAATCCAGTACCTGGTCAACGTCCGCGTTCCCGAGAGCAGGATGAATTCACTCTCAGCGCTGAATTCGATTCCCATCAACGCCAGCCGGCCTGGGGAAGGTGATGTTCAACTGCTCGCCAATCTGGCTACCGTAACCCGCAGCACCACGCCGCCGCTCATTTCCCACTACAACGTCATGCCGGTGATCGACCTGTTTGGCGGCGTGAGCGGCCGTGATCTCGGCGGCGTGCTTCGCGATCTCAAGCCACTGATCGCCCAGGCTGAAAAAGAGCT
>Ga0194063_10002720_pt1 | contig 10853 bp, 10 predicted proteins | sample SepL3720m_MetaG_FD_155459 | JGI IMG/M metagenome (GOLD analysis project Ga0194063, IMG submission 155459) | Anoxic zone freshwater microbial communities from boreal shield lake in IISD Experimental Lakes Area, Ontario, Canada - Sep2016-L373-20m | ecosystem: Environmental > Aquatic > Freshwater...
CGCTCTTCTGAAGGGCGGGCGGGCCAATGAAGCAAGGGGCGTGCCCCGCCAACGGCGGGCGAAGCAGGCGCCGACAGCGGTCGGGCCGGAATTTTGAGGCCGGACCGATGGCGGTGACTGGCACGTCCACTTGCGGCCCGCCAGTACCAAACCGCCGAAGGCGGCTTCGAGCCGTAGGCGAGTTCTTGGCGCTTGAAAGGGACGGGCGAAACGACGCGTTTGTGGAAACTGAACCCATGAGACGGATCCCGCCGTAGGCGGGACGAGACGGCCCCGCCGGTTCGTGAGCGGGTGCGAGGCTTTTGCGAGCACGAGCCGTCGCATATTTGCCATTTTGCGGGGGTGAGGTACGAACCGCCGCAATATGGCGCGACGGCGAAAGCTCATGATCCGGTGGGGGCGCGAGCGCGAAGCGGACGACTCATGGGTGAAAGGTGGAACAATAAGCGGCGTGCCGAACGGCCCTTTGAAGCGCCGGGGTCCATAGGGCGTCCATAGAAAGACCGAAGGCCGCGAAGCGAAGCGTAGCGGATTGAGCGCCGGTCCCCGGCGCGCTGAGATGGAACTGCCTTGGTGTGACCGGTCCGGGTGGGGAGCGAGGAACGAGCGGAGACCCGGACCGGGCACACGAAGGCAGTTCTCCGGTTTGTATTGTATTGCGTAGCGCATGGAGAAATGGCTGTGGGGGAGAGCGGTCGGCATGGACGGAACCGCCGTTAGGCGGGACCGGGAATGACGTCCGCTCGGAGGAACAGACAGTGCTCGATGCGCGGAGCTGTGCATAGGGTGTTCAACCTGGATCGAAGATCAATGTGCATCCAGGATAATGGGGTGTCGCTAGGCAGTCCGAAGGTCTGGGAGCGGAGCCGACGGCACGGCACCTGGCCTTTTCCTCCGCAGGTGCCGTGACGGAGGCGTAGCGGGTGAGTAGAGAGTCAATAGGGAGATCGAAGATCTATTTCCCGGTGAATAGGTAGTCATGGGCGGAGGACGGTCTGCGTCGGCCCCGTAGGGTCTGTCGCTGGCCGTCCGGAGCAAGTCCGGCAGGTCGTATTTACGGCGGAGGCAGCGCGGTCGTCGGCGTAGACGGCGTCCGTGTTGCCGGAGCCGTGCTGGGCCGGAGCGCCCCCTTTATGGGGGAGCGGTTTCTGTAAGGAAGCGTAGCGCTTCCAAATAGAGCGGAGGGGTTGGCGCGGTGCGTGCGTAAGCAGGCACCGTGACATACCCCGGTACGTAACGCTTCAGGAATACGGTTGCCGTTATTAGTTATTCGGGGCCGAAGCTCTCATCGTGTGAACTCTCGCTAGAGTTGGTCATAGGCGAATCAGTGGGGAATTCTTTCCAGTTGTCTGGTACTTGATGATAAAGATTAAGCGCTGGTGTCCAGCTCTCGGGATATCTCGGAAAACGTGCGAGACTGTGGATCAAACCCCATTTAAAGGATGCTAATAAGTGGTCGTTTCGGAAACGTATACGGTATCGATTTTCAGGGGGCGTATTCGCCTCTGATGCTATTGATGCATAGTAAGCAGATCCACCTACATAAACCCCGTGGAGGTGAGCGTCCCCGGTAGTTCGAGAGAACTGAGAGATGCGTTCAGCAAACCTAGAGGGATCCTGTGCCACATCTCCTGCAGCTTCATAAGCAAAGATGAAGGTACGTAGGGAAATACTCGGCATCCCGATAACTTTGGACTTGGTTGTCGTATTGGGTTCAGGTGCGTAATAATAACGGTTTTTAAAAGCACGAAGAGCGCTGCTCTTCTGAATGCACGTCTCAATTGAGTTTTCGGCGTACTTCTTTGCTTGGTCGCTCGTGCTCACCAAAGACGCTTTGACTTCAATACATGCGTAGGTGGCCTCCAATGGAAGAATCTCGCAGGAGCCTAATCGCGCTATCGGGCCTGCCCGGAGTGCATCGTAAATGATGATGTCAAGTTGAGATGATAGGATTAGACCGTTAGGCCCGATAGAGGCGACAAAGCCCGTTGATAATCCATATTCGGCCGGAAGAAAGGATCGGATAAGGTTCATGAGTTCGGTTTCCAAGGATCGGCCTTTTTCACCAGCATGAGATATTGTCTTACGAACGGCTTCAAGCCGAGCAACTAGAGCAGTCTCTTCAATGCCTGTAAGTGCTGCAAATTCCGGATTAATTTCACTCATGGTTTAGCCTCGTTTAGTTGGTTCTCAGATTATTCATACGCCTTTCGTTCAAGTCTTTCAAGTTTACTGGTTGATTCACGCCCCTTTTATGGAGGTGGATGATGAAATATCAGGCAGGACAATCTGGAAATGTAGGTGGGCGACCGAAAGGGTCGGTCGGGGGACGTACACTGGCCCTTGCCAGTCTGGACAAGATGCTCACGAGGAGAAAGAACCAGCGGGCATTGATTTTGGCGTTGGAGAAGGAATTACAGGGTAATCCGGTTCGTTTCTTCCGGACTGTGATCATGCCTTTGCTTCCCAGGGAGGCAAAACTGTCGGTTGACCAAGACGGCATCGTGGAGTGGAAGACTCTCCTGGAGGCCTTCCCTAAGGAGGGTTCTCCTACCATGCCCAGGGATAGGGAGTAGATCATGCCGACATGGCTCACCTACAGGCCGCATCCGGCACAAAGAGATATTCACCACGCGCGTGATAAACGCTTCCGTTGTGTTTGTACCGGGCGACGGTTCGGCAAGACCCTGTGCCTCGCCGCCGAACTTGCGGACCGGGGATCACACGAAGGCGGCGGTGATTACGGGTGGGTGGCACCGACTTACAACGTCGCGGAACGTGGTATTGAGGCGTTTCGGATGATTGGAGAAGGATTCGTCAATGTATGCGGGCGGGCACCGTGTCGGGTGGAGTTTCAGGGAATGGTCGGAATGCCTCCGTCGCGAGTGTGGTTCCTGTCCGCCGATAACCCGGATAATATCCGGGGATTCGGATTCAAGGGGTTGGTGATTGATGAGGCTGCGGCGATCCCTGCGGACGTGTGGCATTATGTCTTGAGGCCGACCATCGCCCAAACCCTGGGATGGGCGGTTTTCGTCAGTACCCCGAAAGGGAGGAACTGGTTCTATGACCTGTTCACCCGTGGTCTGGATCCCAGCGAGACGGATTACGCGAGTTTCAGATTTCCCAGTAACGCCTCACCCTATTTCCCGGCCAAAGAATGGGATGAGGCAAAGCGGACACTGCCGGAAGATGTATTCCGGCAGGAATATATGGCTGAGTTTATGGAGGACAGTGCCGGTGTCTTCCGGAATGTGGACGCGTGCACAGTCAGCGGTGGGCAGTTGGCCGCAAGTAGTAAAGAATATCACCGGCACGTTATTATCGGCTGTGATGTGGCCAAGCATACGGACTGGACTGTGTTGATTGCCATGGATGCGGAGACCGGGCGGTGTTTCGCCATGGAACGGTTTAACCATTTGGACTGGCCTATTCAGAAGGAACGGATACTCGGGTTTGCCCGCAAACACCGGGGGCGGTTGATTTTGGATGCCACGGGTGTGGGTGATCCGATCTACGACGATCTGAAACAGGTTTATGGTGATATTGAGGGGTTCAAATTAACGTCGGCAAGTAAGACGGCACTGATTCAGCGGTTGATTGTTGGCGTTGAACAGCGTCGGGTGTCATGGCCTGCGGCCAGTGGCCAGTCGGCAGCAGACGGTGGACCGTGGGAAATCCTTACGGCTGAATTAAAGCGGTATGAGTATGAAATCTCACCATCTGGCGGAATCAGTTACAATGCCCCATCGGGGTATCATGATGACTGCGTGATGGCCTTGGCCCTGGCCAACCATGGTCGGTGGGAGGCGGAGAGTTGTGGAAAAATGATCGCATTGGGCAGTGGGCGGTTTGGATTAAGGGGGCGACAGCGGGAACGGGTGTTGGTGGGGTGAGAGGGAGGGGCAGACACTCCTTGTTGGCACCCAACGGCATCCTATTCCGCTATTCAAAGGGTCGCCCCTACGGGCCTTCACTGGCGACGGCACGCCGTATCATGCGAGGCCGGGTTGGCATCATGTCAAGTTGTCGAGGAATTCTGTTCCTATGTCCTCGGAAATGTCTGCTTGAACATTGTGGACGAGACGTCTGAGGAAGTCCCTCAATTCCGAGCTGGCCCAGAGGGTCGGCTCGTCTCCTTCGATCTTCTCATGACATGCCTTGTGACTGAAGTGTACTTTGCCGTCCTCAAGCAGGACTTCGCGTTGCTTTTTCCACATTGCGAGCGCAAGTCCCGCATTTTCGATGGGTTTTCCGCAGTGATCGCAAAGAATGACTGGGGCCGTTCTTCCTGATTCAGTTTTTGATACGCGTATCATTTTGTTTCTCCTGTCAACGAAGATTAAGCGTCATGACGTGATTTCCGAAACATGAACCAGAAGTCCGTCTGGCGCTTGTTACCGTCAGACATCTTTCTGACTGGCAGGATACTAGAAATCGCCTTGATTACCGTCAAGGATTCCCTTGTCTCGAACCATCTCCCGCACCCATCCAGTTGATTTCCTCCCCTCTTATGGAGGGTATCAACATGAAAGCATATATGGTCGTCGGGCTTTGTTCCGGAATCTTGGTTTGTGGTGGGTGCGCGTCCATGGTGAAGAAGGTGGACGTCAATAAGGGGCTGGACAGTTATTACAGCCAGCAACGGACGGTTGATTTGGTCACGATTAAGGGGTCGAACATGACTATTACCGCGACCGGGGTGAATGAGATGAAGGTTTCGTCCATCCTGCCGCCGTTGAATGCCATCCCCAGGGAGCCCGGAGTGCTGGAGAAGGCCATTGGGGGAGCAACGGACGTTGCGAAATTCGGGCTCGGCTTCTATTACGGCAACCAGATGCTGGGCAAGGCGCTTGAACAGCCCCGGACGGTAAGTCCGGAGATTGTTCGGCCTGAAGTAATTCAGGCTGGCCAATAGGAATTTGACCCTCACCCCAACTCTCTCCCCTTCCTCCTTCACCAAGGCTACGGCGGACATGGAAGGGCGAGGGAGAAGATGGCAAACAGTATGACGCCGGCAAGTATTTACGACTCCAAGAATCATAAATGGCGGGACCAATATAATCCCCTCAGGGGATTGAGTCTGCCGAAATTGGTCACACTCCTGGAATCCGGGGAGCGCGGCGCGTATGCCGACCTGCAATGGTTCTACCATTACATGGAGCGGTCAGACGCCATGATCCATGCTGTAATCCAGCGACGGCGTGCCGCCCTGCTGGCGTGTGATTGGGATATCCGCGTAAGCGCGGATGAGGATGCCGACAAAGGTCTGGCAGCGGAACAATCGGCCTTCCTCCGCGAAGCCTATGACCGGGTGGAGAATTTCCGTGATGCGGTATCATTTATATTTTCTGGGTTCTTCCGTGGGTATGCCCACCTGGAGAAGCATATTTCGCCGTCCGGCATGGTGACACGACTGGAGCCGGTGGAACAATGGTTCTGGGTACGGGACGGACTATTTGGGTCGTGGGAGTATAATCTGGACGCACGGAGTGGAGTTGGTCGGGGAGTGTCAGTTGATTTTCAGAACTTCCTTATTTTTGAATCAGTGCCCCTGAATCGGATGCTGGCGGTGCTGTATCTCCGAAAGAATCTGAGCCAAAAGGATTGGGATTCGTTTCTGGAGGTTTATGGGATCCCGTCCATATTTCTGGTTGGGCCGCCGAATACCCCGGAGACCAAGGAAGCAGAATACCATGCCGTCGCCCAGGAGATCATGTCGAATGGCCGGGGGTACCTTCCCCACGGCAGTGATGTAAAGTTCGTGAATGGCGGCGGCAACAAGCCGCCGTTCCTGGAACACATTGATTATATCGACCGACAAATCACCCTGGCCGCCACCGGCGGCCTGTTGACGATGCTGGCGGAGTCGGGATCCGGGACCCTGGCCGGCAATGCGCACTCGGACACCTTCCTGCAGATCGCCCGGAGCGATGCGGCGCTGCTGAGCGGATTATTTCAGGAACAGTTCGATACGCCGCTGTTGAGGGAGTATTTTCCCGGTCAGCCGATCCTTGCATATTTCGAGTTCGCCCCGCCAGCGGCGGATGAGGTGTCGAGGGTGGTCAAGGATGCTGTGGAGTTGGCAAAAGCCGGTGTGCGGATTGATTTGAGGGAGTTGGAGGAGAAAACGGGGTATAAGTTGGAGCGGACTGGAGCAACTTGAGATTACGACGTGACGGCACGTTTTGGATTATGCTTCGGAATGCCACCGACCATTTCTTTTTAGTTCTACGACCTAGCTGAGCCACCTAATCGGTGAACTTACAAAAATCGAATGTTCACCGCTCAGAACAGGTTTCGGCGGCGCGGCCACCCGACCGCTGAGATGACCGAAGGAACAGTATTCCATCAGATGCCTTTAAAAACATCGTCAGTAATATTTTTTTACATCTCCCGCCGAAACTGAGGGTAGTTGCGCCCTTTATTGATTGCCGCAACTGGACAGCCAGCAGAATGGCAAGACCGATTACGAATAAAGCCAGAGTGGTAGGCTCAGGAACCACGCCAACTTCAATGCTGACACCCGGCTGACTTTCATAAGCCCAACTATTAATATGTGCGCCCATTGTGTTATAGGCGGATATCTCTACCCACCCATAATGCACTCCGTCCGCCGCTGTAAAGCTCACGCCTAAGTATCCATTATTTACCCACGCCCAAGTACCACCGCCCACTAAACCTACACCGGGAATAGACTCCCAATCCACAAGCGTGTATAGGGAGTTACCCCACTGACTTGCGCCGCCAGGTGTAGCACTAACCTCAGTTCCGGCTGCAATAGGCCACGGCTTCCATAACCATGAAGGGTTATTCTGAACCGTAACAGCACTCCCGCTTTGGGGTTGAACCGTGAAATCCATCACGTAATCAAACCGGAGATCCGTGCTGCCATCGCCGTTCATATCCAAAAGTAGCCATCCTAATGACGGCAACCAATCAGGCGTAGCACCTGGCCCCATTTTTATATCCTGTTGCCCCGACCAGACAACTGATTCAACCGCAAGTGTGCGGCTACCGAATAAAAGCACTATCGCCAGAGCTATGAATCCCAACCTCATGATTACCTTTATCATTTACCCAGTAGCACTGAGATGCTTTCGGTACCTATTGTCAGGAATCACGTCGGGCCAATATCCTGCGTCGCCAAGTGGAAAAAATAACGGCCAACCCGCCAACTATGAATAACGCTATCGTGGAGGGCTCTGGAACCACGCCCGCCGCAAGACCAACACCTGGCTGACTCTCATATGCCCACGAATGGATATGGGCACGCATGTCGGGATAGGAAGTAATTTGTACCCACCCATAATGAATACCATCGGCCGCAGTGAATGAAACCCCGAGAAAGGCATTTGAGACAAATGCCCAGCGGCCAGCCCCCATTAGTCCAATACCCGGAATAGATTCCCAATCAACTAATGTATCCGCATCAGAACTCCAAATATTCCCGTCCGCCGGTGTTGCACCTATCGACACACCTCCCTGCAATGGCATGGCATCTCGGACAAAAGGAGATACTTGCTGCATAACGACAGCACTCCCACTTTGGGGCTGAACCATGAAATCTATCACGTATTCAAACCGGAGATCCGTACTACCATCGCCGTTCATATCTAAAAGGAGCCACCCTAATGACGGCAACCAATCAGAAGTAGCACCTGGCCCCATTTTTATATCCTGTTGCCCCGACCAGACAATGGCCGAGTCGGCCATGATTCGTCCGGTCGAGACCAGGAATAAGAAAACTATTATTGCAAAAGTTTTCACGGATTATTTCAATCGTTTGACTCTATAGAAGCGTAAGACATCCAGTGGCGCATTCGTGTCCATGTACTGCATTGATTCAAGGTTGGCGCTGACAATGTTGTCATGATTTGTCCAACTCCCGCTTTCCATTAGATTTGTACAGGACTCCATCTGGTACAACGCACCAACCACACCAGGCCATGACAACTGAATCCAACCATTTGTTTCTGAAGGATTCTCGCCGTCGCCAAGCGCCCCCATGGTTGTAATAACAAAATCGGGGGCATTGGTCGGGGTGTTTCCCGTGACAATAATAGAAACATCCTGCACACCGTTACTCAAACTACCCTTGTGTGTCACTGAAACAGTATACCAACCATTGGTCGGTTCGTTAATCAAAACTTGTTCTACATTATCCCGGAAATTGTCGCCATTCGTCGCGGTCAAACTGGGCTGAAGTGGGTCAAGTATCCACGGGAAATTAGTAACCGTCCCGTCAGGAGAAATCACCCGGAGATCCAAGTCATTGACAAGAGTCGAGTTCGTCGGGTCTAACGCCCAAGGTTGTTCGGGTCCCGCTGGGTCAGTCCAGCAGATAGTAACTTTGAGCGGGGTGCCCGTCTGAGCTAATGTCCCGAACTGAATCATGGAGCCATCCACCAAACTCACTTCCTTGATGTGTGGCATTGAATCCCAAGCAGCATTATTCGTAATAGCCCAAGCTGCTCGTTCGGTATTCATTAAGCCCCATCCGTTTTGGTAGTCTGGCCCAACATTCCCCGCATCATCCGCAGTGTGCAATGCTAGCCCTTTTAATGTTGAGGCCAGCATAGGAGCGTTTGTCCCATAAAAACGCTCATGCAGTTCTTGTAGAAGTGCTAACGAACCAGCCACTGATGGAGAGGAAAAACTCGTACCGCTTGGATCGGCGTAACTATCATTAGTCACCGCCGAGGTTGTGTGCAATGCTTGACCGTTTGCCACCAAATCCGGTTTAATACGTCCGTCATCTGTCGGCCCAGTGGCGCTGTACCAATCAAGATTCACCTGACTTGAATTCGTCTCGCCGCCAGGAATGTCTACAACTGCGCCAACTGTTAGAATATTCTTCGGAACGCTTCTGGAGGTAAGGCAGTCATATCCGTTTGTGCCACCATCTGGGGGACGGATTGTATCGGAGTTATACCAATTTCCCGACACGTAATCGAAAACGCCATGCGTCGGATACATCATTCCCCAAAAACCACCATAATGAACCTCTGACCTGTCATTTCCAGCAGCAAAAACCGGTAGATGATAGGGAGCTGTATAGCAGAAATCATCCATTTGCTTGGAATCTGTGTTGTACCAGCCAAAATGATTATCTTCGACTTCACTCAATCTTATGTCGCCCCACCATCTGGGCACGAAATAGAACCAATTGGCATTGTCCCACCCAGCGACAAAACCATAAGAATGATTAGAAATTTGGACGTTGGGATTATTGACCACCGTCTCGCTCATTTCGCCGATAATGTTATTCCAGTCACGGGATAGTACTTTAGCAGCATAAGCCATTCCTTGTGCATTGGAATCCACCCCTTGTGCTGCCATCGTCCCTGCCACCATCGTCGAATGGTCAACGATAGTGCCACTATCCATGTCGGTTACTCTGGCGGAGGCGAACTCTTGATGAGTTGTCAAAACCAATCCGCCATCCCACATGGCCACTGTTACATTAGTGCCGGTCAGTTCAAAAGGGCTACTTCCACCTGGACGTGCCTTATCTGTGGCAATAGTTTGAGCCGATATCCTATTAAACGTAACGTTGTACAAGGGCATATCATGATCATAGCGGTGTAATTCATATACCCGTCCGTCTTTTGTTTCCCCGCCTATTTCCAGCCCCTCTTTTGTGGCACGAGCAACCGCTTCGTCATGATTCTGCTTCCACTCTTTGGAAGATTGCTTGTTCAAGCGAATCAATTCCACTTTTTCATGGGCTCTGCGGACACTGTAGGTAAGGCGTTTCTTGCGGTTAGGCTGATAAACTTTTGCCAAATCTTGAAACGCTTTGGTTTCGTCGGCAGTCATTTCGGGAATCTGGCCTTTGAAAAGAAGGTACGCCAGTTCTTGAGCCGAGATAACTTTCTGATCGCAAAGCTTCGTTAGGGACGACTGGTTTTCTTTTGGGATGGGAGAATTTTGAACTGTGCTGCCACCAGGCAAGCGACCAGTCGTTAGTGCCGATTGAAGTTCCACATCGTTAATCATGCCCGCATCGTGCATTTTGATCCATAGAGTATTTACCGGATCAGTATCACTTGAGGGAGCAACAGTCTCCGCATAAAGGAAACTTGAAGTGAAGGCCACAATTATAAAACTGCTCAATTTACAAACTCTATTCCAACTTATCATACCATCCCGTCCTTTCTGTTTATTCCTATAAAAAGAGGCGCGAACTCCTAGCTCATGCCTCTCTTGAGGGACCGCGAAGCCCCACTTACGAAACAGAAGACAGGGAGCCGCGCCCACACGGGGCGCGTCTCCACGAGTCTTGCTTCGTAAGTAGAAAATTCGCGGTTTTCAAGAAAAGCAATTCTGCGCATCAACGCATTAAATTTTTGGCCAAATTATTTCTAAATGGATTATCTCCAATTGTTATTACTTGAGAGTACCGAGTTCTGGCCGTTATGATGGCTCTGAATGTTTGCCCTGTAAAGTCTTGAGTTGAGAGAGTTTCAAGGCGAGATCCACCCAGCGATCCATGAGTTTCCGAAACCGCTTGAAGTTTGCCGTCTCGCGTCGGACGGCGGCAAGATTCTCCGGCCTGAGATACTCCGACCGGCTTTTCATCCGGTGGGTGTAGCTGATCTGGTAAAACGGCCGTTTCTTTTCCTTGGGATTCCGGTACTGGCGACTGATGGCGCCGGGCCGCATAGAACCAAGCTCCTGTAGTTGCTTTTTCACCCGCTCGATTTTTTCGACTATTTTTCCGCACGTTGTTGACATGAGTCCTCCTTTTTGGGATAAAGGGGTAGCATATATAGGCTACCCTGTCAACCTGAAAATGGAGATATTTTTATGAGTCTTTGGATCGCCTGGTGGAATCTCGTTCGTGAACT
>Ga0194063_10002722_pt1 | contig 10851 bp, 7 predicted proteins | sample SepL3720m_MetaG_FD_155459 | JGI IMG/M metagenome (GOLD analysis project Ga0194063, IMG submission 155459) | Anoxic zone freshwater microbial communities from boreal shield lake in IISD Experimental Lakes Area, Ontario, Canada - Sep2016-L373-20m | ecosystem: Environmental > Aquatic > Freshwater >...
AGCGGCTGTGCCCAGTCATCCGGCTCACGGTCCCAGATTTCCATAGCGACCACAGGAGCGCGTGGGGTTGGGCCCTCAAAGTTCATGAATGGCAGTGCCGCGGCACCGCCGATCGTGATTACAGAGGTCCGGGTTCCCCCATCCGCCTTGGTGGCCCCGATGGTTAGCTCATTGATCGTTCCTGTCCATTTCTCTCTGGCATCATCCATGACACTCATCTTTTGCTCCTTTCTAAAATTCTCAAGACCAAACCATCCACAGCCACCACGGCCGGGGAGTTAACCGGCAGATCGTTTACCGACTGCCCCCTTACATCGTATTCGGCGATGACCGGATCCACCGGGATTGCCGCCAACTGTTCCAATCCCGTCCCTGCGAACTGCGCCGCCAACTCGGGCGATACCGGCCCCTCGCACTGGTTCAACACCAAATAGCACGCGCCAATGGCGAGATTCAGTGATTTCACCAATTCGACAATGCGCAACGCGGTTCGGGCCCCGATCACCGTGGGCGGGCACACCACCAGCATCACATCCACATGGCCGTCGGTGCGCCGGCTCAAATGCTCCATCCCGGCCTCATTATCGATGACAACGGCCTTGTAATCCCGGCTGATCCGCCCCAAGTATTCGCGCAGCAGGTTATTGATGAAGCAGTAGCAATCCGGCCCTTCCTGCCGGCCCATCGCCACTAAATCCAACCCGGTTGCCTCAACCAGCGATTCGTTGATCTGGCGTTCGATCCACTCGTTCTTGGAAATCCCGGCGGGCTTGGCATCCGGCTTGGCGCGCAATTCCTCACGGACCGACCCGATCGTCCGTTCCACATTCAAGCCGATCTTGTCCGCCAGGCAACTGTTCGGATCCGCATCGACCGCCAGGATGGGTTTGATGTTATGATCCAGAAGACTGCGGCACAGCAGGGCGGACAAAGTCGTTTTGCCTGTCCCGCCTTTGCCTGCCAGCGCGATGCGTAAACTCATCCGGTCACCTCGATTTCGGCTTCTTTTTGAACCCCACTCATCAGCGAGGGAAATTTTTCGATATTGGTATGAGGCAAGAACAGGCACGAACTGTACTCATTCATGTACTTGTGACTGGTACTCAACTCCATGTATGTCATGGCCCCTGCGATCTCTTCCTGGATATTGAGCAGAGCCTCCTGCGAGAACAGCGCCATCTTGGCACCCTGCACAGACCCGTTCCCGATGTATTTGAACTTGGCGGGATCCAGATCAGGCAGTAATCCGATACGAACACCCTGATCGATCCTCAGGTAGTTTCCAAATCCGCCCGCGATATAGACATGCTTCAGATCATCGAATGTCATACCCACATGATCCAGCAGGCTCTCTGTAGCCATGTAGATCGAGCCCTTGCTGTGAATCAGGTTATTGATGTCGGCCTCGGTCAGCACCAGATCACGCCCCAGCGCGGTCTCACGACCCGTAAACAGGACGAATTCCAACCCTCCGGAATCCCCTTCCCGCAGCCGGGATCCACAGGCCGCCCGATCATATCGGCCACGCCGGTCGATGCAACCGGCCTTGAGCAGCTCGGCCACCGAATCGATCAAGCCGGACCCGCAAAGCCCCAGCGGTTTTCCGCCGCCGACGACATTACATGAGAGGACATCCCCGTTTTTCCCCAGTTGAATGCGCTCGATCGCGCCATTCGTGGCGCGCATGCCGCAGGTGATGCCGCCGCCTTCGAATGACGGTCCCGCCGAGGCCGAGCAACACACAAGCCAGTCCTTATTGCCCAGCACAAGCTCCCCGTTCGTGCCCATGTCGATCAGGAGCGAAAGATCCTCGGATTGCATCATCCCGCTCACCAGCACGTCGGCAACCACATCACCCCCGACATAACTGGCGACTGAGGGAAGCGTGGACAGCAGGCCGCGCGGGTTGATCTTGATCCCCACCTCGGCGGCGCGGATCGTGGGCGGACTGCAAGCGACGGGAATATACGGATCTTTGCGGATGTTACCCGGGTACATCGCGCACAACAGGTGGATCATCGTGGTATTCCCGGCGCACACAACGATGGACACATCGTGCAATTTTACACGGGCCTCCACCACCAGCCCGGCGATCAGGTCATTGATATCGTTCACAACCAGATCGCGCAACTGAATCAGGCGCTCGGGCGTGGAGGCGTACATGATGCGGGAAATCACGTCATCGCCATAGGAAATCTGCGAGTTGTACTTGGCCTTGGTCGCCAACGTCTTGGACGTACTGATGTCAACCAGATGAGCCACCACGGTGGTGGTCCCCAAGTCCAGAGCCACGCCATAATTGCACGCCGCAGTGTTCCCAGGCTCCACATCGACGACTTCCAGGGTCTGCCCGCGGCGTCCCAGCATGACCGTGACCTTCCAATCGCTCTTTCTCAGAATATCCGGCAACCGCTGCAACACAGCCAAACCTGTCTGCATGACTCCGATGTCACGGTTCCGGCGAAGTTCCCGGTATAACCGTTCCTGATCACAGACACAGTCGGTGATCGTCGGTTTCGGCAACTCGAGGTACACTTTCTGAAATAGCGGATTGTGCGGGAATAAGGCGCCCTCCCCCACCCAGCCGGAGATTGACCCGTACCGGATCGCATCCTCTGAAGCCAGTTGAGGCACCCCGCCCACGCGGGACTCCGGCGGCACCTCGATGACCACATCGCCGTCAATAAAGGTCTGACAGGCCAGCGCCATCCCGCGCTGGATGTCGAGCCGGTCAAGGAACATGTTGGGCTTGGCGGTCACCTTGCCCGACTTGATGATGACCCGGCACTTGCCGCAAACCCCGTCTCCACCACAAACGCTGTTGACCGCAATACCGGTTGCCGCAGCAGCCTCCAGGACACTCTTCCCGGCGGCCGCCTCGATCGTCTTGTTGTCAGGCAGGAATGTTATGGAGTAGGTCTTCACGCATTCGCCCAGGTCGTCTTCAGGAACTTCGAGATGCCGCTGGCTTCCCGGGGACCGACCAGCACGGTCCATCCGGAATCATCCTTCAGACCGCCGCTCATGACGGCAATGTAGCCAGGGATGATCACCTTGCGGTGCGATACCTTGCTCTTGACCTCGTCCGAGTTGATGAACGCCGCGATCTTCTCCGAGGTCAGTTTGTCCGACGAAAACGCCGTCAGCACCGACGTGCCTTCCGTATCGAGTACGCCGATATAAGCCGGCACGCGACTGGCCTCGACCTCGCCCGCGACCGTGTAGTAGGTCAGCGAGAAGTTGGTCGTGATCAACAGCGGCGACTCCGGCGTGACTGCGCCGATCGCATTCAGTTTCGCTTCCACCTGAATCGGTTTACGCGGATCCGTGTAGAGGTTCTGATTGACCGTCAGGACGGGCATCAACTGCTCCGGCTGATCGAGATCCGTCAGCACAATCCCGGCATACTTGGCCACCAGCATGCTGCATTCGGCAACCGCCACCATCGGATCCACCGTGCGATTGGTCACCAGGCAGGGGTACCCCAGCACGCGCATATTCTTCTTGAGCGCCAGGCGGCGCACCGCCGTCAACGTCTGCAGGGTGCCGGCTATGCTGTCTGAGGTGACATCCAGGACAAGGTCCTGAAGACCGGCCGCCCGGGCTTTCTCACACAGCGGGACCAGCGCCTCCAGGTCAGGCGCTGTCACGGCCAGCGGGCAGTTATGAGTCTTGGCCAGCGCGATGAACGCGTCGAGCGTCGCGGCCGTGGCGGCATGGATCAGGGGCTTCTTGTCAGCACACGAGGCCAGCACCTTGTCCAGATGTGCCGCCTGCGTGGACATCAGGACCATGGGAATATCCAACGCGGCCACTGCCTGCACGGCCTTGGCGAAGGGCTCCGCCGTGCCGCTCGTGTTGACCACGCCCACCACAGTGGCGTGCATTTCGATTCCCACACGGGTGAACTGGATTTTCCGGATCGTCTCGAGCTTCGCCTTGAGAGCATTGCCATCCAGGGTGTCGGACACCAACACGCCGATTCCGGCGGGATGATAGAAGGACTCCTCGTGACGGAACAAGACCGTCTCATTGCCAATCTCGAGCTTATTCGGCCCCGTGCCAATGGTTACCAATCGAATGGGCGGCGCGGAGGCGCCGGCCAGTTCAACCTTGGACGCCTCGCTGACATCCGGGCACTGATCCAGGCTCGCCTGCTTCTGCGCGAGCTTCATGGCAAACGCCAGACAGGTCGGGCACCCGCATTTCTTACAATTGGTCTTCGGCAACAACTTAAAAATATCCAACGCTTTCAGAGCCATACTGAGCCTCCCATTCCATCCTGTTTAGGTTTAATCTTACAGCAAAGCATCCATCGTCAGGGCCGGGTGGCCCACCTTCGTCAAATAGTCAACCAGTTCCTCGCCGGTCGTGGCCACGGTTTCATCCGCGATCAAGTCCAACAGGTTCGGCACCCCGACCTCATCGGCTCTCTTGCCAAACCGCTCCCGGTAGAATTCCTTCAGTTCCTTCGGCATCCACAACAAGCGCTTCAGGCCGCCATCCGCCGAAATGAACTTTTTGCTCAGCACATACAGGCGACCCACACCGAGGAAGCCCGGCGTCTGGTTACCGCCACCGACCGAGCCGGCCAGCGTCGAAAACTTCATGCCGCAGGGCGTCATTCCACTGAATTCGCGGTTGACGATCATGAATCCGTTGGCCTCCGGGATCAACGCCAGGATACACTCGAAACAGCCGCACGAGGTCATGGGGTCTTCCATCAACGAATACAGACTGACCTTCTCAATGGTCCGGTTGGAACTCCGGTACACCAGGTCGTTAACCTCCTGCCATTGTCCCTTGATCGCATCGAGGGTATGCGTCTTCTTGATCGGCTGGTTTCCGCCGGTGGGATCGATCTCGAATCCCACCTTGCCGTCCAGCCAGCTCACCGCCCCGCAGAGACCGAGACGTTCCGGGCTGATGACGCAAATGTGATTCGGGGCGAACGACTGGCACAAGGCGCAAGAATAGAACACATCCACGCTCTCGTCCGTCATGCCCAGGATACGTTCGTCGCGCGCCGCATAGGTCTTGCGGGCGTCCTTCAGCGCCGCCTCAACCTGCGCCTGCTCCGTGATGATCTTCACCTGCACCTTGTCCACAATCTTGCTGTACAGGTTGTGGATCTGCGCATGAATAATCGTGCCGAAGTGCTTGAGCCGGAATCCGCTGGCGTAGGCGTCTTTGCTGACGCGAACCCAGATGATATCCCGTTGACTCATGTGAAAGATCCCCATGGCGTAGTTCAGGAAGTCATGCACCTTGCGCTCAATGAGCGGCTCGAAATCCGAGTGCATGGCGCGGCCGGCGACTTCCACCACGATCCCCAGTGGCATGGCGCTCCCCATCTTGGCGATGTCGATATCCGGACCGATCAGCTCAATCTTGCCATCCTCAACCTGATCCATTTCTTTCATGTGCACGAATTCAAATGCCGTGGAGTATTTTCCACCGAACTCCACTTGCGTATCCTCGCGCCGAACCCGTTCACCCTCGAAGGCGGCGGAGTAGGACACCGGAATGTCGATTTGCGACACGGAGACTTTCACGCCGCGAATCTCGATGCAACGCGGCACCAGGGCGGAATGATCCAGCTCATGCACCACATGCTCATACGTGCAGATCCCGGTGGGCTTGATTTCAGGAATCGCTGTGTCGGCAATAATGGGAAAGCCCATGCTGATCGCACCCGCCCCGGTCGCGTACTTGATGTCGTCAACCTCACCCAGTGTCACGCCAAAGGCGAACACGCGGTTTTTGCAGTACTCGAGACATTTTCGCGCCTGGCCGGCCTTCAAGCCGCCGAAGGTCAAGGCCCCGCGAATCGCCCAGCTCAAGGGGTAAATAGCGCTCATCGTGTCACGCCCGTAAGGCACGATGTAGGAGTCCCACCCCATCTGAACCTTCTTCTCCATCAACTGATCCACAATACTCACGCCATTGGTCGAGGACCCCGCGAACACCATGATGCTTCGTTTCTGGAACTCACGCACAATCCTCACCGCAGTATCGCTGTCCGGCGCGGCGCCCAGGATGGCGGCAAACCCGGGCATGCGCCCGTCCACCAGTTGGATGCCCAGCGTACGGAGAATCGTGTCCGAGAAAAAGCCGTTGCAGTCCGGCTGCGGCTCCTGCGCGTAGAGATAGCGCAGGACCATGATGATTTCCTCCGACAACAACGTCGCGATACCGGCATCCAGGGCGGTACCCAAATAGGGAAACCACAGAGCATCCTTCGGCTGCGGACCGAGCAACTCCCGCGCGTGGGCGAGAATGGGCTTCAGTTCACCGACGGTTTTGGCTTCCAATCCCAGAAGCGCATTAGCCATGGGAAGGTAATAGGCGGTATCGGGAAACCCGATTGGCGTGTCTTCACTTTTCTCCGTACGGGCCTTGTTGAAAAACTCCTCAGCCTGACGAACCACCTCGTAGGCACCCCGAATTGCAGCGCTGGCGATAATTTTCGACATTGTGTGTGTGCTCCCTTGGGTTAGATCGTTGCCGCCGCGCTGGTGTCACGGGGTTTATACATCATCGGACGCAGCTTCAACGCGGCGCGCTTCTTGTCCATATGTTCCATCATGAGGTGAGCGGCCTTGACCGGATCGTCCTCAAAACTGAATTTGCCACCCGTGATGGCCTCGACATCCTCAGTCAGCCATTTGGTGACGTCCTTGCTGCCCAGCACCCGCATGGCGGGACTGTAATTGACATACGCCCCCGATGCCACGCAGTAGAAGCCGATGGCAATGGCTTTTTCGCACATGGCCTCAGGCGCCGCTCCGGCAATGGGGAGATCGGATAGTTTATCACCCAGCCCGCCCTCGCGGATCATCTCGCACAACGCCACCAGAATACGGCTGTTGTCGACGCATGACCCGAAGTGCAGCACGGGGGGAATTCCCACGGTCTCACAGATCTCCTGAAGCCCCTCGCCCGCCCATTGCTTGGCGGCCTCGGGCTGAAGCAGACCAACCTTGGCGCACGCGGTGGCCGCACACCCGGTCATGACCACCAGCACGTCGTTCGCAATGAGTTCGCGAACCATGGCCTGGTGGCTCTCGTCCTGGCGTTTCTTGGTCGTATTGCAGCCAATGACCGCCGCCACGCCACGCAGGCGACCGGAGATAATGGCGTCGTTAAGCGGCCGGAACGAGGCGCGATACCGCCCGCCCAGGTGCGTGAACGTGTTCTGCACCGTGAATCCCGCAACCAGGTCGGTTTTGTTTTCCGGTATATTCACCGTGCGACGGTTCGGATAATTCTCGATCGCCGTGCGAACAAGGTCCTTGGCGATGTCGTAGGCGTGTTCCTCCTCAAACTGGACATGCAGAGCGCCGCGAATACGGGCTTTCTTGCTCGTGGTGATCAGCTTGGTATGGAACCGTCCGACATGCTCAACCAGGGCCGGCATGACACACTGCACATCCACCAGCATCATTTCCACCGCCCCTGTGGCCACAGCCAACTCCTGGTGCAGGAAGTTCCCCACCACCGGCGCACCCTGGCGCATCAGGACTTCGTTGGCCGTACAGCAGATACCGCCGACCATGATCCCATTCGCGCCCTTGGACTTGGCCAGCGCCACCATCTCGGGGTCCCGGCTCGCCGCCACAACCATCTCCGAAAGGGTCGGCTCATGGCCGTGCACGACAATATTGACCTCATCGGTCTTGAGCACCCCAAGGTTCACCTTGCTGCGCACGGGCTGGGGACTGCCAAACAGAATGTCGCTGAAATCCGTGGCCAACATCGCGCCAGCCCAGCCGTCACCCATCGAGGTGCGGAGCCCGTACATCAGCAGATTCACGTAATCGGCATCCACGCCCTCATGGGTACGGTGCAGGGTTTCGACGATTTCATGCTCGACACCGACGGGGATCAGGTCGTGGGCGCGCCAGTTTTCGAGAGTCGCGGCCGGGGCGCGTAGCGCCGGGTAGCGGATCTCGCCTTCCTGGTTGTTGAACTGGGCGAGACCCAACTCCGCCATTTCCAACGCAATCGCCTTGATGTCCCGCTTATCGGTGGTAACGCCCCATTCCTTGGCGAGGGCAAGCAACCGTTCGGGACTCTTGATGGAGTAACCCTGAACTTCGCCTTTCGCAACCAACTTGAGGGTTTTGACGATATCATGGCCATGGTCCGAATGGGCGGCAACGCCTGCGGCTACCTGGCGAATGAGGTGGCGCGCGGCCACAGTGGCGGCATCCGCGCCGCAAACGCCCCGCTTGGTCGCGGTGATGCGGCAGGGACCCATGTCACAAATCCGGCAACAGGTTCCCTGGTCACCGAAAGGACATCGCTTCCCCTGCTCCTCGTGGCGATCAAAGGCCGTGCTCATGGACGCGGCCTTCGTCTTATCGATCATGGCTTGCGCGGCTGGATCCGCACTCTTCTTGATTGCGTCTGTCATAATAGTGACTCCCCTGTGTCGGTCTAAGAGCGTTTCACCGCCCGTTCCTCAATTATCTGTACTACATGTTGAATAGTCGCCCGAATTTCATCGCTGGCCTTCGCCACGGAATGCCTGGCGATTTCAGCCTCACGGATCCGATTCTCATAGGGCAGAAAACCAACCAACTCGATGCCCTTCATGGCGCCACGCAGAAAATCCACATCATAGTCGCTGCGGATTTTATTGCCAATCGCAATCATGCGGGTCAACCCGATATCCGCCGCCATTTCCTTCACCCGAAACGCAGTCTCCACGCTCCGTAAACCGGGCTCCACGACAATCACAAGGCTGTCGACCGTGCGAATCGTGCCGCGGCTTAAGTGTTCAACACCCGCCTCCATATCGAGGACGAGATCCGTCTTGTCATCGACAAGCAAATGGGAGATCAGCGCCCGAACCATACTGTTTTCTGGGCAATAGCAACCGGAGCCACCTTTTTTGACGGCACCGGCAACCAAAACCCGGATCCCGTCAATGTCGATGGCATAGCGATCCGGAATATCCGCAACGAAGGGGTTGAGACGGAACATGCCACCGGTCGAACCCGGCTTAACCCCCATTTTTTCCTCGATCAGGGCATGCAACTCGACAAGGGGTTTGACCGTCTCGGGGTGAGGATACCCCATGGCGGCCAGCAGGTTCGAGTCGGGATCGCAGTCGATGGCCACAACGGAATGGCCCAACGCCTTGAACGCATGGGCCAACAACGAACTGACCGTTGTTTTCCCCACCCCACCCTTGCCTGTGACGGCTATTTTCAAGACTTGATAGTCTCCTGTGCGACAGGGGGAACGACAACGGCGGCATGATCCTTCGACAGGAAATAGTTTGCCCATCCAGATGTATTGTCTAGGTCCATCTTGCGTGGCGGAACATATTGGGTCCGCATCTCGTTCAATTTATCCGCCCCTTTCAGGCGCGGATAGACCCGGGTCCAGACGCAGGGCTTCTCATCCGGGTAAACCTCGCACATCCCGTCCTTGCTGCCACCGCAAGGCCCGTTGCGTTGCTGCTTGGCGCACTGACCCTGAGGACAGCAATAGGCCATGTCAGGCAACGCGCAATCGCCGCAATCGCGACACTTGAAGCACATCATCTTGATCACATGCTCATTGAAATGTGAAAACTTAGCCAGAACCGAGCGATCACCGACCATCTTGTAGTAGCCAGTCAGAATCTGGCACCCGAGACTCTTGCGGTCAAACATCAACCGATGCATGACCATCGCCATCCCGTACCCAAAAACGCTCCCGCTTGCGGGCAGTGACTTGACAGGATCAACATCCACTTCCGCACCGCCGGGCCGATAGGTTTTCGGCGGAGGAAACGCGTAAAATTCGCCCTTCCGTCCAAAGGCGACTTCCGGGATGAACTCTTCCCACCGGGATTCGAGTTCGGAAGCTTGGTTGATGATAGACAGGAAATCGTCAGTCTTGAGTCCGAACCCACCGATATGCACCCCGGCGAAACCCATGCCCTTGAACATGGCCACCATCTTGGCGGCGCGTAACAGCCGCTTCGCCTTACCCTTGTCGGCTTCTTTCGATTCGGCCTCGAGAACGGCCAGCAATTCATCGGTAACCACGCAACCCGGAACCATTCCGGCATTCATGGTCTTGGCGGCACCATAACTCAATACGTAGACATTGCCGACAATCGGCGTCTTGAGCCCCCGACTGGCCAGGTAGCGCTTGACCTCAAGAAACTTGCGCATGTCATACCCAAGCTGGGTGATGATGAAGTCAGCTCCAGCAGCGATCTTCTTCTCCATCTTGAAATACTGGGGAAGTAGCTCTTCCTCCGTGAGCTTAAACGGCGAGACCCCGGCGGCGATGAAGAAATTTGTCTGGGGCAGACGCGCGGTGGTGCCCTTCTTGGGACCCGGAACTTCAATCCCGGCATTCATCGACTTCATATACTTGATGGCTTGCACGGAATCCAAGTCAAACACGCCCGCCGCGTTACCCTCGAATCCGCTGACAGGATAGTCGCCCGTAACGACCAGAAGATTGTTGACCCCCGCCCTCGCGAGCGCCATCACGCGCGACTCGACGGCGTTCCGGTTCATATCGCGACAGGAGAAATGAACAAGGGCATCCATGCCGAGTTTCTGGATCTCTGGGGCCAGGGCATCGGGGACCATGGCGGAATTTCCACCGGGATTGTCGGTCATACTCACGGCATCGATCTTCGATTGCGGCCCGGCTACCGCTTTTGCAAACTCAATCGATGATTCAATACTGGGACCGTTTTTCCCTCGGCCTGGCACGAATTCACACGTGATTGTAAACTCACCCTTTTGAAGTTTTTCACTCAGCATAGGAACAACTCCCTTTCATGAGGCAGAGAATGACGCTGGCTATTATTCAACCCATCTGGTACGTTTGAAA
>Ga0194063_10002723_pt1 | contig 10849 bp, 8 predicted proteins | sample SepL3720m_MetaG_FD_155459 | JGI IMG/M metagenome (GOLD analysis project Ga0194063, IMG submission 155459) | Anoxic zone freshwater microbial communities from boreal shield lake in IISD Experimental Lakes Area, Ontario, Canada - Sep2016-L373-20m | ecosystem: Environmental > Aquatic > Freshwater >...
AAATCTAACTGGGGAGGGGCTCAGAGATATGTTTATGACTTAGCCACTAACCTTCCGGCTAGTAATTATGATGTGAAAGTGGCGCTCGGTGGTCATGGACGATTAAAAGAAAAGCTGGAGGAGGAAAAAATTCCGGTAATTCAGCTTCATAGACTAAATAGGGATGTAAAATTATTTGATGATGTACGGGTATTTTTTGATTTAGTAAAAATCCTCAAAGAGGAGAAGCCGGATATCATTCATTTGAATAGTTCTAAAATAAGTGCGCTCGGTGCATTGGCGGCGAAAGTGACTGGCATTTCAAAAGTGGTTTTTACCTCACACGGCTGGGCATTTAATGAAGACAGGCCATTTTTTGCAAAGTTTTTGATTAGGGCGATATATTTTCTCACTTTAATTTTTGCAGATTCTATTATTACAGTTTCGGAAGGTGCGGCGAGGCAAATAGTGAATTGGCCTTTTAATAAGAAAAAGGTGACGGTGGTGCATAATGGAATAGCCGCGCCGCGCTTCGACTCACTGGCTGACGCCAGAGCTTCACTCGCGGCGCGGCTCCCCTCCCCTATATCCTCGAAAATAAATCCTGAAACCTTCTGGCTCGGAAGCATAGGCGAATTACACCATATAAAAGGCCATATTTATGCCCTAAAAGCTCTAGAAAATATATTAAAAAGCCAGCCAAACCTTTCATTTATATATTTAATAATCGGCGGAGGCGAAATGAAAGAAAGACTTGAAAAAGAAATAGAAAAGCGAGGTCTAAAAGATCATGTCTATCTGACAGGAGCCATAGAAGATGCAGTAAAGCTTTTGCAGGCATTTAATATTTTTATCTTTCCCTCCCTTTCTGAAGGTCTTCCGTACGCTGTCATCGAAGCTGGTATGGCAAAACTACCGTGCATTGCATCGAACGTCGGCGGAATTCCAGAAATTATTGAAAACGAAAGATCAGGACTTCTCCTTTCTCCAAAAAACGTAATCGAATTAGAGTCGGCTATTTTGAAACTTATAAAAGAAAAATCTCTAAGAGAAAATTTTGCAAATAATCTATTTGAAAATACAAAAGTGAATTTTAGTCTAGAAAAAATGCTTGAAAAGACAGAATCGGTTTACCGTCATTAATTTAAACCCCCAAAAACTCCTTCTGCATTAAATCTTTATTCATTGAACGAGAATGTCTGCGCATTCCCATAAGGATTCCGAGGCCTATACACTCTACGAGTAAATGTGATCCTCCATAACTCATAAAAGGAACTGGTACTCCAGTAACCGGGAGTAGTCCAATATTCATCCCAATATTCACCGTAAAATGCGAAATAATGAGAACCGCTATACCGACACCAAATAGTATCTGAAAATTTGACCCCTCTTTATAAGCATCTGTTAGAATACGCCAAATGACGACTCCGAAAAGAATAAAAAGAATGAGCACACCGACTAATCCCCACTCTTCTGCAAAAGCCGCGAAAATGAAGTCAGTCTGATACTCTGGTAAGAACTTTAATTTTGACTGTGTACCGTAGCCGATACCTTTACCGAGGATTTGTCCGGAACCGACGGCTATCATCGACTGGTAGGCGTTATAGCCTGTTTTATGTATATCTGCGAGCGGATTAACGAAGTTCTTTATTCTATCTTTTTGATAATCTTTAAATACAAAGACCCAGAGCCCACCGAAAGCTATGGCCCCTGTAAGAAAAACTATAAGCAAATGCTTTTTAGAAATACCAGAAACTAGCACCATACCGAGCCAGATAAGAAAGATGATTATCGCTGAACCAAAGTCCGGCTGAAGGAAGACTAGAAGAAAAAGTATAAAAGCATAAACTCCGGAAACTAAAATGTGCCTGATATGAGCTATTTGCATATGCCTTCTGGAAAAATATTTCGCCAATATCAAAATGAGTACCAGTTTTGCTATCTCTGCTGGCTGAATAGAGAAAAACCAAAGATTAAACCAGCTTTGTGCACCTTTAATAACATGTTCGGAAGCGAAAAGTGCAAAGAGAACTCCTACTATGAGTACATATAAAACGACCACTATATTTGTCCTTTTCAAGAAATCAAAATCAAAATAACTTAGTCCAAAAAAAGCCACCAGAGCAAAAAATATCCAAATAGCCTGTTTCAGAAAAAAAGAGCCTTCCCCTGTAAAAGAATTCATGGTTACCAAACCGAATCCTGCCAAAAGCAGGAATGAACTAACTAATATCCAATCAATCTTCTTCATATATTTTGAAGCACCACAGGTATGATCTCTTTTGAATTGATACTTGCTCCTCTAGCTTTAACCCAAGTAAACACAGCTTCTTCAGTAGAGCCTGGAGCGATTTCATCAATCTTTGTCTTAGAAAATCCTAAAACATTTTTATCAATATCGTAAAGAATAGCGTAAACGTCTACATTTCTATAAGTATCTAAGCTGTCATTTTGCAAATCTGCTGTAAGACTTGGCGAAGTATCTTCATTTGTTAAATCGATATTCTTTGAGAAAATTTGAATTTCTTTGCCTGTGTATTTTCTCCAGTCCAAAAGCTCAGTGTCCTCAGAAGGAACGAAGTCGAACATCACTCTAGTCGGGATTCTCTTTCCAGTATCTATTCCCCTTTCAAAGGCTAAAGTATTTTTATGAGGAGGAATATACATCGAACCAAATCTCTCAGTAATTACTACACCATCTTTATCATATAGTCTAAAAACATAATTTGCTTTCGGAACATATCCAGCTAAATTTTCATTTCTAATATACGCTCCGACGTTATATAGGCCTGGTGCGACATAGTCAAACTTAACCCAGTCAATTTTTGCTATTATAAAGCGGTTCTGGCAGATTTTAGAGCAAATACCACCACAGTCTACCCACTCCTCATTTTGATTTTGAATGCCGTCAAAGCATGTAGGCGCTTTATAGAAAAATAAATACCAAATTCCTAAGGCAAAAATAACTACTATTAAAAAGAAGAAAAAAAGATAAATTAATTTTCTTCTGTTTGACCAAGATGACATATTTTTTATTATAGCATAGATTTAAGCACTCTGTTCCGGCGGCTAGCTACTTTTGCCCATTTTGAGGACTATCATCGCCGCTACTACGTTTCACTTCCGTGTTCGGAAAGAGAACGGGTGGTGCCATAGCGCCGAACCACCGAAACAGAAAGCTCAATAAATCTAAACTTTAAATTAACTCTGCTACTAAATGCTAAAAAATTTGAAAACTGGGATGTGTGCCCGTAATGCATGGATGTATATATATGCATGAATGCATATAAATACGGGCTTTGAAACGGCTGCCGGCAGGGGACGCCAAGGAGGTGAGGACAGAGGATGTCCACTGAAGAAACGTTCCCCCCACCGGCAGCAAAAAAACCGAAAAAACTGAAAGATCAAATCGTTGTGTGTATTAACTCCAAACCCGAAAGGTCGCGGATCGCACACTCCGCGATAACATCGCCGGAGGATACACACATCTCAGTTTTCAAATTCAAATAACAAAAAACTAAACATTTTATATGGGAAAAGTAAGGTTTGGAAAAATCGCTTAAATTAACAACTGTCATTTTTAGATTTCCTAATAGGAAATGGGCGGATTAGTACTTCTTGGCTAAACACATTACTGTGCTTACACCTAAAGCCTATCAACGTGATCATCTCTCACGGGCCTCATAACGATTCTTAATCTTGGAGTTAGCTTCCCTCTTAGATGCTTTCAGAGGTTATCTAGTCCGAACATAGCTACTCTGCGTTGCCCTTGGCAGGACAGCAGACACACCAGAGGTTCGTCCATTTTGGTCCTCTCGTACTAAAAACAGAGCTCCTCAAGAATCTGCGCCTGCAGTAGATAGGAGACCAACCTGTCTCACGCTTCTTTTCACGCATTACTACGTGATCCCATATTACTATGGGGAATGGACTATAGCTTATTCCCTTTTGCCTTTTACTTTCGCAAATAGCAAACATGGAACGTCGATGTTTAGTCTCTACGGGCGTTCGTGAAATTCACAAACTTCCCTCGGTATTGCCCTTTTTTAGAAGGGTTCCACCGATATTAATCGACTTCGTCTCCATATATTACTATATGGGACCGCCGTGATTTGGTTAATCAAACTTCCTATACTTTTATATTATAAGTAGTAAAACTTATATTTTTTAAACGAAAAGACTTTTATATAACAAAAACCCGACGTGATTCAGACTGTTAAAAAGTCAAAAATCACACAAACAAAACTCCTCACGATACGTTCATTAGCACTCTTCTCTCATGAGACCGTTAACTTCTTAACGGTCTGAACCCAGCTCGCGTATCTTTTTAATTGGCGAACAGCCAAACCCTTGGGAGCTTCTCCACCCCCAGGATAAGATGAGCCGACATCGAGGTGCCGAACTGCGCCGTCGCTATGAACGCTTAGGCGCAACTAGCCTGTTATCCCTAGAGTAGCTTATATCCGTTAATCTTCCGCCGCATCTAATGCGATCGGTCGGTTCACTTAGCTCCGCTTTCGCGTCTGCTCGACATGTACGTCTTGCAGTCAAGCCAGCTTATGCCTATACACTATCGGCACGGTGTCCATTCGCGCCTAGCTGACCTTTAGGCCCCTCCGTTACTCTTTAGGCTATGTGTTAACTTCATGTCGCCATGAAGATCGGACTATATCATCATCCACTTTCGTGGAGATTAGCGTGTAGTCTCTGAGGATACTTATAAACTTTATGAGCTTATAAGTCTTTCCTGCTGATTGTCTGCATGCAAATATTTTCACCTAAATAAATAGGTAATCTGCATTCTAAGCCATTAAAGGCACAGATGTTCCAGCAAATAGCTAATTTTTCATTATTTCTTAAAAATAATGCCCCCCTGAATTTATGATTTGGCCGGAACGGAAATCCGGCTTAAAGACGGGTGCGCTCATTTAAGGGTAGCGCCCCACTAAAACTGCCCATCACATACGGTCCCTCTGACGTTTTTCGTACAAAGGTTAGAACATATATTCTTAAAGAATGGTATTTCACTGGCGGATCCATCTACCCCGAAAGGTAAACTTCAAATCCTCCCATCTACGCTACGCATCAAAAACATATGAGCAATATGAAACTACAGTAAAGCTTCTAGGGTCTTTTCGTCTAACTGCAGGTAACCGGCATCTTCACCGGTATTGTATTTTCACCGAACGAGTCTCCGAGACAGTTGCTCAGGCATTACACTATTCAACGCGTCGGAACTTCATGTTTAATTCCATAATTTTCATTACGGCATAGACTATATCTTCACCTTATTTGAGCAAGCAAATCTTTTTCTGAATATCTTCTTTTACCAGATCCATTCATCTTATATGCTAGACTGACTATTTTCTTTAGTCCTTCTGCGTTTAGATGTTCCTGATTATTCATCAGTTTACAGATTTTAGTAAAGAGATTAAAATCGTTCTGTTTGGCAGATTTCATCGGAAACGCTGTGAAATGCGGAATGATCATATTTATTAAATCATTCATACTTCTCACTTCGTATTTAAGAGTTTTATCCCCCCAGTCTCTTCTTATAAAACCACAATTAAAGTGTTCTTTCATTAAATCGAGTACTTCACTTCTGTCATAATTTTGACTGATTGAAAAACTCGGTTTAACTTCCCAACCCACTTTAATATTTTTTGGTCTTTTTGAAAAAGAAACGCAGAAACAACCCTCTCCATCCGAATAACCTGAAATGTAATTTGCTAATTCTCTCTTAAGAGCCGGCGTGTTATAGCTTTGAGCATAGTTCATCGCTGAATTATATACTTTCTAGCTATCTTTGTCACCACTGGTTAGCGGTGACTCCAGTCGTTACGGGGTCAATCCATTGCTGGACGACTTCCCACGGTATTATCTTTCCCTTCAATCACACTATCCTTGAAATAGTGCTAAGGAGAGGACTTCACCGTTATAAGCCGGTTTGCTTATATTTTACACATAAGCGGGCAATTCAATTACCCGACAAGGAATTGCGCTATATTTTGTTAATCTGCATATCGCTATGCAGTACGAACTCTATCTTCTAGTTTGCACTAGTCTGACATTTGGTTTCTGAGGATTCTTGTGAAAACTTCACAAGTCTTTCCTGCTGATTTTCCGCACTGAACAGATTATTACTTTTTTACAAAAGTACTGTCAGATGCACCGGATTTTCCAGCATATAGTCAAATATTTTTGAGGACATCTATTTTAAAATAGATAGGCAGCGTCTTATCTTCACACTGCGTTGTTTATATTTAGTTTATCAAAATCCTTATCTATAATAGTCCTAGTCCTTTTGCCACACTTCTTAAAGAGTGGCAAAACCTTAGGACCGTTATAGTTACGGCCGACATTCACCAGGGCTTACATCAGTCACCACTACCCTTACGAGTAGCAACGCCGATGGTTGACCTTCTGGCATTGGTCAAGTGTCACCTCCTATACATCCACTTTCGTGTTCGCAGGAAGCTGTGTTTTTGATAAACAGTTGCCAAGCATACTTTAGCTGCGACCCACACATAACGTGTGGGCAAGCCTTATCCCTAAGTTACGGCTGCTTTTTTGCCGAGTTCCTTGGAGACCTCTCATTCGTTCGCCTTACTCTACTCGAGCTGACCACCTGTGTCGGTTTGCGGTACGGTTTTTATGCAAATAAGTTTAGGGAATTTTCTCGAGAGCGCGCTCTTTGTAATCTATCCTGACGTATCAAGACATTTCTGCTCTGCTCGAATTCTCCATTAAAGGAAGCCCTCCGGATTTACCAAAAGGGCAATCTCACAGCACAGACGCAAATCCAATAATGCGCTACAAATACAGCACTCCGTCCTCCCATCACTTTGCACAAAAGTCACGGAATATTAACCGTGTGTCCGTCGTGTCCGGCATTTGCCATACACTTAGGCCCGACTAACCCTTCGCTGATCTTCATCGCGAAGGAAACCTTGGTCTTTCGGCGTGCGGGTATCTCACCCGCATTGTGGTTACTTGTGCCAACATTCTTACTTCTACACGCTCCAGCATGGGTCACCCCTTTGCCTTCAACGCAGAGTAGAATATTCTCCTACCGCTTGTAAATAACGAATTACTTACAAACCCTCAGTTTCGGTACTACACTTAGCCCCGATTATCTGCGGCGCATACTCTCTCGATGAGTGAGCTGTTACGCTTTCTTTAAATGATGGCTGCTTCTAAGCCAACATCCTCATTGTCTGAGAAAATACACCACCTTAAGTGCACTTAGTGTAAATTTAGGGACCTTAAATTGAGATCTTAGGCTCTTCCCTTTTTGACGTATGGAGCTTAGCCCCCACCGTCTAACTGCCAGATATGTTAATCTCGAGTATTCGGAGTTTGATAGGTTTTGTGAGCTTTCGCCCTGTCAAAACCTTCCAGTGCTCTACCCCTCGAGGGTAAATCTGACGCTAGCCCTAAAGCTATTTCGGAGAAAACCAGCTATTACCAGGTTCGATTAGCTTTTCACTCCTTATCGCAAGTCATCGGAGAGGATTGCACAACTCTACCGTTCGGACCTCCCCCCGGATTTCTCCGGAGTTCATCCTGCTCGCGACAAGCTCACCTGGCTTCGGGTCTGATGCGTACTATTAACGCGCTGTTCACACTCGGTTTCCCTGTGGCTCCACCCGATCAAGGGCTTAGCCTACAGCACGCATCAACTCGTTGGCTCATTCTTCAATAGGCACGCCGTGACGGACCGCACATTATGTGCCACAAAAGATGTGACGCACACTGTGCGACCCGCTCCGACTCCTTGTAAGCATATGGTTTCAGGTCTATTTCACTGCCCTCACCGGGCTACTTTTCACCTTTCCCTCACGGTACTAGTTCACTATCGGTCTCCAAGAGTATTTAGCCTTAGCAGTTAGTACTGCTAGATTCCCTCAAGCTATTCGTGTCCTGAGGTACTCAAGAATGGAAACAAAGAAGACTCACTGATTTCATCTACGGGGCCATTACCCACTAGGGCGTAGCTTTCCAACTACTTCGATTATCAATGAATTTTTTAACTTCTCTGCTATAAATAGCACGTTTCCACCTTACAACCCCCGTCCTTAATCGCACGGTACAAAATTTGCACCTTGCGATTAAGGACGAGTTTGGGCTTCTCCGCGTTCGCTCGCCGCTACTGACGGAATACTTAAATTAGTTTATTTTCCACTGGGTACTGAAATGTTTTACTTCCCCAGGTTAACTTCTCTGCATCAAGTGCAGAGATACTCGCTAAAAGCGAGTGGGTTTCCCCATTCGGACATCTTCGGATTAACGGTTACGAGGCACCTCCCCGAAGCGTATCGTCGCCACGTCACGTCCTTCATCGTCTCTCAGAGCCAAGGCATCCACCATATGCTCTTAAATTTCCCATTAGGAAATCTAAAAACCACAATTGTTATTCTAACAATTTTTTACCTGTTTCTTACTTTTAACCCATATTCTGTTTTCAAGTTTCAGTCGTTCTGGACCGCCGTTTCCTTCGCTTTTAAGGCTTGAAAACTGGCTTAAAAAAACCGCTTTCGCGGCAACTAGAAGAGCTTATGGCTTATCTAATTACCGTTTAAGTTTAAGTTCTTTTCTCATAAATTTCTGTGTGATGAATAGTATATATGAGTGCAAAATAAAGTCAAGCAAATAATGCAAATAAAACAAAAAATCGCACGAATGCGATTTTTTGCCTAATTTCTTGACCTATTTTTTGCCTCAAGAAACTGTCTAAAAACTAATGATGAGGAGTAACATCCTGCTTCATTTTCTCTATAGCATCATGAGCCGCATCTTTGCCTCCGAGGCCGAATGCCAAGCCAGAAGCTAGGGCTATAGCGAAGATAGCGCCTGTAATAATAGTCTGAATTATAGGAGCTGCTATATCTAACTGATAAAGGAAAGTAAGAACTGCGAAGATCCAGATAGTCCAGCGAGTAACTGCTCCTAGGAACTTTGCATGCATAATATTAGCAGCCTTTGCACTAGCCACTACGAGCTTCTCTACTGCTCCAGCGACGACAACTGCCACTAGAAGCATAAGGACAGCTATGATGACCTTCGGTAAGTATGCTAGAACGACACCCTGTAGGAATACGTTTACATCACTTAATCCGACTACATTTAAGGAAGCGATTAAGAAAGAAACGACCACGAACCAGCGAACGAGTTCACCTATAAACTTTCCTGTGTTTAGATTATAACCAGAACGCTTTACTACATTCTCAAAACCTGCTGCTCTTAATGCCTCATCTAGCTTAATAGCCTTAAAAAGATGAGTAATAGCCTTACAAACTAATGCACCGAAAACCCAGCCTATTGCAAAGAGGATTATCGCAATAATTATTTGTGGAAGGGTTTGTATCAAACCATATGCCAAGTCCTGAAGTGACTGGCCAACTCTATTCACTGACTCTACTATCATGTTTATAAAAAATTAACTTATAATAAATCCTTATGCTGTTATTATAACATAGTCAAAATTATTCAATCCCCAGTTTGTTGATAAGCGTCTTATGTGGAAAGTCTAATATATCTCTTATGAGCTTATCATATAGTCCGAGGCGGTACATAAAGTCCTGAGTTTCAAAGGAAGAATAGTTAATTTCACGGCCTATTTCAGCCTCTATCATTTTGACCAGACTTTCTAATCTCTTCAGATTTAGGCCATCCCCCACTATTAGCAAATCTACCCGGCTCTCAGTATTCTGAATAAAAACCCCTGCCACTACTAGAAACTTCACCCTTCCGACAGTAGCCATTCTCTTTGCCATATCATCATGTGTAGAAATGGTCGCCAGAGAGAATAAATGCCTTAAAGACTCGCCGTATAGGAAGGACTGATCATACATCCAGCCATTAACCTTTTTCGTAATTTTAAGCTCTTTACCCTTCTTTCTAGCTATAAATTCTTTAGAAAAAGGCCTCTTTTTAATACAGCCCATTTTTAGCAAAAAACCCAGTTCCTTCTTTAGATCCTTAATTTTAATGTCTGCGCGCTCACTAATATCATCGAAATCGAAAGGGATAGTCTCATTAAATAGAAAAAGGCGTAAAAGTTTAACTTTCGCCTCATTTCCAAAAAGTATTCCAAGTGTGTCCATCTTCGTATTGTATCAAAAATCCATTCGCCCGCCAGAGCAAAAGTAAGGCTTTTTATGGTCTGGTCTATAAATTTGCACGATTTTGAAGTCTTGTCGCAAAAAAGGCACAAAACAGAAAGCCCCATTTCTGGGGCCCTGTTGATAACGAATAGGATTAGATCCTTAACTACCTTTCGGCAATTACATATATTATATACCTAAATAGCACGCCGTCAATCAGGAAAAAGTATATTTTTGATCTCGTCCTTTATCTGGACAAACTCTGACCTACTCACCCTACCGAATATCCTGTGTAATCTTTTGGCATCAAAAACCCTTAATTGACTTAGCTGGATAAAGCTATTTTGATTCTTCTGTAGTTCATGAAAAAACCTCTTTTCAAATCCTATTTTACTGGTAATTGATACCCCTAAAAACATATCATTATTTAATTTTTCTAATACTAGTACAGGTCTCATAAAATCGACCCCCTTTCCATCACTTTCACAGCCTATATTCACCCCGACAGAACACCACCATATTTCTCTTTCATAGAAAGAAAGGATGTTCCGTTCTGCTATATCCAAAATCTTTTTCTTAACATTCCACTCATCAAAATTTTTCATCTATTTAAACTATCATAGTGAGATAAAATATTTATGAAAAAATTCTAAAGAATTTTATTAAAATTTTATCTGCAAAATACCTAAAAATTAGAAAACAGAAAGCCCCATTTCTGGGGCCCTGTATATAATGTTTATATTATATTATTTTCCTTTTTCCTG
>Ga0194063_10002724_pt1 | contig 10847 bp, 14 predicted proteins | sample SepL3720m_MetaG_FD_155459 | JGI IMG/M metagenome (GOLD analysis project Ga0194063, IMG submission 155459) | Anoxic zone freshwater microbial communities from boreal shield lake in IISD Experimental Lakes Area, Ontario, Canada - Sep2016-L373-20m | ecosystem: Environmental > Aquatic > Freshwater...
GTTCGTAAACCCAAATGTCCTTGTCTGTGGTGGTCCCGGCTTTGGGCCCCAAACGCCCTTGACCGGTGCTACAGCCAATCCGCTTCCAATTGGCTGCGGCTAAGCTCAGACCGGTCAAGCGAGTTCGATCGACGAAGGTTTCAACCAACAGAAGCTCCACTCCATAACGGGCCTTCCAGTCCTCTTTGGCCCGACCCAAAGCCAAGCTCAAGACCTTGGAAGCCAGACGAGCACAGCGGACTTCTCGAGGAATTAAGAACCGGTGCAACCCGGCCACTTCGCTCAGATGGGCCACCCGAGCCGCCTTGGACCAGCCAATCCATTGATCGCGCGCCCCGAGCAGGAAGGCCGCCGGACCAAAACCCAACGCTCCCAACCAGCCGTGCTCGCTTGTCCATTCCGGCGAGTGAGCCTGGCGCGGAATCAAAAGTATAGGCCTCATTTTCTGCGTGTAAGGTTCAGGGCAGAGCGCAACGGCGACGGCGCTTCCCCCCCTGCGCGAAGCGCCGCGGCTGCAGCAGTTCTCCATGAACTTGGAAGCAGATGGTCCGTGATTGAGAGGTTGGTAGGAATGCCTGGCCCAGGCGTCCTCCGCTCCCGAATGCGCCCAGACCAGACCGTTCTCCCATTTCGCCCGCCAACAGGGCCTCAAAATCAGGTTTCCAAGCTGTTTTGGCATGAGACGGTGGCTGGGGCAGTGGCTGGGGATGGGGTTGGAAGGCACTGAACAACGCCTCATCAAGGTCGCTTTATTTGATGGCTTGGAAGCAATGCGATTCCGCATCAAGTTTGGGTCTTCGCCTTCACCAACCGGGCGATCCTGACGCCCTTTGTGATGAAACTTGGCGTGCGTGAACTTGGTATGGCCCGTTCGTGTCTGGGAACTGGTTCATCTTCCTGCTGGTGCAGGGCCTTGTTCGTGAAGCGCTCGGTGGTGACCTCCGGGGCTTTAAGGCGGGGCAGCGCGAACGTGCGCATGGCCTGGCGTTTCACGTCGAAGGCGAACAGATACCAGTGATTGCCGATGCAACCCAAGTGATACGGATGCACCAGTCGGCTTTGCGCCTTGTCCGCGTCAAGATTACGGTATTGGAATCTCAACACGCGCCGCTCCTTCAAGGCCCGGGTCAGTATTTCAAAAGTCTCGAGATCGTTGTCTTCCGGCGCAAACGGGCGGAAAGACAGCGCCTCATCGAGATTGGCCTTGATGTTCACACCGTCATACGGCATGTCAATTCTTCCTATTCATTAACACATAAGTGGTGCTGGCGCACCATAAACGGGCGCTGGAGGAAGATCCCAATTCAGTTTGGGATTTGTATAACTATGGGGTTGCGCTGGTGGAGATGTGGCGAGCCAAAGAAGCCATTCCAGTCTTACGCAAGGCGGTGGAGCTATGACCGAAAAAAGAGCCACTATGAGCATTGAGAACCTCGCGCCCCCTCCATCTGGTCGGCTGTTGGTCAAACGCCAGGGCAGCAGCATCACCCGGCGCATACCCAAGCCTGTCGTGGTGATAGATACCCGGGAGCAGGTGCCTCTCGACTTCGCGGCCACGAGCAACTGGATCGGCGGAACCACCCGGCGTAAGCTCGATGCCGGCGACTATTCCTCTGCACCGCCGCCCACCCAAACGCGGTTTCCGGCTCACTGGACGCGGTCGAAGCCCGGTTTGGGATCCCGGTCATCTACACCTCGCAGCACCGGCCACTGGCAGCGGAAAAGGCCGCGAGTTGGCTATCGAAGCACTTCACCTACTGGTACCTGGAGAAGGAGGGGCTGGGGCGTGTCCTCCAAACCGGGGACATCTAACCTCCGCTCCCGCATCCTGCGCCAAACCCAAACATCGCGCAAAGAATCTTCGTGCAATCCCACCATCCCCCTCTCATGATTACCCGTCTTTCAGTCAGCTACCTCTCCAAGGCCGGGCGTATCATGTCTAAGAAGCCGGGTGAGCTCCACGCCTTCGCAGTCACGGACAAGCTCGGCTTCACCCTGGAACAATACGCCTACGAGATCACTGCCAAGGACGATTTCCGCCCAAGAAAAGACGGCGTGCGCTGGGACGCAACCGATAATCGAATAGTGTGGGTCGGCGGCGGCCTGGCTGTCCGGTCACTTCGCAAACTCCTTGAGGGGATCAAGGAAAAAGAACCAACGCGCACCATCAGCTACTCCGTCCAACTCCCCGACCAGGCCATCCTCGACGAAGCGCAGGACGACATTTTCCGCCTCCCGTTCACCTCCTGCATTCTCATTACTGGCGCACCGGGCACCGGCAAGACAACCGTGCTCCTGAAAAGGCTTTCACAGAAGACCAAGAAGGAATTCCTCACGGAAGCCGAGCAGAAACGGCTGTCAGACCAGCTCTTCAAAGACGGAAAGAATTGGATTCTGTTTACACCGAGCGACCTCCTGAAGGTTTATCTCAAGGAAGCGATGGCCAAGGAACTGCTCCCCGCCACCGATGACCACGTCAAAGTTTACCGAACCTTCCGGCTGGAGGTCCTCAGGGACAGTGAGTTCATCAGAGTCGGCCCCCACGGTTACTTCAAGCAGGCCCCAGCCGGCATTCCACTGATGAAGCGCACCACCGGCACCGAGCAGTTGAGTCTGCACAAGGCATTCAGCGACCACCTGGCCGGTGCCTACTCGGTTCTCTTCCGTGAGGCTCTCCAAAAGTTCAACAACGAAATCCGCGCGCCGCTCGGCGGATTGACCGACGCCAATCAAAAAGTCCTCGTTACGGCCCTGGACATCATGGCCAAGACGGGAGGCGACGTGGTCGAGCTGCGGGAAGCCCAGCGCCGGGCTGCCGACTACCGCAACCTAAATACGAACCTCAACACCATCGTCCAAGCGGTCAGAGGGATCGCAGAGACACTCGACAAGGTCGCGGACATCAACTCTTCAGCAATCTACAACTACGTCGGGCGCTGGCAGAGGGCCGCCTCCACCCTTACCACGGAGGAGATCGACACCGCCGTTTTTCCGAACATCCCCCCCCTCGTCTCGAAGCTAAAAAAAGAGGTCAAAATCTAGTTGAGAGCCTCTCGCTTGCGCGCCTCTTCCTCCTCATCCCCAGAGCCTACCAGGATTTTCGCGAAATATCCGCAACCCAAACTCGCTTCTTCGAATCCGATAGCGAAAAGGCGCTCCGCGACCGCCAGTTATCAGAGCCGGAGCAGGACATCCTCCTTTACCAGGCCCTGGAATTCACCCGCCTCCTCCGGGGCGAACTACCAGGCGACCTGACTGGTGTCCCCGACGAACTCCGCTCACTCCTAACCCGGTTCCGGCTCCTCGTCACCGTTGACGAGGCAGCGGATTTCTCACCGCTGGAGCTGGCTTGCATAGAGCGCTTCGCACTCCCAGAGGGCGGCGTCACCATCTCTGGCGACCTCATGCAGCGGGTGACGGAAGCCGGTCTCCGCGAATGGTCAGACATGAAAACCGTCTGCAGGCCCTATCAGACAAGCGAGCTAAACGTCAGCTATCGCCAAACCGAACGCCTCTTCAATATAGCCCGAGACCTTTACAAGCACGCCACCGGCCTGGAGCCAAAGTTCAAATCCGCGTATCCACACCGCGTAGAAGACCCACCAGCTTTAAGTATCAAGACCGGCAAGGAAACACCGGCTGCCCAGTGGCTCGTTGACCGAATCTGTGAAATCTTCACCCTCGGCGGCAAACACCTTCCCACTACGGCCATCCTCGTGCCGACCCCCGCCGACGTTGAACCTCTGAAGGCGGACCTGCTTCCGCTCCTGCGAGAGAACGGCCTCGAGCTGGACGCACCGCACGGCGGGCAAGACCTCGGTGATTCCGCCCGCGTCCGCATCTTCCCCGTCGAGCACATCAAAGGCCTCGAATTTGAGGCAGTGTTCTACGTTGGACTCGACCGCATGGCCGACATTCACAAGGATCTCATCGACAAATACGTTTACGTCGGGTTGAGCCGGGCAAGGAGCTTCCTCGCGGTCTCATTCGAGCGCCAGTTCCCAACAAGGCTCAACCCCATCGAGCACCACTTCAGAAACGGTGGTGTTTGGAGCGAGATCACTCCGGAAAATGGAAACCGAGAAATTCAACCGAGCTTCGCCCAAGTACCCGGCACTGGTATCTAAGCGACTCGGAACGCGCGTCCCTGAGCATGTGGCGCTCGTCGGCAACAGTGCCATTTTGGCCCTGCCCCTCACCGCCCTGTTCTGCTCCGCCCGTTGCCCGGGCAGGGCCATCCTCCGCATCTACGACCAGGACGCCAAATGGCGCGCTGCTGGTCGCTGCGTCATCAACGGCTTCCATTCGCCAGTCGAGAAGAAATGTTTCCGCATCCTGCTGCGCCAGGGCCAATTCGTGAAGGCGATCTGGCGCACGGGAGGTTTTTGGCTTAGGCTGCTGGGTGAAGGCTGGTTTGACCTAATGGGCTACCGCCCGGCTGGCTGGGTCTTGCCGGAGCGGGAAAAGCCTGGCACCAACGGGTTGCTAAGCCGCCGAGAACCAATGTCCACCATCGGGCGCGACGGCTAAAAAGCGCGTTGGCCCGTGCCGGATTTTGGATGGGCGAGCTAGGGGTTAGGACGGTTTCAATGAGGGGTGTTTATTGAGCACCAGCCGCAAGGCCAGGTGGCCACGGCGCACGGGTTACCGATTGGGCCCTGGCGCAGCGGCGGGCACTCTTGCCGCCAGAACTCTTCGATCAGTTGATGCGAGCGGCCCTCAAACCCAAGGCCGACCTCGCCAGACATCCGGAAGCGTTTTACCACGGCCTGCGGTTGTGCGGCGTAGATGACAGTCTGTTTTCGGTCACCAACACACCCCAGGTCAAAAAACAAATGAGCAAGGCGCGCAGCCGTCGTGGCCGCGCGGCGTTTCCCAAGGTGGGCGTGGCTGTGATGGTGGAACTGGGGTTGCACAATCCCCTGGCCGCAGCTTTAGGTGCCGCCGGGGAATCGGAGATGGTGTTAGCCCAGCAGGTGTTGCCAGCCCAACCGGAGCGGAGCCTGCTGATCAACGACCGTTACTACGGGGTGGGCAAAGCGGCTGAGGCGGGCTACACAAAACACCTCGGTCATGCGTGAAGTCCTCCACAAATATCCTTCGACCCAGCACCTTGCCTGGTTGGGCCGTGAGAATGTGCGCGATGACAAAGTATTGACACCGGCAGAAGTGCGCTCGTTTTTGTCGGAATCGGCGGTGGTGGAGGAGAAAGTGGACGGGGCGAATCTGGGACTTTCGTTTGGCAAAGCCGGGGAATTGCGCTTTCAGAATCGAGGCAATTGGCTGGCGAGAAAATTAACGCGGCAATGGGAGAGTCTTCGCGTCTGGGCAGCGGACCACGAGGCCGGCCTGCGCAACAATCTCCCGAGTGACCCATATTGGGTGCCTTGCGGACAATCTTGGATGGCCGTTCGGATTTATACAGCGGCCCTCGCGAGGGGATATACCTGCGGCGTGAAAACGGCAATTGGTTGTTAAGCCGCGCGAAATTGGTTCAGACCGGGTTTACCCAAACAATAACAGAGCATTGGTCTCGACAAGGGCTTGTCGCGAATACACTTTGCGCTGCCGCCGTTTTGCCAAATTGACCAAGCTCGAAATCAATTAACCTACCCCATGCCACTGCCCATAAACATCAACGATTTGCTGAACGGAGCGCCTGTCGAGTGCTGTGGTCGCCGGGAGGACAGACGCGCCCCTACAAGGCGAAGTTGAGCCTGGGCAGGGACGCTAAGGAGTGGGCCTACTTCATCCGCAAGGGATCAAGCACCGTCCGGGCGAAGGGAGCGGACGAGCAGGAGTTGTTGTCGCTGGCGGCCACCGTCCCGTTCGACGACCGGATCGGCGACGCAGATTGACGTGGTGTGGTTTCCGGAGGGAGCGGGAGGTGACAAGTTTACGGAGAAGACCTTTCGCGGCCCGATTGATCGGATGTTGCGGGAGGCGCTGGATTTCATTCAGCGCAACTACATCACCGAAACCGTCATCAAGCATCCAGATCGTGCCGAAGCCACCCCGGGTGGCCAACTTTCCCTATGCGGCTATCGAAGAGGCGCTGGCCAATGCCATCTACCATCGGAGCTACGAAGAGCGCGAGCCGGTCGAAGTTCGAATTTCCGCCGAAGAATTGGTGGTGTTCAGCTATCCCCAGGCGCGTCGAGGGGCGTCAACGGAAGTCACCGGGGAAGTCACACCTGTTTGCAAAGCACTGAAAGACAGTGCCGTGGAGCAAATCGCCAATGTTCTTGGCCTGCCGCCCGCGCAAGTCACCGCGCAAGTCACCGCGCAAGTCGTGGAAGTGTTGAGTGCTGCGGTTGACGATGCGCGGACGCGCGCCGAGCTCCAGTCTGCGGCCGGCATCAAGCACAGGGAACACTTCCGCAAAACCTATACAGAACCCTTGGTTTCAGCAGGCTGGCTGGAGCAAACCATCCCCGACAAACCAACCAGCCGACTCCAGAAATACCGCCTCACTGAGAAAGGCCGGGCTTGGTTGGCGGCTCAATCGCAATCGGGAGGCAATGACTGATGCTCCCCACCGTCATCAGCCGCGAGATCGAAGAAGGCATCAAGTCGTTCCTGCGGACGACCTTTCCGTCCTCGACCCCAACGTTCGAGCACACGCTGGAGACATTTCTGAGCGAGCCGGGGCAGGTTTTCAAAGGGCCTTACTACAGTCTGCGCCTTCCCTTCAGACCTGCGCCTCCGGGTGAACTGCCCTTCACCGAGATCACGTTTCCCTACCGCCCGCATCTGCATCAAGCCAGGGCCTTCGCCCGGCTCTGCGGTGACGAGCCGCGCTCAACCTTAGTGGCCACCGGCACGGGCTCGGGCAAAACCGAGTGTTTCCTCTTCCCCATCCTGGACTCCTGCGCTGCACATGTGGACGAGTTGGGGGTCAAAGCCATCATCGTTTATCCGATGAACGCCTTGGCGACGGATCAGGCCAGGCGTTTTGCGCAGGCGATCCATGCCGACCCCAAGCTGCGCGGCAAGGTAACCGCGGGCCTGTTCATTGGCGGGGACAGTGATCAATCGGTCGAGATGAAGCCTGACTGGCTTATCACCAGCAAGAGCCACCAGCGCGACCATCGTTGAATACGCGCAAACCGTGTTCTCAGAATCGTTCGACCCGGGCAGCGTAATTGGTGAGGATCTGCTGGATTTGGGGGATGTCGTTGACGGTTACTTCATTCGCTATCATGGCGTGCCCGAACCCCAGGCGCTCGCTTTGCTGCCCGGCGACCACACCCGGAATCCAGAAACCTATCTGGCCACCCAGTATCGCCAATGGTTCGAGCAGGATGCGCCATTATCGCTGGCCGAAACGGAAGGCCGCCTCGCGCTCGGCGAGCGGCTGCGCGAACACAGCTTTTTTCGCAATCTCCTCATGCTCGCGCAACGCTCCGGACGCAAAGTCATTTCCGAGGACTGGTTGATTCACGAATTGAGCCAGATGGTATCGGCCACGAGCGACGCCCAGTACACACGGCGATTGCTCGACAGTTTTCTTTCGCTCTGCGCCCACGCGCGTTATCGCGATGCCAAAGCCAAGGCGGCCGATGTCCCTGGCCCGCTCTTGCGAGTGCATGTGCATCTCTGGGCGCGCGAGTTGTCGCGCCTGGTGGCGTCGGTCGTCCAGCCGCCGCGCATGGCCTTCTCGGATGACCTCAAGGGCGATGCCCCTCAAAAGCCATCTGCCGGTCATCCACTGCCGGGAATGTGGCGTGATGGGTTGGGGCGGAACCATGCGCGCCAACGCCGACAAGGTGGCTCCGGATCTGCAGGAGTTTTACAAGGCGTTCTTCGCCATCTTCCCAGCCTTCGCTTCTTCTTCCCGGTGTCCGACCACGATGGAACCGGTCCTGCGCAGGGTGAGTTCACCCATAAACTCTGCGGCCTCTGTCTGACCGCCAACGCGGCCGACTCCGCCAAATGCGCCGGCTGCGGAGAGTCCGCCCACTTGGTCCGGGTTCTCATCCACGACCGCACTCGCCGCGCTCAGGACCAGACGCAGGCTGACATGGCGTGCCCTTACTGCGAGAGCGCGTCGGGGCTGACCATTTTGGGTTCGCGCGCGGCCAGCCTTACCAGTATCGCCTTGAGCCAGCTCTACACCTCGCCGTTCAATCGGGAAAAACAGGCTCTCGCATTCTCCGACAACGTGCAGGATGCGTCGCATCGCTCCGGCTTCTTCGCCGCACGCACATATAAAGTAAACCTCCGAACCGCGATTCGTCGCGTTATTGCCCTCGCGGCCTCGCACTCGCTCTCTCCTTCTGAAGGGGCTTGCCCCTCCACAAAAACACTCGCCAAACCTTTTCCGAATCGAATATAACCCCTCTCGTCCGGCTTGGCATCCATTCCTCGCCGGCCAGCAAAATGCACCAATGAACCCTGAAAGCGATTCAAAGCGCATGCGCTACAAGAAAGCGCCCATCATCGAACGCGCCCTCAGGGTGGTGGGCGACATCGCGCCAGAAATGTTCTACGCGAAATTCGAAACGTGGCGTGATGCCATCCAGGCTTCCTTCCCCGACTACGAACCGCTCAAAGATTGGCACCTCAACATCGAAGTCAAAGATGGTGTGCCGGTTTTCACGGATGCTCCGCCGCAGGTCATAATCACCCATCGTTTCACCCGCAAGAGTCAGCAGGGCCAAAAGCTCTTCAGCATGCGCATCATGCCCAATGAGATCGCCCTCCACCTCCACCACGACGGCGGGAAGCCCCACTACTTCGAAGAACTCCTCGCTAAGGCCGACATTCTTATCCCCCAATGGTTCAACCATTTCGGAGTCAAAGGTTCCCCCTTCCTCGCGTTGGACTACGTCAACCTCCTGTCACCGGCGACGACTCCCAAATTCGTACACAGCGGCGCAATCCACGTCGGCAGCGTCCTCACCGTGTTTTCCGGCGTCCCGGGCAAGTACACCAGCATCATTCCCCCATACGACTGTCAAATGGGCCTGATGGTTGACCCCCAGCGCGCCGCCACCTTTTCCCTTCGCGTCCTTGGCCTCATCACCCCGCAGGAGCATGGCCCCGCCATTCGAGTTGACTTCCACTCCCAAGTAGCCAAGAATTCAGCGAAAATGTCGGCACAACAAGTGCTTGCGGAAACTCAGTTCTTGCATACAGTTATTGTTGACCAGTTTGAGGCATTATTTACGAAAGAAGCCAAACAGACCTTTGAGCCTGAATGAGCCTATTTATCATTAACGCGCCCGCGGGAGAACCCCAATACGCTCCATCCGAGCGCCTCGACGCGCCGCCCCCGACTCAAATCGTCGCAAAGAGCGATCCGTCGCCAAAAAAGGTTCAGCGCTTCACCCTCCCTCAGCAAATCATCCCGCTGGATGATGGCCGCACTCTCCTTCGCCTCCGCAAGGCCCCAACCCTGACGGTCAACACTCGCACCATGGAATTCGAGGCAGAAGAGTGGGGTATCACCATGCCTTGCGACAAGGTTGAGGATTTGCCCCGCCAGATCGCTCGCCGCTTCCTTACACTGTTCAGCAAAGCCGACCAGGACTCCATGGAGCCGCAGGAACGGGTCCAGTGGCTCAAGCTTCTCGACAACGTCGATTTCGCCCAGTTCAGCATCGACCGCTCTGCGCCCCAATACGTTGAAGGAACTTTGGTCGGCAAGAACCCGCCAAGGGTTGAGTGGCACGATGGTGCCACCGAGGTGCTCCCCCTCTCCCTCGCTTCCTCACTCTTCCCGCTTGACCCGGGCGACAATTTTTCTGCCTTCGTCAAAGTTGGCAGAGAGAACCGTACGCTCAGTATCGAACGCGTTAGTCTCATCCCGGCCTGAGCGCCAAGGAGCACCAGGTGACCCTTGGCCGATTGCAAGTAACTTTCTGGGATGTCGGCCAGGGCGATTGCTCCACCATCACTCTCCCTGACGGTCGCCTCATCATCATCGACGTCGGTCCCCGCGGCAGCCCGCTGATCGACTGGCTCAACGACAAGCCGAAGGACATCCACGCTGTCGTTCTAACGCACAACGACTCTGACCATGTCGGCTCGTTGCCGGCGCTGGTCGGGCCTTTCAAGAGCCGCATCAAGAATTTGTTCATGCTCGTGGACCGGCCCACGGCAAACAAGGTGTTCGACAAAACGTTTCGTTGCGCTCTGGAAGGAGAGCGCCAGGGCCACTACCCAATCCGCCGCCTCGAAATCGGCGCGGTCGTCTGGGAAGACCGCACCCTCAGCGCCAGCCTCGCCGCACTCTACCCTACCATGTCTGGCAACATAACGGCATCCACACCCAACCAGACCTCAGGTATCCTTTGCCTCCAGATCAACGGCAAAACCGAGATAATTTGGCCCGGCGACTCCTCGCTGGCCCGCATCGCCAGCGTTTGTACCGGCACGCATCCCTTCGTCCTCTTTGGCCCGCACCACGGCGGCCCGTCAGATTATAAGGGTGCAGCCGCGGCCACCGCGATTGCCTCCGTTCGCCCACAACATGGCTTCATTTCCGTTGGTACAAAGAATCAGTATTCTCACCCGCGCCCCAAATATCTTCAGCGCCTGGAGCGCGCCGGATGCCAAATAGTCTGCTCCCAGATTACCTCCAACTGCGACCGGAACACAGCCGTTCGGACCAAGATCCCCATAATGGCGACACACTTGGCGCTCGGTCTCCGTCCTCCCCGGTCGGGCATTGCATGCCGCGGCCCGTGGAAGCTCACTTGGACCGGGACAAAATTTGAGTCTGACGGCTTTGATGACGAGCATCAGCGCCGAATCACTGACCTCCGCAGGCCCCAGTGCCTAAGAGGCAGGGCGAGCTGGCTGCCCCTGCCATAGCCCCCACCGATCCCCCGGCCCCAGGC
>Ga0194063_10002725_pt1 | contig 10846 bp, 7 predicted proteins | sample SepL3720m_MetaG_FD_155459 | JGI IMG/M metagenome (GOLD analysis project Ga0194063, IMG submission 155459) | Anoxic zone freshwater microbial communities from boreal shield lake in IISD Experimental Lakes Area, Ontario, Canada - Sep2016-L373-20m | ecosystem: Environmental > Aquatic > Freshwater >...
TCGCATAATATCCCAACTGTTTCTAGGATCAAGGTTACCAGTCGGCTCATCAGCAATCAAAATCTTAGGTTGGCGTACAACTGCCCTAGCAATTGCCACGCGCTGACGTTCACCACCAGATAATTGATGAGGAAAACTCTTTTCTTTACCAGTTAAACCAACTAGTTCTATAACTTTTGGAACAGTACTTTTAATTTCATGGCGTGTCATGCCAGCAATTTCTAATGCAAAAGCGATATTTTCAAAGACAGTTCGTTGTGGCAATAATTTAAAATCTTGAAAAACTACACCAATTTTACGACGTAACATTGGAATATTTTTATCTCTTAAAGTATCGTAATCGATACCACCAACTACAATCTTACCGCTGGTTGGTTTTTCTTCACGAGTTAATAATTTAAATAATGTCGATTTGCCAGCGCCACTAGTACCAACTAAAATCACAAATTCGCGTGGTTCAATAAACAAACTAACCCGATCAAGTGCCGGTTCCAGTCCCTTACCATACGTTTTTGTGACCCTATCTAGCAATATCATATCTTATATGATTATAACATAAGCCGGTTAGTAAAAGGTAGAATTTAGAAGATGGAATATGAGATTTAGCTATCATAATACCCGCCAAGAATGCGATGAATTAAACTTAAGCCTGGCTTAAATATGCGTCAATAAAACCATCAATTTCACCATTTAAAACTGACTGAATATCATGTTCTTCGTATTTAGTTCGTGTATCTTTAACCATCGTATAAGGATGTAATACATAATTCCTAATCTGTGATCCCCAATTAGCCGACTCACCAGCTTGTAAGTCAGTGATACTTGCAACGTGCTGATTGATTTGTAATTGAGTCAATTTTGATCGCAAAATTTTCATAGCCGTTTCACGATTTTGCAACTGAGACCGTTCATTTTGAATTGCAACAACAATGCCAGTTGGAATATGAGTGATTCGAACAGCACTATCAGTCGTATTCACCGATTGGCCACCTTTACCACCGGCTCGATAAACATCAATCTTTAAATCCTTTTCATCAATCTGTACTTCTTCGGGACTATCAATTTGAGGCAAAACTTCAACTAATGCAAAACTGGTTTGACGCAAATTATCACTATTAAATGGACTCAAACGAACTAATCGATGAACGCCATTTTCACTTTGTAATTTACCATAAGCAAACGGTCCTTCAATTTCAATAACTGATGATTTTATGCCCGCCTCTTCACCAACTGAACGTTCCACAACCGAAGTCTTCATTCCAGATTTTTCTGCCCATCGCAAATACATCCGTTCCAACATTTCTGTCCAATCCTGAGCATCAGTTCCACCAACACCAGCACTTAATCGCAAAATAACATCATGACTATCAAATTTACCGTTGAACATTAAATCTTTTTTTAATTTATTAAACTCGGATTCTAATGCATCAACTTGACCTTTAAATTCCACAACCAGGCTATCATCACCCATCTCAATCAACTCCACAATATCAGCCGTTTGAGCCCGCAAAGTCACCCAAGGATCAATAATGTTTGATAAAACTGATAATTGTTTACTTTTGGACTGAGCATCAGTCGGGTTATTCCACACTTCTGAATTTGCTAATTGTTCAGTTAATTCACTAACTGATTTTTGTTTTTCAACAATCCCCAACTTTAACCAAGCCGCATCGATTTGCGTCAGTAAATTCTTTATCTGTTTTAAAAGTGGCTGCATAATTAGTTTATTGTAGTATTCTTACAGCCCAATCTTGAGCTGGATATTGTTTCATATAATCAAATGTTGATTCTGGTACTTCAAACGGCAATGGCTTAAATCCGCCCAGTGTCTGAGACACATGGTAAGCCAAGCGTAGTTCTTCAATTTCACCAATACATTCAAATGGCTTTGGTTCATTATCAATCCCCAGTAGACCTTTGAATATTTTTTCCAAGCTTAGTTTTGCGAATAAATCTTGTCCACCAAACAAACTTTTCAAATCATCAGATGGCACAAATGGAGCGAATAACAAATACGAATTGGCACATTTAGGGCAATCCCCACACCAGCTCAATTTACTATTATTATCGCCCTGTTTATAGTTGGCAACATTGCATGAGCTAAAATCATGGCCATATTTAGTCCAATTATATTTTACGAAAAGTTCCGCTACGCGTAGCTCACTGTAACTACGTAATGGTGAACCTATTTTTAAATCTGGTGAGATATATCGTTTTACATATTCAACAAAAGCCTGTTCTGCAGCCCAGGTTTTAGACCACTGATGATTAATTTCTAGATCACCAATTAAACTATGAGTCTCTTCACCTTCATGCGCAATTGAGGTCAATATCGTATCTTTACCAAGAATTATTGCTTGAACTAATGCTAAACTTTGCAAGATATATGTTATAGGTACATGCCCATTTTTGCCACCCATTTCGGCAGCTTTTTTCAAAGATTCACGGTCAATTGTACGCTTACTGATAGCTAAATCGCCACCGATTTTATCGATTATTTCAGGGTAAAAATCACTACTAGAAACATACCATGATGTAAATTCTTTACCAGCTTTTTGTAATAAAGATGCTGTTAATAATGAGTCCTTACCCCCACTTTGAAGCGCCAAAATACCAGAACCGTTATATGGCAATGGCTTGTCACTATCAACAACATTTGCGACAAAATGAGGTAAATCATCTCTATTTAAATTGTTCTCAAAAGCAAATTGACCCAAGCCTTCTTGAAATACACTATTAAAAAACTTAGCTTGCCAATCATCAATTTCATATTGCATTACTATTTTTGCTGATGGAAAAGCTTTTAGATATGAAGCCCCGATTAAAACAAATGCTAAAAATAACGCGCCCTTTATTACATTCGTGTCACACTGGCCTTCCAGCTTTGCAAATGTAACGGTTTCCGTAAATCGCTGGCCATCATCATATTCATAGTTAAATGTTGCAATAGATTCAGAATAGTTTATGTCAAAAGATTTAAATATAAATTGTTTCATAGTTTATTTACCTCAACTCTAAATTGATTACCACGATCATAAAAATCTTTAAACATATCAAAACTCGGGCAACCAGGGCTTAGAATAATAACATCACCATCTTTGGCTTTAGATTTTGCCAAATCTATAATTTCCGACAAGTCTCTACTATCTGATACTTTAATATCTATATTTTGATTTGCTTCACGTAAAATCTTTGATAATTTATCACGAACTTCACCAATAACAATAATTGATTTAATATTACCCTGTTGTGCAATTGTCTGAGCCACATGACTAAAATCAGTCCCCCGATCTACACCACCCATAATAATAATTTCTGGTTGCTGAAATGACTTTATTGCCGCTACAGCTGCAGGTGGCGCAGATGAAAAACTGTCATTATAATAACTAACTCCATCTACTATACGAATAAATTCTATACGATGTGGTAAACCTTTAAAATTTTTTAGTCCTTCTTCTATAGACTCATTTGATACACCATAAAATTTTGCTACCGTAATAGCAGCACAAGCATTTTCAATATTATGTCGACCGATTAATTGCAAAACATCTGTTGAACAAATTTTTTGTTCTAACTGACGAAACTCACCTTCAGCCTCATAAACTCCGCCATCATCGGTAACACCATAACGCATTGCTTTCCCAGCTGTTGATACCTCTGAAATTTGTAATGACACCTGATTTGTTGGATGAAAAATACAAATATCACCATCTTTTTGATAGCGACGAATATTTGCTTTCGACGATACGTATTCATTAAAATCGATGTGGACATCCAAATGATCAGGCTCGACTAATAACACCACCGCAACGTGTGGTGATTTTTCCAGATCCCATAATTGAAAACTGGACAACTCATAAACAACAATGTCACTCTGCTGAATATCGCCCAAAGCGTCCAATGATGGCTTACCTATATTGCCCAGTAACCATATATTACGACCCGACAGTTCCAATATACTAGCTATTAAACTAGCAGTCGTCCCCTTACCTTTCGTACCAGTCACGCCAATAATTGGGCAGGGACATTTAGCAAAAAACTCATTGGTTGCCGACCATATTTTGCCATCAGTTTTAATCTTACGTGGAGCTAAACCAGCTGTTCTGATGACTAAATCAAATCCATCTAATTTTTCAAAAGCATCTTCACCAATTATAGTCTCGGTCCCGTTTGGTATATCTAGATTAGGTTGTTTTTGATCAACAATTGTAATGTCATTATCTCGATCGATAGACCAGTATCGATAATTGGATTCACCCTCTAGTCCGTAACCAGCGATCGCGATTTTCATACAACCCATTACTCCTGATTAAATATTTTTGCTATCTTTTCACTTAAATCTACTATTTCTTGTTTTTCACCGCTACTAACAGCTGCTAGGACCCATTTGTCACTTTTAATGAATTTACGAGCTGTCTCGATCATTCTTTCTGGAGTTACACTTTTAATCACATCAGGAATTTTTTCATAATTCTTTATAAAACCATCTGCAAAATAACGACCAGTATAGAATCCGCTAATTTGTGAAACTGTCTGAGCACCCATTTGATATCGTCCTAAAGCATAAGATTTAGCCGCATCAATTTCTTTGGGACTAATTTTGCCATTTAATACTCGATTAATTTCCTTGGCAATAATGTCAAACAATTCACCAGCCTTTTCGTGATTAACTTGGCCTGAAATATCCCAACCACTGTCGTAAAAACCGGTCGCAGCGTAGGCACTAACATTATAAGCTAAACCTTTTTTGCGAGCTGCACCAAAAATTCGTGAATGCATGGTGCCAGTTAAAATATGATTCAAAAAATGCATAGCATCAATATCTTCATCTTTTAATACTTCTGGCAGACCCATATATAAACCAAATGTTAAGTTAGTTGCATCTTTACGACGAATCAAACTTGGCGCGGCTTTAGTTAATGGATCAAACGGTACTTCAAATCTTTCACCAACTGGCAATTGAAAATCTTCTAATTGCCGTTTAATTAATGACTTACGACCCTTTAATTTGCCAGCTATAACAAATCTCATGTTATTTGTCGTATGTGTTCGTTTGTGATGATTTTTAACATCGTCCAATGTGACATTTCCGATTGTCGCCAAACATTGACGATAAGTTAAAACATCTTCACCCATTAATTGTTGGATTCTGGGCCATAAAACTCGTTGATGATCGTTTAGATAACCTGTTAATTCACTTTTTATATTGCCTTTTTCGGCATTCAATTCTTCTTCATTAAATCTGGGCTGACAAATTGCCAATTTTTGTAAATCCAAAATTCTATCCCATTCAAAGTCCGCACAGTCGGCTTCATAAACCATCGATAAATCACTAGTATAAGCATTGCGATATGCACCATTTTTTGTAAATTCAAATTCAAAATCTTGTTCATCTTTGAACCTGGCATTGGCACCAAAAGCCATATGTTCCATGATATGAGCAACCTGTTCAATATCTTTAGAGCTTGAATATCGATTACCGGCCCTAAATTGAAACAACATACTCATTGTTGTTGCACCAGGGACGTCGATTAGTAGTCCGCGAGCACCATTTTTTAATTTAATTTCAGATAGATTATGTTTCATTATTTACGCCTATGTTTACGGTTTTTTCTTTCGTTCTTTTTCTTTTTTCTGGCCAGATTTTTCTTGTGGTTTATATCGCTATGATCTTTTTTAATCTTGAAATCTTTGTCCCGATTTTCTAATCCACCAGTTATTTCGTTGACACCTTTTTCTACTGCAGTTTCGGCTAGTTTTGTTAGCTCCGTATCGTGATCTTCCTCGGCTTCGGCAATGACATCACTGCGATGGACATGCATAACGGTACGAATTACTTCGTCACGTAAAGTTGCCTGTAAACTGTCAAACAATTTTTGCGATTCACTACGATATTCAACTAATGGGTCACGTTGACCAACACTGCGCCAATGAATACCTTCACGCAAATGTTGCATATTTTCCAAATGTTGCATCCACAAAGTATCTAGGATCTGTAAATAAACTTCACGTTCAATTTTACGAACAACTTCAACGGTCAATTCTTCTTCTTTGTCGGCATACAATTTACCAACTTCTTTAGAAGCTAAATCAAATCGTTTTTTATCATTTTTTTCTTTGCCAATAATTTCTAATTGATCTGCAGATATTGGGAATATTGCTTCAAAATCACTAGCAAATTTTTTATTATTTTTTGATGGTAAAACTGTTAATTCACGAAGTTTTGATACAATCAAATTTTCAACTTCTGGTTTGATATCATCGCCTTCCAAAATCTTGCGACGCATTGTATAAACAACTCGACGATGACGATTAATAACGTTATCATATTGGACGACATTTTTTCGAGTATCAAAGTTAAAGCCTTCCACTCGCTTTTGAGCTGATTCCAAAGTTTTTGATACAGCTTTGTTTTGAATCGGAGTATCTTCATCAATACCTAATCTATCCATCAGACTAGCAATGCGTTCGCCCTGGAATATTCGCATCAAATCATCTTCGGTTGATACGTAAAATTGTGTTTCGCCTGGATCACCTTGACGACCACCACGACCACGTAACTGATTATCGATGCGGCGCGATTCATGTCGTTCCGAACCAAGAACCACCAAACCACCTAATTCAACTACGCCTTCACCCAATTTAATGTCAGTACCACGACCGGCAATATTGGTTGCCAATGTAACTGCGCCTTTTTGGCCAGCTTTTTCAACAATTGCTGCTTCACGCTCATTGTTCTTGGCGTTTAACAGTTCATATGGAATTTTTTCTTTATCTAACCAACTAGCGATTAATTCGTTTTTGGCAATCGAAGCTGAACCAATTAAAACTGGTCGACCTTGTTTGTGATATTCACCAATCGCACTGGCGACTGCTTTTAATTTAGCTTTTTCAGTTTTAAAAATTAAATCTTGTTTGTCATTTCTAATTAATGGCTTATTAGCAGGGATTTGAATAACATCCAAACTATAAATCTGTTGGAATTCTTCGGCTTCGGTAAATGCTGTTCCTGTCATACCGGAAAGCTTTTTATACAAACGGAAATAGTTCTGGAAAGACACAGTCGCCAATGTCATGCTTTCTTGCAAGACTGGCACATTCTCTTTGGCTTCAATTGCTTGATGTAAACCTTCATTATAACGACGACCTTGCATCAAACGACCAGTAAACTCATCAACAATTATAACTTCACCATCTTTGGTAACTACATAATCTTTATCGCGACGGAAAAGTGTTTGTGCTCTGAGAGCTTGATCCATATGATAAACTGAACGGACATAATCAGGACTGTAAAGATTTTTAATTCCTAACATTTTTTGAACTTTTTCAGTACCGATATCACTTAGCGATACTGTCCGATGTTTTTCATCCATAGTGTAATCTTCAGGCTCTAATTTGGCTGCAATTTTAGCAAACTGGTAATAAGCTTCGGGGTTTTCAGCGGCTGGCGCACTAATAATCAAAGGTGTTCTAGCTTCGTCAATCAAGATGCTGTCAACTTCGTCGACAATCGCAAAATTTAATTTACGTTGACGCAACAAGCCAACTTCATTGACCATGTTATCGCGCAAATAATCAAATCCAAATTCGTTATTTGTACCATAAGTCACATCAGCCGCATAAGCCTCTTTGCGGGTTGCTGGGCGTAAATGACGCAATCTTTCATCATTGTGATTTTCGTTATCAAATTCAGGATCATATAAAAATGATGCATCGTTGATAATAACACCAACTTTTAACCCTAGAAAATCATACAATGGCCCCATCCAACAAGCGTCACGTTGAGCCAAATAATCGTTAACTGTCACCACATGGACACCATCACCAGTCAGCGCATTTAGATAAACTGGCAGCGTTGCTACCAATGTCTTGCCTTCACCAGTTTTCATTTCGGCAACGTTACCATCATGTAAAGCCATACCACCAATTAATTGAACATCAAAATGGCGCATCTTTAACAAACGCTCACTGGATTCGCGCACCAATGCAAACGCATCCGGCAAAATACTATCCAGGGTTGTCCCTTTTTTGGCTAATTTAGATTTTAGAACAGCTGTCTGCTTTTTTAGCTCAGACTTGTTCATTTTTTTGTATTTATCAGACAGAGCATTAATCGCCACGACCTTTTTTTGAAGGCCCTTTAATAACTTAACCTGTGGATCACCAAAAATCTTGGTTAGAACCTTATGTTTACTTACCATAATTAAAATCCCTTGCTCCTATCATAAAGTTCCATAATGAAATACTGTTCATTATTATAATGCCAAATTGACGATTACACAAGATACAAACAGCTACCGTTCACGTTTAAAACTTCGCTTAAAACGACTCAAAATTCCACGACGCCCAATATGAGCAACACTCATTTGTTTATAATCACGAAGTTGTGATTCGACCTTGGCTGAAACTGCGTCAATTGCCGAAATCATCGAATAACTTAAGCCTTTAGCGTTAATAACCTTCCCAGGAATATTAAGGATAATTTCAGCTTCATATTTTTGATCATCATTGTTACGTTTTTTAGATCTATCTATTAATTTTATATCTATGATCAAGCTTTTTCTGGCGTGCCGCGGCAGGTATTTATCTAATTTGCCAATTTTTTTTACAACATATTTCTTGACGGTATTGTCAATCTCGTACGAGATACAACTGATGTTAATATTTTTAATCATTGCTACCCTCCTTATTTACTTTGGCTGGTAGTTCTATTATAGCAAGATTTACAAAATTTCTCGACCACCAAGATAATTTTGGAGGACTTTTGGGATCATAACTTTTCCATCGGCGGTTTGATAATTTTCCAAAATTGCAATCATAATTCGCCCCAAAGCAAAAGCCGTGGCGTCATTAGTATGAACCAATTCCAAATCACCATTTGATCGGCGGACTCTGGTATTCAAACGACGAGATTGATAATCAGTCATATAATCAGCAGTGTGAGTTTCACGATACTTACCTTGACCTGGTAAATAAACATTAATATCCATACCGCGGGCATTTGGTTTACCAATATCAAATGTACATTTTTGAATAATTTGATGTGGCAATTCCAATTTGGTCATCATATAATCTTGGATCGCTGAAAACAATAAATGCTCATTCAAACCATTTTCAGACGTTGTGAAACTTTCAATTTCCAATTTGTCAAACTGGTGCATTCTAAAAATGCCTTCCATATCCTTACCATAAGTTCCAGCCTCACGACGAAAACTAGTAGCATATCCCAAATAGCGAATTGGCATTTGTGATTCTTCAATAATTTCATTCATATGCATACTGCCTAGCACATGCTCGGCACTTCCCTGCAACCACAAATCATCAACTTGCAAAGCATAACGCTCATCACGCGGCTCTAGCCTGTCCATCGCATCATAAACATCAGTTCGTAGTAAATAAGGTGGCAAAACTGGGATAAATGGTTTCGTCGAAACATCAAGGTTATTAGTTTTAGCTATTTCAGCCAAAATTTGCTCATCACCTAGTGTATCCATTACAAAATTAATAATTGCAAATTGTAATCGAACCAGATTGCCCTTGATATATGCAAATCGACTACCAGTAACTTTGGCGGCACGTTCTTTATCGATCCAATCATATTTAGCGGCAATTTCAGCATGATTTAATGGTTTAAAATCGAACTGCGGAACATCACCAATAGTTTTAATAACGACATTTTCTTCTTCAGTGTGACCAACTGGCACATCAGCTAGCGCCATATTTGGGACTTTTTTCAATAAATCAATAAATTCAGTGCTGACTTCTTTTAGTTTTGGTTCAATTTCAGCCAATTGATCTTTGATAGCCTTACCTTCGGCAATTAATTCAGGGGTTGGTCGACCACCTTTTGATTGAGCAACATTTGCATTACGTTTTTGGCGCAATTCGTCGGCTTGAATCTGTAAAACTTTATTATCCCCGTCCAATTTTAATAACTGAGCAATATCAACCTTACAGCTTTTATTATCGGCATTTTTTTGTACTAAATCGGCGTTCTCACGAATAAAACGAATATCTAACATATGGCCCATTATATCAGAGAAATAATCTACTTGTGTACTATTCTGTACGCAACGCTTCAATCGGATTCAATTTAGCAGCCTTACGAGCTGGCAGTATTCCAGAAACAACTGAAATAATAACTAACCCAACAATCACGACCGCAATGCTAACTGGTTCGAAAACTATTAATTTTACAGTTCCAATATTTAAATATTCACTAATAAACGGATTAGCAGCCGTACCAGCTACAAATGCCAAGATACTACCAATTGAACCACCTAATAAACCAATCCGAGCAGCTTCTAATTTAAATAATCTACCAACATCACGACGACGCATCCCCAAAGCCTTCATTAAACCAATCTGTTGAGTTCGTTCCAAAACGCTAATATATTGAGTATTAATAATTCCAAATACAGATGTCAAAACTGCTAATATTCCAAAACCGATTAAAATCGCCTGCAAAACATTAATAAATTGGAAGATAAAACTCATCAAATCTTCTGGTGTATCGGCTTCATAACCGATGTCAACAATACCGTTTTTAACCACTTTCATGTCAGCACTATCACTAGCTAAAGCAATTGCCCCAGCATACTTACCAAACAAAGGCGTACCACTTTGACTGTAATCATAAATATCTTTGATGGTAGCTTTTGAAATTTGCATACCGCTAATTGGACTGGCTGCAAAAATTGAACTTTTTACAACTCCTACTACAGTCAAATCATATAATTTTATTTCAGGATTATTTGGTAAGCTGTTACCTTTATCTACTGCTATTTGAACTTTTTTGCCAACAGCCTCAAGCGCATTATTGAAACCAAAAGCTTCAATATAGTTG
>Ga0194063_10002726_pt1 | contig 10843 bp, 4 predicted proteins | sample SepL3720m_MetaG_FD_155459 | JGI IMG/M metagenome (GOLD analysis project Ga0194063, IMG submission 155459) | Anoxic zone freshwater microbial communities from boreal shield lake in IISD Experimental Lakes Area, Ontario, Canada - Sep2016-L373-20m | ecosystem: Environmental > Aquatic > Freshwater >...
CCTCTCCTTTAGCCAAACTAGATGTCTACGGCACCGCAGGTTCAGCAGACATCTTTGCTCTCTCATCATCTACGAATGCTAGGTTATTTACAGTGGGGGCGAATGGCTCAGTTCAGATAGGCTCGACAGGTTCAGTGGGTTCGACAACTCTCATAGACCCACTTGACGTAGTAGGTACGATTAATGCGGTAAATGGTGACGGATCACTAGCTTTAAAGCTGTCTCCCAGTTCCCAGGGTTCTCCAGCTGTAAATTTGCAATTTGGACAATACAACGTTTATGGAGGTTTGGCTGATTTACGTTTTACTAGTTGGTGGGGACAGCATACGTACATGACGATCAAAGGAAGTGATGCTTCCGGTAATGTTAGCATCGGTCCAGGTGGTGGACGCGGTCTTCCGAGTAATCAATTAGAAGTTTATGCTTCATCTGTAGGAACGACTACAGTCCCGAAAATAGCCGACTATAGCGGTATAAAAGTCACAAATACCGCTATTTCTAGTACGAATAATTTGATTAAGTCTGGCGTTAGAATTTCTTCAACGGGCAGCTGGACCGGATCTAGTTCTTCAAACATCGGTCTGTATGTTTCTTCCGTAAGTGGCGGAACAAATAATTATGACGCTATATTTAACGGAGGCGGAAATGTTGGCATCGGCACCACCACCCCTAGCACCACGCTCACCGTCGTCGGTACCAGCACCCTTAGAGGCCCAGTTCTCCCTGGAGCAGATAATACATATACACTCGGTGCATCAGGTAATCGCTGGAAATCTTTATACTCTCAGACACTTAATACAGGAGACCTAGTATTCGGTAATAATTTTAGATTATTAGAAGCGATGGATACGAATGGAGTGATCGCTACCACGTCAGGTGCTGCTATGATCTGGAGAAATCAAAATGATAAGGCCATATTTAATTTAGATGAAAACGGAAACTTTGCTGTCACGGGTGATGTAAGTGCTAAAAATGTTAATGCAGAAAAGGCTACCATTTTAAATGGAGTAGAGATGAAAGACACGGCTACAGGTTTGATGTATTGTTTGCGCATTACGAATGGGCAAATAGTAAGCACGTCAGGCTCGTGTTCAAATCAGCTTTTTATAAGTCAGCCGAATAGTAGCCAAGTCTCAAATTCATTTATCATCACACCAGTGGTAACCCCTTCTTCTACACCTTCCACACAGACAGAGAGCACTCCAGATTTTACAACCACTGTCGTAGAATCTACGACTACACCAGAAGTAATCCCAGTTCCACCACCCATTCCGACTCCAGTCTCTGAGCCTTCCCCAGAATCTGCTAGTAATACACATGAAATATAATAAATATTTTGCTATAATAATGTAAAAGATGGACAAAATAATTAAAAAAAGAGATATCTTCATTTGCTCGATGCTTTTTATTTTTTCTTTTGCCTTTTTTCTTTTACCTTTTTTTTCACTTAATGCCGCTGAATTAAATTCTACCAACTTTAAAGTAACAGATTCACTTAATACAAATGGAGCTCAGATGAATTCTTCGAGCTACTCTATATCAGGAGCTTCTTCAGGAGATTCTTTCGGAATCTGGAATAGTAATACTCTTCCCCTAGCTCCAGGAAATATCGCTTCCTGTGGAAAAATAACTGTGCCGGGAACATACACTCTTAATTCTAGTTTTTCGGGAATTTCAGGACCCTGCTTCACTGTGGCTACGAACGGTGTGACTATAGATGGAGGCGGATATACTGTAACGGCGAATATTGGAAATACGAATTACGCCATCATGGCCACCTCTTCGAATTTAAATGGAGGTTCGGCTTACGGGAATATCACAGTAAATAATATAATCTTTAAAAATTTCACTGGTGGAATAAATGCTAGTGGAAATAATTCTAATTCCACTGCAGGGAATGCAGGAAGCGTCACTGTAGCCTCATCATCTCTCGGAAATATCGTTTTAAATGGAGGAAATTCATCAGGAAATGGAGGAGGGAATGGCGGAGTCATTAATATATCTGGTAATGATGTAGATATAGCAAATAAAATAATTTCTGTTAATGGTGGCTCAGGTAGTCCGAATGGATCGAAGGGTACTATCACTTTTAACGGCTCTATTTTATTTGCAAATAATGAATTCTGGACTGGTGATGATAGTTCGTGGTTAGGTACTAGGACATGGAACTTTACAAGTAATTCATATAATGCCGGTACTACTACGGGCACGACTACTTTTAGTAATACAGCGTATAATGCCGGCTCTGTCGTAGGTGATTCTGTATTTTTAAATTATTCTGGGACAAATGGTGTGGTCACTGTAAATTCGAATGAGAATGCTCGTGGCACAGGAAGAGTTAGCGGAAATATTCTAGATTCGGCTAATTCACCTATTACCACACTAGAACTCATAAACGGTTCAGTTTTAACTGGAGCGTCCGTACTCCCAGTTATTTTTAATGACACTTCCTATAATGCTGGAATAGTCTTTGCCACCTCCACCTTTAGTGATTTTTCATATAATGCAGGCACCACCACGAACGCTGTTTTCACGGCAGATTCATTTAATTCACTAGGTGGAATTCCGAATGGAGATCCTACAGGTATTTCAAACGGTCATTCTATTACAGGAGTAATATTATTTTCAACTTCCACTTCGCCAGTAAATTTCACATTAAATACTAATTCTACATGGAGAGCCGATACCACTTCATGGCTATTCGCTAGCCTAGGGCAGAACTGGACATTTAATTCTAGTATTAATTCTGGCACTTTAAATGGTACGGCTGTTTTTACAAATAGTCAGAACCTCGGGCACATATTAGCTACTAGCAGTTTCTATACTAATTCATTTAATACAGGCACTATATCCAGCGCTTTATTTTATGCTAATTCATATAATATCGGTGTAGTTTCCATAGCGAATTTCTATAATAATACTGTTAACAGTCATACTGTGACCGCGGGTAATGTGCTAGTTCGCTGTGACTTTTATGATTCTTCTCTGCTCGGTATAGGAAGCTGTCCTTCGAATGCTACTTATTATCATACCCCGTATTATTTTAATAATGCCGTTAGTACTAACTGGAATGATTTAGGGAATTGGTGGTTCGATTCATCTTTTGTAAATCATACTCCAAATCTACCACTAAACGGTGATGTGGTATTTATCGGTAGGAGAATGGATACAGGACCCACATCTCCACTCACACTAGGGCAAATAATAATAGCGTCATCTACGACGGGTGGCGGAGAATTCCCAGTTAATATTACGAATGCAAATGGTCCAGCATATTTTTATGCCTCGAGTACTAACGTGGGAGAGGTGAGCGGAACATTCCATGTATTTAGTAATAGAAGCCTGTCTCAGGTTAATACGACTGGTACATATGATGGTGATGTGTCTTTCCACGATGGCTCATGGAATAATACTAATATGCCCGGTAACGCCATCTTTAATGATCATAGTTATAACTCATCTTCTGGCGTAGTGAATGGAAGTGCAGAATTTACAGGGACGAATAGGAATGATGGAATAATTAATGGTGTAGCTGTGGTAGATCTAGGAGCTAGTCTTTCTGGTAATGGAATGATAGTCGGTAATACTTCAAATTCTGGAAATATTTCCGGTGGAGTATTTAATAGTACAGTAACTAATTTAGCGGGTGCCGTAACTGGTATCGTGACTAATTTAGTGAAAATGATATTTAATGGAAATAGTCAGGTGGCTTCTAATGGAACACTTTCTGGTGATGCAGAGTTTAATTCTAATGCAAATAATGCCGGAACAGTATCCGGCACTTCCACATTTAATAATTTAGCATATAACATCGGACTAACTGCGAATGCGATCTTTTCTGGAGACCTATCAGAAAATAATCATGGAGGAATGAGTGGTATCGTTTCTGGTATAAAGACTCGTCTCTATAATCCTTCTTCACCACAGACTAATTTATTTAGAAGTTTCATAGACAGCGCGTGGACTATAGTAGCAGATAATGCTTTCGTTAAGCTTCTATACAGTGGCCTCATAGACATTAATGGTAGAGATGCTAATACTACTACCACTTTAGTAGAAAAAAATGGCGGTTTCATATTAAGACCTCTTACAGCTAGTGCTCCTATAAATTCCTGCGGAATATTAGATAAAGAAAATGGAGTTTATAATCTTAATAGTGATATTTTAAATTATAATTTCGATTCATGTTTTATCATTAGAGCGAACGGCATTACACTAAATGGAAACGGTCATAGCGTGATAGCTAGTTCTAGTGCCGCTTCCATCTATGCGATAGTCGCGACATCTACTCCATCTATAGATTCTACTTCTAGTGCTTTTACTAATATCACCGTAGAAAATATTAAATTTGCAAACTTTGCACACGGATATTTAGGCCGAGGAAATGATGTGGTAAATGGCATAGGAGGAAACGGAGCATCATCCACATTCATTAACGTAGAGATAGGAGATATAGATGTAAGCGGTGGAGACCCTCTGGAAAAAGCAGGAGATGGAGGAGACTTATACATAGAAACTTCTAAGACTACAGTTATAACTTCTAATGGAGGAGATAGTACGGCCTGCGGTATCCCAGGAAATGGTGGAAATATTTATATAACTACTGACTCAGTTTTCGCTACTTCATCAAATAAAGGAGGTGACGTTTCAGGATGTCAGCTGCCTCAGGATAATCATTCGAGGAGTGGTTCTAGCGGTTCAGTGAGGACTAATCTCATATCTGCTGCCACTAAGGCAGCGTCTGCCGCGGCCTTAGCCGTCGTGACTAATGTAAGACATTCTCAGCAATCCTCCTCTCTAGATATTTGGCAGAAGGGTATTCTTAATGTAACTCTACCAGTTAAAATATTAAAGCCTCTAGTTTTAAAGAAAATGCCAGAATTTTCTTTTGAAACCACGAAGGATAAATTCTCACTCGGACTACATGTTGAGGATTTCCTATTTGCACCATTAGGAGATGATTTATTATCGAAATTTAGCAAAGATTTTATTTCTTACCTTAATTCAGCAGGTTTTTCAAAAGGCAGAGATTTCTTAAAGATTATAAGAAATCCTCTTAAATTACCATTAACAGATAAGAATATAGCTGGATTATTTAAGGTCAGTGTTAAAAATTCGACGACCACACAGGAAGTGAATACATATCTTACTGTCACTGATGGGAAAAATCTTTCAGAAAAAATCACTTTATCTCCGAATACTAAATTTACAGTATCATTATATTCACCTGATACAGGCTCTATAATCGGTAAATGGAACGGTAAAAAAGTAATATTTGTCGGAGATAATATTTCGCTCACCGCTCCTTCAAGACCTGGTTTATATTTATTAACTACTGATTCCTCACCTCTATTATTAGCCGTAGAAGTGCCACAAATAAAAAATATAATACCTCAAAATAAAGAAAATATAGGCTGGTTTAGAAAGATTATTAATTTCTTTACATCCATATTCTAATCCCCAGTTCCTTCCTTTCTGAATACATCTAGAAGTGTTAAAATGGTAAAGATTATGAAGAAACTGCTTAAGAATTCGTTCAGAGTATATTTTCTGCTTATAGCCATTTTCTTTTTAAATGTCTCTTTTATAAAAGCAGAAGCGGGAGTACCGAGTCTCTTATCGTATCAGGGTCATCTGAGTGATTCAGGAGGAAATCCACTAGGCGGAACAGGTGCTAATTATTATTTTAAATTCTCATTATGGGATAACCCTGTGGTAGGGTCTGGTTCTAAAGTATGGCCAGCTAATCCTTCTGGAGTCTCCACCTTACAGGTTAAGCAGGGCTTATTCAGTGTGAATATAGGAGATACAGATAACGGCTTTCCAGATGCATTGAACTATAACTTTGCAAATAATAAAAATGTCTATTTACAGGTAGAAATATCTAGTGATAATGTTATCTTCGAAACTCTAACTCCTAGATCTACCATAACTGCTTCTGCTTTTTCTAGAGTGTCAGGACAGGTAAGTGGAGTAGGGCAGTCGTCCATAGGTACCACTACTGCTTTATCTGGTTCAGTATTAACCGTGTCTAGTACCAGTACTAATTCCACTGCTCTCTCTATTCTCGGTATATCTGGACAAGGTGCGAATCTTTTAAATGTCCTAGATTCTGCTCTGAATTCGCTTTTCTCTGTGGGGCCTACAGGTGCCATTACCGCTTCATCTTCACTCGCTGTCTATGGTCCAGTAAATTTCTACAATACTCTAAATGCTGGTGCCTCTACATTTTCAAGTTTAACACTAGGATCATCGGGGCCTTTTACCTCACTCCTCGGCTCTGGTCTTTCTAATGTTTCTGGTGTTTTGACTGTTTCATCTTCTACTATTCAAGGTCTCTTTTCTGCACTCGGTGCAGGTCTTTCATATAGTCCATTAACTGGAGCATTTACCAACACTGGAGTGACAGCTTTAGCTGGTACATCTAATCAAATAAATGTTTCTGGTATGACAGGAGCTGTAACGCTCTCTTTACCACAAGATATTAATACAGTATCGTCACCAACATTTGCAGGGCTAGGGATCGGCACTAACTCGCTCTCCTCTAACAAATTTAAGGTTACATTATCAAGTGGATCTGTATCTGATAACTTTAATAATCAAAACTATATCGCTAGTAAAAATAATGTTACCGTGTCTTCTGGGTTAGCACTTACTCAAGCGGTTTGCGGAGCCTACACCGTTCCTGGCAATGCCGATGGTTTGACTTACGGTACAGTTGTGGGTGCAGATGGTAACTGTTGGCTCGACAGAAACCTCGGTGCTGCGCGCGTAGCAAATGCTTACAACGACTACCTAGCCTACGGTTCTCTATTCCAGTGGGGCAGACTAACTGATGGACACCAGCAAATTAATTGGACAAGTTCTACCGCAGGAACTCCTGTTTACAGTACTACCGCAAGTCTAAGTGGAACTGATAATCCTGGAACTAATCTTTTCATTACGAATAATGGAGGTACTTATGACTGGCGTAATCCACAGAATAATAGTTTGTGGCAAGGAGTGAGCGGGACAAATAATGTATGTCCGACAGGTTTCCGTTTACCAACACAAACAGAATGGTCGAACCTCGTTACTGTTGCAGGCATTACTAATTACACCACTGCTTACAGTTCATCATTAAAGCTAGTCGTAGCTGGCTACCGCGGCGGCAGTAGTGGTTCGCTCACCAATCAGGGTAGCTACGGCGGCTACTGGTCTAGTAGTGTTACAGGTTCTAACGCCTACGATTTGGCCTTTCTCTCGTCGAGCGTATTCCCAGCGTACTACAGCAACCGGACGCTCGGCTTTTCGGTTCGTTGTCTTAAGAATTAACAATTTATCAATTTGACTATTCAAAATTTTTTTATGGCTCTCTACTACACACTACCAGTATATAAAGCAAGTTACAAACTCGTGATTTTGCTTTTTGCAAACTCAGAAAATTTTGCACGTGAATATAAATATACGGTTGGTCAAGATTTGAAAAATGAAGGAACATCCTTGATAAAAAATATTTATCGAGCAAATAAATCTGTAGATAAGAGCGTTGCTATAAATGATGCACGTGAGAACATAGAAATGATTCGTTTGTTTGTGCGATTAATGCAGGATTTTAATCAAATTAGTTTGAAAAAGTTTGTGGAAATAAATCAGGTCATTGAGGAAGTATCCAAACAGCTTGTGGCGTGGGAAAAATACGGTAAGTCAAAAATACCGCCAGAATCATCTGTTGCTAGGGCGCAGGTGAGTGTGCGGAGCAAATCCAATAGCCCCCTTGCTATAAGCGAGGAATCTCGTTCAATGACCGGACATGTTACGCAAATTCATCAAAAAAATTGCGCGATAAATTTAGAGGCTATTATTCCGCTAGTCGTAGCTGGCAACCGCAACAACAGTAATGGTTCGCTCAACAATCAGGGTAGCAACGGCAACTACTGGTCTAGTAGTGTTACAGGTTCTAACGCCTACGATTTGGACTTTCTCTCGTCGAGCGTAAACCCAGCGAACAACAACAACCGGACAAACGGCTTTTCGGTTCGTTGTCTTAAGGACTTGCAAAAACAAAAAAATGTATATTAAAAATGACGACAATAAAAAATTACTTCTAGATTTGTTTAAAGCGTATTTTGATACGCGGAAAAACAAAGGATCAACCGCAAATGCCCTAGCTTTTGCGGAGAATTACGAAGAAAAATTATTTAAGCTTCATGAGGAGATAATTAGCCGAAAATATACAATAGGAAAAAGTATTTGTTTTATAGTGGATAAGCCTGTTAAGCGGGAAATATTTGCTGCCGATTTTCGAGATCGAATAGTTCATCATTTAATTTTTAATTATATAAATCCAATATTCAATAAGCATTTCATAAAAGATAGCTATAGTTGTAGAATCGATAAAGGAACATCTTATGGTATAAAGCGCACTAATCATTTTATTCGCTCTTGTTCTGAAAATTATCAGAAAGACTGCTGGATTTTAAAGCTTGATATCCAAGGGTATTTTATGTCTATTAATAAGAATATTTTATATAAAAAAATTGAGAGTAAATTAAATTTTATTAAAAATCCAGATTTTGATATTAGTCTCGTACTTTATTTAATACACACTGTAGTATTTCATGATCCGACCAAAAATTGCCACATTAAAGGAAAAAGTAGTGATTGGTTTGGTCTACCAAAATCAAAAAGTCTATTTTTCTCAAAAAAAGAAAAAGGTTTTCCTATTGGAAATTTGACTAGTCAACTTTTTGGCAACATTTATCTTGATGAAGTTGATCATTTTGTTCATGAGAAAATAGGGATTAAGCATTACGGTAGGTATGTAGACGATATGCTTTTTGTGCATTGTGATAAAGTTTTTCTGAAGTCAACTATTTCAGAAGTCAGAGAATACCTGCAAGATAAGCTAAACCTTTGTTTGCATCCAAAGAAAATATACTTACAGCATTTTTCAAATGGTGTTTGTTTCTTAGGAACTTTCATTAAGCCTTGGCGGATTTATATTGGTGATAAAACAAAACAAAATTTCTATGCTAAGGCTAAAATCTGGAATGGATCCATTGAAAATAATCATGGTTTTAAAGATGAAAAAGAAAAATATCAATTTATAGCTTTTAGTAATTCTTATTTGGGAATTATGGGTCATTATAATACATGCAAACTTAGACAAAAAATGATATCGAATTTTAGTGATGAAATTAAAAAAAGCATGAATTATTCATGGAATTTCAAAAAAATCAGTCTTAATAATTCGGAGAAATCATGAAAATAAAAAAGATTTACATTTTCATATTGATAATATCTGCGGGTCTGATATCCCAAGTATTTTTTGCATTGCCCACTTTTGCGGCATATGTTTCTTCTGGTACTATTACCTCAAATAACCTGATTTCTGGCAACAATGCATCATCTATTAGTAACTTTTATTACAATATCTCTTCTTTACCAAGCGGTTCAAGCGTGACTATACAGTTTAGCCAAGACGGAACGAACTGGTATTCTGCAGCAGGGGTTTTGAATGGGTCAAATAATTTAAGCACTATAGGTGGAGCGAACCTGAGTTTGGCAACACTTAGCTGGTCTGGCAGTGCTTTTTATTACAAAATGACATTAAATTCGACTAGTGATTTAACTGGGACACCAAATGTTTCTAGCATTCGTTTAGACTATACCCCTCAGAGTGGGTTTGGCGATGCTTTTTCTGTTGATAATACAGGTAATGTTAATGTCGGCATTATAAATTCAAAATTTTCAGTAAATGGTGGCGGCTCTTTCGGTTCCAGTTATTTTGCTAACAGTACACCTCCAATAGGTGGCCTTTTAGTGCAGGGAAATGTGGGGATTGGCACCAATTCTCCCCTCGCCAAACTAGACGTTTACGGCACCGCAGGTTCAGCAGACATCTTTGCTCTATCATCATCGACTAATGCTAGGTTATTTACTGTGGCGGCGAATGGTATGGTGGGAATCGGAACATCGAGCCCTTTATCATTGTTGTCTGTAAACGGAACTCTTGATGCAAAAAATATTAATATAACTGGAGACGTATCACCTTTAAATGGTATAAATCTACATTCAGGAATACTCCAGTTTTCTGAAGGTGGAGCAGTTAGAATGGGTATAACAGACTCTGCGAATAGCGGGGTGGTTCGTATTGAGGGTGCAGCTTCATCTTTATGGTTTAACGGTACACCTTCAACGTCAATCAGCTTAAATAGCGGTAATCTAGTCATGTCAGCAGGAGCTATCGGTATTTCTACTACCACTCCTTCGGCAAAGTTCGATATCTACGGTAATGTCGGTTCGTCTAGTGATCTATTTGCTGTATCGTCATCATCAAATGCTAGATTATTTACAGTGGCGGCAAATGGGAATGTGGGCATCGGGACGACGAACCCGGGGGCGAAGTTGGAAATAAATGGTGCTGGAAGTGATACTGTCGCTAGATTATGGAGCGGAGGTTCTGGCAACTTTACTTATTGGTCACTAGGACGCAGTACAAATGAGTTTATCTTAGGTGTAGCGGGAGCGTCTGGACAGTTCTTCGCAGGAACAGCACCATTTAATGCAGTTGCTGGAGATGGGATATTTAAGGGGCAAGTAGGAACTACTAATCGTGTTCTCCTTGGCTCTGGTTCTGGTGCGGCTACAATGGTGATTGACCAACCAAGTGTAGGGGTTGCTATTAATGGTCAAACAACAATACAAGGCAACGTCGGCATCGGCACCTCTTCTCCTATAGCCAAACTAGATGTCTACGGCACCGCAGGTTCAGCAGACATCTTTGCTCTCTCATCATCTACGAATGCTAGGTTATTTACAGTGGGGGCGAATGAGAATGTTAGCGTGTCAGGTGCTCTTA
>Ga0194063_10002727_pt1 | contig 10843 bp, 11 predicted proteins | sample SepL3720m_MetaG_FD_155459 | JGI IMG/M metagenome (GOLD analysis project Ga0194063, IMG submission 155459) | Anoxic zone freshwater microbial communities from boreal shield lake in IISD Experimental Lakes Area, Ontario, Canada - Sep2016-L373-20m | ecosystem: Environmental > Aquatic > Freshwater...
ACTAAAAGTATTGATAGTAGACGATGACAAGTTTTTATTGAACATGTACTCAATAAAATTTAGTAAAAGTAATTTTGAAGTTAATTCAGCTATGTCTGGTGAGGAAGCGATTAATAAAATTAAAGGAGGTTATGTTCCTGATATTATTTTGTTGGATATTATTATGCCCGGAATGGATGGTTTTGAGGTTCTGGATAATATAAAGAAAAATAATATTGCTCCAAGTTCATTGATTATTATGCTGACAAATCAAGGTCAGTTGTCCGACATTGAAAAAGCCAAGAGTTTTGGTATTAATGGTTATATTATAAAAGCTACCACTATTCCTTCAGAAGTAGTGACTGAAGTTGAGAGAATATATAATAAAGAGAGGGGAATAACGGCTAAATAAAAATTAAAAATATGACTGACTATAAAATAGTATTAGCGGAGTTGATAAAGACCGTTGTTAATGAAGGGGCTTCAGATTTGCATTTATCTGAGGGTCGTCACCCAACTATTCGTGTTTCTGGTATGTTATTACCACTTGTCAAACACGTGGTTTTAACCAAGGATGACACCGCGGGGCTTTTAAATGAGCTTCTGTCAGAAAAAAATAAAGAACTATTTTATAATACAAAAGAAGTGGATTTTTCTTACAGTCTTGAGGGGAACCGTTTTCGTGGTAATGCTTACTTTCAGCAAGGTGCTGTTTCCATAGCTCTTCGTTTGGTGCCTAAAAAGATAAGAACTTTTGAGGAACTAAACTTACCAGAAATTTTAAAGACATTTGCTGAGAAACAGCAGGGTTTTTTCCTTGTAGTGGGGCCAGTGGGTCATGGTAAGAGTACTACTTTGGCGGCAATGATTGATTACATAAATATTAATCGCGCTGAGCATATTTTAACTATTGAGGACCCTATTGAATATATCTATGAGCAAAAGAGATCAGTGATAGATCAGAGAGAAGTACGCATTGATACTGAAGATTTCCCAAATGCTTTAAAAAGTATGTTCCGTGAGGATGTGGATGTAGTTTTAATAGGAGAGATGAGAGGAGCAGAAACTATTTCAACCGCTGTTACTGCTGGTGAGACTGGGCATTTAGTTTTTTCAACCTTACATACAAATAGTGCGGCGCAGACTATTGATAGAATTATTGACTCTTTCCCTGGAGCTCAACAAGATCAGATTCGTAGTCAATTATCAAACAGCTTGAATGGTATTTTTTCTCAGCGCTTGATTCCAAGAATAGCTGGTGGTTTGGTTCCGGCTTACGAATTACTTATAAATAATAGCGCTGTTTCAAATCTTATTCGTGAAAAGAGAACTCATGAAATAAATACTGTTATTGAAACTAGCTCACAGGAGGGGATGGTAGATATGAACCGCTGTTTAGCTGATTTAGTTTCCAGAGGAGAAATTACCATAGAAAATGCCTATCAGTTCTCATTCAATCCTAAAAATTTAGAGAGACTGTTGTAATAAGATAAAAGACAAAGATGATTTTTAAATATAAAGCAATTGATACAGGTGGGATTGAGAGAGATGGCACCATTGAGGCTGTCAGTATTGAAGTGGCCATAAGCTCTTTGCAGAAAAGAGGTTTGGTCTTGTCTAATATTAATCCCCTGGAGCAGAGATCATTTCTTGAAAAAAATATTTCTCTTTTTGATCGTGTTTCTAGTAAAGATATTGTTATCCTTTCAAGACAGATGGCAACTTTGTTTGAAGCTCAAGTTTCCGCTTTGCGAGTCTTTGAGCTTCTCTCCAGTCAGTCTGAAAAGCCGGCTGTTAGGCGTAAATTAGCTGAAGTTGCTAGTGATTTACAATCCGGTAGTACTATTTCCGAAGCTTTAAGCAAGCACCCGGATATGTTTTCTGCTTTTTATGTAAACATGGTCAAGTCTGGTGAAGAGTCTGGAAAACTTGATCAAACCCTTTTATATTTGGCAGACTATTTAGACAGAACCCATGAAGTAACTTCAAAAGTAAAAAGTGCCTTGGTTTATCCTGCCTTTATTATATTTACTTTCTTTGCCGTTATGATTTTGATGTTTACGGTGGTTATTCCTAAAATCAGCGGTATCTTAACTGAATCTGGACAAGCAATACCTATCTACACCCAGATAGTTCTTGGTATTTCAAACTTCTTTGTTGATTATGGTTTGTTCCTTATAATATTACTTATTGTGGGGGTATTCTTTCTTTGGCGCTATAGTCAAACTGAAGCTGGTAAATATACTTTTGATCGCTTTAAAATTTCTATGCCAGCCGTCCAAATTCTTTACCGTAAATTATATCTTTCAAGAATTGCGGATAACATGAATGTGATGCTTTTGTCCGGTATTCCAATTGTTCGTGGTTTGGATTTAACATCAAAAGTTGTAGATAATAAAATTTTTGAGGATCTTTTGACTCAGGCTGTAGAGGATGTTAAAACTGGTAGTGCTATTTCTGATGCGTTGATGAAATCAGGGGAGATACCTGGAATATTTATTGCCATGGTTAAGATTGGCGAGGAGACTGGTCAGCTTGGTAATATCTTAAAAACTTTAGCTAGTTTTTACCGCCGTGAAGTGGTCAACGCTATTGATACTTTGGTAGGTTTGATTGAGCCAGTTATGATCGTTTTCTTGGGTTTTGGTGTGGCTTTCCTCTTGGCTTCTGTGCTTATCCCGATATATAATATTTCAAGCGCGATGTAGTTTTCCCCAAGTAATCATTGTTGACGGTAATATATGTGATATAATAGTTAAAGGTCTAAATTATTAGCAAATTTATTAGTTTTATTAATTAATTTAAATACAAAAAATGAAAAATAAAGGTTTTACACTTATCGAACTTCTTGTGGTTATCGCAATTATTGGTATTTTGTCTTCTGTAGTCTTAGCTTCATTAAACTCTGCAAGAAATAAAGCAAAAGATGCTCGTGTACAAGCTTCAATTGCCCAAGCTAGAACCATAGCAGAAACAGCATATACAGGTTCTGCATATCCTAATGGTACCGCCGGAAGTAATGATGGTTTTTTTACACCGTCATATGCAGCGGGAACTCCTCCTGCTTGTCCTAATAATACTACCGCTCTTAATAGTCTTGAACAGCTTGATAATGATGTTAGAGTACAACAAGGAAATGCTGATTGTACTGTTGCAGCTTCTGTTACCACCGCAAGTAAGGTTGGTATCCATATCGTAAAATCAGGTACCAATGATGCTTATGCGGCTTATGTAGGTTTACCTAGTGCAACTGCTTCTGGTTGGTGTGTTGATAGTGTGGGTAATTCTAGAGCATATACCGTTACTGCTTCTGCTCCAGCAGGTTCAGTTTGTCCTTAATATATTTTGTTTGAGTTTATTTTAAAACAAAAAACCATCCAGTAGGGTGGTTTTTTGTTTGGGTTTTTAATTTAACAGTGATATAATGTTTCCATGAAATCAAAAGGTTTTACTTTGGTAGAAGTTGTAGTGGTAATTGGTATTATTGGTTTACTAACCGCTCTTATTTTACCGTCGTTAAGTAATGTAAAAGCTAAGAATAGAGATACAGAAAGAGTGGCTGATATTGCCGCTATTCAATTAGGGCTCTCACTTTATAAAAGTAAAAGTCCAACAAACATATACCCAAGTACTTTACAGGACTTGGTAAATGCTAATTTTATTACAGTTGACACCTTAACCCCACCAGCCGGCAACCCATATATATATGTTCCTTTAAAAAAGGGTTCTGATAAATGTACCTCTTATCAATTAGGAGTAGTTTTAGAATCAGCCAGTGCTCAGATAGATTCAAATGATACCTTTTCTACTTTAGGTGATATTAATAATCAAACTACACCGCTTGTAGATGCCAATGGTTATTTATATTGTGCTGGCTATCCTGGTCCTGGTATTGCTAGCAGCAAGAATAATCCTTTAGTCTATGAAGTTCACCCATAAATAAAATGAGTCTAGAAATAATATTTTACATCTTAGTTTTTATTTTTGGAACAATTGTGGGAAGTTTTTTGAACGTTGTTGTTTTGAGATATAATACTGGAGTATCAGCTATGAAGGGAAGGTCATTTTGCTTTTCTTGCGGTAAGAAATTAGGTGCTTTGGAATTGATTCCCGTTTTTAGTTTTCTCTTTCAGAGAGGAAAATGCGCTGGTTGCCAGAGTAAAATATCCTCCCAATATCCAGTGGTAGAAAGTTTAACCGGATTATTATTTGTGGGTATTTTTATAAAGTTTTTTGGCTTAATTGATTTATATTTAAATACTTGGTACGTGTTGATATATTTGATTGTTGTGGCAGTGCTTATTTCTATCACTGTTTATGATATAAAGCATAAAATAATTCCTGATGGTTTAGTAATAACTTTTGGTATTTTGGCTTTATTAAAAATTATTACTGATTTTTTCTTAATGACTTCTACACCGGTAGAAATAAAAGCTCATCTTATTTGGTATTTAGCTGCGGGCCCAATTTTGGCTTTACCTTTATTTTTAATTTGGCTTATTTCAAAAGGTAAATGGATGGGTTTGGGTGATCCAAAGCTTGTTCTTGGTATTGGCTGGTTTTTAGGTCCGGTTATGGGTCTATCAGCGGTGATTTTAGCTTTTTGGACAGGAGCTGTTTATGGCTTGGTTCTTCTGATTTTATCAAAGTTTAACTGGCACGGTTTAAAAATTAATGGAGAAACAGAGGTGCCTTTTGCGCCCTTCTTAATTCTCGGTTTCTTTATTGTACTATTCTTTAACATTGATGTTTTAGGTTTAGGGTTTTTGATACCTTAAACTGCTTCATTTATGCTATAATATTTCTATGTTTGCACCTGTCCGAAATCTAAAAAATAAGAATTCTGGTTTTACTTTGGTGGAGCTTTTGGTTACTATTTCTATTTTTGTTATTCTTACTGGTATTGTTGTTTTTAATCAGGGTAAGTTTAACAGCACTATTTTACTGACAAACTTGGCTTATGATACAGCGCTAAACATCAGAGAGGCCCAGACTTATGGTGTAAACGTCAAAGAGTTTAATGGTGAAAATAAATTCGTGCCGTACGGCGTGCATTTTAGTACTACTGATCCACTATATTACAAATCTTTTATTTTATTTGCTGATCTTGATTATACTCCAGCAACAGAAACCAGTGATGGTATTTATAATGGACCAGATGGTAATAGTACACCAGATTATTCAAAGTGTGAGATTGATGAGGGATGTGTGAGCCGGTATAATATCCAAAGAGGCAGTTATATATTAGCGTTATGTAAAGGAGAGGTTCTACCTGGTGAAAAAAAATGCCAAAATGATGCGGATATAATTACTAGTTTAAATATTGTCTTCAAAAGGCCAAATGTGGATGCGAAAATGAAATCAGATGATGTTAGTTCACCGGAGTATACTGTAGCAACAATAGTTTTAAGTGCGGCTGATGGTGGTGGTTTTAGAAAAGTACGAGTGGCGTCAAATGGCTTGATTGAGATTGTTAAATAATTTATGAAGTATTTTAATTTTAAAAAAATAATAGCCTGCCCCGCGAAGCTTAAGCGAAGTGGGGGCTTTACACTGGTGGAGATGATGGTGGCTATCGCGGTTTTTTCTATGGTGATGGTGACGGCTACCAGCGCTTTATTAAATGTGATTGATGCTAATAATAAAGCAATCAGTATTAAAACGGCTATTAATAATATTACTTTTGCCTTGGAGGGTATTTCTAAAGATATGAGAGTGGGTTCGGATTATAGTTGTTATGACAGTATTTCTTCTAGTTTTGTTGGTAGCTGTCCGTCTGGTGGAAGTTATATTCAGTATCGTTCACAAAGAGCAGATTTAGGCGTAGATAATAAAAGAAAACTTGCTTATTATAAAATAGAGGAAGGACAAATAAAAGAGTGTATTCAAAAAGGGTTGTTGGTAGATTGTTCAAACCCTTTAGATTTTAAAGCCATTACTTCTATTGATGTCCATATTGATGATACGTCAAAGTTTTATATTCTTGGTACAGGTATGGGAACCCAACCAAGGATGATTGTAGTTATTAGCGGTAGTGCTGGTTCTAAGGAAAAAACAAAGACTTATTTTGATTTGCAAACGGGTGTCTCTCAGGTAACTAGAGTAAAAACAACACTATAATGATTAAAATTAATTATAAAAAAGGTTTTACTTTACTTGAAGCTTTGGTGGCGATATCTATTTTGATGGTGGCTGTTGCCGCGCCAATTACTATTGCGCAAAAAGGTTTGTCTTCTGCTACTTATTCAAAGAATCAAATGATCGCCTCTTATTTGGCTCAGGACGTCATTGAATATATAAAGAATAAAAGAGACGAGGTATCTATTAATAACCTTAATTACGGTGATTGGGATAATTTAAGTATATTTGGTTTGAACGGAAACCCTAAGACTTTGTGTATGAGTGCTAATGGTTGTGAAGTCGACACTCTTCTGAATGTTATGACTGATACTAATGCGGTTAAGCAGATTGGATCACAATTAACACCATTAAATACGGACACGAACGGTTTTTACGGATATAAAAATGATAGTGGTTATAAAGCAACTAATTTTACCAGAAAAATAAATATTGAGCTTCATAATATAGATGGTGGTGCTACATCCGCAAAAGACGAGGCTCTTATTACCGTCACTGTTAGTTGGGGTTCTGATAGCGTGGTGGTAAAGAGTTTGATATATAATATTTAAGCCATGAAATTAAAATTATTTAAAAAAATAACTTGGCAAGTAAAATCTAAAAATAAGGGATTTGCGCTGCTTTTTTCTGTTCTGCTTTCTAGTTTACTTTTAACTATTGGTTTATCTATTTTCAGTATTGCTTTGAAGGAATTAGCCATATCTACTGCGGCTAGACAGTCTGTTCACGCCTTTTATGCGGCTGATAGTGGCCGTGAATGCGTCTTGTATTGGGACGGTAAGAAGGGTCAAATTCCAGGTTTATCTGGCGTTGAATCTTTGTCCGGAAATATAAAATGTGGTAATGCAAGTTTGGCTATACATGGCGATAATAATTTTAGTCCGATGATAACTGTTATTCCGAAGATTTTCCTGACTAGTGATACTGATGGCCCAAATTTTGATTTAACAATAACTAAAAAAATGTACAATCTTTCAGATCCAGCGAGTATGTATGAAACAACAAAGATTAGTTCTGTTGGCCATGATTCTGATAGCGGTGATAGGGTGGAAAGGCAAATTGAGCAAACTATAGGCGATAGATAAGACTTTATTCCTATGAAAGACCGTTACGAAAAATTAATAAAATCAATAGAGCGTCACCAATACCTCTATCATGTGCTAGACGAGCCAGAAATTACTGATGAGGCTTATGATTCTTTGATGCGCGAGCTTTTAGAAATAGAGGAGAAGAATCCAGAAATAGTTTCACCACTAAGCCCAAGCAAAAGGGTGGGGGGAGAAATTCTAAAAGATTTTAAGAAAGTAAAACATGAAGTCCGTCAGTGGTCATTTGATGACGTCTTTGATTTTGATGAATTAAAAAAGTGGGAGGAAAAGGTAAAGAGAATGATAGAAAAAGAGCTCAGCTTGAAAGATGAGAAATTAGAATATTGTTTGGAGTTAAAGATAGATGGTTTGAAAGTAATTTTAACTTATAAAGGCTGTGAATTTGTACAAGGTGCTACTCGTGGTGATGGTCAAGTGGGGGAAAATGTGACAGAAAATTTAAAGACTATTAAATCCATCCCCTTTTTTTTACAAGAGAAAGTTGATGCTATTGTAGTGGGTGAAGCGTGGATGAATAAAAAAGAACTTGAGAAAATAAATGAAGAGCGTAAAAAAGATGGAGAACAGATTTTTGCTAATACCAGGAATGCTGGTGCGGGCTCTATCAGGCAGCTTGATCCAAAAATAACCGCTAAGAGAAAGCTGGATACTTTTATTTACGATATTGATAAAATTAGTTTAGATACACCTAAAACTCAAGGTGAAGAATTGGAATTATTAAAGAAACTAGGTTTCAAGACTAATCCGTATTTTAAAGTAGTAAATTCTTTGGAAGGAATAGAAAAATATTATAATGAATGGACAAAAAAGAAAGATAAAATGGAGTATGGTTTAGATGGCGTTGTAATAAAAGTAAACTCCAGAAAAATTCAAGAGGTTTTGGGTTATACTGGTAAAACTCCGCGTTGGGGCGTGGCTTATAAATTTCCCGCTGAACAGGTGACTACGGTAGTAGAAGATATCGTTTTGCAGGTAGGGAGAACTGGGGTACTTACACCAGTAGCGCATCTGACTCCGGTAAGAGTCGCTGGGTCAGTGGTATCTCGCGCTACACTTCATAATGAAGATGAAATAAAACGCCTTGATGTGCGGGTGGGTGATACGGTGATTTTACAGAAAGCGGGGGATGTGATTCCGGATATAGTGCAAGTGTTAAAAGATTTACGAACAGGGAAGGAAAAAGAATATAATTTCCCGGAATTTGTAGCTGATTGTGGTGGGGATGGAAAAATAGAACGTATACCTGGTCAGGTGGCTTGGCGCTGTGTGAACACGGATTCTTTTGCGCAGAAGCGCCGTAAGTTTTATCATTTTGTGTCTAAGAAATCATATGATATGAATGGTTGTGGGCCAAAGATTATAGATGTATTAATGGATAATAATTTGATTTCTACTTTTGATGATTTGTTTACTTTAAAGCGTGGGGATTTATTAGCCTTACCTAGATTTGCGGAAAAGTCCGTGGATAATTTGCTGGCTTCTGTAGAAAAAGCCCGCCAAATCAGTTTGCCAAAGTTTTTGGTTGGATTATCAATAAGTCAGGTGGGGGAGGAAACCGCTATAGATTTAGCCAAACATTTTGGTAGTATTGAAAAATTACAGAGCGCTAGCTTTGAAGAATTACAAAATCTAGATGGTGTGGGACCGGTTGTGGCAGAGGCTCTAGTTTCTTGGTCTACCGAAAAAAATAATAAAAAACTAATAGACAATTTACTTAAGCAGGTAGAAATAATTAAACCTTCAAAAGATAGTGAAAATAATAGCAAAAAGTTGTTCGGTAAAAGTTTTGTTTTGACTGGCACACTTTCTATTTCTCGTGATGAAGCTAAAGATAAAATCAGGGACTTGGGTGGTGATGTCTCTGAATCCGTTTCTGTTAAGACCACTTATTTAGTGGCTGGTGAAAACGCTGGTTCAAAACTAGAAAAAGCTCAAAAATTGGGAGTGAAAGTCCTTAAGGAGGATGACTTTTTAGCACTTATCAATAAATAGCCTAAAATAAGGCTATTTTGGAATTCTTCTTGACGAAATGTGAAAATACTTGACAAATATAGTATTTGGGTATATACTTCTTAGAATGCTCTTTGATAGATTACTTGCGAGTAGTCACAGCTTTGAGTAGCTAAAATTTGGCTTTTTAAAGCTGTGACTAAGTTGTCCAGTGCTTTAGTTCTAAACGAACAAAGCAAAAAACTACGGTCTAAACGACCAAGGAGGATGAGATGAGCAAGAATAACGAAACAGTGGACAGAGTGCAGATGGTGTGGAACATGATTGGCGGAGACAGCGTCGTTGACGCTATCAAAGCTGGTCAGGCGAAGATTGTGGTGGAGTGGTTGAAACAGCCGGAGATTGATTTCTCGGTTTGGACCGTCTTCTACCAGAAATACTTCGGTCTTACCACCGCCTTCTTGGGACCTAAAATTCCCCCGAAGCCGACGGACGGTAACTGGCGTCTACTTGTGATTCTGAGGGAACTCACGAACAATCAGGTTTACTCGGTGTGCGAAAAGCAGTTTCCCTGCTGGAAGTACACTGATAATCTGGACAAGGCGGTTCCGACGAGCGAGCGCGATCCCCAGAACGGCAGTTATGCCATTTGGGTCCGCGACATCGTGGAAGCTGATCCTGTTCACAAGAACAAATCGGCAAACATGATCAAGGAAGTCGGTCTCAAGACCGAAACCTTGCTCGAGCGGATGATTCACGAACTGGTGTATTTCTCGGAAACGGGTAAACACTTGGACGTGAGCAATGTCACGCTCTGTAGCGGTTCGCGCTATTCGGGCGGCGGTGTCCCGGGCGCGTATTGGGGCGACGACGGGTTCGGGGTGTACTGGTACCGCGCGGACTATCGGAATGCGGGCTTGCGTCCCCGTGAGGCAGTTACCCTCTAACCTTTAATCTTGATCCCTTCGGTAAGGATCAATCAGAGACAATATTTTGAAATACAAATATTGTCTCTTTTCTATTGTGTATAATAATAATTATTATGTATAATAAAGCAGAGCTGTTAAGTTGGTTTTTATTTTTAAAAATAAGGATGGCAATTTGCTCATATTAAGAAACTGCTTGTTTGATTTTATACTATGCCTGGTCTTACCCCAGGACAACACAGAAAGTCCCAATGAGGGCTGTCGGTGAAATGGACAAAAGTAAACAAAAAGACGGTTCGCGCAATTCGGACGGCAATGTCCCGAACGCGAATTGGAACGACGACAAGTTCAGGGTGAACTGGTACAACACGGACAATCGGAATGCGAACTTACGTCCCCGTGAGGAAGTTTCTCACCAAAGGAGTCATTTATGACTCCTTTGGTGTTAATGAATTCAACCAGTTATTATTTTGTTTGGAAATTTCAATAAGCTGTTTAGAAAACCGTTCATAGGCTTTGTCGTCAATGATTTTTAATTCATTTTCCGTGCGGATAAGGTTTTGCAAAACACCAGTTTTTATTCTTAATTTTTTTAGATTGTTTATTTTATCAAATTTAAATTGAAAAGAAGATTCAATTGAAAGCGACAACATTTCCACGCAAAAATCTTCAACAATCTTGTGAAAACCCAGTTTTTCTCGCTTTGGTAAGCTTAATCCGGTAGAATACAGGTCTCTATGG
>Ga0194063_10002729_pt1 | contig 10839 bp, 6 predicted proteins | sample SepL3720m_MetaG_FD_155459 | JGI IMG/M metagenome (GOLD analysis project Ga0194063, IMG submission 155459) | Anoxic zone freshwater microbial communities from boreal shield lake in IISD Experimental Lakes Area, Ontario, Canada - Sep2016-L373-20m | ecosystem: Environmental > Aquatic > Freshwater >...
CGCTAGGAAAGACATTGAGCACGGCTTCTTCCGTCGCATGCGCACAAGTATGGGATGCACACACCTTGCATACGGCTGGCAGGCTGTGGCGGAGACAATACAGGAGAAGGGATTGCCGCTATCGAAAGGCATGACACGATCCATCCTCGAAGAGCTTGGCGGAAACTCTGGATTCTGGATGGCGGAATATGTCAGCCAATTCAACTGGATCATGCAGAACAAAGAAGGTTCGAAACCAATGAGTGCAGAGGAGGAGAAAAAGTTCACTGCTTTCACGCTCGATTTTGCAAAACAACTTTCTGGAATGTTCAAAGCATTTGCAGAAATACTCGAAGATGACGAGGAAAAAGTGAGAAAAGCCGATCTGCAATCGAAGATGATCCCTCCTCCTGCCGAGCTCGAAAGAATCCAACGCTACGACGCCCACCTACAACGAGTTTTTATGAGTACGCTCCATGAGCTCCAGAGGATTCAAGCGCTTCGGCTGGGAAGACCTTCACCGCCATCCGCAGCGCTGGACATCACGCTCAATTCTGATGGAAATATATGAAATTGGCTTCGTTTCGCAGTTTCCCTGTTGTATGATCTCCATGCAGTCCACATCATTGTTCAGAAGCCCCCGGTTTCGTATTGTCGCTCAAGTGGGCGATCCTACCGACAAAGGCTTCTGCTGATGTTGGACTGCTAGGGTCGCCCACTTGGGCATTTGTTCCAATCCCATTCCATGAAAGTCATCATCTACAATCGCAAGAGTCTGAAAGACAAAGAAGATCAGCAAGTCCTCTCCATCCAAGGGCAGAAGGAAGAGAATGCGAAGCGCGTGCAGCAGGGAGGGCACGAGATCATCGACGAGTACGACGAGGAGCAGACAGCCAAAGAGCCGGGGCGTCCGAAGATCAATGAGATGCTCGGGCGTATCGAAGCAGGGGAAGCGGACGCCATCGTGTGCTGGCGACTGAACCGTCTCGCCCGCAACCCCATCGACGGCGGGCGCATTCAGTGGCTGCTACAGACAGGAGTCATCAAAACCATCATCACATCGGAGAAGACCTACACACCCGCTGACAACGTCATACAGATGGCTGTGGAGTTCGGAATGGCAACCCAATACAGCATCGACCTGTCCAAAGACGTGAAACGCGGTATGCGGCAGAAGGTCAATATGGGCTGGAAACCGAACCGCCCGCCGCTCGGCTACATGCGGGATGATATTGGGCTCAAGGGAACGAAGGTGGTGCACGTAGATCCGGTGCGCTTTCCTCTCGTGAAGATGGCATGGGAAGAGCTGCTCAGCGGAGCCTACTCGGTGCCGCTGATATGGGAGCGTGCCGTGGAGCGCGGGCTCACGCAGCCGGGTTCCCGCAGGCATCCCGAACCGAAGCCGCTCCACTTATCGACGCTCTACAAGGACTTCATCAACCCTTTCTACTATGGCGAATTCCCATGGGAAGGGCAGATGATGCAGGGAAAGCACAAACCGATGATCACGGTGGCAGAGTTCGACAAGGCACAGCTCCTCCTCGGGAGGAAGGGTAAGCCGCGCCCACAGACGCACGTGAATCCCTACGCTTGCGTCATTCATTGCGGCGAGTGCGGAGCGATGGTTGTCATGGATGTGAAGCACAAGTGCATCAAGGCGGAAGGAATAGAGCGAGAATACCGGTATTTCCGCTGTTCCAAGCGGCGTCTGGGATACAAGTGCGGACAACGGAGCGCCCTCTCGCAGAAAGAGCTGGAGAAACAGCTCGTGCGGGTTATCGACGACGCGGAGGTGCCTCAATCGCTCATCGAGTGGTCACTCAGGAAGCTCAAGTGCTCGCAGGAGGATAAGAGAAACATCTATGAACAGGCTCTCGTTCATTTGCAGGAGAAGGAGAGGCAAGCGGAAGCAAAGGTCAATAATCTCTTCGATCTGCGTCTGGAGAACCCGGCGGCTTTCACACCGGAATCCTTCGAGCGGAGGCGGAAAGCCCTCGAAGCCGATCTCAAGGACATCAAGAAGAAGCTTCGAGATCGTGAGGCGGCGGCGAAGTCGTGGCGCGATGATGTATACGACGAAGTGAAGTTTCTGGAGGGTGTCCGTGAGCGCTACCAGCTCAATTTGCGTCAGGACAGGATCGAGATTCTCCGGCGTCTCGGGCAGACGTTAGAACTCAAGGATAATGAGGTGACTTTTAAGCTACGAGAGCCATTTTCCAGTTTCCATGAAGCACTGGAGGTCATCCGCAAAGACATCGGTACGTTAGAACCGCTCAATTGCGGCTTAGACAAGGTCAGAAAGGATATTTTGCAACAGGCTGTTTCCGTTTGGAGCGGGATACGAGAATCGAACTCGCGTCTCAAGCTTGGGAAGCTCGCATACTACCACTGTACTAATCCCGCAGAGGCAGACGTATGGTACGCAGAATATGGGAATGTGCAAATTGCCCGGCTTCGTCTGCGGACTTCGCCGGGGCATCCGGCATTGTGACTGTGTTGAGCTAAATCCCGGCGTAGCCCCTCGCAAGGGGCGAAGCCGGATGGAGCGGATGACGAGGTTCGAACTCGCGACCTTCGCCTTGGCAAGGCGACGCTCTACCAACTGAGCTACATCCGCACACTAGAGTGCAAGCGGGGAAATCCTACGGAGGACGTCGGCCTTACGCAAGCGATTCGAGAACCTCATGCTAAACTCCCCCCATGTCCTGGGGATTGGCTCTCTCCGGCGGAGCTGCGAACGGCCTGGCGAATGCCGGGGTATTGGAAGTATTGGAACGGGAGCACCTGAAACCCGACTGCATCGCCGGGAGCAGTATGGGAGCAATCATCGGCGCCCTTGCCGCTCTCGGTTACCACTCTGCGGAAATCCGAAAGATCGCGGAGTCTCTCACGCTCTGGAATATCGCAACAGTGAGCGATCATCCTCTACAAAAGGGTCTGCACGGCGGCATTCTCCGGCAACGCCTGAAAGACATGCTATCGCCATACATCGGTGACGCACTAATCCGGGACTGCAAGATTCCTTTCGTGTGCGTGGCAGCGAGAGTGAAGAAGCCCATCGAATGGATGAATATTATCCGGGAGAATTTTACAGAGCACGTGCGATCGGCATTGGAGCCCCATATCTTCTCTCCGGACACACCGCTAATGGATGCGATCTTGGCCTCCAGCGCCATTCCGGTGGTCTTCTGTCCTGTGAAGATCAATGGAGAAGAATTTGTGGACCTGTGCCACTTCGGTCCAATCCCGGCCCGTTCGCTCAAAGAAACACTGCATCCGGACGTGATCATCGCGACCGACACGAGCCCCGATTACCGGTCCCTGCAGTGGATGCTCCCGAATGGCTGGAGGAAGTTTCTGGAAGCAGGGCACGAGGAGACGAAGCGAAGCCTCAGCTACTGTGACCTGATCCTCAAGCCCAAAATGCCCGCCGCCGTCTTTCGCTTCGATCAGGCTCTGGCATTCTGGGAAGCGGGAAAGACGGAAGCGGAGAAAAGACTGCCGGAGATCGAGAAGCTCCTGAGAAAACAGTAACCGAGAACGGAATGAATAGTGTAGGATTTCGATGTGCCCCAGTAGGCTAACGGATAGACCGCCGGCCTCCGAAGCTGGAGACGCAGGTTCAATTCCTGCCTGGGGCACCAAGTTACAACTGTCGGAAAAATTTATACGCGATGCGCGAAGCGCATAGCTGGGCTGGCTGGGCTTAAACACGATTTTTTTGTTTTGTAATAACGGGTTCGAGCAGGACAAGTTCAGGGCACACGATTTTTTTGTAAACAGGTCTGGCGACATGGCGGTTTCGCCCGCGTTTTCACTGTCCTTTATCCATTTTCGGAGCGGTTCGAGCCAAGCGACAGCGTTTCTCTTGAGAGTCATAATTTTCTCCTCCAACGCCTTCTTTTGGGAGAGGAGTTCGGACTTCCCCTGAAGGTAGGTCTCCCGATCTATGTCTTGGTCTAAATAGGTGGCAAGAAGGCGTTGGATTTTGGCTTCCATCTTTTTCACTTCCGCCCTCATACCTTCCACTGCGGTTTGTGCATGATAAGAAGCCTCCTTCTCGTCCTCGTCTGCCATCAATGAAAGCTCATCCGCCCAATCCTTCGGCAGGGCGTACTCGCTGAGCGTTGCGGACAACTGCTCGACGAGTTCTCCGTCTCGGATATGAGCTTGAGAGCATGGCCGGATTTTTTTGGTGCAACGGTAATAGATGTAGTGATGGATATTGCCGTTCTTCTGAGTCTTCGTCCTGTTCTCAGCGGTGATACTCGCGCCGCACTCGCCACAACGGAAGAGGCCACAGAGGGGTTGTGGTTCGTTCACGGGTCTCTTATGCGGTCTGCTCCTGTCCGCAAGAACAACTTGCACGCGGTCAAAGAGCTTCTTTGGGATGATCCCCGTATGTCTGCCTTCGTACATTTCGCCCGCGTAGCGGAAGTGGCCATAGTAGAAGGGATTGCCGAGCATGTAGGAAACTTGGTCTTTTGAGAGAGGCTTTCCGCCCTTCGTCTTCACGCCCCGCGATAGCAGAAATTTCGCAATGTCCTCAAGTCTTGACTCGTTCTCGGCATACAACTCAAAGGCCGCTCGTATTACTACAGATTCCTTCTTGTCCACACCAACGGACTTCGTTCGTATGTCGTTGAAATATCCGAGAGGGGCACAGCTCGGATACTCCCCACGCTTCGCTTTCTCGATGAGACCGCGCCTTGTATTTGCGGACAAGTCCAAGATGTACTGAGTGGCCATGCCAAGCTCTACAGCCATCATCAGGACATTGTCGGTCTGGCGGTAACAGCGGTCATGGGTTTGGATGTTCTGAATAATGCCACGCTGGAGAAACCAACTGATCTGCCCGCCATCTATGGGATTGCGGGCAAGGCGATCCAGCTTCCAGCAGATAACACCCTGCGCCTCGCCCCGCTCAATGCATTGCATCATATCTGCGAACACGGGGCGACCGGGCTTCTTGGCCGATTGCTTCTCGATGAACTCGCGGGCAATGGAAAGTCCCTGTTGTTTGGCAAGGTCATGGAGGACGGCAAGCTGGTCTTCAATAGACCGAACTTGCTTGTCTTCAACGTCGGTGGATTTTCGGGCGTAGAGAAAATATGTAATCATGTTTAGATATTATCATATATCATACTATTACTTCAAATCATATCACATGATATGATTGACTTCATGAGTACAGAATCTCGACAGTTTGGTCGAAATATGAAGAGGATTCGTAAAGAAAAAGGTATAACACAAGGAGATATTTCTCGTGCTCTCAAATTGGCTCGTAGTTTCATTAGTAATATTGAAAACGGAAAAGCCAATCCCACGCTTGCCACAGTCACTAGGATTGCAAAAGTTCTTCAGGTTCCTTCTAGCGAATTACTCAAATAATCTTATGGCTCGAAAAATTAACTACGACGGCTGGTCAAAAGAAGAACTGATAAAAGAGCTTCGCCGTATCAAAGAAACAAAATACGGGCTTGTTTGGCATCGAGATTTGCCGGAAGAAAAAATTGATATTCTCGTCAATCCAGATGCTCGAACGCCAAATGAAATGTTTCCGAACGAAATGGCAGGCAAGCCTTTCCCTGTTTTGAAAGAAGTAAAAAGCAAAGCGATTGAATCGGATAAAACGAAGCTCGTAAATCTTTTGATCGAAGGAGACAATTACCATTCTCTCGCCGTTCTAAATTTTACACACCGCGAAGCAGTAGATTTGATATACATTGATCCGCCTTACAACACAGGCAACGGCGATTTTATCTACAATGATAAATTTGTAGATAAAGAGGATAGTTTCCGACACAGCAAATGGCTTTCTTTTATGGAAAAGCGTTTGAAACTTTCTCGCTTTCTACTAAAAAGCACAGGTGCGATTTTTATTAGCATTGATGATAACGAACAAGCACCATTAAGGATGCTTTGCGATGAAATTTTTGGAGAACAAAATTTTGTGTCCACAATAATTTGGCAAAGAGCATATAGCCCCAAGAATCAATCGCGACATATCTCTGTTGATCACGAATATATTTTGGTTTATGCAAAGGATATAGAACATTTGAATGTCCAGCTTTTACCTAGAACTGATAAAATGAATGCTCGCTATAAAAATCCAGATAATGACCCGCGAGGAATCTGGAAACCCGGCGATATTGTTGCTAATGAGGAGAGAAAAAATGGACATTATACGATCACGGGGCCCAAAGGAGATAAATTTGATTCTCCTAGTGGTAAACATTGGTCATATGCAGAAGATAATATGATTGAATTACAAAAAGATAATCGACTATATTTTGGTAAGAATGGAACCGCTTTCCCGTCGCTCAAGCAGTTTTTGAATGAAGTACAGCAAGGACGAAAAGCATCCACCCTATTTCTTCATGAGCAAGCAGGGCACACCGATGAAGCTAAAAAGGAATTAAAAGATTTCTTTGAGCAATCGGATGAACTATTTTCTACACCAAAACCAACTCGTCTAATCAAGCAGATAATTCAATTGATTGGAGATAAAAACGCTATCGTTCTAGATTTTATGGCTGGCTCTGGGACAACTGGACAGGCGGTGCTCGCTTTGAATAAAGAAGACGGAGGAAAGAGGTCATTTATATTGTGCACAAATAATGGCGATGAAAAATCCGAACACAAAATCGCTTCTGATATTTGCTATCCAAGAATTAAAAAATCAATTAAGGGATACAAAAAAACCAAAGGAGATATGGAGGAGGGGCTTGGTGGTAATCTAAAATACTACACTACTGACTTTGTTGAGGCAGAACCTACAGACAGAAACAAGCGAAAACTCGTGAGTGAATCAACAGAAATGCTTTGCATCCGCGAGAACGCCTATGAGTTAGTTCAAGACGAGAACGATTTTAAGATTTTCAAGAATAGCGACAAATATCTTGGCATTGTTTTTTATGAAGAAGCGATCAGCGACTTTAAGAAAGCAATCAATAAAATCAAAGGGCATTTTAGCACCTATGTTTTCTCTCTCGGCGATGACCCGCACGAAAACCAGTTCGCCGATGTAAAAAACAAGGTTACACTTTGTGCCATCCCCGAAGTCATTCTAAAAGTTTATAGGGAAATTTTTAAATAATTTATCTTACTAACCATGTGGATTGAATTTAAAAACTATCAGGAAAAGGCCATTGTAAAGTTGAAGCAGGAAGTCAACGAACTTTTGGATGTGGAAGGAAACAAAATCTGCATTTTCAAATCACCGACTGGCTCCGGCAAGACACTAATGATGGCAGAGTTTTTGAAGAGACTTATTGATTCGCGCATTGACGGTAAGAAGTTTTCGTTTATCTGGATCGCCGTCAATAAACTTCACGACCAAAGCCGTAACAGTTTGAAAAAATACTACGACCAGTTTGGTGTTGGTGTTAAGTGTTCTTACTTTGAAGATTTGGATGAGAGAAAAATCAGCGAAAATGAGATTTTGTTTTTGAACTGGGCTAGCATCAATAAGAAAGGAAACATATATGTCCGCGAAAACGAGCGTGACAACAATCTTTCCAATGTTGTTGCTCGCACCAAAGACGAGGGTCGAATTATTATACTTATCATTGACGAAAGCCACCGCAACGCGGAAACAGAAAAATCCCAAGAATTGATCGAGGATATTGGCCCAAAAATAACAATTGAAGTTTCGGCTACTCCTCAACTCAAGGGCGTGTTTCGTGGTGTTGAGGTAGAACTTAAAGACGTAAAAGACGAGGGGATGATTAAGAAAGAAATTGTTATCAATCCCGGATTTGAAAACTTCAAGCTGAACAAAAAACTTGCGGATAAAACGGCTGACGAAATTGTGGTCGAAACCGCTCTAAAAGAGCGTATTGCACTTGCCAAACTGTACGAGGCGGAAGGGTCAAATGTTAATCCACTCATACTCATACAAATACCAGATACACGCCAAGGAATGATTGATAAAAAAGATGCGGTGGTGCAGTTGCTCGGTAAATATGGCATTACCACGGAAAACGGGCGGCTAGCGATTTATCTTTCTGACAAGGACAGTAAAATCAACCTTGAAAATATTGAGAAAAATGAAAATGAAGTTGAAGTGATGATTTTCAAACAAGCTATCGCCGTTGGCTGGGATTGTCCGCGCGCCACAATTTTGGTTTTGTTTCGCGAATGGAAAAGCATGGTGTTTTCCATTCAGACCATCGGGCGGATTATGCGTATGCCCGAACATTATCACTACAAGAATCTGGAATTAAATATCGGCTATGTCTTTACCAGCTTAAGCAATATCGGCATTGCCGAAGATATAGCCAAAGAATACATAACAGTTTTTGAGGGCAAACGTCGCGACGATTACGAAAATATTGATCTGACTTCTTACCATTCCAAGCGGTTCCGCGAAGAAACCCGTTTATCATCGGATTTTGTCCCGATTTTCTTTCAGGCGGCAGGTGAACTAAAGCTCAAGGATCGAATTTCACTCAAACATAGCATTGTTGATACTAAACTCATCGCAAGCGGAAAAATTACGGATGTAGATAAAGAAACGAAAAGCATTGAAAAGAAGGGCACGCTGGATATCCCGAAAAATGAAGTTGAACTGCAAAACGCTTTTGATTATTTTGCGCGGGAAAATCTTGCACCATTTGCCCCCGAGCTTCGTTCCATAAAACGCATAAACGATTCTTTATATCGTTTCTTTGATAAGTCATTCAAAATGGACGTTGATGACTGGGCGAAAATTCAAGCCATTGTTTTGGCCGACGAAAACCGCCAAGCCGTCATTGACGTTATCAATCGAGCCAAAGAGCTTTACCAAGATACTGTTGGCAGAGGTAAACACGAGCTTGTGCAAAATGAAGAGCTGTGGAATGTACCTCGGATAATCAACTACAATCTGAATTTCGTTGAGAAGGATTTTAAGCAATCCGTTATCCTCCCGTATTTCGCCAAAACAAAAGGAACGGATACGCTCTCACTTTTTGAGGAAGACAGTGATATTGAAGTGGCGTTTATTGAATATCTGGAGAAAGCCAAACAAGTGAAATGGTGGTTTAAGAATGGCAGACAGGATGGCTCGTATTTCGCTGTGCCCTATGTTGAGAACGGACAAGAGAAACCTTTTTACCTTGATTTTGTTGTTATGCTCAACGACGGGCGTATTGGCCTTTTTGACACAAAAGGTGGTATTTACGCAAAAACCGCAAAAGAGCGCGCCGAAGGATTGGCAGAATATATTGCTGTGGAAAAAAAGAAGGGTAAAAACTTGATTGGTGGAATTGTGCTGAAGGACAAAAATAGTTGGCGGTTTAACGATAATAAAAAATATTCATACAATCCAAACGATCTGAAAGATTGGAAGTTTTTACATCTTGGTTAATATGTTTATTCAAAGAATCACCATCAAGAATTTTCGTCTCTTTCCTTCGGAAAGCGAATTTGTGATTGAAAATATCAATACCCCCGACGGTATAAAGGAAGGTTCAGGTTTGAATGTGTTTGTTGGTGAGAACGGAAGCGGTAAAACTGCACTCTTGGACGCTTTTGCACTGCCGATTTTGGAATACAAGACAGAAAACTTTGGATTGGATAACTTTAATGACACGACTAAAAAGATTGAAATAAGTATTTGCTCTAAAGACGAGTTTTCAGTCGATGGAACAATGCCAAAAGTTTCATTCAAGGCAATGGGATTTTCATTTGAAGCCGGAGTGAGGACAAGAGGGAACAAAACCTATCTTTCATCAATTGTTGTTACTGATCAAAAGTTTATACGAGTAGATCCTTTGAAACCAAAAGACGGTAGCCCCGATTTAAGGGTAAGTGTAAACAACCCATTCAAAGGTAAGCGGTTTAATGAAAACGATGTGCTGTTTTTGGACAGAAACAGATTATTCCAGACACGATCGGGAAATTATAACACGACACGCTTTGATCGTTTAATGGAAGATTTCAGCTATCAATACTTGAAAAAGTCGGAAGCAGATATTGCTAATTTGAACGATGATTTGGACGGAAAAATCAGGAAAGATAAGGTTGAGAATAATTTTCTATCAGAAGCGATAAAGAAATTCCAAGAGATTAGCAGTGCGCAGGTAACATTGGATTTTTTGGACAACTGCGAACCGTTTAAAAATGCGTTCTTCGCTGCCAAGAAAGAAAATAATCAACAAATTTCATTGAGCAATCTTGGCTCGGGTTATGAAATGATTTTTGCATTTCTCTATTCATTTTATCTCGCCCAGCAAAGCGGGAAGCAACTGATTGTTTTAATTGACGAGCCAGAATTACATTTACATCCAAGACTGCAAGAGAAATTTGTTGAGCTCCTATTGGAATTATCAAAAATGGCGCAAATTATTCTTACTTCGCATTCACCGTTATTAGTAAAGCAGCTTTCATTTAATGAGAATGTAAAAATTAGCATTATTGAAAGCGATGGACAAAAAGTATCGGAAATAGAAAAAAGAGTTTTGCCCTACATTTCAGCAAACGAAACAAATTTTTTAGCTTTCAATCTGGCAACAGAGGAATTTCACAATGAACTTTATGAAGAGCTAAAATCTATTCACGGAGCTAATAAAGGCTATGAACTATTTGATAACGATTTTTTCATTACTACGAAAAGCGAGCCAAAAAATTCTCCGTGGAAAGGAACCCAGAATGAAGTTAGCGAACATACCTTTATTAGGAATCAAATTCATCACCAAAAGGAAAATGGAAAAACTGAGTACAACGCTTTGAAATCATCCATTGAGAAATTGCGTAGCTTTTTCTAATTGGGAGTTGCCGAACGAAAAATATTCGGCAATATAAATGCGCGCACGGGTGGGTGGGGCAAGCATTTGAAGAAAAGGACTTCCTCTTCTCCGAAAATGGATAAAGGAC
>Ga0194063_10002730_pt1 | contig 10836 bp, 7 predicted proteins | sample SepL3720m_MetaG_FD_155459 | JGI IMG/M metagenome (GOLD analysis project Ga0194063, IMG submission 155459) | Anoxic zone freshwater microbial communities from boreal shield lake in IISD Experimental Lakes Area, Ontario, Canada - Sep2016-L373-20m | ecosystem: Environmental > Aquatic > Freshwater >...
GATGGAGATGACTCGCGCTAATTTCTCTCGAGGGAGAATTGTCAATCTTGGGTTGTCAAACGTCGGCATAGATATTGAAAGGTCTTCCATTGGCATCCCGATGAACAATTTTAAGTGTGAGGCCGCTTGTCTTGGCAAACCTCTTGGAAGTGAATTTGTAGCTGCGGTCAGGGCACAGGCGAGAGCTTGACTCCACGAAGTCAGCTGGGTAATCAAGAAGTTTCACAGATGAGAGTGAACCGAGTTTTTCGATTTGCGCTGTCTTGATCAGGGGTCCTCAGCGTCTCCATGCAGCCTTGCACGGCTCCTGCTTCCAGAAATGATGAAGCCCCTACTGATGATCAGTGGGTCAAATGCAGGAAATGATGCATCAAAGGAGCGTACGTAGTAGCCATGATTTGTGTCGGAGGTTCGTTAACCTCGGCAAAGCTGATGATTGGATTGGCGTCAGTCGATGCATGTGAGACGAATTCGAGGCGTGCCTGGGTCGCATAGTTGAACCAACTGGGCGTGCCGCGAAAATGCGGTCGTTCTGCATCTTATTGGTTTTGCAAACCAAGTGAAGCGTTTAGAGATCTAGGATGGCTTTTATTTGCATATATCGTGCTCATTGTTTTCACCTGCTCGGAATTGGCGCAACGCGTCCGTTGTACAGCTTTTTCTCCATAGCCATGTTTTATTTGACAATGGGGATCTGTCGCATACCTTCATGGCTGATGGCCTCGATCATTCTCCATCTTTGAGGCTGAACAAGATGGCCTATAGTAACGATTCCTTCGTCCTGTTCTCTTGGGATCTTGATGTGGCCCCTGAGTTCAAACAGCCTTAATTGATTGTCGGAGATCCATGGTATTAATCATTGGCTTTAGTTGTAATTGATGCGATGAAGAAGTCAAAAACTTGCAAGACAGTTCTGTTCATTACCTCCTGTCCCGTGGCCTGGGGGGGCTCTGAAGAGCTCTGGGCTGGAAGTGCCTTGAATCTGCTGGCTCGGGGATATCGCATTCTGGCTGGAGGTTCAGAACATATACCTGGTCGACCGCATCACAAACGGTGGCGTCAGCTTCGGCAGGCTGGGGTGAAGGTGGGCTGTTTCGGTGTTCACCCGTTGGAACGCTCGATTGTAGAGGCTATTCTGCGCTTCAAGCCTAGATATTACCGTTCTGCGTCCTATCTTCGTAATCGAATTCTGGCTGTCAGACTGCGACTACGCAATCCGGATCTGGTGGTGATTGGTCAGGGTCAAGCCTTTGACGGTTGTGTGCCTATTCCTCTGCCAGAAATATGCAACATGGCTTGTATCCCATATGTGCTGATCTGCCAAAAAGCGGCGGAAATTCATTGGCCCCATGATGGAGCTTTGCCCGATTTACGTCGTGCTTATAATCTCGCCCTTCATAGCTATTTCGTCTCGAAACATAATCGGCGACTGGTCGAACACCAGCTCGGTATGAAGCTCCATGCCGCGACGGTCATACCAAACCCTTTCCTTGTACCCCACGCCACCCCCTTGCCATGGCCTGACAGTTCCGTACCGCCATGGCGGCTGGCCTGCGTCGGGCGGTTATGGCCCGAGGAAAAAGGCCAGGATGTGATTCTCAATGTCCTGGCGATGCCCAAGTGGCGTGCTCGACCCCTGCATGTGAGCTTTTATGGCGAGGGGGCGATGGAGCTGGGCTTGAAGGAGATGAGCCGCTATCTGGGACTAGAGCAAGTGAGTTTCCCTGGCTTTGATTCACCTGTTGAGATCTGGCGAACCCACCATGGTCTGGTCTTGCCTTGCCGAGCGGAGGGTCTTCCCTTGGCCCAGGTGGAGGCGATGCTCTGCGGCAGGATGGTGATCGTGGCTGACGCGGGTGGTACGTCCGAGGTGTTGAGCGATGGCGAGCATGGTTTCTTAGCAGCCTCGGCCAGCGTTTCCGAATTTGATGATGCCATGGAACGAGCCTGGCAACGGCGGGACGAATGGCAACAAATCGGTGCCGCCGCTGCTGAACATGTCCGTGAGTTGTATCCAGCTGATCCCTGCTCAGCTTTCGCCGATCGACTTGAGTTGATCCTTGGTCAACTTCCTCTCCCCTTGCCGAGCAGATCTCAATCTGCTCCTCCAGCTCAAGATCATTAACCAATCTTGCCACGAGGCTACAGGCAGCTCATGATGCAAGGCTTGTCAATCCATGCATCCATGGGTGGCCTCCCTGCATAGTGCTTATCTCTGATGCATGGGTGAGAACGAATTGTTGTTTTTCTGTTGATCGACTTATTCTTGAAGAGTTTCTCATGGTGTGTCTCTGCACTTGGCTTCTGCCGCAATCACAGTCAAAAGATGTATGCACTTGTGGTCGGCAATATTTGTTTATTCTTGTACATTTTGTTCGACATGCCCTGCCTCCTTAGTTGATTTCTTATCGTCGAGCCACCCCATATCTCTAGGTTTCCTGTTCACTATGACTGGATTCTCCAAGCTGATAATGCTTCCGTATTCTCGGTGAGTCGGCGCCTTCTTATTCATGCAACAGAGGCCATTGGCGCGATTCACTTCTTGCTAGGCAGTCACAGCCTTGCTTGCTGTGTATGAATTGTAACTGTAAATTGTAATTTTTATCATTTTCGTGACATGGTGATCGACGATGTCCTACAGCTTGGTTCGTTTCGGGCAGGCGAAACCTTTCTATGGGATCAAAAATTTGATCTATTCCCCAAACAATAATCATATGAACCCGCCTTGCTGCGTCGGCCAAAAATCATGTATCCTAGAGCACCATCAGTCTTGCAATTTCTTCTATGACAATCAGACGATCGATCGCTTTGTGTTGATTGAGGGTGGAAATGATTTCTGATTGTTTGCTGATTTCTAGCATTTGTTTACGCGATAGCCTCAGCTTTAGAGTTTTGGCATCGCTTCCAGCCGCAATCGTCGGCTGATCAAGGGGGAGTTCCTACAGGTCTTATCACAGTGTGATCGGCAATGTCTTCCAAAGTAATTATCGGCTTGCCTTGCTGGCAGCTCAACAAATCCACGGTATTTGCTGAACGATTGGTCAAGGGCCTCTTGGACCTTGGTCACGACGCCCGTATCCTGCTGACGGAATTCGGCTGCAGACGACTCGACGGTGAAATTGTCGAACTTTCACGACAGCTCCCTCCTTTAGACCTGCCTTGCGACAAGCTTGCGGCAGGAGCACACGACAGCTGGGGGCAACGCTGGGAGGCGCTGGAGCGTTATCTCGAGGAACGGGGCCCGTGTTTTTACCTGATGCTGCATGATTGGAGAAATAATATCATTGCTCCGCGGCTTTCAAGCCAGATTCACCTTGTTGGCATAGTGCAGAATGATCATGAGATTGATTTGAATCAAGCTCATCGACTCTTTCGGTATTGGAATGTTCTTATTGCGGCAAGTGAGACTATTCGCGCCAAATTGTCCTATCTTGATCATGGCTATATCTCAAGGCTGGTGACGATCCCTAGCGGCATTCCTGCTCTTCATTCAGCCCCTGCAAAGACAGATGGTTTTCTGCGGATTGCTTCGATCATCGATTGTCGCAAACCCCAGCATAGCCTCGATATTCTGATTCAAGTGGTCCTTCGCCTTGCCGATCAAACACAAAATTTTCATTTGACGATCTTTGCTGAAGGGCTCTGCCGTGGATGCTTAGCAGCCAATCAACAATACCTAGTCAATCAAGGTCTTTTAACTTTTGCAGGCTCTCTTCCCAATGAACAGCTGCTGAACGCGTTAGCTGATCACCATGTTTACCTGCGCACTACCGCGAGTGAAGGCTTTTCCATGGTTCTTCTTGAGTCTATGAGTAGGGCCTGCATTCCTGTTGTCGCACGTTCAGCTTCTCTGCCATCTTTGGTTCGGAATGGTGTCAACGCCTTCACTGCCGAAGCAGGTCACATTGATGGTTTCGTTGCTCACCTTCAGACTCTGATCTTTGAGCCATCTCTTCGCTCACGTTTAGGTCAGCAGGCCTTTGAAGCTTTCATGCAGAGTCCCTATGGCATTGAGGAGATGCTGTCAAAGTACATGGCGGTCTTTAAACAAGTTGAAAGCCAGTCTCTTCATGATAGATATGTGCGTCCCCGCCAGAACTACGTAGTGCCTCAAGAGAAGGTGGCTGGCATCCAACTCTTTAAGGAGGATACGACCGCCGATCAACATTATATTTTTGCTACGAATCGTTGGCCAGAGAAGCGAACTCGTATCCAGTCGAGGCGCCACTTCAGACCAGGCTCTGTTTCGATTGACCGTTTGCAGGAGTATCGGGTGATTGTCGCCACTAGCCCTGGGGCTATCAGTGGCGTTGACACCTTCTCAGCCCATCTGGTTCGAGGCTTAAGAAAGCAGGGCATTGATGCACGCCTTTTGAGCAGTCGTGCCGATGATGATGGGAATCCCATCCGTTTCGCCGACGATCTTGCCCTGGAAATTAAGGATCCAAGGCTCAATGTGGACTTTCTAGGCTGGAAGCAGAGATGGCAGATCATGCTCGACCATTTAGAGCGACTAAGCCCCTGTATTTATTTGCCCAACTATGACGACCAATTCTCCTGTATCGCTCCAAGACTTTCGTCGCGAGTCCGTGTTGTTGGCATCGCTCACAGCGATGATCCCTGGCATTATGAACACCTGAGTCGGATCGGGCACGCCTGTGATGGCATCGTGGGAGTCAGCAAAGCAATCACTGATCATCTAGGTTATATTAATCCAGATTTTCGTTCAAGATTAGTAACCATTCCCTATGGTGTTCCTCCCTCTGAGCTTAGGCTTCCGGCCTGGAAAGCTCCTCCTAGAGGAGGGGCTAGCCAACCGTTACGTATTATTTATACCGGCCGCTTAATCCCAAGGCAAAAGCGAGTCCTTGACATTTTAGCCATTGCACGCGCTCTGGAAATCCGAAATGTCTACTATGAATTGATTGTGGTTGGCGAAGGCGAGCTTCGTTATAGTATGGAGCGTAAAGTCCACGATCTCATTCGCAGTCGCAAGGTCTGGTTCACAGGGGCCCAACCCCATGATGGCGTCCTCTCCATTCTTCAGATGTGCGATGTGTTTCTTCTCCCTTCTGCTTTTGAGGGGCTTTCTGTGAGCATGCTAGAGGCTATGGGATATGGCCTTGTTCCTGTGGTCAGTGATGTTCGCAGTGGAGTGCCCGATGTCATTGTTAACGGCTTTAATGGCTTGGTTGCCCCCGTTGGTGATATCGAATACTTTGCTGATCATCTCCAATGGCTCTGGCGACATCCTCTCGAGCGGTGTCGCATCGCTGACGCCGCTGCGAGTACAGTGAATTCTGATCATCTTTTAGACTTGATGATAAGCCGTTATATGTTGCTTTTTAGTCAAGTTATCTCTGAGCCTTGTATACGGCCATTCGGGCCGATTGTGCCGCCTCCGTATTTGCAGTCTGAGTTGAAACTGAGCAGCTGGGCAACGCGGGTTGCTCTAAATCCAGGTGAGTCGCTGAACCGGTTGTGGAGTCGTTTCTTCAACTTTCCGCGCTGATATACTAGTATTAACCGCCTGTTATGGCTTGTGACCTGATAGAAAGTGAATCAGTGCTATGTCCTAGTGACCTTCGCGAGATTCCGCCGAAGGTTCATCGGTATCACTTGGCTCACGCTCTCTGATATAATGCATAGTGAAATGACTACGAATTTTTTGGTCTAGCGTGACCAGGCTGGTCGAAGTATTGTTGTATCGATTGTAATTTTGTGTGGACTTCCATTTTCTGTGAGGGACCTCTGGTGTGTGATCAGTTGGCCCAGGTTGGGTGGCGCAGATCCGTTGGCTATAGTAATGTCCGCGCCTACAAAGAACCTGCCAGACCTTTGATCCTGTCATAGGCGTGATCACGGGTGAAGATTTGCTCGAGTACCGCAAGCACGAAAGAGGCGCTGGCATAAGAAGAGTAGTCGTGCCAATGATCGGATTTGCCTGCATCTCCAAAGTCACAGACTCCTTTCACAATGATGGGTACGATAGTTTGCGAATGAGTACTGCACATAGACGCAGCAAGAGCTACGCCATAGGACTCCATATCAAGTCCTACAAGCGAATGCTCTCGGCCCTTGAGTTGATCAATGTAGGATTGATCTTTTACAACCTGGGGACCACAGGCCATGGCTCCATAATGAATATTTGTCGTAAACTTGTCTGGTAGTGGCTGCATATAGTCACTCTGGATTTTTCTAAGCATTGTCGACGAGTCGGTCAGCGACATTAGAAAGTCCAGCAGCCAAGGCTGGATCGCAACTCTGTTCTGGAGCGGAATCAATTGGCCATCTTTCAGTTGTCCACTTGAGTGCTCGAAGCACTGGGTGGCGACAATCAGGTCACCTAGGTTGACCGTACCACGTACACCAGCACAGATGCCGGTCATGACAACCACACTTGGCTTCCAGATGCACAATGCTTTTGTGGCGGTGATTGCGGCGGTTGTGAGGCCCTTTTCAAGTTGGCGCAGCGTTACTATCCTGACGTTCCTGTCGCCACGAATCACATTGGCAAATAAATATGAAGTGCCCTGGCGATTACGTCGTTCGAATTCAAATCCTGTCACCCTCTGAATCCACTGAAGCTCTTCGTGGAGCCCGGTCAGCAAGAGAATGTCAGCGTGATTATCTGCCGAGTCTTCTGATACTGGCCGAACGAAAGTCACGAGGATTAAGTGCATCACAGACTTTTTAATGATAAAAGTTTGCGCACCTCGCTGTCAAGGGTGCGAAGCAACAGTTTTGCCCATGGAGATTCCTGTATCTTCATGTATTCTGTTTCGTGATGTATGTTGTCATCGTCTTGCGGGCGCTTAGAGCAACAACCAGAGGTCAAGTCGTTCTCTTGTGCCACAACCCAGGTTTCATCGCTGCCGGGCAGCTGCCTTGCTGGGTTTTCAGGGCACTGCTGCCGTTACTTCTGCAGAGCATTTCATTGCCACTCTTGTCTTCAATGATCACATATCTTGTCTTCAGGTAATTGTACTTGATGCACTGACTCTGTTTATTGTATCCACCAAGGTTAAGTCTTAAGGAGCATTTCACTTCATCTCCTTTCTTTCTCGGCCACTTCTTGGCTTCTTCGCGATAGATTAATTGCGTTTCAAATAAGCATCTATCTTTTGCTCAGATAGCGCTATATGTCTGATTCTTTTGCTGAAAAGCCGTAGGTCAGTTTTTCCGAGTAGAGGCTTGTTCTTCCAAGGCCTTGTGGCGCTGACCTGATGCTTTGATGCAGATTAAGATTCATTAGCCTCACGCTATCGCTTGAAGTCTTCAGGGCAGTCTCGGCAGGTCTTCTGTTGCATTAACACCTTTTCTCAAATCCAGGATGAGCACCGCGCCCAGTGTCACCCAAATCAGGCTCTGCGCCATGCCGCTAGCTGGCAAGCATTCTAGCATCCGCAAAGGTGTCCATAGACTCGCACTCATCAGGATTGTGATGAGTGCCTCGAGGACTCGGGGCCGTTGTAGTAACAGCCGCCAGGTTGCCAACAGGGCTGGAAACAACATGATGTTGTCCATATTGAGGTGATAAAAGCTGACTTCTCCCAGCACCCCAGCCAGGCCAGCCATAGCGAGTGGATCATGCTTCCAGGCTCTGTGGCAGCAGGAGAAGGCACGATTGATCTGCCGCTTTCCGACCTTGATTAATGAGGTCTGGAGGTTACGTGTTCCATGGTTAGGGAGTTGTTTCTCGCGCGTCATTCGCCTATGCCGAGCCAAGACCATTATGGCTGTAGTCGAGCAGACAGTAGCGGCCAGGATCAAATAAAATAGAGATCTAGAGTTGGCCAGGTTTTGCCCCAGGCTGACCAATCCAGCTCCCAGATTGTTGTTGGCAGCTCCGATGAAATAAGGCAGAACTGCCAGCCAACTGACCAGGAATGTTATGGGATGGGTATGGGTGTGGAGCAGTGCCAGGCCGGATAGGCCAGCCAGTACAGTCAGGCCAAGTGCAAATCCCTGCCGGTTTCCTCTCACCAGTAACGGCAGCGCGAACGTAGCGGCGATCTGCGGCTTCACCATCGCTAGTGCCCAGGAGACACCGGCTGGCAATGGCAGGCCTTGTTCGAGCAGCAGCCATTCCAGCGTGATCAGACCCATACAGATGATCGAAAACTGACCATGAGCAAGGGTGTTGCTGTTGGCAGTGATCGCCATCGGAGCCAGGGCCCCAATCAAGGCAGCGCTGCGGCCCCAGGCTCTTAGGCTGTGCCAGCCAACTGACGCCATTAATCCCAGCGATAGCAGGCTCAGACCCTGGATGACCAACTTTCCCTGAATCACCCCTCCCCACGCGAAGAGGGCACCAAATAGAGGCATAGCCCAGGGCAAATAGACACTTGTTCGGAAATAGGGAAGTGCCTGCTGCTCAGGTGTGGCCAATTGGGCGGAAGGATAGATGCCGTCCCTGAACAGCCGCCATTCGTCGAGCCGCTGGTAGATGTCAGTGCCGGAGGTGAGCTTCCAGCCGAGGAAGAGACCTTTGCTAATAACGGCAATGACCAGCAAGCCCAGAAAGATGTGGCCACATGTGATCAGAGCACGCCGCAAGCTGGTCGAAGTTCGTAACCAGCGAGGCTGGCTTAGTGGTCGATTAGCGGTGTCCGCTAAGGCGACCATAATCAACACAAGACTGGAATAGGACAGATACAAGGCATGGAGGGCGACTCCCACCAATCCGTGTAGCCTGCCACAGCATCGAAACAACAGGGCATGAAACTGACGGTTCAGCAATAGAAACAGGCTGAGAGCCATGCAGATTACAACCAGACTTAAAGCTCGGTGACCTGGCAGTACCAGCCCAGGCAAGGCCAGAAGCATCAGCAGGCTCGCGCCCGCGCTCACGCGTGCCGCTGGTTTGAGGTTGAGGGATGGCGGCAGTTCGTGGCGTCGCAGCAGCAGGCGACTCCAGGGGATTGCACGTTGCCGGATGTCTGTGACCACCATGAACCTGAGGGTCCAGCGCTTGTGATGGGTGCCGAGAATTGCCGGATCCAGTTCGATCCAACCGCCGACATCACTGAGGCGCAGTCCGAATTCGATGTCCTCGATGCAGGGGCGCTGGTACGCACTCGCGTCGAAGCCACCCAGGTCCAGAAAGGCGTCGCGGCGTACGGCGCCGCAGCCGGACCAGAAGGTGTTGGCTGGTCCGGGATTGGACGTGTGGGTGTGGTGGTGCAGCAGGTTGCGGAAGCGGCTGACGATGCCAGGGGCGGCTGGGCGATCGTCGTAGCTGCCGAACACAGCGGCCAGCTGCGGACTTGCGGCGAAGCGACCCCGGATGCGATCGATCGCGTCTGCGTGCAGTTCCACATCGGCATCAACGAAGAAGATGATCTCGTTCTGGGCGGCGCCGGCAGCGAGGTTGCGGGCGGCCGCTGGGCCAGAGCGGTGACCTGTGCTCAGAACCTTGGCCTGGCTGGCCAGCAGCCAGTCAGGGACCGGTGGCGTTACCCCGTCGAACACCACCATGATTTCGTCGCTGGGCCCTAGGCCATCAAGGGCTACACGGGCACAACGGCTGAAGGTGTCGTCCCAACTGATGGTGGGCATCACCAGGGAGATGGCAGGCACGGGCATCGCTGTTGATCCAGATCTCACTTGACGGTCTGCATGGCCTGACGCTGCCAGAGCGCGGCATACAAGCCCCCGTGCCGCATCAGAACATGGTGACTGCCCCGTTCCCGGACACGACCCTGATCGAGAACGACGATTTCATCCGCATCACGGATGGAGCTGAGTCGATGGGCCACAGACAGCACCGTGATGTTGTCGGATATTTGCTTGATGGTGTCAAGGATGCGGGCCTCACTGAGGCTGTCCAGGGCGCTGGTGGCTTCGTCCAGGATCAGCAGCTGCGGTCGTTGCAGCAAGGCTCGGGCCAATGACAGCCGTTGGCGCTGGCCGCCGCTGAGCCGGAAACCGCGTTCACCGACCAAGGTGTCGTATTGATCAGGAAGGTTGAGGATGAACGATTCAGCATCAGCCGCCCGAGAAGCGGCAGCGATTTGTTCCGCTGTGGCGTCGGGTGAAGAGAAAGCAATGTTGTCCTTAATGGAGCCGTTGATCAGCAAGACATCCTGGCTGACTACACCAAGTTGTCGCTGCCAGGAATCCAGGTCGAGCCTTTCAAGATCAACACCGTCGACACGAATAAGTCCATTCGTGGGTTGGTAAAGACCAACCAGTAGATCAATCAGGCTCGACTTGCCGGAGCCTGATTCACCTACGAGAGCAACATTGGTGCCGACAGGAAGCTGTAGGTTGACATCGCGCAGTGAATAGGTCTGTCGATCTGGATAACGCAAGGATACTTTGCATAACTCGATGCGATCGGTGAATCTCGTGAAGGGAAGGCCGCCGGTGCGTCGAAATACTTTGTCTGCCGGATTGAGTATCGTTTCAACCTCCTGCATGGCAGCAGTGTTTTCTGAAAGTCGGTTGAGGGATGACCCCATACGAGCAAGTCGGATATTCAGCCTCTGGATAATCAGAACTAAGGTGACCAGATTAGGTACCAGTAACTGGCCGTTACCCTGGTAGAGGAACCAGCTCAACCCACCGATCATTGCTGCGGCAAGAACGGGCATCAGATCGCTGACGGGTTCAAGCAGCGGGGTCAGCCAGGTGAGTTCAATCATGTGTCGCTCAAGCTTGCGAGCGTCGACCTCAATGCGACTCTCGGAGCTACGAAGGGCCCCCCACTACCAGCAAAGTTGTCCGCCCTGTCTGACCGATCCATCAGGGGGCCCAACGATGAACGATGAAATCGCCTTATGACCCGGAGTTGCTGGCCGAGATCCGCCAGCGCATGAGCCCGCCGAACCG
>Ga0194063_10002731_pt1 | contig 10833 bp, 10 predicted proteins | sample SepL3720m_MetaG_FD_155459 | JGI IMG/M metagenome (GOLD analysis project Ga0194063, IMG submission 155459) | Anoxic zone freshwater microbial communities from boreal shield lake in IISD Experimental Lakes Area, Ontario, Canada - Sep2016-L373-20m | ecosystem: Environmental > Aquatic > Freshwater...
GCGCCCCACCGGATATTGCGGCGGTTGGGACTGTAGTTGTCCGGGTAGACATTGGCATCCTGCGGGGCCAGGTTGTAGAATGACATCCGGCAATCGCCCATGTTATTGATGTATTTGTTGACCCCACGGGTTTGGGAGTGGGATGGTATGGTTGCCCGCGTGCGCTGGCTGGGCTGGGAGGCGGTGTTTTTCGGGTAGTTGAGGCTGCTGTTGTTGCGGTGGAGTCCGCCACGCGATTGGTCGATGAGTTTTCCGTTCCACTTCAGATGATACCCTGCCTTTGAGGTGCCATACATTTCACCCTCCAGCACCATTGGGCTGGGAATGAAAATGGAAGATGGTCCGGCATCGATCTTATAGGTGACGGTGCCGCAGTTGAACACGCGGTATTCATTGGGCTTCAGGCTGACGGGAATCGCCGGAAACCAGCGGTAGCCGTCGTTCTCGACGAGTTTGGGCGTGGCGTCGCTCATGTTGTCCAGGCTGACGGAAGGATTTGCACCTAGCGGAAAGTAGTATTTCGTTTCATAGGAAACCTCGGCGTCGCCGGTGGCCGGTTTGTCCGTCATGTTCCAGAGTTCGACATAGGTGGACGCCGTGAGGATGAGATATTTCCTGCCGTTTTCCTCGAGGATGTTTTCCCAGCGGAAACGCATGAGAAACTCGCTGACGAGCGGATAGGCGTCGAGGCCGCGGTAGCCCGAATCGGATAACGTGGGAGTGCTGTCGGCATCGGCGTAATCGAGGGCATTGGCGGCCAGGGTCTCGATATACTTGTCCGGGAATCCGCCCTTGCGGTCATCAAACTTGGGCAGGGTATCCCTGATGAATGCGGCCATTTCATGGACCGCCGGATCGCCACCGATGGCCAAGAGTTTGTTCAGGTTGAGTTTGGGTTTCCCGGCAGCAGAGGAGTTGATTCCGTATGTGAAGGGAACCAACGGTTGTTCCTTGTAGGGTTGGAGGCCGTTCGCCAGCGCCTCCTCCGCAGCCCGGGCCTTGGGGGCCGTGAGGTGGCCGGTGGTATCCCGAGCGAGCGGAGTAGGGACGCCTGCCGCCGCGAGCGTGGAATCCGGAGAAATCAACATGCTGCGGTTCTTGATGAGTTTCTTACCCACTGTACCCTGCTGGTCCTCGGTGGCGGATGGATCCACCGCATACAAGGCAATCTGGTCGAGTTGGTGTGCTCCGGTGTCTGTTAGCGGATTCAAACCGGGCGCGGGAAACGGCCATGCCAGACGCGTGTGGGTGATTCCAGGGCCTTTTTCATTGCCGGCGATTTTCGGGTCGATTTTTCCCTGCAGATCCTCCACCCAGTATGCGTAACGTGCGACGGTGCGGCCTTTATCGTCTTCGATCGGCAGCCATGCGGCGCGCACCTTGTCCTGATAGGGAAGTGTGGTGAACTCAAACCATTCCCTGTCGTTGGCACCGACAAGCGGTTCGACCTTCGGTGGTGAGAGAGAGGTATCCGGGTCAGGTTGTGTTAGGTTGCTGAAGAGCGGGATGTAGCGGAAGGAATATCCGGTTGCGGTGGGCTGTCCGCGGGCGAGGAACAAGTGAGGTGCCTTGTCCCGATTCTCCAGGATGGGATTCACAAGGGACGAATGCAGGATGATGAAATCATCGTTGGCAGCCTCCGTGTTGAGAATGCCGCGGATGTTTTCCAATCCAGCGCGGGCGGCGAGATTTGCGCGTTCGCAGTCCACGAAGGAACGTGCGGTGTTGCGCTCGATGCCTGTGACCAGGAGGGCACCAATCGCAAGGATGAGAAGAGCTCCCGTGATGATCAGGATGGCAGGCAGCGTGAAACCCGCCGTGAAATTCCGCTGACGGACGGATTCAAGGGGTTTCATGATTTCCAAAACGAATCAAGGTTGCATAAACTTCGAGGTTCTTGTTGCGGTCTAGCTCCGCGGGCGAGCCTAACAATATTCCGGATGTTTCATTGCCGTCCCAGTCCGCAGTCTGCTTGAGTTTGCCGATGAGTCCGCGGCGTGCAAGGACGAGTCGGATGTCGAGCGCTTCGGGGCCGGTGGTGGTGTTTTTCAACCAGTCGATCCATTTTCCGGATGCGTCGCGTGCTTTCGGCAGGACCTGCCAGGAAACGACGCCGAAAGCGACAGGTTCGTCGATGTTCGGCTGCTCGGTGAATAGCGATGACACATTGTCGGCCTCAAGCGAGTTGAACGTTTCCGCGCTTTCCCTGAATCCGCGCATCAGGCAACGGACGGTCTTGCCGTTGACGGTTAGATCCTTGATGTAATAACTCACCGCGCAGAGGTCTCCGACGCGTCCGGTGTCGGACTGGGCATGGGCGGGTTGGAGGCAGAGAAAGCCCAGGCGGTCGGTAGGCCATGGTGCGGTGGATTTCTCGATGACTCCATCCTTGTGGAAATGCGCGGTGGAGAGGTCGGAGGTGAGTTGGGTGATCAGTGCGCGGGCATCGCGTTCGCTGGCCACGCCGCCGCCGATGCGTTCGTAACTATCGCTGGAGGATCCGAGCATGGAGGTGGCCAGCAGCAGGATGATCGAGCCGACGGCCATCGAACACATCAGTTCGATGAGTGTGAATCCGCGGTGTTTCTTGTTGGTGCCGGAAGTCATGGAATACGGGTGTGAAAATCGAGTTTCTGGCGTTTGGACACGGGTGCGGATGCCGGGTAGTCGATCGAAATCCGGACGTTCATCATCGGGGTTTCGCCGGTTTTAACATCGGCGGTGGTGGCGGCCATCGAGGCGAGGTAGAACACCGGTTTGCCATTCATTTCCTTGGTGCCCTTGTCGTAGTGTGATTTGGATATTTTTCCGACCGGTTTGCCGTCGGGACCGAAAGCAAGCGCCCAGATGTCGTCGGCGGGAGGGAAGATCTGGCCAGCGGATGTAGGGGTGAAATATTGTGGGCGGCCATCTCGGGAGGAGTGTATTTCCTCCATGCATGCGGGGATCATCCAGGCGCAGCGGGTTTCTGCTTCGGCGGATAGTCCGCTTTTGCCGGCCTGGGTCATAGTGGCTAAAACCAGAGGCGCGGCCACCGCCAGCACGCAGATGGCGATGACTGCGTCGATCAGGGTAGATGCCCGCTTCAGGGATGGGTTGGGTGAGCGGGATTTCATCCGTTGGTGCGATACGGGCGTGCGGTGACGCGGCCGATTTTGAGAAGGTTTTCGGTGGTGGTTCCGGATGATCCGTGGCGGTTAGGGGATGCCTTGCCGCTGCGGTATGAACCTTCGGCGACGCGCATGGCGATAGGATTGGAACCGGCGGGATATTGGAGGCCGCCGTGCGGATTGAAGGCGATGGCGTGGACGGTCACCTTCAGGGATTTTTCCGCGCCATAGGCGATCGTGAGTTCCTTTGTGTCCAATGGATTTTCCATGCCATCCACTTCGCCTCCGGTTAGCGCGATGCCGGTTTCCAACGTTTGCCAGTGGCTCATGAGGACGCCGGTGATGGTTTCGGTGGTGCCTGGGTCCGGCCAGGATTCCACTTTGAAAAGTCCGAGCCGGCAGCGTGCGTCAACTGACGGTAAATCGCCCGGTTCGGCCACGGCGAGCACGACATGGCAGCGCGAGGTGATGGCTGCGGTGCGGGCTTGTTCGATCATGCCGGTTAGCACGTCGGTGCCGGCCTTGCGTGATTGCTGGCCGGAGCCGTTCATCAATCCGATCCCCGTCACCATGAGAATTATCAGCACTGCAATCACGGCGACCATTTCGATCACCGAAAACGCGGGCCTGTGGCTCTGAATGTTTGATTTTGTGAGGGATATGATTGAGTTCAAACGTCGTTAGGAAAGCGAGGATTGTGGATTTCTATCCATACGAAGCAACCGCGGGAAAATGAACCTGCGATGCGACGTCGGGCAACTCGGATAGAGTAGCACATCTATCACAAATCGAAAAAGAAAAAAATTCAAAACATCGAAAATCTATCTATAACAGATTTTTTTTTCGATGAAACAACGGAAAAATCCCATTTTCACGGTGGGGGTGTTTTTTCTTCGGGGGGGAGTTCCGGTTTTTTGATGCCACCGCCCAGGATGCCATCCAGCACTCCGTTGACGCCTTCGACGATTCCGGTTCCTTTATCGAGGATTTTAGTGCCTGCGTCGATGGCTTTGGTTGGAGCGTCCTTGAGCACCGAGTTTGTGAATTTGATCACTTTTTCACCGGTTTCCGGGAGTATATCGAACATTCTCATGCCGGCGGCTTCGATCAACCGGTCGGTTAGGTCTTCCTTCGGATCATCGAGTGTGCCGCTGATCCGTAGTGACGCCCAGACCAAGCCCCGTTCGCCCGGAGAAAACACATCGGTTTCCGCGCCGGGGATGGTTGCCAGCGTGCCGGGGGCGAGGCCGAGGCGGAAGGAGCCGTCGAGGTTCCTGCCGCGGATGGTTAGGTTGCCCTCGAGTCGCATCAGGCCTTCGCTGGCAAGCACCAGATTGTTGAATGCGGTTTCACCGCTCGTCCACCGCCAATCGGTGCGGGCATCACTGAGGGAAAGAATCCGGAAGCGGCGGGTGTCCGCGTAGGCTGCCAGGGAATCCAACAAGGGCAGGGCGGTTAGCGTGCCATTGACAATCCCGAGGTGTCCATGCGTCTCAAGCACGCCGGATCGATTGTCCATGGAGAAGTCGGTGCTCATGTCTCCGGTGAAACGTTTGGCCCAGTCCTCGTTGAAGATCTCCTCGCATTTCACGGATGTCACATCGCCTTCCGCGGAGTATTGTCCGGTGGAGGCGTTCCATTCACCCGAGATCGACAATCGGCCGTTCTTCCATGCCGATGCCGTGGCGTTGCTGAGGAAAATCTGGCCGTCCTGATAGCGCAATTTGGCGCGATCCAGGCGGATTTCCGGCACCAGAGCGATGGGCTGTCTGAGGGTGCCATCCGCCAGATCGATGCGGTATGCCTGCTTCTTTCCGGCGGGTTCCACGCGAACTTTCAGTCCACTGGCCGAGAACGGTCCTTGATTGAGAAGCGCTTTCACCATCACCTCATTCAAGTCCAAGCTCATCAGTTCCACTTTGGTTGGCAACCAGCCCGGTACATCCGCCGAGGGAGCGGATCCTTGGTCGATTTTCACTCCCTTAAACGCCGGTGTCCCTCCGGTATTCCGAGCATCTAGCGTAATGTCCAAACGTTGGACCCGTGTCCCACGGATTTCCCAGACCCCCCGGCGGACGCCGCCCACTCCGACTTCGGTATGCAATCCTTCGATCCTCAAATCGCGGACGATTCCATTTCCAGTGCCCTCGAATGTCGAAGTGTCCACCGCCAGGCCCTCCCAGCGGAAGGGTGTGAACTCGCCATCCACTCCCGTTACCATGCTCGCCTTCGCTGATAAAAACCGCCGGAATCCCTCGCTGTGTAAGTATCCTCGGATCATGGTGTACAGCACTGCGGCCCCGATCAGGCCTACCACGATCAGTCCGATCGCCGCCTTGCCCAGCCAGCCGGTGCCGCCTGAAATTCCACGTCTTCTTCTGGATCTTCGACTCATCCTCTGTATCGTAGCAAGGACGGGCCGGACGGCAATCGCGGATTGCGCGATCCATTCCAATCTCCGCTGATTTTTCCATTTTTCCTCATTCGGTTTGCGTCGGAGCCTGTCATGGCGAGAATCACACCACCGCAAGGACCTTCATCATGACTCAAGAAACCACCGAAATCGAAGTCGAAGTGCTCGAGATCGACGGCGTCGCGCCCGTGCCCGCCAAGGAAGTTCCGCCATCTCGGGATGACTGGCAGGACTGGCGTCAGTGGGGTGGCCGCGTTCGCAGGCTCGACGGCCGCTGGTGGCCGCTGTGGGTGGTGTTGGGCAGCATCGCGCTTGTCCTCGCGTTGACAGTTGGGTTGATTCTTGGACTGCTCTACGCCGTGTTTTGCATCATCCGCGCGCTTTTCCGCGCGGTGTTTGGTTAGCTTGGCCCCTCATGGCCTTGGAGAGCGTCTTAAAAATGGCAGGGACCGATCCTCCGGGCGGTCCGGCGAATGGAATGAGAACGCGGGCGACCATGAAAATGCTTTTAAATCATCTCATTGTCTATTGTTCACACTTCATGCTCGTGGACCGCCCGGAGGTCGTGTCCCTGCCTTCGATAATTATTCAGACAGGCTTTTGGCGGAGCCTGGCCTCGATTCTTTGTAGCAGGGCTTCCGTGTGGGGCATGGCGACTCCGGCGGCTTGTGCCTGGCGCAATGGTTCCTGCCAGATCGGGCCGACTTCGACCTCGCGGCCTTCGATGAAATCGATCATGCTGGATGTCCGGTAGGCACCCATGGGTCGGGTGCGGTCGATGTTCGAATCGATCAAATCATCGGCAAGCTCCAAGCCTAGAGCCCTGCCTGCTGCGATTACCTCCGCCATCAGCGTGCGGATCCGGGTTTCGCCATCGGTGGGGGCTAACAAAACATCCGTAGTGACACCGCCCTCGGCCACGGAGAGCCCGTTGAAGGGAATGTTCCAGACGAGTTTCTCCCACTGGGCTTGTTCCAGATTGTCCACGGCGGTGCCGTGAATGCCTGCGGCCTTGAAGCGTCTGGTAATTTCCGCAGCGCGGCCCGGGATGCCCGGCCGCCACTCGCCGATCGACACCCTGCCGCCTCCGGAGTGGTGGATGAGGCCGGGAGAAATCCGGTTGATGCAGACAAAACACAGTCCGCCCATTACCCGCTCCGGGCCGGTGATGGAGGCGATGCATTCGCAATTGCCCAACCCATTCTGCAGCGTGATTACCTGCGTTCCTTCATGCAAAAGCGGTGGCAGCGTGGCGGCCAAATGTGGGTTGGCCGTGGCCTTCCATGCCACGATTACCAGATCCACAGGCCCGATTTCCTCGGGTGTGCGCGCGGCGTTGACATGGGGTAGTTCAAAATCCCCGTGGATGCTTTTCGCCTTGAGGCCGCCGCGTGAGATCGCGTTAAAATCAGATCTAACTAAAAACTTAACATCCTCGCCTGCCGCCGCCAACCGACCGCCATAATACAGGCCGATCGCGCCGGATCCGACTACCGCCACCTTGTTGAATGTCCAACTCACCGGGCGAATTCACCATTGAAACCCGTGCCTCTCAAGGCTTGATTTCCATGATTTCGATTTTGCGGAACTCCACCGGGTGGCTTTCGGATTGCAGGCAGAGATAACCTTCGGAAAGCATTTTGCTTTCCGCGAGTTTTGCGAGTTGCTCGGCATGGGCGTCGCCGCCGAGTTGGGGTTTCGAGTAGGACATGACTTCCTCGCCATTGATGATGTGGCGGATCAGGGTGTTGCCACGGACTTCCACTTCAATCGTCACCCATTGGTCGCCGTTGAAAGTTTTGGATTTGGATGAGATGCAGTGGCGGGTTTCGAGCTTGCCATCGATTTCCACGTGGGTTCCGGGGGTGCAGAGATTTCCGGTGGTGCGTTCTCCATTTCCGGTGCCGCCGAGGATTTGGACTTCCAGGGATGCCGGGAAATCCTGGCCGATCTCCATGGTTTCCGGGGATTCGCTATGGATCATGACGCCGCTGTTGCGGAAGGCCCAGCCGGGACCGCCCTTCAGTTGTTCGCCCGTGAATCGATATTCGACGCGGAGGCGGTAGTTGGAATACTTTTTGGCGTAAAACAAATGGCCGAAGCGGTTCTCCCATTGTTTGTAATCCGAGTAATCCACCGCGAGAACGCCGTTTTTCACGCGGAAGGTGTTCTGGAAATTCTCGCCCGCCTTGCAGCCGCGGATTTTCGGCGTCCATCCGGTCAGGTCCTTGCCATTGAACAAGGACTCCCATTTGCCTTCCTCCGCAGATGCGAAGCATGTGATCAGGGCGAATGCGGTGGTGAGCAATGTTTTCATGGCAGTGGAAAGCAGACGTTTCCCATACCTTCTGCACGCGGCGGGTCTTTCACTGTGTTTCAGCCTTCTGCCATGCGAAATCCTCCGCGGGTGTGGGCGCAGCGGAATGGCGGTGCCGTCTGATTGGGTTTCCATCCGTTCGCATTCGCGAAATCGATGGCCTCGGTGACCATGTCATAACTCACCACACGGGGCAACGCCGCCGTCAGCACCTGGCCGTTGATCGGCGCGCTGGCCTCGACCCGCAATTCGTTCGCTCCGCTGCGGTTTTGCATGATCCAGCGGTATTGAACATCGCGGTGATTGATGGTTTTGTAGCCTTTTTGGGGAGGTGGCATGGGAGTGGGGATTAGGAAATCGACGATCTCCATGCGGGATGATGATCGAACCGGGTGCGGATGAGAATGTTTTTTATGGGAAAACCGGCGTTTGGGCGTGTGCAATTCAAGTTTGATTCCCAAGCGGGGATTTGTCAGACTCCCGGCATGGCAAAGACGAGCGATCAGAACCGGGTGTCGATCAAGGTGTTTCTCTATGGCATTCAACCGCAGATCTGGCGGCGGTTTTCGATTTCCAAGGAGGTCACATTCATCGCGCTGAGTGACGCCATCCAGGCTGCGATGGGCTGGGACAACAAGCATCCCCACGAGTTTCGCCACGGAAAGGGCAAGCGCCTCGTCGATGTGATCGGACCGATCGGCCTACAGGACCAGACGCTCGGAGAGTTCCAGGATGAGGCGGTGCTCACCGTTTCGGAGTTTCTCGGGAAACGCAAACTGCCAATCCGCATTCTGTACCGATATGATTTCGCGGACGAGTGGATTCATGAGATCGTTTTTGAAAAACGTATCGAAGGCGAGGGTGGTCCCGAGATGCTTGATGGTGCGCGTGCCTGTCCGCAGGAAGATTGCGGAGGAACGTTCCAATACATGCAGGCCCTTCATGGCGAGATCGCGTGGATGCACCCGGGGTATGATCCGGAGGCTTTCGACATCAAGGCTGTTTCCTTCGAAAAGAAAAAACCCAAAAGGGCGCGCTGAGCGGATCTCATAAAAAACGGCCCCCCGCCGTGATCGGATCAGGCAGGGAGCCGGGGAATGTTCAATGAGTGCGCGCTTGCTTATTCAGCGGCCGGTGGTGGTGGGTCGCCACCTTTATCCTTGCCCTTGCCGCCGCTATGGCCGCCGCCCTTGCCGTCGTGGGGTGGGGGACGATGGGACTTGAATTCCTCAAGGCTGATCGAACCGTTGCTGTCGGCATCGATCTTCTTGAAGATTTCCGCCGCTTTTTCCGGGTTTTTCTGGGCCCTTGGGCCGGCTTTGAACTCGTCGAGGCTTACTGCGCCGTCGGAATTCGTGTCGAGTTTCTTGAAGATGACTTCCGGTTCCGGGTGTTTGCCTGGCCCACCTGGGCCTTTTGGAGGACCCGCAGGTTCTTCGCCGAATGACAGCGAGGTGGCGATGGCCATGGCGCTGAGCAGTGTGATGGTTGCTTTCATGATTGTGTTTTTATCGTTGATTGAGCTTGGGAAGCGCGGAATGCGAGCCCTCGGCTTGCATGTAAAACTCCGAAAGCTTGAAAAGGATTCAAAAGAAATTGTTAAATTTCGGTAAAGCCGTCATTCCGCTGTGAATCAGAGGCGAGAGCAGGAATGGTGGGCAGGGACCGCCGGGGTAAGGTAGGGCGCTACCTCCGGGAGCGCCGGAGAAAGGATTGTCAATGGATAGCCTTGGGGGGGACTGAAGGAATGAGAATGGACACCTCATTGGCGTTTCTTTCTCGCGGTTCCCCCGGAGGTGGAACCCTACCTTTGCGCGGTTTCTTCGGTGTCCGGCACCCATCCGAAGTCTGCGATAGCACCCGCTGCGGGGGGTGGATCCGGGACGAAGGTGAAGTCGTCGTCCATGGCCGGAGTCAAAAGCGCGGCGGCGGTGGTGGACTCAAGGAGTAGTGGGGAAGATGCGGCGGGCAGGATGCCCGTGTCACGGCCGGTTGGTAAGCCGATGGATTGCAGGGTGCGCGGAACGTTATCGATCGGTTCGAGGTTGGCGATGGTTGCGGCTTCCGGGGCGGCCTTGAGATCCTCGAACTTGCGGGCGGTGGTTAGAACGCGGGTTTCCAACGAGCCGACGGCGCTGTTGTAGTTCTCCACGGCGTTGCCGAGAGAGCGGCCGAGTTTGCCGAAGTGATCAGCGAGTTTTCCCAGACGTTCGTGCAGGGTTCGGCCTAACAATGAAATCTCGCGGGCGTTTTCCGCGATGGATTCCTGCCTCCATCCGTAGGAAACGGCGCGCAGCAGGGCGATGAGAGTGGTGGGTGTGGCGAGGATAACGCCCTGGTCCACACCGCGTTCGATCAGGCCGGGGTCGCTCTGGAGAGCGGCGGAGAAGAACGATTCGCTGGGTAGGAAAAGCACGGTGAACTCCGGTGTTTGGGCGAACTGCGCGGTGTAGTTTTTCGAGGATAGTTGTTGGATGTGGGTGCGCACTTGGCGGGCGTGGCGCTGGAGGGCCTCGTCTCTAACGGTGTCATCGGTGGCTTCGAGCGCGTCGAGGTATCCGTCCATCGGCGTCTTGGAATCGACGACAATGGTTTTGCCGCCAGGCAGGCGGACGATGAGGTCGGGTCGGAGTTTTTTCCCTTCGTCGGTGGTCGTGTTGTGTTGGGTTTCGAAATCGCAGTGTTCCTGCATGCCGGCGAGTTCGACGACGCGGCGGAGTTGCATTTCCCCCCATTGGCCGCGGCCGGTCGGTTGGCGCAGGGCTTTGACGAGCGAGGCAGTCTCGCGTTGGAGGCCGAGTTGGCCTTCGCCGAGGGCGCGGACCTGCTCTTTGAGTTCCGAATAGGCCCCCTCGCGCGCTTTTTCGATTTCGCCGATGCGGAGTTCGAATTTTCCGAGCGATTCGGCGACCGGTTTGACGAGGGTTTCGATGGCGGTTTTGCGTTTTTCGATTTCGCCTTTGGCTTCTTCCGTCTGGGTGGCCAGCGAGGAC
>Ga0194063_10002732_pt1 | contig 10830 bp, 8 predicted proteins | sample SepL3720m_MetaG_FD_155459 | JGI IMG/M metagenome (GOLD analysis project Ga0194063, IMG submission 155459) | Anoxic zone freshwater microbial communities from boreal shield lake in IISD Experimental Lakes Area, Ontario, Canada - Sep2016-L373-20m | ecosystem: Environmental > Aquatic > Freshwater >...
ATATAAGAGGCGACAAAAAGAAAATTATTTTAGAGTTACAGAAAAATATGGAATTGGCTGCTAAAAATCAAGACTTTGAATTAGCTGCAAATATTAGAAATAAACTGAGTAATCTAAAAGAATTAAAAAGACGAATAATGTTCGGTGATAAAGAGTTTATAGATATTAGTAAAGACTTAGCCTTAAGAGAGTTAACTGATTTATTGAAATTAGATAAGATACCAGTTCGAATAGAGGGTTATGATATTTCGCATCTTTCAGGAACTGATGTTGTTGCTAGCATGGTTGTATTCACTAATGGAGTTAGTGATAGGGCCGAATATAGAAAGTTTAAAATTAGAGTCGATAAAAATGATGATTTTTATAACATGCGTGAAGTTATTTCGCGCCGATTAAGTGAAAAAAATTTAAAAGCCTGGGGGATCCCTGATTTAATACTAATAGACGGCGGAAAAGGCCAACTAGATGCTGCATTAAAGGCGGGAGGTGAGTTAAATCAGTCTAATATTCCATTTCTTGGTTTGGCAAAAAAAGAAGAACAGATATTCATTAAGGAAAATGGTAAATTCAAGCAAATTGATTTACCAAAATCTTCTAATTTGATCAAATTTTTGCAACGAATCCGAGATGAATCGCATCGATTTGCTGTCAGTTATCATACAGTACTCAGGCGCAATAGATTCATATCAAAATAGCGTTTATGCTATAATTAGGTTAATTATGAAGATAATTAATATCTTAAAGTCTAAGAATAATAAAAAACAAAAAAGCGCCTTTACGATAGTTGAATTAGTCGTTGTTATTGTGGTGATTGGTATATTAGCAACTATAACAATCGTATCTTACGGTAATTGGCAAAAAACTGTCGCAGAAACACAAATAAAGAGTGATCTAAAAGGGGCAGCTATTGCAATGGAAGATTATAAGAGCAAGAATGGCAAATATCCATCCTCTGTACCTGCGACATTTGAAGCTAGCTCAGGCACTAAAATTGATGGTGGTAGTATGGATGGTGGCTCGACATTTTCATTGATAGCTACAAAGAATAATCTTGTATATGGAACTACAAATAATTCTGAACCAGCATTGAAAGTCTTAGCCATTGGTGATGCGTATGGGGGTGGTAAGATTGCATATTTATTTCAGTCTGGTGATAGTGGGTATATACCAGGTCAGCAACATGGTCTAATTATGGCAACTGTTGATCAGAGCTCGGGAATATCATATAGTAACATAACAAATGCAGCATCAGGTGCAACATATACTGCTGTAGGTAAAGGACAATATAACACTTCCAAGATTATTGCCCAGGCTAATCATACAACAAGTGCTGCTAAACTTTGTGATGATTATACAATAACTGTCGGTGGGGTAACTTATTCTGACTGGTATCTGCCATCTAGTGGTGAGCTTTATAAAATTTTACAAAATTTTCCTGGAACTGGTTATTTGAGTTCAACAGAGATTAATGAAAGTACCGCAATAGGTTTTCATTTTTCTATTAATCCTCCTATTCCTCTGTCACAAAGTACTACCTTGAAATGGCATATTATGCGTGTCCGTGCCGTGCGTTCTTTTTGATGATGTTTATGTTATAATTTAGGTAATAATGTACAAGAAACTAATCTTAAAATTAAATAGAAAAAATAATGCAAAGAGTGCTTTTACGATTGTTGAATTAGCGATAGTTATTGTTGTTATTGGTATTTTAGCTAGTATTACTGTTTTAGGTTATGGTAATTGGCAGAAAAATATTAAAGAAACGCAGATTAAAAGTGAACTAGATGGCGCTAAGACTGCTATGGAAAGTTGGCGGAGTTTTAATGGTAGATACCCTAATACTATCAAGGAGACTGGCTACAAACCAAATTCAAGTGATGTAGCGGTTACTGGTGGTAGTACGGATAACGGAGAAACGTTTATTATTGAGGCTGCAATTGTTGGAGCTCCTAGATATGTTATTAATAATACTTCTTCAACTCCATTATTAGCTTCAAACGTGGCTCAAGTGTCTGCTGGTGAGACGCACACATGTGCAATAGCTTTTGACGGAAAAGCTTATTGCTGGGGGGCTAATACTTCTGGTCAACTCGGCAATGGTAATAATACAAATAGTTTAGTCCCAGTTAGGGTAGATATGTCAGGTGATTTGTCTGGTAAGTCTTTCAAAGCAATTTCAGCAGGATATTATACAACTTGCGCTATAGCATCGGATGATAATGCATATTGTTGGGGTTCAAACAATGGGCAATTAGGTAATGGAGGAACAGAAAATCAAAATAAACCTGTTGCTGTTAGTATGCAGGGCCCACTTAGTGGTAAAACTGTAAAATCTATCTCTGTCGGTGGTTTAGTCCATAGTTGTTTTATAGCATCGGATGATAATGCATATTGTTGGGGGCATAATTATTCAGGTTCTTTAGGCAATAGCAGCTATTCATCAAGTTCTTTCCCTGTTCCTGTAAATAATTCTAATGCATTATTAGGGAGAACTATAAAATCAATTACTGCTGGTGGATTCGGTAATACATGTGCAGTTGCATCAGACAATAGAGCTTATTGTTGGGGTAATAATCAAATAGGAGCTGTTGGTGATAAAACGTATATTAATCGAAATGAACCGGTTGCAGTAGATACTAGTGGTGTCCTTTACAATCTAGGTATTACCTCTATATCAGCCGGAGAGTATCATACCTGTGCAATTTCTTCAGATAATAATGCATATTGTTGGGGTTATAACCAAACAGGTCAACTTGGAAGCGGCTCAGTGGAAACAAAGGTTAACTATCCTGTTGCTGTTAATAAAAATTCATATGTAGGGAAAACTATTAAAAATATCGAAGCTGGGAAAGATCATACCTGTGCAATCGCTTCAGACAATCAGGCTTATTGTTGGGGTTATAATTATTATGGTCAACTGGGTAATAACGGTGCACAAGGTTATTATGCGTCAAATAGTAATATACCAGTTGCAGTAAGTACTAGTGGCGTACTTTCTGGCAAGAATTTAGTTTCTATTTCGGTTGGACGTGCCCATAGTTGCTCTATCGACACTGATAGCAAGGTTTATTGCTGGGGGGACAATTCATATTATCAAATCGGGGACAATACTAATATCACAAGAAAAGTTCCAGTGTCGATTAACTTAATAGATTAAATTAAATTTAAAATTAATATGTAATCTGCTAAACTATATATTAGCAACTACATATAAATAAAGTGGCTTTAGATAAGGATAGACATGATAAACATAAATATTGATACTTTGCTTCAAGTTATTACGGTCGGTTCAGCCGCCTTAATGGTACTGGCAATTTTGTTGCAGCAAAGAGGAGCCTCTTTGGGTGCTGGATTTGGTGGATCAGGCGAACTTCATACTACTCGTCGTGGAATTGATAAAAATCTATTTGAAATTACTATAGTTTTGGCGGTTATCTTTATATTGTCAATTCTAGCTGGGCTTCTCTTGCCCTCATTTAAATAGGTAAAAATATGTCAGAAGATAATTCTGAAAAAAAATCTTGGATACCTAAAATTGATTTTAGTAAAAGAAAATTAACTAAACAGATGCGCAAAGTGGAAGGCGCTACTGTTCGCCATACTCATAAGTTTATCATTAAACGATTAGGTAATATTCGTGAAGTTCAGAAAGATATTACTATTTGGATTCTAATAATGGGTATATTGATTGCTGCAACTGGAGTTCAGTTAGTGTGGTTTAGGCAAAACTATCGGGTTCTAACTGGATCAACTCAAGGGACTTATGCAGAGGCTGTACAGGGTCCAATTAAAGTATTAAATCCTTTGTTTGCAGAATCAAGTGCTGAACAAGCAGCTAGCTATTTAATTTTTTCTAGAATTTTGAATTATGACAAAACTGGCCATTTAAGTTATGATTTGGCAAAAAGTGTCACAACTAATGCGGAAAAGACTGTTTACACTGTAAAGATTAGAGATGATGTTAAGTGGCATGATGGAAAAAGTTTAACGGCCAACGACATAGACTTTACTATCGGTATAATACAGAGTCCAAATATTAGGACTAGTTTTAAGGGTTGGCCTGAGATAGTTGTAAAGTTAGTTGATGATTATACGATTGAATTCAGTCTAGCTTCAGCTTATGCCGATTTTGAACATATGTTAGTATTTCCTGTTTTGCCAAAACATATATTGTCAGATGTATTGCCAAGTGGCATTAGGGAAAATAATTTTAGCAATAACCCAGTAGGTAGTGGGCCATTTAAGTTTAATTTTGTTCAAGAGGTAGATAAAACTTCTGGACGTAAAATTATTTATCTTACTAGGAATCAAGTATATTATAAGGGTTTAGCAAAAATAGACAGGTTTCAGTTAAATGTTTACTCAACGACAGATGAAATATTTAGAGCTATAACAAACGGTGAGGTAAACGCGGCTGCGGATTTACAATCAACAGATATAAAAAATATTAACAAAAGTCGTTTTGATATTGAATCAAATCCAATAAATAGCGGAGTTTATGCTATCTTAAATACAAAAAGTTCATTATTGCAGGATATTAATTTACGTCGATCATTACAATTAGCAACAGATGTTGAGGCTATTCGTTCAGAATTACCTGATACTACTCCGGCTTTAGATTTACCGTTCACAAATAGCCAACTATTCGGTGATTTACCTGTTGCTCAGGCTCATAATTTAGATTCTGCTTTAAAGGTGCTTAATGATTCAGGCTGGGCACTTAATGATCAAGGAATTCGTGAAAAAGGAGGAAGCCAATTAAAACTTTCAGTTGTAACTATAAAAAATAGTGAACTTGAAAGAGTGTTAGAGATATTGACTGGCCAATGGCGGTTACTAGGTATAGTGGTTGAAACAAAAGTCGTTGACCCTGACGATATAGCCCAAGCATTTAGCCAGAGTATATTGCAACCTCGTAATTATGATGTATTACTTTATCAACTAAATATAGGTAAAGATCCGGATGTATATGCTTATTGGCACAGCTCTCAAGCAGTTGCTTCAGGTGTAAACTTATCAAATTATTCTAATCCAATTGCAGACGATGCTCTTTCTTCTGCAAGAGTACGTTTTGATGCGACTTTAAGAAACGCTAAATACATCACTTTTGCTAAGCAATGGTTAAATGATGTACCAGCTATTGGTTTATATCAATCGACTGATCAATATGTTCGTAGTAAAAATATAAATTCTGTAAGTGATGAAAACATACTGATATCACCTGTTGATCGGTACTCTAATATATTAGATTGGTCTGTGGGTACAAAAAGCGTCTATAAAACTCCTTAGAAATAAAAAAATAGACAATAATATATTGTCTTAAAAAATGGTGCGCGCGAGAGGACTTGAACCTCCACGTCCTTGCGAACACTAGCACCTCAAGCTAGCTCGGTTACCAATTACGACACGCGCGCGTTACGTTTAATTGTAACATTTCCATCCTCTTTTATAAAATCTTCGATTTTGTCTCTCTTTCGAGATAAATACAATCCATTGGCATTTTTATATATAGATTTATATATTTTATTTGAATCTTTTTTGCCGTACATTAGAAGGAATGTGTTTTTTGAATTACTTAGTTTTTTCTTTGTAGTTTTGATAATAGATGAATTTCTTTCTGATATAAATTCTAAAAATTCCTTACTTGCGCTAGCAAACCCTATGTAATACATAAAGCTACTCCGCCATCTTTTATCATAATAACCATAGGTTGTGCCGTCGCCATCAAATAAACCCCTTAAAAAATGAGAATATAATTTGTTTGGGATTTTTAATATTCCTATCGTATGGCTTTTTCTTGGCGTTAACCCAATTTCTAATAGAAAATCATAATAAGCGACGTCACTGAATTGTAGCCTAAAAGCATCTTGTTTATTGCTTATTGGCAAAAGTCTACCTATGGAGCGCGAAAAATTTTCTAATTGCTCTATATCTTTTGATGTAAGATCTAGGTGTCTTCCATCTGATTGTAGACATCCATCACTAGCCATTAATCCTACGCCATATGCTATTTTGGGAGACCAAACATACTGTCGTCTAAATTTTCGTCTTTTTTGGACAAGCCTCATAGTACTTAGTATACCATTATTAATTAACCAAAATGAAACGGTATTGCCAAATAGCTGATCATTGACATACGATGCCTTTGTGGGTTATTATACTTGAGTTATGGGCGCTTAGCTCAGTTGGCTAGAGCATCTCGTTTACACCGAGAGGGTCGGGGGTTCAAGTCCCTCAGCGCCCACCACACCATAATCATTGATTATTTCTATATTTATGTTATAATTTTAAGATAAGGAACCCGGAGACCGGGTATATTTTTATGAAAGACCCAAAAAACATCAGAAATGTCGCCATTATTGCCCACGTCGACCATGGTAAGACGACTATTGTTGATGGTCTTTTAAAGCAGAGCCACACTTTTAGGTCAAATCAGGCTGAAATGGCCCAATCATTAATTATGGATAGCGGAGATCAAGAGCATGAACGTGGCATCACTATCACGGCTAAACAAACTTCTGTATATTATGGTGATTATAAAATTAATATAATTGATACCCCAGGCCATGCTGACTTTAGCGGAGAAGTAGAACGGACTCTTAATATGGCTGATGGCGTTCTCCTTATCGTTGACGCTCAAGAAGGCCCGATGCCTCAGACTAAATTTGTATTATCTAAGGCCCTAGAACTTGGATTAACTCCAGTTGTTGTTATTAATAAGATAGATAAACCAGCTCGGAGAATTGACGAAGTTATTAATGAGATATCAGATCTTTTCCTTGAATTAGCGGTTGATGAAAGTCAACTATATTATCCTGTTTATTACGCGATAGGACGTGACGGTAAGGCTTGGAAAGAGCTACCAGACAACCCAAGTGAACATACTGATCTTACTCCAATTTTTGAGGCAATTATTAATGATATTCCAGCACCAGTAGTAGATACTGATGGGCCATTACAGTTATTAGTTACAGCTTTGCAATATGACTCATTCTTGGGAAAGTATGCTATTGGTCGTGTCACTAGGGGATGTGTTAAGAAAAATATGATAGTTACTTTGGTAAAGCGTGACGGTGAAAAAATTAGTTCAAAGATTGATAAAATATTCGGTTATCGTGGCTTAAATCGTGAAGAGATTGATGAAGCAATTGCAGGAGACATTGTAGCGATTACCGGAGTTGCAGAGGCTCATATTGGTGAAACAATTGCCGATAAGGATAATCCAGAAGCTTTGCCTGTTATTGACGTTGAGGCTCCAACTATTAGTATTTATCTTGGCCCAAATACTAGCCCGATGAAGGGACGTGAGAGTCAATTTAATACTTCTCGTCAAATTGGTGAACGTTTGAAGAGAGAGCTTGAGACAAATGTTAGCTTAAGGGTTGAAGATGATGGCATAGGTTTTAAAGTCTCTGGTCGTGGAGAACTACACCTTTCAGTTTTAATAGAATCTTTAAGACGCGAAGGTTACGAATTTGAAGTCGGTCGTCCTCAAGTGGTCACGATTGTTGAAGCTGGTGTAACTAAAGAACCAGTAGAGGAACTATTAGTTGAAGTATCTTCAGAATTTTTAGGTGTAGTAAGTCAAGAACTTGGAAACCGTCGTGCGGCTATGATGAAACAGGAACAGACAAGCTGTGGCACTACTAGAGTGACTTATGTGCTTCCAACAAGGGCTTTAATTGGTTTACGCAATTTATTATTAACTGATACTAAGGGTACAGTAATTATGAACTCTCTGCCTCACGGTTACCAGCCACTTGGCCCAAAACTACAAAAGATCCGTAATGGAGCAATTGTAGCAACTGAAGCCGGTGTTACGACTCCATACGCACTTGAGATGGGTGAATCTCGTGGTGAATTGTTTGTAGGTCCAGGGACAGCAGTATATGTAGGCATGATAGTTGGTTTATATAACCGTAATGACGATTTAGAGATGAATGTTTGTAAGGCGAAACACTTAACTAATATGCGTAGTTCATCGAGTGATGGTACTGTTCAATTGACACCATTTACTGATCTTAGCCTTGAGCAGTGTATTGATTTTATTGAAGACGATGAGCTACTTGAAGTGACTCCAAAAAGTCTACGTCTACGTAAACGATATTTAGACCCAAACCAACGCAAGCGCGCTGCAAAAAACTAATTTTTCTTAAAATTATATTTTACAAAAGATTGAGTAATAATTGCTACCAAAAACAAAGCTGCGATAAACCAGCCTACTTGAAATATACCAAAATTTATAGCAATTAGGCCAAACATTATCGATACAGGCACAACTATTATTCTCTTTAGTGAGCTAATTACTGACATTGACCCTGCTCTAGTGTGAGACGGTAGGCTATCGTGGAAGTTATGAGTCATGACAATGTTAATTGAATAATTAATAACCATAATTAAGAATATTGCGATTAGACTTAGCCACAGATTTCGACTGAGCGTCAATAATATTATTGCCGCCATAGATATTGCCATACTAATAATTACCTTTGTCTTTGATTTTATAAATCTAGCTATGACCCCGCCTAGTCCAAAAGTAGTGGCTGTTATCGCATGTGCTGGCCCGAATAATATAACTGGCATCAATAATGCTATTAGCCAGATTTGGTGCATTTCCATTATTAGCGACCAAACTGCACCTGTGCAGATTATGGAAATAGTTAGCCAGATTAAGTTCTTTGTTGAAAATAGTACTTGAAATGTTAGCTTTGTGTGTCTTAGTAGTGATTTGTTTTGACTTTTTAAATGTAATTTTGGCTCCTTAAAAATGCAGAAAAATATAATTGCTGCAGAGGCGGCAGGTATAGAAAACCAGAATGTTTCACGAAGACCTATGTAGGAACTGATTAAACCGCCTACGATTGATCCTACTATTCCAGCGATACTGCTAATGATATCAATTTTAGCAATGAACTTTTCGTAATCATCACCATTATCGTTTTCTTCTAGTAATGTGTCGTAAATAATAGAGTCAATTGTCCCAGAGTTTAGAGATATATACATCCCCCAGATTGCTGTAGAGATAAAGTATACGAATACACTATAACTGACTGCGCCAATTAATGAACTAAAAACAATAGCTAAACTAGATAGCACCAACACACCTCTACGACTCCAGCGGTCGGCCAAGATACCTGAAGGTATTTCTGTTAGTAGTGCAGAAACAGAGTAAATAGCTACAGATATTGCAATTGTATTAGCGTCAAAACCGATACCATACATAAATAGTTTTTCAGTAGCATACCAAAATACTAGTCCTTGTAAAAACATTCCTATATATAAAGGCAACAGGCGTTTATTCAACTTCATTAATAATAATTATAGTCTTGTTTTAGATTTTATTATACTTATTTAAGTAATATATCCTTTAATTCATCCGGCAGAAATCCTTTGTCGTGCTCGAATCCAGCTTTCCATTCGTAGTCTTTACAATAGCCAAGGTTAGACATTAATTTGGTGGTGTTGTTACGGAGATGAAGTGGTACTGGCAGGTCTGGGTATTTTTTTACAAGTTCAGTTGCATTAATTAGGGCATCATATGCACTCCGTGATTTTTCGCTTTTTGTAAGCGCCGAGACGACGTGTGATAATATTATTGATGATTCTGGCATACCTATACGCTCAATGGCTTGAAAGGCATTTAATGCTAGGCCGAGTGCACCATTGCCTGCTAGGCCAATATCTTCTGATGCAAATATTACTATACGTCTAGCAATAAACTTTGGGTCTTCACCAGCATCAATCATTCGTGCCATATAATATAGCGCTGCATTGACATCACCGCCACGCATGCTTTTTATAAAAGCGCTAATAACGCTATAATGCATATCCCCCTTTTTATCATAACCGGGTATATGTTTTTGGGCGGCTGTTTTAACAACTTCTGGCGTCACTTTATTACTTAGACTGAGAGATAACTCAAGATTGCCTAACGCTACCCTGGCGTCACCTGCGGATAGTTCAGCTAGATATTCTAAAGCTTTTGGTGTTACGTTTTTTGTTTTCTTATCTATTTTTAGTGCTTTTTTTAAGATCGTAATTATCTCAATTTTGCTCAAAGGCTGCAATACTAATACTCGGCTTCTTGATAATAAAGGGTTAATGATCTCGAAACTTGGGTTTTCAGTTGTTGCCCCGATTAAAGTTATTAGACCTGATTCAATATGTGGCAAGAAGGCATCTTGTTGAGCCTTATTAAAACGGTGAATTTCGTCTACAAATAATATAGTCCTAAGCTGTAGATTCCAATTTTGACGGGCGTGCTCAATAATCGCCGTTATGTCTTTTTTCCCACTGGTAACAGCAGAAATTTCTATAAACTCTGCTTTAACTTCATTAGCAATAATTCGAGCGAGCGTAGTCTTGCCGCTTCCAGGAGGCCCCCACAATATTAGGCTGACTGGTTCTTTATTATTTACTATCTGACGTAATATTTCACCTTTACCGAGAAGATGAGTTTGTCCTATAACACCATCAAGTTTAGTAGGCCTCATTCTCTCAGCTAGTGGAATTCTTTGCATATATCTATTATAACTTGAAAAGTAATAGTTTTTCACATACAATAGACGGTGTTGCATTGATTAAAATAAGTGCGGCTCTTTAGCTCAGTGGTAGAGCAGAGGCCTGAAGAGCCTTGTGTCCCCAGTCCGAATCTGGGAGGAGCCACCAAATTAATACCCTCATCGTTTGATGGGGTTATTTATTTGGCTTGTTTTTTCTGTCATTTAACCTTATAATCTTTAAAGTATGCGGGTTTAGCTCAGTTGATAGAGCGCTTCCTTGCCAAGGAAGAGGTCGAGAGTTTGAGTCTCTTAACCCGCACCATAACCA
>Ga0194063_10002733_pt1 | contig 10827 bp, 10 predicted proteins | sample SepL3720m_MetaG_FD_155459 | JGI IMG/M metagenome (GOLD analysis project Ga0194063, IMG submission 155459) | Anoxic zone freshwater microbial communities from boreal shield lake in IISD Experimental Lakes Area, Ontario, Canada - Sep2016-L373-20m | ecosystem: Environmental > Aquatic > Freshwater...
TACGTGCGGGGTGGCAGCCGGCCGGTGGCCGTCATGCGGGCAGCCGAGGCCGAGCCGATCCTCGCCGACCTGTTCCCCAAGGCCATGCTGCAGACCGGGCACCCGGGCAGCCCCCGGGTGGTCCTCAAGCGCTCCGGTGCGAGCCTGGGCCAGGTCGGGCAGGCGCGTGAGTCGATCGTGCAGGCCGGGATGGGCGTCGTGATCGGTGCGACGGTCGGATCCGGGGGGAGGAGCGTCGTCTACATCCCCGAGGAGTCCCCGGCCGCCAGACGGCTGGGAGTCGATGCGGCCGCGGCTCTCGGCCTGCCGGAGACGGCGGTGCTGGTGGACTCCGGAGCCAACCCTGTCGTGGACCTGCGCATCACGCTTGGGAGCGACTACGCGCCTGTGTGAGACAGTGGGACGCCCGAACCACCTGACCGCCTATCCAGCCCCACATAAGGACCTTCGTGACTGCCAGCCCAGAAGCCGTTGCCCTCTCGATCGCTGCCGCCGAGGCAGCCGCGGACAAGCTCGCCGAGGACATCATGGCGATCGACGTCAGTGAGAAGCTCGTCATCACCGACGTCTTCGTGCTGTGCTCGGCCGCGAACGAACGTCAGGTCAAGGGGGTCGTCGACGGCATCGAAGAGCGGCTGCACGGCATGGGGGCCAAGCCGCTGCGCCGCGAAGGCGAGGGCGAGGGCCGCTGGGTGCTCCTGGACTTCGGCGACATCGTCGTGCACGTGCAGGTGGCCGAGGAGCGCATCCACTACGCCATCGAGCGACTGTGGAAGGACTGCCCGCTCATCGAGCTGCCCGAGGCCGTCAACCAGGGCCGTCGCCGTCCGCAGGGCGCTGAGTGACCGCACGCGGGCAGGGCGTCGTCGCCTGGGGCCACGCATCGTCGACGGCACGTCGCGTGATCTTCTGGCGGCATGGCCGCACCGCCTGGAACGCGGAGCAGCGATTCCAGGGCCAGAGCGACATCCCGCTGGACGAGACCGGGCTGGCACAGGCCGAGCGAGCCGCCAAGGCGCTGGCCCGACTCACTCCCCATCGCATCGTCTCCTCCGACCTCCAGAGGGCTCGGCGGACGGCCGATGCCCTTGCCGCGCTCACCGGCCTGCCCGTCCACACCGACGAGGGGCTGCGCGAGACCTTCGCCGGTGAGTGGGAGGGACTGAACCGTCCCGAACTCGAGGAGCGCTTCGGCTCGCAGCTCGCTGAGTGGGGTGCGGGTGCTGACGTGCGCCCCGGCGGTGGCGAGACGCGGGTGGAGGTGGCCGCGCGAGTGGTGGCCGCCGTTGAGCGAGCGCTCGCGGACGTCGGGGAGGGCCAGACGCTGGTCGTCGCCACGCACGGCGGCTCGGCAAGGGCCGGGATCGGCGCGATGCTGGGCTTGCCTCCCGAGCACTGGGCGGCTCTCGGCGTGCTCTCGAACTGCGCCTGGTCGGTCCTGCAGGAGGGAACTTCGGGCTTCGGACCGGGCTGGCGCCTGCAGGAATACAACGCCGGATCCCTGCCGGTGGCTGCCCTCGCGGACGACCGGTGACCGAGGCCTTGTATAGTCCTGTTTCCGGTAAGGGGCTGTAGCGCAGCTGGTAGCGCACCTCCATGGCATGGAGGGGGTCAGGGGTTCGAGTCCCCTCAGCTCCACAGTAAGACGAAGGGCCAGGGTTGATCCCCTGGCCCTTCGTCTTGCGTCCAGGATGTCGCGGCGATCTCAGCGACGAATGGGCCAGCAGCACGGTGAGGTAGCGGCGTGCTCCGATCACGTGCGCGTCAGCGACAAGGGTCGGTCCGGCGCTGGCCACGGCGCGGCTCGCCCTGCTCCCATGCATCCCCTCGGTGCATCGTCACTTGTGGCGGATCTGCTTCGGCAGTTCGAGCCACAGATGACGAGGCATCGAAAGGGCGGGGGCGGGATTGTCCGACTATTGCTGTTCCGAACTGATTGATCGCTTTCGCGGTTAGTCTCGCGCCGTGACGTCGGCAGCAGTCGGCCCTAGCTGGATTGAGGTCGGGCGATGACGACATGGCGAATGGGATCGACTGTGGTTGCCGTAGGACTTGGCGCGGCGCTCCTCGCGTCGGCGGCACCGGCCGTCGCCCATGTGCAGGCGGCTGCGGACGGGCAGTTGACGAAGCAGGTACAGGTGGAGGTGCTGCTGCTGTCCGCGACGGGCACGATCACCACATCAGTCCAGGGCACCTACGACCACCCTTACATCTACGTGGAAGACCCGAACACGGGAGACAGACAGCGCGCCATGACCGCATCCATGAACTCGACGGTCACCTGGAAGGCGCCGAAGCAGGCGCTGTCGAGCATGCAGTTCGGCGCGCAGGGCTGCGAGGCGGCCGACGCGGGCTGCCGCACCCCGATCCACAAGGTCACGGGCTCGGCACAAGGAACGGCGACGGCCAGCTATGCAGACGGGTCGTCGATCAACTGCACTGTCAGCGAGCCCTCACTGGCCTCCGGGTCGGAGGACATGTTCACGAACTTCGACGATGGGTTCGACGTGATGATGGTCCGTGTCGGCGGCACGAAGGTCAAGATCTGGCTCGGTGGGGCAGCATCAAACTTCGGACTGGACGCAGAGAATTGCCCCACCACAGCCGGGCTGACGTTCACCAATCCGCGTGATGTCGCGCAGACAATCCCCAATTCGAAGTTCACGGGAGCAAAGATCGGCAAGCCGTTCACGCTCACCCTCGTCAGCGTCTCCCCGATCACCGGAAAAACGGGCGACACCGTCAACCAGGTGGGCACGGTCACTGAGACGACGACCCTGAAGGTGAAGGTCACGGGCAAGTTCTAGTCGTGCGAGCGACGTGACGGCACCACACGGGCTCGCGACCAGCGGCCCCGCTCTGGCCGTGGTGTCGGCATACCGTGGATCGCAGTAACGAGGCGATCGCCAAGTACACGGCCCTGCCCGTGGCTCTTACCCATGACACCGCCTTGGGTGCCGTCTCGGCAGGCACGACTGGATGAAGATCCGCGACGAGGAGTGGCGGGGCCACCGCGGGGAGCGGCTCGGGGCAGCCTGGCTTGGGGCCGCCTTCGCGCCCCAGGGGCCGTCGACGGAACTATCCAGAAGTGGAGTATAGTTAGTCCAAGAGTGGAGGTGCGAGATGTCGCTCATGGATGTTCGGACACCGGCATCACGGCGTGAGGTGGGTGAGTGGCCCGACTTCAACGACGCTGGGCGCCGCGCCAAGCTGACCCCTGCCGGGGTCCAGGCGATGGTCAAGCTCGCCGACAAATGGAGTCTGCAGGTCAAGCAGATCGGCGACCTGATGGGCGGACTGTCGTCAAGTAGTTGGCACGCTTGGAAGACCAACCCTCCCAAGGAGCTCAGCGTCGACCAGCTCACTCGAGTGTCGCTCCTGCTGGGGATGTACACCGCGCTTCATGCCCTGCACCCCGGGCCGCTGGCCGACGAGTGGCCGAGTCGGCCGAACACCAACCCGCTCTTCAGCGGGAGGACCCCCGTCCAGGCGATGATCGACGGTGGAATACCCGCGATGGTGGAGGTCAGGGCTCTTCTTGACGGTCGTCGCGGGGGTCTGTGACCACGCCTGCGGGGTGGCCGCGCTGTGCGCCCATCGCCTTCGACAGCACCACGAGACTCATCCCCGGCAAGTACACCGAGGGCATCGACCACTCCCTGGCGGAACTCGCTGACGAGGACGACGAGCTTGACGCGCTCGTACAACTGGCGGCTGCGACGAACCCCCGCTTGCAAGCGCAGGAAGAGCATCACCCAGCCGGGCTCAGTCGCGCCGACATGGTCTTCGCAGTTCCCTACTCGAAGATCATCAACGGAGCGTTCGCCAACCCTGGCGAGGGCGCCCGGTTCCACCGGCCCGGTGGACGCGGGGTCTGGTACTGCGCCCTGGGCATCGACACGAACCTCGCTGAAGTTGCGCACCACCGGATTCGTCACCTGGCGGAAACTGGACTCGACGCCGAAGAGGACATCCCGTACAGGTTGTTTCTTGCCGACATCCACGGTCAGGACTTCTACTGGCTCGATGACACGTCACCGGCCACGAAGGAGTGTTTGGATCCGCACTCCTACACCGCTGGCCAGCAGTTGGGCTCGCGAATCGCGGGCAGTTCCGGCGGAGGCGTGGTGTACCCGTCCGTGCGACATTCCGGCGGGACATGCATCGCCGTGCTGGCCGCCCCGATCGTCGGCAGTGTGCGCCAAGGAGTGCTGTACAACCTGACCGTCGCCAACGGCAAGCTGGTATCAGCGAGCATCGCTGCCTCGGCTCCCTGAACGCTGGCATCGCACGACCGACAAGGCCCGATGGCGGACCAATCGAAGGTTCCGTCAGCAGCCCGTTACACCTCGCCGTCGAACCCTTGTGACGGTGATCACGTCGAGGCGGGCGACTCCGCCTGGTGGGAGTTCGCCTCAGGTGCGGGTACCCGTATGGTCAGGGTTGATCCCCTGGCCCTACGTCACATGTTGCGGACTCAGCGTCGGGGGTGGGGAGGGCTCGTCCTGGGCGAGCGACGGATCCCCTCCAGTCAGGTAGCAGTGCCGCAGGCGCTTGGCGTTGCCCAAGGGAGACGGGACGGGTCCTGAAGTAGGGTCGGCGATCACTGCAGAGGCGCCTCTCGTGCAGGTACGCCACGAGTGCAACGGGGGTCGCAGTGCCGCGTTCGACCATTGTGATTGCCCGGTGGTCGGCAATCCTGATCGCCTTCTCGATGACGGCCTGCTCCGCGGGAGCGGCAGGGTCGTCGACCCCTCCGTCGAGCACGTCGAGCACGTCGAGCACGTCGAGCATGTCGAGCACGTCGAGCGACTCGAGTCCGACATTGGCGCCTGCGCAGGAGGCGGTGTCGGGCGTTGCCATCGATCCGGAAGTCGCAGCCCTGATCGCGCTGAGCCCGGCCGAGCAGGAGGCCGAGCTGGCACGGCTCTCGGAGAGTCTCGAGCGTGACCTGTGGACGCAGACGGGGATCGAGGCGGAGCTCGGCGGCCGCGAGGCGACGGACAAGGTGTTCAAGGAGCTTTCGGCAGCCATGATCGAGCAGACCACGGCCTACCGCGATGATCCGTCCTTCGGGCGATTCGGTGGGCGGATCCCTGCGACCGTCAACGAGGACTTCGGCGCGCTGATGTTCGGCGGCTGGATGGTTGCGGCGCTGGGGGCGGAGGGCATCGTCCAGTCGACCAACGATGCGAAGCCGGGAGCGAAGCGTGAGACGGACCGCCAGAAGGACAGTTCGGGGACGATGGACCTTGCTGGCTCGGTGAACGAGGCGTCCCTCGACACCACGATCGAGAAGACGATCAAGGGGGTCACTGGCAAGCTTCATGTCAAGGTGCTGATCGCGCCCTGCCCGGATGCGAATGGTCAGTTCACGTCGAAGGTCCAGATCGAGGTGTCGGTGACGACCGAAGGCGGGCGGACTGGGGCGAACATGAACCAGGAGGTCGATGTGACTGGCCGCGTTGGCGACAATGCGGAGTTGTTGGGTTACGACACGACCACGCGTTCGCAAGCTGCTGACTTCAAGGCCAGCAAGGGCTCCTATGTCGATGTCATCAGGACGTCCACGCGGTCCGTCGGAAAGTTGACTGCTGCCGGTGGGAGCCTGAACCGTTACGGCGGTGCTGCGACGGCCCAGATGGCAGTGCAGTGGGCGAACGCAGGCACGCTGACTGAGCTGATGGTAAACAAGTATGCGCTCGAGGCAGCGGAGAAGGCTTGGAAGTCGGGGCGGTGCGTCGACCTTCAGGTGTCCACCACCCCGGGCAAGCGAAAGGGCCTGAATCCTTCTACGACGGTCAGTGTCCTGGCCGCGCCGAAGAGCAAGGTCGACGGCAAGCCCGTCGGCGGCACCGTCACTGCGGCACTGAATGGCGGGTCGTCGATCGACCCCGTGGGCACATCGGTGCCGGCTGACGCCACGTTCAGCTATGTGGCCCCGTCCGAGAAGGACAAGACCGCAACGATCACCCTCGAGGCGAGGTCCCAGCGCGGAATCGGAAAGGCCGAGGTCGTGCTCGACACCAAGGCCAGCAAGGGCTACTTCATCGGCCCCACCACGGGCGGAAAGCACACGACGACTGGGCTGGGCATCAACTCCGTCGATGACGGCAGCACGATGGGCACGGCCCTGCCTGCCGACGTCTGCGATGTGACCGCGCCCTTCACGCTCACCTCGCCGGACACCGGCGGCAAGCAGACCTTCACGCCGACCGGCCCGAAGGGTGGCACGACCACGTACCAGTTGACCACGCCACTGACCGGCTTCAAGGAGACCGGGAAAGGCACCTACACGCTCGAGCTCGACGGCGATGGTGGCACCATTCGAACCAAGGTCCGAGGGAAGCTCACCATGCCCGGGGCGCCGGTGTCCTACAGGACCACGGGCATCCAGGTATTCGAGCTGAAGCCCTCAACATCCTGCTCGTAGCGAAGGAAGGCAGCACATGGCGGCCAAGGGCTGGTTCATCACTGGTGCGTCGCGCGGCCTCGGTCGAATCTGGGCCACCGCGGCAGCGGAGCGAGGGGACCATGTCGTGGCGACTGGCCGCGATGCTTCCGCGCTCGACGATCTGGTCGCCGCATACCCCGAACGGGTGCATGCGCTTGCCCTGGACGTCACCGACCGCAACGCTGCGTTCGCTGTCCTGGCGCAGGCCAAGGAACTCCTCGGCTCGCTCGACGTGGTGGTGAACAACGCCGGATTCGGACTCTTCGGCGTCGTCGAGGAGGTCACTGAGGAGCAGGTCCGCCAGCAGATCGAGACCAACGTCTTCGGCGCGCTGTGGGTGACGCAGGCTGCGCTGCCGATCATGCGCGAGCAGGGTTCCGGGCACCTGCTCCAGGTGTCGTCCATCGGCGGAGTCCATGCCTTCCCGGGGCTGGGGCTCTACCACGCGTCCAAGTGGGCACTGGAGGGCTTCAGCCAGGCGCTCGCAGCCGAAGTTGCCGAGTTCGGGATCCACGTCACGCTCATCGAGCCCACGGGCTACGCGACGGACTGGGCCTTCGGCTCGGCCGTGCGTGCCGAGGAGAACCCGGCATACGCAGACCTCCGCGAGAAGGTGATGGCAGCGCGAGCGAAGGTCGTCGCCGACCGCGGGAATCCTGCAGCTACGGCTCCGGTGATCCTCGAACTCGTCGACATGGACACGCCGCCGCTTCGACTGTTCCTCGGCGAGGGACCGCACGAGATGATCGTCGCCGAGTACGCCCAGCGCCTGGCCGAGTGGGATCAGTACGACGAACTGTCGCGCTCGGCCCATCGCCTGCCGTCATGAGCGACGACGCCCCTCGCGTCAGCGTCGAGCGGGACGGACACGTGCTCCTGATCGGGATCAACCGCCCGGGGAAGCGCAACGCCATGGACCTGCAGGCGCTCGACGAGCTCGCGTCCGCGTATGCCGAACTCGACGCGGACGACGACCTGCGCGCGGGCGTTGTGTTCGGGCACGGTGCTCACTTCTCCGCGGGACTGGACCTGGCCGAGGTCGGTCCTGCCGTCGCCGAACGTGGGCCAGCCGCATTGGCCGGCAGCAGCGACGTCGACCCGTGGGGCATATGGAAGCGGCCGGTGTCGAAGCCCATCGTGATGGCCGTGCAGGGCATCGCGTTCACGCTCTCGATCGAGCTCGCTCTCGCCAGCGACATCGTGGTCGCCGCCGACGACGTCCGCTTCCGTCAGCTGGAGATCGGCCGCGGCATCCTGCCGTTCGGCGGTGCGACGTTCCGCGCGCCGGCCCAGCTCGGCTGGGGCAATGCCATGCGCTTCCTGCTCACCGGCGAGGAGTTCGGGGCCGAGGAGGCGCTGCGCATCGGCCTGGTGCAGGAGGTCGTGCCGGCGGGCACGCAACTCGAACGAGCGCGTGCGATCGCGCACGTCATCGCGGTTCAGGCGCCGCTCGGGGTCCAGGCGACCCTGGCCAATGCGCGACTCGGTCGCGATGGCGGCCAGCCGGCCGCGACCGATCACCTGATCGATGTGCTGCCCGGCATCCTCGCGAGTGACGACGCCAACGAGGGCGTGCTCAGCTTCCTGGAGCGTCGCCAAGGACGGTTCTCGGGCAGCTAGAGAACGTTGACAGCGCGCGCGACCACCAGCCCGACGATCGCGAGCGAGATGGCCGACTCGAGCGCGAGCATGAGCTTCGACCAGTGCCGGATCGCCGAAACGTCGGTCGGGCTGAAGGCCGTGGAGGTATTGAACGACAGCGCAAAGTAGTCGACGAACTGCGGATACCAGCCGGACGTGATCTTGGCCTCGATGCCCTCCTCGGGGAACTGGAAGGCCGCCTCGACGTGCGAGGTACCGCGGGCGCGGGCGGCAGGCCCTCCCGAGTCGAGGTGCCAGTACCAGAGCCCGAAGGCGATCACGTTCGTGATCCACACGATCGCGCCGATGGTGAGTAGCTCGCTTGGGTTGGCGAACGCGGCCTTGGTGAGGATCCCGATGATGAGGCGCGCCACCGAGACCGCAGTGACCACAGTGATCGTGAGGATCATGACGCCGGTGACCACACGCAGCCAACGCCGGTCGCGATCGATCCGGCCGGGGTCGCCGATGACGAGGACGGCCAGTAGCACGGCGAGGAACGCCGGATACAGGTAGGCGAACAGGTTGGTCAGCCGGAACTCAGCAGGTATGAACAGGCCTAGGAGTCCAGCGGACAGCACGGCCAGGGCCATGGGCAGGCGTGGTTCTCCTTGGCGGGCCTGAAGTGCCCCTTGCCGTGACGGCGGGCTGGGCATCTGCACACGTCGACTGTAGGCGAATTGCTCCCATATGCAGCCTTCAGGGTGGTTTGTGCGCGAGGATTTCGGCGGGAGGCAGCATGAAGAAGTGGTGGCCCCTGGTGGCCTTGGCAACGGCTCAGTTCGTGATGGTGCTTGACCAGTCGGTCATGAATGTGTCGATCAGTGCCCTGGTCGCCGAGTTCGACACCACGGTGACGACGATCCAGAGCGTCATCACGCTCTACTGCCTGACGATGGCGATGTTCATGCTGACCGGCGGCAAGATCGGCGACATCCTCGGTCGCCGGCGAGCGTTCGTCATCGGGCTGATCATCTACGGGTGCGGATCGGCCATCACCGCCTTCTCCCAGACCGTGCCGATGCTCACCTTCGGCTGGTCGATTCTGGAGGGACTCGGTGCCGCCCTGGTCATGCCTGCCCTGGTCGCACTGATCGCCGGCAACTACGAAGGATCGGAGCGCAACGTCGCGTACGCAGTCATCGGTGGCGTCGCGGGAGCCGGTATCGCCATCGGCCCGATCCTCGGCGGCTGGGCGACGACCGAGTTGTCCTGGCGCGTGGTCTTCGTCGGCGAGGTGGTGCTGGTCCTGTTCATCCTCGCTATGACGAGACTGATCGGCGACGCCATGCGTCCAGGTCCAGTACCCAAGCTCGACTTCGTCGGCACGGTGCTGTCCGCGTCAGGGCTGGGCCTGATGGTGCTCGGCGTGCTGATGTCGAGCACCTGGGGCTGGATCGCCCCCAAGGACTCGCCCATTGAGCCCCTAGGCTTCTCGCTGACGATGTTCGTGATCGCGGGCGGTGCCATGTTGATCTGGGCATTCGTCGCCTGGCAGCATCACCGCGAATCGATCGGCACCGATCCGCTGGTGCACTTGAGCTTGCTCGGGATCCCGCCGCTGCGCGCCGGGCTCATCGGTCTGCTCAGCCAGAACCTCATCCTGATGGGCGTGTTCTTCACGGTCCCGCTGTACCTGCAACTGGTGCTCGGTCTCGATGCGCTCGAGACCGGCATCAAGATGCTTCCTGTCTCGATTGCCATGTTCATCGCATCGGCCGTAGGAGCGCGACTCGCCAGCCGGTTCTCGGTGCGTGCGGTTGTCCGGTGGGGCCTGGTGATCACGCTGCTGTCGACCGTCCTTCTGCTCGCCACGATCCGTCCCGATCTCGCGGAATCGGCCTTCGCCATCTCCATGGCCGGTATCGGTGCGGGGATGGGCCTCTTGGCTTCGCAATTGGGCAAGGTCGTCCAGGCGTCGGTGGATTCCTCGGGCCGTGGGGAGGCAGGCGGCCTGCAGTTCACCGGCCAGCAGCTCGGCTCGTCGCTCGGCGTCGCGCTGATCGGCGCCATCGTCCTGACGGGGCTCACCACAGCCTTCACGACCAGCGTCCTCGCTGACCAGCGGATCACCGCTGAGGTGCAGACACAGGTGGCGACTGCCGTGGGGTCGGGTATCGACTTCCTGTCCTCGGCGCAGGTCGAGGCCGCGGCCCAGGACGCCGGGCTTGACGAGGCCACGACGGCCGCCATCGTCGATGACTACGAGTCAGCGCAGTTGCGGGCGCTCAAGGTGGGCCTTCTGGCGGCGGCCCTGCTGGCCCTCCTCTCGCTGCCGTTCACGCGAGAACTCCCGCACGAGTCTGCGGGGGCAGATGCGGTCGATCAGGTGGAAGTGGCCTCGTAGCAGATGCAGAACTCGTTGCCCTGCGGATCCTCGAGCACGACCCAGTGCTCGTCGCCTTCTGACTTGAGGCCGTTGGGAGTCATCGTCGCTCCCAACGAGATAGCGCGCTCGACCTCGGACTGCCACGCCGCGTAGTCAGGGGCGTAGAGGTCCAGATGGAGGCGATTCTTGACGGTCTTGATCTCGGGGACCCGTTGGATCACCAGCAACGGACCCGTCCCATCGGGGTCGGCTGCCGATATGTAGGGCCCGGAGCTGCCGCGGCGTTGGTACCCGAGGACGCGAATCCAGAACTCCATCAGGGGCTCCGGGTCGTCGCCGTCGATGTTGATGTGAATGGTGAAACGGGACATGCGGGCATTGTTGCGGAATAGTGCCCAGTCAG
>Ga0194063_10002734_pt1 | contig 10826 bp, 9 predicted proteins | sample SepL3720m_MetaG_FD_155459 | JGI IMG/M metagenome (GOLD analysis project Ga0194063, IMG submission 155459) | Anoxic zone freshwater microbial communities from boreal shield lake in IISD Experimental Lakes Area, Ontario, Canada - Sep2016-L373-20m | ecosystem: Environmental > Aquatic > Freshwater >...
GTCAAGGGCACGGTCGCTAAGATCGCTTCCTTCGGCGCCTTCATCAGCCTCGACGGTGACATCGACGGCCTCATCCACATCTCGCAACTCAGCGAAGACCACGTGGAGAAGGTCAAAGACATCATCAAGGTCGGCGAAGAAATCGAAGCCCGCGTCATCAAGGTCGACAAGGTCGAGCGCCGCATTGGTCTCTCGATCAAGGCCGTTGGTTACTCCGACGAGCAGCTCAAGAAGGAAAGCGCCAGCTTCGAAAGCCTTCGTCCGTCTTCCGAGATGGTCGGCCTCGAACAAGCGTTCAACCTCGCCGCTGCCGTGACCGAGGACTGGAGCCCAAGTCAGGAAGATTGATCCTAATTATTAAAAAAGCCGGACTGGGAAACCTGTCCGGCTTTTTTATTTCTAGGTCGTTTAACATAGGTCTTATAGGACCTATGGGACCTATCTCAACTGTTGATGTCCATGGCAGCGTATTCGCCGTCTTTGCGGCGGTAGACGATCGTCAAACAGCCGCGGCGTGCACTCTTATAGAGTACGAAGGGCCGATCCGAGAGTTCTAGCTGCATGATCGCGTCTTCTTTAAACATAGTCCGAATGGAGTAGTTTTCGGGAAAAACGATGAATGGTTCCGGCTCGATGTCCGAACCTGCGGGGTGGTCAAGTACCGCTTCATTGAAGAATCGCTCTTCCACGTGGCGGATTGACTCGTTGCGGTGCGGGCGATGCAGCTTCATCAACCGTGTCTTGTGCTTGCGCATGCGGCGGGCAATTTTTTCGATCGTCTCGTCAAGAGCAGCATACATGTCCTTGCCCTCGGTATGGGCTTCAATGGTGATGTGATTGGCGCAGAAAAGAATAATTTCGGCAATGTGCCGGTTTTTTTGGACGTCGAGAATGACCTTGGCCTCGATGATTCGCGGGTAGTCGAGATGCAGACCTTCGATCTTCTTGTGCGCATGGTCGCGGAGGGCATCAGTCACTTGCTCGTGTCGGACCGTGACGGTGATCGGCAGATTGACGTTGGCAGTTTGCATTGTTTCTTTTGGTTTAGTTGGTAGGTTCAATGGACCGTTGGTTTTAACCGCCTGATCCACTTAACAACTTGAACCAAAAATGCCCAGAACGCTACACCCAACTCCAGAAATCCGAAGATTTTTTGGGGGTTCTGAGTTAGCGCGGGCGGGTGAGCTCTTCGAAGCTCGAACCCTTATTCTCCGCTGGGGGTAGCGGACCCTGGGGTGGCGTCACGGCGGACGAGTAAAGCTCCCTGAAATTGTCCGTCGGAGCCGTCACTTGGCCGCCTACTTTCAGGGTGATCCAGCGGAAATCATCTTCTGGCGGGCCAAAGATGGTATTGAGACGCGAGGCGGTCGAGGTGGTAATCATACCGACAGGGATGCCGACTTGGAGATTTCCAGAGAGTGCTTGATTGGAGGCGAGGGAGATTTCGCCGCGCAGGGCCATGCGTGCGCGGTTTTCAAAGTTGATATTCCGAAGGCTCACGCTGTCGTCTTGGCGGCGGATGGTGCCGAAGGTGTTGGCGGTAAAGATTGGACGTTCATACCAGTTGTCGCCTATCGCCTGAGCCAGCGCAAAGAGGAAGGGGAACCCTTTCACTTCGAGGTGGGAACCGGGGTAGCTCCGAAAGCTCAGGTCGAGTATGGGAGATGGATGTTCTGTGGGGAAAAATGAAAGGTAGTTCGATTCGGGGGCAGGCATCGACCCGATGCCGCCCGAGATTAAGCGCCCGAGAGAACGTCCGAGGAAGGCAGACAATTCAAACGCTTCCAACTGGACAGTCAGTGTCGAGCGGTTTTCGGGCGAGAAAGGCGCAATGGTCCCCGCGAGCTCGCATACTCCACTTTTGCTCGTTTCGTGTAACAGGCGAAGATTGACGACGTTGGTCTCGTCGCCATTGAACTCCAAAAGTGCGCGATCTAGCTGGAACTTTGGCCAGCCTGGGATGGAAACTTGTCCTTGATTGAGGCGCAGTTGGGTTCGTTCACCCAAGAGGCCGGAATAAAGCGAGGCTTGAGTGTCGTAGAGTTTGAGAGCGGGTATCGCGGAGCTTCCCACCGTGACATTTAACTTCGGAGCCCGATAGCGCTTGAATTGGAAGGGTGAGAGGCCGCTCGCCACCTCATGATTGCGCACGGCTGCATTCGGCACTGGCGTCTGCAGTATCAGCGCGCCTTCGTCTATCAGAACTTCTTCACCACTCATCCGCTGTCCCAGAAAGCTAGAGATGAAGATTTCTGCATTTAATCTGCGAAGAACCAAGCTTTTGAGGACGTTTCCAGAGGGCCATTCGAGTGAGAGTGATCCCGCGTTCGCGGTGCTTGGATTCATCCGAAATTGCTCCAACTGGGTGTCTGCGCCGGTCGATTGAGCGATTTTTCGGACCAGTCCATCGCGAAACAAGCTGCTGTTGGCGTAAATGATGGCAACCCCTGCAGTGAGTAAGGAAAGAAAGAGTATAATGACCGCAGCGGAGACCTGAATTACCCGGGCCCGATGCTGGCGGATTTCCTTTTCCTTGTGCAGTTGCTTTGAGCGGCGCTTTCGCCTGCGAACGCGAACGGCCGTGCTGCCATCCGGGCGCAACACCAGTTCACCGTCCGCCGGATTTTCTGAAGACGGCACCTTGAGTCGTGAGATGATTTCATCGTACGAGTAGTTCTCTGGCTCGCTGGAATTAACTGACATAACAAGGACCTCCTGAGAATAGGGAATTAGGGTTGGCGAAGGCGGCGACCGGTTGGATCCATCAGCTCGACATTTACGAGGAAAATGATCGCGGTCGAAACCGCCTTTCTGGATTTCGATTGGAAAAAGCGACCTACGAGGGGAAGCTTGCCCAAGCCGGGAGTCCGGTCTTCGACGTTTTGAACACTGTCTTTCATTAATCCGCCCAGCACCATCGTCGCGCCATCCGCCACGTCAACTTGGGTCGAGAGTTTTTGGTCGCTGAAGACGGGCATCAGGATGGCATTTTCGGTGAGCGTGAAGGTTTCGGCACCCAGAGTTCCCTGGGTGACCGAATTGATGGGCGAGCCGTAGTTCACGAAACCATCGAAGTTGCTGAGGCTTGGGTTAAGCGTGACAGTAATAAACTGTTTGCCGGAGTCGACCACGGGCAGAACCTCCAAGCTGATGCCAACGTCGCGCTTCTGGAACGCTGACGGGTTGGCGGGGGTAGCTGTCTGTGTGGTGCCTGCCGACTGCGAACCTCCCGTACTTGCCAGTTGTGGCGGCTCGTACTCGGTGGGATAGATGAATTCTCGAGCGATCACGATTGATGATGCTTGGCCACTGCGAGTCACGATGGATGGCTTGGACATCACATCGACACCTTTTTTCTGGTCTAGGCCGCGCATCAAGGCCTGCACGTGCGCGCCATCCAGAGAACCGTTCACACCCAGAATTCCAGGCGCACGGTTGCTGGCTTGGCGTCCAGTTTGATTGCTGAGTAAAGTATCAATGGAAGTTCCCGGGGTAGCACTATCGCCACTGCGGTTTCCCGCCGTAATGGGATTGCGAGCGGTGGCACCCTCTGCCAGCTTGATGTCACCCAGATCGTCACCATTCCCTTGCGTTCCGCCGCTCAGATTGAGTGGCGAAACCCCTGAAGCGTCGGGAGATCCGCCGAACCCGAAGTTATCCAAGAGCCAGTCATAGCCGAGCTCTTCGAGGCGGTTTTTCTCCACCCTAATCATCGTGACGTGAACGGACACCAACAGGGGTTCGGTCTTGGAGACAGTTTCGATGATTTGCGCGATGTACTCTTGGTTGGCGGCGGTATTGACGACACGGAGCGTGTTGCTGGCAGGCGAGTAGCTGGCAGAAGCACCCGGCGGAAACTCTGCCCCTTGAAGCGTGAGTCCCTCTTGGGCGCCTATGCGTTTCGTTAGAAGACCCTCATTTGCTGGGGCCTTGGCAAAGGGGTCCTCCGCAGCAGCCTTGCCTTCGGCTCCAGTGCTCAGGCTGCTGATGAAATCTGTCGGCACGCGGTAGGTCTGGGTGATCAAATCCTTTGAGACAGAGCCGATGGGAACGATGCTGACTGAATAGTTGTCGGTTGAGTAGCTGGTGTGGGTGATTTGTGTGATGTACTTGAGAACTTGTGAAAGCGGTACCAGTGACAGTTGCAGATCGATGCGGACATTACGGGCCCGCGTCGCGACCACAGAATCCTGAGGTCCCAGATTTACCGTGATGTTCACCCCCTTGCGTGCGGGGTCCGTTTCCAGAGTGTCGTACTCGCTGGCGCGGAGACGTAGGAGTTCAAGCGCGTCGCTCAAGGTTGCCTGATCGAGTTGGAACTTTGGAATGATGATGCGATCGAGCTTGTTTTTGACGGAAATGAAGTTGCTGTCAGCGTCACCCGGCAGCGGCTCGTTCAAAGTCGGTTCGACTTGAATTCCAGGGACGACAGTTTCCCATTGTTGGCTGGCTTCACCCAACAGCTCCGCGCGCGTGTGGTCGTAAGCCGCTTTCTGATAGTTGCTTTTGGCATTGGCCACTTGTTCCATACCGCGGCGAGCGGCCATGTTGGTCGGGTCGATGCGCAGGACTTTTTCGTAGGAGTCTTTTGCCTCATCGTACTTACCGAGCTGGTAGGCGCCTTCTGCGGTATAGAGTGAGCGGCGCACGGTTTCCACGTCCTTGGTCACTTTCGCGGTGAGCGAGGGATTGGTGCGAATCGGGTCGTTGAGTTGAGCGCGAAATGCCATTGCGCTCGCATGGGTTGGGGCGACGGACGGGTCGAGCACCTTGTCGACAGCCGCCTTTGCCGCAGCGACATCGCCTACCCTGGAAAGGGCGCGGGCGGACTCGACCGATGCCTGCGCGTAGCGCTCGGTGGCCGCAGAACGTAGTTCAAAGGAAATAGGAGCGACAGGGATCAGATCGCGGGCACCTGCGTAGGCCTCGACTGCTTCGCTGTAACGCCCGGCGGTATAGGCTTCGTCGCCCTTGTGGATCAACTCATGAGCTTCGGCGAAGGCAGCTTGGCGGCGTGAAACTTCACCCGTCGCCGTACCCGAAGACTCCGGTGCCTCACCTGCCTGCAAAGGCAGGATCAGACAGCCGACGGCGAGCAGCAATGCGCGACGACTGAAAAAGGGGGTGTGCTCCGGTTTCTCCATGCGATAATCCGCACGAGCTATAAGGATGATGGGCCCATAGGGTAAGCGCAAAATCCCGAAAAATCATCTTTTTGAATGCCACGGGAATTCAAGTTGGACTTCGAACTTTCGCCGCGGGGCCGGCTGCTGCCTGAGGTAGGGCGAGAACTTGCTTTCGATGAGCTTACAGACCCTTAGGAGCATTGGTGAAAAGTTGTTCATGCGAAGAGTGTTCGCATGAACCTTAATTGTGTCAAGGCGTCAATTGTGAATATTCGGTATTTTCTGCGAAATAGGCCTTGGCCTCAACGGCATCTCGTTGAATTTGAATGCGAAGATCGCTAAGTGACGGAAACCTGACCTCTGCTCGGATCTGCTTCAAAAAGCGAATTTCTAGTTCCTGACCGTACAGGTCACCCATAAAGTCGAACAGGTGTACCTCCAGTATTCGGGTCTGCCCACCAACGCTAGGCCGGATGCCAAGGTTCGCAACGCCCAGCCGTTTGCGCCCTTCTGGAAGAAGCGCCAAAACCGCCCACACACCATCCGGTGGCAGTTGCGCGTCGCCCGTTGCCAGATTGGCCGTGGGAAACCCCAGCGTCCTGCCCAGTCGGTTGCCTTCGACTACCGTTCCGCAGATTGTGTAGGGCCTGCCGAGCATTTCTTCCGCTGCGTTGAGGTTGCCGTCGCGGATCGCCTGGCGGATGCGTGTACTACTGATACGCTCGCCGTCGTGCATGACCGGTGCCACAGCCTCTAACTTGAAGCCGCGCTTCCGCGCTTCCTTTTCCAAAAAGGCGACATCGCCTCCGCGCTGTCGTCCAAAGCGCCAGTCTTCGCCAACGGCGATGGTTTTGACGTTAGCTGCCATCAATTTATCGATAAATTCAGCGGCTTCCATCTTGGCGAGCTTCAAGTCGAATTGCAGCGGAATAAATAGTTCGACGCCGAGCTCGCTGATCACCCGTGCCTTGTGATCGAGCGTTTCCAATAGCGCGGTGGGTGCCTTGCCCGGTGCGATCACGCGGATCGGGTGGGGGTCGAAAGTTAGCACTCCGGCTAGACCTCCTTCGCGTGCCGAGGCCTCGAGCACACGGGAAATCACTGTTTGGTGGCCGATATGGACGCCATCAAAAACACCGAGCGCTAGATGCAGCGGCACGCTAAGCGCAGGCAAGTCTTCGAGACGTTTTCGGATCAGCACACCGCGGTAATAGTTCGTCCGAGATTATTTTTCAAGCTCTACGGGTCAGTGGATGCCCGCTTTTGCCGATCAAGGCTTCCGGCAACCGCAGCCCTTGCCGCAGCTGGATTTTTTTTTCGGGCGAACGAGCCTGAAAACAAACAGCAGCAGCGTCAAAGTTACGATGCCCGCCGCAGTGAGAGTTTGCCAGTCGGGTTGCATGTTAGAAACCCATGAGTTTACCCACTTGGAAAACAATCAACGACGCGGTGTAGGCAAAGCCGGTCATGAATAAAAACTGTCCCAGCCCCCATCGCCACGAACCCGACTCGCGGACGACTACCGCGACTGTCGGCAAGCATTGAAGCGCGTAGATGAAAAACACCAACAGTGAAACCAATGAGAGTGGGGTGAAAATCCGCCTGCCATCCGGCCACTTGGCGACAGCGAGTTGATCGCGCAACTGCTGGCGCGTGGTCTCTTCATTATCGCCCTCCTCGATGCGGTAAAGGATCGCCATTGAGGACACGAAAACCTCGCGTGCGGCAAAGGAGGTCAAAATCGCCGTGCCCATTCGGCCGTCAAAGCCGAGGGGCTTCACCACGGGCTCGATGATCGCGCCAATTCGGCCCATCACGCTGAAGCTCAGTGCATCGACAGAGTTACCAGTGAGCGACTTCGGGTACGTACTCATGGCCCATAATAGGATCGACAAGCCGAGAATGAGTGTGCCCGCCTTCTGCACAAATGAATAAGCGCGCTCCAGAACATGGCGGAAGATGTAGCTCCATTGCGGCTTGCGGTAGGGGGGTAGCTCCAGCAGAAAATGGCCGGGCGTGATATCTTCACCGAGTTGGCCGCGCAGCAAGCGGGCGACCCCAAAGGCGGTGGCTGTCCCTAGTGCATAGATTCCGAAGAGCACCAGCGCCTGTTTCCAAGTTCCTTCGTTTTCGTGCAGCAACAACGGCACGATTAAAAAATAAACGGGCAGCCGCGCCGAGCAACTCATCCACGGTGCGATTAAAATCGTGGTCAACCGCTCTTTGGCCGCGCCGATGGTACGCGTCGCCATCACCCCGGGAATCGCACATGCGTACGAACTGAAAAGCGGCAAGAAGGACTTTCCGCTCAGGCCCGCTTTGGCCATTACGCCGTCCATCAGATAAGCCGCGCGTGCCATGTACCCTGAGCTTTCTAGCAATCCGATAAAAAGGAATAGCAGTACAATTTGCGGCAAAAACGTAACGACACCGCCCACCCCGCTAATGATCCCATCGACAATCAACGATCGCAAATCACCCACTTCCATCAGCGATTCCACCCAACCGCTGAGCATACTCTGTCCCGAGCTGATCCAAGCCATCGGGATTTGGGCAAACGAGAATATCGCCCAGAATAAGGTGAAAAAGACTCCCAGCAATGACAGCCAGCCGTAGATCGGGTGGAGCAAAACCACATCGATTTTGTCGGAAAGCGTTTGTTGGTGAGTCTCGGGTCTGCGCGCCGCGAGCTCACAGAGTTGGGCCACAAAGGCGCGTCTCGTGGCTTCGGGATTCTCGTCATCGTTGACCCAACTGACCTTGGCTGCCGCAGGGAAGGGGAATCGCAGCGCTTGTTTCAGCTCGACGATGCCACGTTTGGCGTTTGCCTGCATCGGTACCACTGGGATGCCAAGTTCCTCGGCCATTTTCGTCGGATCGAGTCGTAGTCCCGCGCGCTCCGCCACATCGACCATGTTTAAGGCCAGAATGCAAGGCAAGCCGAGCTCGATGACTTGCAACGCGAGTTGCAGGTGCCGCTCCAGATTCGATGCATCCACCACGCAAATGACCAAATCCGGTATCGGCTCGCCTGGAAGGAGTCCGCTCAGCACATCGAGCGCGACTTTTTCATCCGGCGAATTTGCACGCAGCGAATAACAACCAGGCAGATCCAACACCCGCAGCTTTCGCCCGTGGGGGGTGTAAGTCTCGCCCGACTTCACTGCCACTGTCACCCCAGCGTAGTTGCCGACGCGCTGGTTCGCGCCTGTCAGTGCGTTGAAAAGAGTCGTCTTGCCCGCGTTGGGGTTGCCGATTAGCGCGATGGTCGAGGGGGCTTCAGCGGAAAGAGTCATGGAAAATGCGCCAATGCGTTTAAACCACTGGCGAGACCAGAACCTGTTCTGCCAGCTCGCGGCTGATCGCCATGCGTGTCCCGCAGATCGAGCAAATTAAATTACGTCCTCCAGCGATCTTGCGAACCTGCAATTGTTCGCAAAAACCTAGATCGCGCAGTCGCTCACAGCCCGGACCATTCAATAGTCGTATCTGAACATCGCATCCGACCTTGGCTTGATTTAAGGTCATGGCGCTGTCGATTTCTAAATCGGCTGCATGGGCGGGTATCATCCGAAAGGAAAGATCGGCAGATGAGAATGGTTTGCAACTAGAAAAATCCGCGAACTTCGCCTGCCGAATGAAGTACAGCGTCATTCGGGGGGGCTTAGACGGGCCGGATCGCCGGGCGTTCGGGCTCGGGGATGGTTTTCGAGAGTTGTTGAATGCTATCCCCGAGAATTTCCCATGACTGATAGAGATCGGGCAGGGGAGCATTCAGACTGATTTTTCCGTCACGCTGGAGTCGGCGAAGCACCACGCGCAGGATGGCAAATGCCATTCCACCGAGTTCTCCATCGTTGCGGTTGCGGTGGATGCGTTTGACTAGGTCAGTCTGCGCGATGCGATAGAGCCTTCCCTGTTGGGCGAGGTCGATGAGGTGGGCCATCTCCACCCCGTAGCCGATGGGAAAGGCCAGCGATTCAAGAATGTGGCGGCGCGAAGCGTATTCACCGGAGAGAGGTTGCAGGATGCCCTGGAGTTCTGGATAAAAGAGCGAAATGAGCGGGCGGATCAAAATCTCGGACACACGCCCACCGCCAGTCGAATGGGACTCGTCACCATAGGCCAGTGGCCGCTCGTAGAAGGCTTTGACATAGTCGATATCCGCGTTGGCCAGCAGCGGACCGACAAGTCCGGTGATGAAGCCGGGGTGGAAGTTGGAAATGTCGCCATCGACGTAACAGATGATGTCACCCGTGGTGATGTGCAGAGCCTTCCAGAGGTTCTCACCTTTACCAGCGTGGCTTTCCAAGTCGGGCAGTACCTCGCGGGACCGATAAACGCTGGCTCCCGCGGCCTCGGCGATGCTGCGGGTTGAATCCGTCGAGTCGGAATCCATGACCAGAATTTCATCGACGAGTCCCGCGCAGACCAGGTCCTCATGTATGATCGAAACGATCCGACCGATAGTTTCCGCTTCGTTGAGCGTTGGTATGCAAACCGAAACACGCTGCGATCCCTTCTGGGAAACCAATGCGCCTACATCGGCAAACTGCCTATGGTGAAAATGTGCCGTGCTCACTTGCCGTCGATCCATCGCTTAGAGCATGTCTCGTGTGATGCGGTATTTCGCCGCACAGCGAGGGCATTGGATGTTGATGAATTCCGCACCTTCGAAAAGAGCTTCGGGTCGATCTTTCCAGCCGCCGAGAATAGGCAGAATTTTTTCGACTGAGCAGCCGCAGTAAAAACGGAAACGCCGTGATTCAAGCAAGGTCCTCTCTTCCGTCTCTAAAATCTTTTCGACGGCAGCGGTATCAAGTGACTCCAACCACTCCAGATCGCAATCTGGTTGAGCGGCGACGAGGGCGAAGTTTTCATCCTCAAGGCGAAAGGCCCGCGCTGGTCGTTGTTCGGACTGTTCGTAATACTGGGAGACCCACACGATCGGATCTTTGCCGTTGATTTCCAAGGTCGAGAGCCGCGGCTTGGGGTCTTCGACGGTGGTTGTCTGCGCGTAGAAGAAGTTCCGGTCGGGTTCGCGCACGTCTTCGGTGAAGATTCGGCCGGTGATCGCCTCGTCGAACGAGCCGCCCGTCACAAACAGATTGATCCGCGGCGCACGCAGATTCGCCGTCCAAGCAATGGTTTCCGCCCATGGCCGTGCGACAAGGTGGAGCGCTAACATCGCCAGTGCGTCCTTCAACATTTGGTCCAACTCCGCTGGTGGGCGGATGCCGTGCTCCATCAGGTGGAGGTAATAGTCGGTGTAAATCGGCGTGAACTGGCCCCGCAATAGCAGCGCGTTACGGTGCCGGACGAAGATTGATTCGATGGTCGTGAAGTCTTCAGGAGTTTCCATGGCGCGGTCGAAAGCGTGGGGTGAAAATGAAGAATGCGGACTGAGGGTCCGCATTCCTGATCGGGATTTAAGCTCCGGGCAGCTCGATGAATCCCTCGAGTTTGCGAATCCGCGTCGGGTGACGCATCTTGCGGAGGGCCTTGGCTTCGATCTGGCGGATCCGTTCGCGGGTGACTTGGAACTGGCGGCCGACTTCTTCAAGCGTGCGGCTATAGCCGTCCTTGAGGCCGAAGCGTTGTTCGAGGACCTCGCGCTCACGTTCGGTCAGAGTGTCGAGCACGTCCTTGATCTTGTCCTTGAGCATCGAGAAACCGGCCTCTTCCATCGGGTTGTCGGCG
>Ga0194063_10002735_pt1 | contig 10825 bp, 7 predicted proteins | sample SepL3720m_MetaG_FD_155459 | JGI IMG/M metagenome (GOLD analysis project Ga0194063, IMG submission 155459) | Anoxic zone freshwater microbial communities from boreal shield lake in IISD Experimental Lakes Area, Ontario, Canada - Sep2016-L373-20m | ecosystem: Environmental > Aquatic > Freshwater >...
ACAATATCCATCTCAAGTAGGACAAAAAATAGAGCTTTCTTCTAAGCAAGAATTAGGAATCGACAGAAAAAATTTGATGGATGCGAAAAAGCAAAGACTGGAAGATATTAAAAAACAACTTAGAGAGTTTTTTGGAAGTGAAAAATTACCCAAGGAATTAGTGCAAGAGATGGTTGAAATAAGGGAAGACATCCGAGAGAGTATCGATGCGAGAGAATACGTCGATATTTTTGATGAAGCGACGGAGCAACGGATAGAGCAGTTGATGTTTAGGGTTACTAATTATTTCAAGGAAGATGTAACTAATGTTGAGAAAATAGCTAAAGATGAATCTGGTGAGTTGAGAGTTATTTTCAAGGATGATTCATCTCGAAGCCTCGAGTTGTCGGAAAAGGATTTCCTGGAAACATTGAAAGATTATTTTGAATCCTACAAATTAGCACGCAACGCTGCAAGATTTAGAAAAAATGTCAGTGAGACCCAGGAGTCTATATCAGAAGAAAGCAAATCGAGACGGTTGAATTTTTACGCTAAGGATGAAAAGATTTCTGTTTTGACAGAGCGGGTATATGAAAAATATGAGCAGGTTGGATTTGAAAAAGAGGAAATAGCGGAATTGATTAAGATTTGTAATCTGGAAAAGTTGGATAGCTTGGATTTGCATGAGGTAAAAATATGGCAGAAAACAAAAGACATATTCCGCAGATTTATGCAGGGTGATAAGGCTAAGTATGTGGGCTTGTCAGCTGCCCTAATGGTGCCTGCTTTGATTGAGGGTGTTGCCCCAATGTTTTTGGCGGATGCGTTTAAGAGTGGAGAGATGGGAATGGAACAACTTACTCAAGTTGGTACTTTTGCGCTTTTATCAGCCGTTTCAGCCGGAAGCTCAACTTTGATTAGTAAGAAATTTAAGGATTTTTTGGATAATAACTTCAAGAAAGAGGGTGGATATTCTGAATATATATCACAAAGTGTAGCTGAATTTCCTGGTGATGAAGTGGGAAAGTTTGGAATGGAAACGATTAAAGGAAGGATCTCTGGCGCTAAAGCTAGTTACGAAGAAGTCTTGAGGATAATTAGTTTTGACATCCTGCCTGCTGTGGTTACCTTGATTACTAGTGCGGCTATGCTTTATGAGAAGAGTCCGATGCTAGCTGGCGGGACGGTCGCGGGAACTGGACTAATGATGGCTGTGGATGGATATGTTAGAAAAAAGGGTAAATTCTGGGAAAAGGAAAGAGCGGCAGAGGGAGAGTCTGAGAAAATACTAAAAAAGATGGAAGAATTGCTGAATGCGCATATGGAAATTGTTCTTTCTGGTGAAAAAGAGCAGTTTTCTCAAAAAATGGATGAGATGTTATCCAAAGAACGGGTTGCGATTTCAGATAAGAAATTCTTAGGGTTGATTAATGAAAAGATTAATCATTCGTTTAATGCAGTTAATTTTGTCATAGCAGGTCTAGTGACTTTTTTATCAGGCGGTGGTCCCGATAAATTCGTGTCCGCCTTGGTTTATTCTGGGAACATTAGAGACGGAATGGCAAATCTTTTGGGAGCACAATGCAAACTACTTAGTGCTTATCGTGACATAATGCAGATGGATTTGATGTTTAATGGATACGCGCAAGAAGAAAAAGAGCTGGAGAAAAATAGAGTTGGAATGAGCGAAGTCGAGAGTAATGATATTGTGCTTAGGGAAGTTGGAATTGAGTTTGAAAGGAAAAAAATCTTGGAAGGTATGAATTTAGAAATTCCTGGAGGCTCACTGGTTTCATTGGCGGGCGTCTCTGGATCTGGGAAGACTACTCTTATGAAGGTTTTGGTGGGATACTACAAACCAACATCGGGCAATGTGGAAATTGGCGGTATGGAGATGGGTAATATAAAGCGAAGTGGGGAAGACTCGATTTACAGTAAGATTGCCTATCTTTCTCAATTTCCCTATATTTTTGAAGATACCATAAAGAAAAATTTAACCTTTGGTATTTCAGGCGAAGTTACAGATGAAGAAATAAGGGAAATCCTAAAGGAAGTGGATCTTAATGAGCGTTTTCAAAATCTTAATGAAAAATTAAAATGTGGAAGAGGAGATATGGGAACAACTTCTGGTGGTGAGACTTCTCGGATCGGATTAGCTAGGGCAATATTGAAAATGAGAAAAAATCAATCAAGAATAGTTTTTCTTGATGAGCCGACAGCTTCGGTGGATGAAGAAGTAGCAGTTAGGATTGCTGAAATTGTAAATATGGAAAAGAGAAAAAATCCAAATATCACCTTCATATCAATTAGTCATGATAAAAATTTTAATGATAAGTTGGAAAGTACTATGAAGATTAAGATCAAGAAAGGGAGTGTAGTGTCAAACTAATATCTAAGGTCAGGGATATGGATATATCCATTTTTCTGCATAAAAATAATTCTAACATCCTTCGCTACCCCGTGCACTAGGAAATAAGACTGGAAAAGTCTTGTTTTTTGTGTGCTATAATTAAATAGTAAATAATAATTTGAAATTTATTTTTATGCAACAAGACACTGTGTCAAGCTATCCTGAGCAAAAAAAGGGAATCGGCAGGAAGATTTTTTTTGGAATATTGTTTTTGTTGATAATCTTATTTTTACTTGTTTTTCTAGGCAAAGGTTTCTCATGGCGATTTTTTAGTTTTTTTATTTTTTGGACAGTAGCGCTTTTTATGACCTTTCAGTTTGCTTTTAAGAAAAAATATTCCCTTGGGATTATTTTACTTGTTGTTATTTTTGGATTTTTATTCTCTTTTTTTATCTATCCCTCAAGTAGTCCAAAGACTATTTCTGGAAATGAAAAAAATACTAATGGGGCTGTTGCTTCTAAACAAAATACAGACTCAAGCACAAAGAGTGTGGATTTCACAAAAAAAGTTCTAAAAATCAGCTCTGCGAATGGTGATGCGACGGGAACTGTTAGTGTGGATAAAAAATCAGGTGGGACGTATTATGCAATATATAATTTTCTTGTAAAAGCCAATGTGCCATTTAATTCAAAATGCGGTCCAGCCGGAACAATATCTCGCCAAATGTGTGCTGGGACTAGATACGAATATAGCGGTAGATTGGTGCGGCCTGACAAGCCTGCTGACAAAAGAGGGGTCGGTGTTGTTAGCGCTGTTTATTGTAATAAAGATCAGGCAGTTCCTGACCCATATAGCACTTCAAACCGAACTTATACGATGGAAACTTGTGGGATAAAGGACGTTGAAGGTTTAAAGACCGATACTTTTTATGCAACATTTAGTGCAAATTTTGACTCTTATGATGCATTCCTTCAGGCGACTACATTTGAAATGTATGACTTTTCAAATTTTTGGGAAGACGGCAAGCAGCCCAATAGCTATGTTGGCAATACTGATCGACCAATATCAGAATCATCATCAGTCAAGACATTTACGCTTATTATTTCTGAATAAATTAATAAATCGTAATTATTTAATATAAAAATATGATCGAAGAAATCAAAAAAGCCCTGGCGGACAAGGGTGGCGAGTGGAGTGAGAAAAATGGTGTGTGGAAATTTTCCGCGCTCATCGCTGAGCGGAAAGCTTTTCTTTCCAGAAAGAAGTTGACTTATTCAGCGACAATGCGTATCGATGCTGATGCGAAATTGGTGAAGTTTTCCGAAATGCTGATGGAAGTTAGTTCCGGTTTCACTTCTGGCGGGAATGATTTTGATGGTGGAATGTCAACCGGTTTTGGCTTTAAAACCGAAAGTTACAATACGATGAGTGGTGCTCGCGAAGGCAATATTGAAGAGCAATCTAATTTGTTCGGAAAAAAGTTTGAGTATAAGTTTGATTACAAGGAAATTCGGGCAAAGATTGAGGAAATGGCTAAAGAGTCTGGGTATGAATTTGAATATCAGATTTTGCCAGTGAAGTAATTGAATTTAAGTCAGGGGGTGTAGATTATTTCATTTAATCACAAATTAATGCTTTCTTTCTGTGACACGCATCAAAGTTAAGGGCTCAATGGGAGCCTTTTTTTTGATAGTGTATATGGATTTAATGCGGTGAAAAATGGAGGCAATAGAATGCTAACGAATATTGCGGATTATTTGGGTGGAATTATTAAAAGCATAGGGATTCCGTTATTTGTTTTTGATCTTGACAGGATATTTCAGTTTATCAATATATTGACGTTGATTGGCTTGCAGAATTAAATTGACATTTCAGCCAGAAGGTGAAATGATAGGCACGTAATAGTAGCTTTTTGACAATCTGAAATTATAGGCTAGGGAATTTCTAACATTTGGCAAAGAAAGGGAGAAAACTGAATCATGGACGAAAAAAAACTGGAAGGCGTGTTATTTTTTAAGGGGCTGGGTAATTCGCTGCTTGCAAGTGAGACAATGGATGTGCTGAAGGAATACCTTGGGCATAGGCCAGTTGTTAGTCACGTCAATTATGGGCGTTTCGGGGACGGGGAGCTTGATGACAGCTTTTCTGATTACGCGGCAATTAAGGGAAAGAACATTGTTTTTTTTGAATGTTTAAAGGATGAGGGTGTTATGCTGCGTTTCTTGCAATTGTGCTGGGCGGCAAAACATCAATATGGAGCAGCGCGGATTATTGCTGTTTTAAGTTTCATGCATTATCGCCGACAAGATCGGGAAGAATATATTCATGAAATTTGGCGTAACAAGTGGCTTGCAAAACAAATGGCTTTCAGTGGAGTGAGTCATGTCATACTGGCTACGCCACATTCAGAACAGACAGGGTTGAACTTTGAGCAGGAGGGGGTAGTATTTCGAGCCGTAGATCTGTCCGATTTATTTGCCAGTAGACTCAGACCGCTTCTTCACCCTAAGTCAAAAAGTGGGAAAAAGGTTTGGATTTATGCTCCTGATGAGGGCTCGATTATGCGAGCTATCGGGTTGGCGAGGCGTCTTGAATTGAAGGTACTGTTTAGCCTTAAAAACCGGGGATTTAATAACCAGATTGAGCTGGTTGAGATGGATTTCCGAAAGATTGAAGGAATTAAGGAGCAATTTTCCTTTTTTTCTGATTTGGAATATGCTACGGCAGAGCTTGTGGACGAATCTGTCATTGTTATGGTTGAGGATGAACTTGATTCTGGCACAACAGCGCACAAGCAAGCCGAACAACTCAGACGGTATGGTGCGGAAGAAATTCATATGGTTTTTACACATGCAGTTTGTACGGATCCATGGAGACGGCGATTGTTTAATGTTGATAATCCTTTCTCACAGGTAATTGTGTGCAATACTGTTCCACGTGGAGAGGAAAAGCGCACTGGCGGTAAGGTGCATGATGTTTTTATTGCCAATTCAATGGCATCTGAACTTTTGCCAATTCTTCAGAGTCTGACAGTTTGAACTTTCATACCATCAAACATGACCCTTGTTCGCGAAACGCGAACAGGGGTCATTTATATTTCCATGAAAAAAATGGTATGCGCATAGGGCCTTTTATGATAAAATTACAGCAGAGTTGCAATGATATATTTTAAGATAAAAAAAATATGAATATTTCGAGAGGAAAAAAAACTATATTTGTAGTTATGGGAGTACTAGTAATTTTTTTTGGTTGGTATTTTCTAGACAAGCCTTCGCTCAAGGGGGACTGGCAAGAACAGTTGGCAGTGATTTCAACGGCTGAGTTTAAAGGTAATCAGGTCATCGTTCGAAATGTGCGGAATTTTCGCTACTATCCAACCGAAGCTGATATGCATCCAAGCTATTATGATAAGACCTATGATTTAAACCAGATTAAAAAAGTTTGGTATGTGACTGAGCCTTTCAATGAAAATAAAGTAGCAGCGCATACGTTTGTTTCTTTCGAGTTTAATAATGGAGATTTTCTGGCTATCAGTGTTGAAGCGCGTAAAACGAAAGGTCAAAAATATAGCACACTAAAAGGAATGCTGCATTCTTATCCGCTTGTTTATGTCGCAGCTGATGAAAGAGATGTTGTCCTTTTACGGGCTAATTTGCGCAAAGATAAGGTATATGTCTATCCAGCAAAATTGGAAAAGCCTGAAAATGCCAAATTACTTTTGACGGATATGCTCAAAGAGATGAATAGGCTAACTACGACTGATCCGGCGTGGTACAATACGCTATTTTCTAATTGCACCTCAAGAATTGCCAGCCATGTCAATAAGCTTACCCCGGGACGTATTTCTGCTTTTTCTTGGCAATTATGGCTAACCTCATCAGCTGATGAACTTGCATTGAAGCGTGGGCTTTTGGATACGAATCTTTCGATTGAACAGGCAAGAGAAAAATATAATATAAACGCTACATCAGAAAGAATCGGTGATGTGCCAAATTACTCAGCTGAAATTCGGAAAAATTAAGCAATAATCATAATCTAGCTGTCGTGCCTGTCGGTAAATATTTGATTGCAAGAGGCGCTGAAAGCTGATAGAATTATACCTATGGATTTGAGTGGGTCATTCTTGGTGACATATTTTAATCTATAATTATACAACTGGCGTAATTTCGAGCCTGTTTATTTTTTCAATCATTTTTTGAACTTTTGTTTATGGGAAAAATTTATTTATTCACAATCAGTCTTGTCGCGTGCATAACTTTTTTTGCGAGTCCCGTACTGGCAGAAAGTATTGTTCCTGATGGCGTTGAACATATTGAATCGAATAGCGTTGTTATGGATATTAGGGCGGATTCAACTATCTCTGTTGCAGAAACGATTGAGTATAACTTTGGAGATAAGACGAAATCAGGAATAATTCGATATATTCCCTTGAATTATCAAAACTTGGAGGGCAGTAACATTTCTATCGATATCTCAGATGTTTCCGTAGCAGATAAGGAAGGTAATCAATATAGTTTTGTTCAGTCTCAATCGCAAAGTGAGGATAAGAAGAGAAAGTATTTAGAAATTAGTATTGGTGATGCGGGACAGTTAATATCAGGAACTAGGACATATGTTATTCGCTATAGCATTTCAGGTGCGATAAAATTTTTGCCTGATCACGACGAACTATTTTGGAATGTCACAGGTGATCGTTGGCCGGTTTATGTGAAGTATCCGGAAATAAAAATTAATCTACCGCAAAGAGTTGATCGTGATAATGTGACCAAAAAATGTTTCATCGGTCTTCAAGCGGCTACCGTGGAATGCATTGACCGGATTAATAATCGGAAGGATCCCGATGTCTATTACTCATATAAGGGAGTTGTCGCCAATGAAGGCATGATAACTGTCATGGGTTTTCCAAAAGGTGTTGTTCAAAAAAAAGTGACTGAGCAGCAAACCTTCTGGGGCAACTTACAAACAAATCATCGGATGCAGGGAATGATTGTGGTTGCAATTTTGTTGCTTGTTGCTGTTATGGTTTTGATTTTTGTTTATTTCAAGAAAATCATCTTATTTTTTTCCTGGAAAAAGTGGTTAAGTATATTTTTGTCTTTACGCGATAAAATCAGGCTTTTTCGTGTTGCTCACGTCAAAAGAATAAAAAGCAAAAGTCGTAAATGGTGGATCACGCTGGCCGTTGTTTTTTTGATTATTGTGGTTTCTGGTCTGGTTGCTTTTTTGAGGTTGAAAAATACGCTGGATAAAATTTCCGTGAACGGCGCATCTATTGGCAATATCGTTCAAGCCAGTCTTGATAGTCAGGGCCCGCTGAAGGGAGAAGATGCTGATCAAATAAATGTGCTCCTCTTAGGGATCCTTGGTGCCAATCATCTTGGAGGAGGACTTAACACTGATACGATCATGGTAGCGAGTATCAGGCCAAAGGCCAATAAAATCTCTCTTGTTTCAATTCCGCGAGATTTGTGGGTCATGGATCCTGGCAGAGAGAATAAGAGTAAGATTAATGCTGTCTATATCTATGGAGAAGAAAAGGGGCCCGGACAGGGCATCTCTGATATGGAGCAATTGATTGGGGATATTTCTGGACTGACTATTCATTATACCGCCATCGTTAGTACGAACGGATTTGTGCAATTGGTTGACACCTTGGGTGGTGTGGAAGTTGAGCTGGCAAAGCCGTTTAACGAGGCTGCACAATTTATTGATATCAAAGTTTGTGATTCGGAAACTTTTACGATACCAACTGGAGAGTATAAGGTGAGAACAAAAAATAAAAAAGTCGTTACACGTTATGCTTTGTGTAAAAATAAAAATCCGGAATGTGGTGGAAATTTTTCTTTGCCGGCTGGAAAAAATGTTCTCAGCGGAGAAAAGGCACTTTGTTTCATTCGCTCGCGCTATTTGACGAGTGACTTTGAAAGAGCAAAAAGACAACAGCTTGTACTTTCGCAACTCAAGCAAAAATCTTCGCAATTTGGCTTTGGTGATTTTGGAAAAATTAATTCTATCTTGAGCAACCTTGGTGATAACGTTCGAACGGATATGCAACTCTCAGAGATGAGGCGGCTATTCGAATTGAATAAAGGGATGGATAACCCCAAGATTTATCAAAAAGTATTGGAGGATTCGAAGGAGGGTTTGCTTTATGCGCCCGACACTACCGCCGAAACTGGTTTTATTTTACTACCAAGAGGGGATAATTATGATAAAATCAAAGAGCTTTTTCGCGATATTCTTACCTCCAAAAGTCAGTCAGATATTAAGCCAAAAATTTAGTATTCCTTTATTATGTAACGCTTAAAATGAGGCTTAGCAGGTCTTGTTTTTGTGCTATGGTAATCAGGGAGGCCGAAAAAAGGAAAAATCCCCACGTCGAAAACTTTCCTTCCGATGGATGAAGATGATTTTAAAGATTTTTAGGGTTTCAAATAAAACCCTGACGTATCTTGAACGCCCTGGCATCATTCGATGACAGGGCGTTTTTTTGTCGGAAAATTTGCATTATTTAGTGTAGATGCTATTTTAAAGTTATCGTAAAAATCATAATAAATTTTTTTAAAAAATAGTTGTTCTGAATTACGATTTTTCAGTACCTTAACCAGAGTCACTTGAAATACAGGGCTCATCTAACTGGAGGTATTTATGGCGAAGATAATTCCAGCAATCCTGGAATCAACGGAAGAGAGGGTGCGAGAAAGGGTATGCACACTCAAGCAGTATGGCTTAACTATAGCACATCTTGATGTAATGGATGGATTGGCAGTGCCAAATAGTTGCTGGGGTGATCTGGACGTTGCCGGCAACTTGGGTGTTGACCTCGAAGTTCATTTGATGGTTACTGAACCACTGAAAGCTGCCGAGAAGTGGCTTGAACTGGAAAATGTTATTCGCGTCATTGTGCGTGGTGAAGAAATTTTCAATTGGCAGGATTATTCTGCTTTGTCTTATGCCTCAGGAGGAAAGCTTGGTGTTGCATTCGATCCTAATAGTATTTTTACAAAAAACATTAATCAAGCTACGTTTTTCCTTGCAATGGGTGTATATTCAGGCTTTAGCGGTCAACGATTTCATGCATCAACTCTTGATAATATTGTGGTTGCAAAAGCTATAAATCCATGTATGCTTATTGGAGTTGATGGCGGAATGAATAAGGTCACCATACCAATTGTTAAGATGTTGGAGGTTGACTTTATTAATACATCCAGTTATTTCTGGAATAATAGCGATGATATCGAAAAAACCATTCAACTTGTCGAAGGGACATAATGTCCTAACGATGAATCGATTAATAAAATACTCAAATGGGGATTGACTAAGCCGATCTCCATTTTATTTTGCGCATAGAATGTGATATCCAAACATTTGTTTCAATGGGACTAATTGATTAAATAACTCGAAGCGTATATAATCATAGAAAAGCATTTAATTAATTTAACGCTTGTCGTATAAATTTTATGGATAATAATTATAAACAAACAGTAATTCCAATTATAATCGTTGCTGTGGCTGTTCTGGCTGCAGCTGGATATATTTATAAACAAAACAAAAATCAGTCGACCGGAGTGACTCAGAAAGCAAAAACGCAAGAAGTGTCTGTTGACAGTGAATCGCTGTCGAAAGAGGCAACTGATTATTCAAAGGCAGAGCGTTGGTTGGCGTTGCCAGTATCTAATGATAAAGCGGTTGATGTTTTTTATCTCTACCCAACAGCTTGGCAGAAGGCGAATAAGAGTGATCCTAATATTTGCGATATCAATAATCCTTCAATGCTAGCCGGATCAAAATTGGCATTTGGAAGACAAGCGACAGCGTTCGAAAATATGGGCAATATCTACGCGCCATATTATAGACAGGCGGACGCGGTATACACTCTTGCGTTGCCCCTTGAGGAACAAGAGAAAATTGTTGGCGGCATTCCAAAGACAGATGCTATGGCAGCTTTTGATTATTATATTAAACATTACAATAATGGTCGTCCGTTTATCTTGGCTGGACACTCGCAAGGCTCAAACATGCTGATTTATCTATTAGCTGAGTATATGCAAAAAAATCCTGATGTTTACAAAAGAATGATTGCTGCTTATGTGATTGGTTATTCTGTGACTGATGAGTATCTGGCCAAAAACCCCCACCTAAAATTTGCACAAAATTCTTCCGATACTGGTGTGATAATTTCCTATAACACCCAGGCTTCGACAATTCCAGGAAAAAATCCCGTTGTGTTGCCAGGCGCTCAAGTTATCAATCCAATCACTTGGACTACTGGAGAAAAGTTAGCTACTGCATCAGAAAATTTGGGATCAATTGCATTGAATAGAGATGGAACGGTTGTGACAGATGAAAACGGAGCCGCTGTGCCTGTTAAAAACTACGCTGATGCTCGTATCGATAGGGCTAAGGGTGTTTTGATTTGCAGTACGGTTGATGAAAGTAAGCTAGTGTTAGGATTTGGTCCAGGCGTCTATCATACCTATGACTATCCTTTCTAT
>Ga0194063_10002736_pt1 | contig 10824 bp, 9 predicted proteins | sample SepL3720m_MetaG_FD_155459 | JGI IMG/M metagenome (GOLD analysis project Ga0194063, IMG submission 155459) | Anoxic zone freshwater microbial communities from boreal shield lake in IISD Experimental Lakes Area, Ontario, Canada - Sep2016-L373-20m | ecosystem: Environmental > Aquatic > Freshwater >...
CGCCTGCCCGGCTTCCTGGTTCTGGCCTTCCCGATGGCCACCTTGATGGCCACCCTGCTGGCCTACAGCCGGCTGTCCGGCAGCAGTGAGCTCACGGCCCTGCGCAGCGTCGGCGTGAGCACGCGCAGGATGGTCGTGCCAGCATTGATGCTGGCCGTGGTGATGAGTCTGTTGACTTTCACCTTCAACGATCTGATCGTGCCGCGGGCCAACCTTGCCGCCTCCAACACCCTGGAGCGGGCTCTGGGCAAGGCCATCGCCAGTGAGAAAGGCGACAACATTCTTTATTCACGTTTTGGTCGCATCAAGATGGAGGAGGGGGAATCAACTCGAATGTTGACCCACATCTTTTACGCTCGTAAGTTCATGCGTGGTGAGATGAATGATGTCACGTTGATTGATTTTTCCCGTTCTGGTCAGCGCCAGATGCTGATGGCCAAGCAAGGCCATTGGAACGATGACAAAGCGATGTGGGAATTCTCGAATGGCCGAATCGTCAACATCGATGAAAATAATGGCACCACGACTTCTGCTGAATTTGATCGTTATTTTTATCCCCTCTCTCGAGATCCCCTGGAGGTGGCAAAGCTTCCCACCGATGCCAGTGTGATGACGGTGGGCCAGGCCCTGCGGGCGGAACGGCTGCTCAAGGAAGCCAACAACCTCAAGGAATCCCGTCGTTTGAGAGTGAGGATCCAGGAGAAATTTGCCTTCCCCGCCATCTGTCTGGTCTTCGGCCTGATCGGCAGCAGCCTCGGCGTTCGTCCCCACTCCCGCACCAGCCGCAGCCAGGGGTTCGGCATCAGCGTGCTGTTGATTTTCGGCTATTACTTGATGTCCTTCATCTTCAGCTCCCTCGGCATCACCGCCACCCTGTCCCCGTTTCTGGCAGCCTGGATGCCAGTCCTGATCGGGCTGAGTGGCGGTCTCTGGTTGCTGCGCCAAGCCAGCCGCTGAGGCCGCCAAGGACCTGTCTCGGCCCGAATCGCCTGGTTGGACGGCAGACTGGGCAAATCTGAACCTCGCTGCGTGAACGATCCGGTCTTTGCCCTGGGCCTGCTGGCCTTCGGCCTGCTGCTGCTGGTGCTGCCCCTGTCTTTCTGGTCCCTCAGCGGTGGCAAGAACAGTTCCGCTGTGCGCTTGCTGGTGGCCGCTGCCAACCTCTGCCTCACCGCCCAGCTGGTCTTGCGCTGGTGGGACTCTGGTCACTTTCCGATCAGCAACCTTTATGAGTCCCTTTGCTTCCTGGCCTGGGGCTGCACGCTGACCCAGCTGCTGGTGGAACGCAGCTGGCCCAGTCCGCTGGTGCCGGCGGCGGCCACACCGATGGCCCTGGGCTGCGTGGCCTTTGCCAGCTTCGCCCTGCCGGATCAACTGCAACAGGCCTCACCCCTGGTACCGGCCCTGCGTTCCAGTTGGTTGGTGATGCATGTGAGCGTGATCATGCTCAGCTACGCCGCCCTGCTGGTCGGTTCGCTGCTGTCCGTGGCGGTGTTGTTCACCGAGCGCGACCAGGCCCTGGAACTGCGCAGCAGCTCCATCGGCAGCGGTGGCTTCCGGCAGGCGCAGCTGGCTTCCGATGGCCCCGGAGCCATGGCGCTGAGCAGCACCGAATTCCGGATCAGCGAGCAGCTCGACAGCCTCAGCTACCGCACGATCACCGTTGGTTTTCTGCTGCTCTCGGTCGGTCTGGTCAGCGGCGCCGTCTGGGCCAATGAGGCCTGGGGCAGCTGGTGGAGCTGGGACCCAAAGGAAACCTGGGCGCTGATTTGCTGGTTGGTCTACGCGGCCTATCTGCACACCCGCCTGATCCGTGGCTGGCAGGGGCGCCGGCCCGCGATTGTCGCGGTGGTGGGGCTTGTGGTGATCGCGGTCTGCTACATCGGCGTCAACCTGCTGGGCATCGGACTGCACAGCTATGGCTGGTTCTTCGACAGCTGAGTCTCGATCCGGATCCAGCGGCTAGACGCCGCAGGATCCGGGGACTTTGAGAGGCGGGCTCGCGCCCAGATCCTGAGCTTCACCGAGGCCCCCTTAGCGGGTGCCTCGCGATCGCAACAGACTGAACTTCGAGTTCAGACCAAGGCCGGCTCAGGTCGGCGGCTGCTGCGGATGCCCCGGATCGCCTCGGCATAGTCGCTGGCGCCGAAGACGCCGGAACCGCTGACGATGGCGTTGGCACCGGCTTCGATCACCTTCCAGGCATTGGAGGGCTTGACGCCGCCATCCACCTCGATCCAGGGGTCGAGACCGCGCTCATCGCACATCCGGCGCAGATCACGGATTTTCTGCACCTGGTTGTCGATGAAGCTCTGGCCGCCGAAGCCGGGGTTGACGCTCATGATCAGCACCAGATCGCAGAGCTCCAGGCAGTACTCCAGCGTGTCGAGCGGCGTGCTGGGGTTGAGCACGGCGCCCGCCAGCTTGCCCAGCTCCTTGATCTGGGCCAGGTTGCGATGCAGGTGGGGGCAGGCCTCGACCTGGACGCTGATGATGTCAGCGCCGGCCTTGGCGAAGTCAGCGACATACTTCTCAGGCTCGACGATCATCAGGTGGACGTCGAGCGGCTTGGTGGTGACCGGCCTGAGGGCCTCGACGATCAGGGGACCGATGGTGATGTTGGGGACAAAGCGGCCATCCATCACATCCACATGGATCCAGTCGGCGCCGGCCTGGTCGACAGCCCGCACGTCCTCCCCCAGCTTTGAGAAGTCGGCGGAGAGGATTGAAGGGGAAACCACCAGGGGTTTGGTGCTCATGGACGGCGTCCGGGGCGAAAGCGGATCAGGATTGTAAGGAGCCGCCTACCGCACTGATACGATTGCCGCGCTTCAAGCCCCAGAGGGCCTGCAGTTGCTGGCGCCTTCGGCTTCCACCGCGCGTATCTCCTCTGTCGCTTCTCCCTGAAGCCCCGTACCCCTGCCCGACTGCCGTGGATCGCACCCTCATCCAGGAAATTCTCGAGGTCGTAGAACAGGCCGCCATCGCATCTGCAGAACTCACCGGCCTCGGCCAGAAAGATGAGGCCGATGCAGCCGCGGTCGAAGCCATGCGCAAGCGCATGGGCCAGATTCAGATGCAGGGCCGCATCGTGATCGGTGAAGGGGAGCGTGACGAAGCCCCCATGCTGTACATCGGCGAGGAAGTCGGCAGTGGCACCGGTCCCGGTGTCGACTTCGCCGTCGATCCCTGCGAAGGCACCAACCTCTGTGCCAACAGTCAGCGCGGTTCGATGGCCGTGCTGGCTGCCTCCGATCGCGGCGGCCTGTTCAACGCCCCCGACTTCTACATGAAGAAGCTGGCTGCCCCCCCGGCCGCCAAGGGCAAGGTGGACATTCGCAAGTCGGCCACCGAGAACATCAAGATTCTCAGCGAGTGCCTCGGCCTGGCCGCCAGCGAACTGACGATCGTGGTCATGGATCGCGCCCGCCATAAGGATCTGATCGCTGAGATCCGTTCCACCGGCGCCCGGGTTCAGCCGATCTCCGACGGCGACGTGCAGGCCGCCATTGCCTGCGGCTTCGCCGGCACTGGTACCCATTGCCTGATGGGCATCGGCGCAGCCCCTGAAGGGGTGATCTCCGCGGCCGCGATGCGCGCTCTCGGCGGCCACTTCCAGGGTCAGCTGGTCTATGACCCCGCTGTCGCCCAGACGAGCGAGTGGGCCGACTACACCAAGGAAGGCAACATCGCCCGGCTCAACGAGATGGGCATCACCGACGTTGACAAGGTGTACGAGGCTGAAGAGCTCGCCTCAGGCGAGAATGTGGTGTTCGCCGGCAGTGGCATCACCGATGGCCTGCTGTTCCACGGGGTCAAGTTTGAGAAGGACTGCACCAGGACCAGCAGCCTGGTGATCAGCACCCTCGACAACAGCGCCAGGTTCACCAACACCATCCACATCAAGCCAGGCGCCCAGAGCATCGCTCTGGTCTGAATTCCCAGCAGCCTGAGCGAGCTCCTTCCCCGACTCCATGCATATCGCCGTCGTCGGTCTCAGCCATCGCACAGCTCCGGTTGAGCTCCGCGAACGGCTCAGCATCCCGGAGCAGACGATGGAAGCATCCCTCCAGCAGCTGCGTTCCGACGATCAGGTGCTGGAGGCCTCCATCCTCAGCACCTGTAATCGCCTCGAGATCTATGCCCTCCTGCGCCATCCGGAGCAGGGCATCACGGCGGTGGGGAGTTTTCTGAGCCAGGTCTCCGGCCTGGCCCTCGATCAGCTCACTCCCCACCTGTTCACCTTCCATCACGAAGAGGCCGTCGGTCACCTGCTGCGGGTGGCGGCCGGTCTGGACAGCCTGGTGCTGGGCGAGGGTCAGATCCTCTCCCAGGTCAAGAAAATGGTGCGCCTGGGCCAGGAGTATCGCTCCGTCGGCCCCATCCTCAATCGCCTGCTCAACCAGGCGGTGAGCACCGGCAAACGGGTGCGCACCGAAACCAATCTCGGCACCGGAGCCGTCTCGATCAGTTCGGCAGCTGTGGAGCTGGCCCAGCTGAAGATCGGCCAGGCCCGCGGGCTCAATGAGCTGGTCTCCCTCGAGCAGGAACAGGTGGCGGTGGTCGGAGCAGGCCGCATGGCCCGGCTGCTGTTGCAGCATCTCCAGTCCAAGGGCTGTCGTGGAGCCGTGCTGCTGAATCGCACCGTGGCCCGAGCCGAGGCCCTTGCGGCCGATTTCCCCGCTCTGCCGGTGCAATGCCGGCCGCTGGGTGATCTGGATCATTGCCTGAGCACCTGTTCCCTGGTGTTCACCAGCACCGGTGCCGAGGAGCCGATCATCACGGCTGAGCGGCTGCATGGCCTCAACCGGCGCTCAAGTCTGATGCTGATCGATATCGGCGTGCCGCGCAACATCGGTGCTGATGCCGGTGAGCTCAGTGGGGTCGAAGCCTTTGATGTCGATGATCTGCAGGAGGTGGTGGCCCGCAATCAGGAGAACCGCCGCGAGATGGCCGCTGAAGCCGAAGGGCTATTGGCGGAGGAGTCGCAGTTGTTCCTGGAATGGTGGGATGGACTGGAAGCGGTTCCGCTGGTGAATCGGCTGCGCAACCAGCTGGAAGATATCCGCGAGCAGGAACTTCAGAAAGCTCTCAGCCGCATGGGTCCCGATCTCTCAGCCCGGGAGCGCAAGGTTGTGGAAGCCCTCAGCAAAGGCATCATCAATAAGATCCTGCACACCCCAGTGACCCGGCTGAGAGCGCCTCAGCCACGCCAGCAACGCCATCAGGCGATGAAGGTTCTGCAGGACCTGTTTGAACTGCACGAGGGGCCGTTTGATGGCTGAGATGCGCTTGCATCGAAGTGTTCCCGGCACTCGCAGACGTGCCCCTCGCTCTTGTACGGTCAGCCCATTAAAAAGAAAGGAAGAGAGTCCATGAAACGCGTTCTTGCCATCATCCTTGGCGGCGGGGCTGGCACCCGTCTTTACCCGCTCACCAAGACACGGGCCAAGCCAGCCGTGCCCCTGGCGGGTAAGTACAGGCTGATCGATATTCCTGTCAGTAATTGCATCAACTCAGAGATCAACAAGATCTATGTGTTGACTCAATTCAACAGCGCTTCACTCAATCGTCACCTGACGATGAGCTATAATTTATCGGCAGGCTTTGGTCAGGGTTTCGTCGAAGTGTTGGCGGCCCAGCAAACTCCTGATAGCCCCAGTTGGTTTGAAGGCACAGCCGATGCCGTGCGCAAATACCAGTGGTTGTTTCAGGAATGGGATGTCGATCACTACCTGATCCTTTCCGGTGATCAGCTCTACCGGATGGACTACAGCCAATTTGTCCAGCATCATATTGATACCGGCGCCCAGCTCTCCGTTGGCGCCCTGCCGGTCGATGCTGCCCAAGCCCAGGACTTTGGCCTGATGCGCACCACCCCTGATGGTCGTATTCGTGAGTTTCGCGAGAAGCCCAAGGGAGCTGATCTTGAGGCCATGCAGGTGGATACCGAAAAGCTTGGGCTCAGTGCAGAGGATGCCAAGCGCAAGCCGTATCTTGCCTCCATGGGCATCTATGTGTTCAGCCGCGACACCCTGTTCGATCTGTTGGCAACCAATCCCTCAGCCACGGACTTTGGCAAGGAGATCATCCCAGCCTCCCTGAATCGGGGCGACAATCTGCAGAGCTTCCTTTTCAATGACTACTGGGAGGACATCGGCACGATCGGCGCCTTCTATGAGGCGAATCTTGCCCTCACGGATCAACCCAATCCCGCCTTCTCCTTCTACGACGAAAAGTTTCCGATCTACACCCGTCCTCGCTATCTGCCCCCCAGCAAGCTGCAGGACAGCCAGGTCACCGCTTCGATCATCGGCGAAGGATCTCTGCTCAAAGCCTGCAGCATCCATCACTGTGTGCTGGGCGTTCGAACCAGGGTTGAAGATGAAGTGGTGTTGCAGGACACTCTGGTGATGGGTGCTGACTATTTCGAATCGATGGAAGAACGGGCCGTACTGCGGGAGCGGGGTGGAATCCCGATCGGTGTGGGCAGGGGCACGACGGTGAAGCGAGCCATCCTCGACAAGAATGTCCGCATCGGCGAAAACGTCACGATCGTCAACAAGGATCACGTCGAAGAGGCCGATCGTCCGGAGCTGAACTTCTACATCCGTAACGGCATTGTCGTGGTGGTCAAGAACGGCACCATCGCCGACGGTTCCGTGATCTGAATCTGACCAGCGCCAGCGGGCTTCCACCTTGATCGCTGCAGCGATCGCTGCGAAACCGCTGGCCACGGCCGACAGCAGTTGCTGACACGGTGAGCCAAGGGGCCGAATTCGCCGCCATCGCTAGCCAGAATGGCGATGAATTTGCGTTTTACCAAGGCCCCATGAGCAAGGCTCACTTCGGTCTGATCGGCCTCGGCGTCATGGGCGAAAATCTCGTCCTCAATGCCGAGCGCAACGGGTTCTCCAGCGTTGTCTACAACCGCACCTACGCCAAGACCCAGGATTTTCTGGCTGGTCGCGGTGCTGGCAAAGACATCATCGGCGCTGAAACCCTGCCGGAGTTTGTCGCCGCCCTCGAGCGTCCGCGGCGCATTTTGATGATGGTGAAGGCGGGCCAACCGGTGGACGACATGATCGCAACCCTGGCACCACTGCTGGAGGAAGGTGATCTGCTGATCGACGGAGGCAACTCCCTCTACACCGATACCGAACGCCGGGTCGCCCAGCTCGAAAGCCTCAGCTTCGGCTTCATTGGTATGGGTGTTTCCGGTGGTGCCAAGGGTGCTCTGGAAGGGCCCAGCATGATGCCCGGTGGCACCAGAGCTGCCTACGACGCCATTGAGGGTCTGGTCACCAAGATGGCCGCCCAGGTCGAAGACGGTCCCTGTGTCACCTACATCGGCCCCGGTGGCGCCGGCCACTTCGTCAAGACCGTTCACAACGGCATTGAATACGGCATCGAGCAGATCCTGGCCGAGGCCTACGACCTGATGAAGCGGGTGGCCGGGCTCAACGGCGACGCCATGGCCCAGGTCCTGGGGGACTGGAACCAGACCGAAGAGCTGGCCTCTTTCCTGGTCGAAATCACCGAGGTCTGTCTGGCCACCAAGGATCCCGAAAGCGGTGGCGATCTGGTGGAGCTGATCGTCGATGCCGCCGGTCAGAAGGGAACCGGTCTGTGGACCGTGGTCAGCGCCCTGGAGATGGGCGTGCCGGTTCCGACCATCTATGCCGCCCTCAACGCCAGGGTGCTCAGCTCCCTGCGCAGCGAGCGGCTGGCGGCAGAAGCCGTGCTCCCGTCTGGTCGTCCTGCCTCAATCCCCAGCCACAGCTTCGATCTGGGCTCGCCCGAGAGCGGCATGGAGCCGTTGCGTGATGCCACGATCCTGGCCTGCATCGCCAGCTATGCCCAAGGCATGGCCCTGCTGCAGGAGGCCTCGAAACTGCACGATTACCATCTCGATTTCGCCGCCATCGGCCAGATCTGGAAAGGGGGCTGCATCATCCGGGCCCGCCTGCTGCAGCGCATTCAGGATGCCTACACCGCCAATCAGGAGCTGCCCAACCTGATGGTCGATCCCTGGTTTGCCGAGCAGATCAACCGCCGCCTGCCTGGCCTGCGCCAGGTGGTGGCCGGTGCTGCCCTGGCCGGCATTCCTGTGCCCTGCTACAGCAGCACGCTTGATTACATCAGCAGCTACGCCACGGGTCGCCTGCCCCAGAATCTGGTTCAGGCGATGCGCGACTGCTTCGGGTCCCACACCTATGAGCGCACCGACCGCCCCGGCAACTTCCACACCGAATGGCTGACATGACCACCTATCAGCTGATCGTGGCCAGCTCGCCCGAGGATCTGGCCCGTCAGGTGGCGGAACGGGTGGCTGCGGTGATCGATCTGGCCCTGGCCCAGCGTGATCGGGCCCAGATCGCCCTGGCCGGCGGCGAAACCCCCAAGCCGGCCTACGGGCTCCTTGGTCAGGAACATCTCCCCTGGAATCGGGTCGATGTGCTGTTGGGTGATGAGCGCTGGGTGGACGCGGCCGATCCGGCCAGCAATGCCCGCATGCTGCACGAAACCCTGCTCGCCCAGGGACCAGCCAGCCAGGCTTGCTTCCATCCGGTGCCCACGGACCGCTCCACTCCAGAGCTGAGCGCCGAGGCCTACGCAGCGCTCGTGGCTCAGATCTGTGCCGGTGATCCGCCCTGCTTTGATCTGATGCTGCTCGGCCTAGGGGATGACGGCCACACGGCCTCCCTGTTCCCTGGTACCGCTGCCGCCACGGTCAGCGACCGCTTCGTGACGATCGGCGAGGGCAAAGGGCTGCCGCGCATCACGCTGACGGCTCCGGTGCTCAGTGCCGCCCGCCAGGTGATTTTTATGGTCAGTGGCGCCAACAAGCGACAGGCCCTGCGCCGCCTGCTCGATCCAGAGGAGCTCGCTGAACGCACTCCAGCCAGGTTGGTGCAACCAGCCCAGCCGGTGGTGATCCTCGCCGATGCGGCAGCGGCCGACGGCCTGGCCTGATCGCGCCAGACTGTCGCTCAACCGGAGCAGCAGGGTGACCGCAGACCAGGGGAGCAGGGATCCGGAAGCCACGCGGCTGGTGGTGTCAGGGGCCGGCTTCAGCGGCTGGCATGCCCTCAATGACACGATCATGGGGGGGCGCAGCAGTGGCGCCTGCCGCATCGACAGCCATGGGCTCCATTTTGATGGCGAGCTGGTTGAGGCCGGTGGCGGCTTCATCAGCGTGCGCTCGCCGCTGTTCTCGCCACCGCTGGATCTTTCCGGCTGCATGGCCCTGGAACTGGCTGTGGTCGGTGAAGGCAGGCGCTTCAAGCTGGCCGTGGCCTGCGCCGATGGCGTGGCCGGCCTCACCGAACTGATCCCCGGCGGGCTGCGCTGGGTGCATGAATTCGCCACCGAGGACGACGGCATCACCCGGGTACGGATCGGCTTTGAGCAGCTCAGTGCCTCGGTGCGTGCCAAACCGATTCAGGGGCTGCCCCTGGGCTTGCCACTGCGATTTGATCCCAGCCGCATCACCCGGTTGCAGCTGCTGCATTCCAAATTCGGCGACGATGGTGGCCTCAATCCCGGCTTTCGAGCTGGCCCCCTGCATCTTGAACTGCACGCGATCCATGCCGTCGTCTGATTCCGATCCACTGGCGCCCGGTTGGCTGAAGCACGACGTCAGCGCCAACACTGATCTGAGCCAACTGGTGGCGGCAGCGGCCGATCTCTGTCGCAAGCCCTGGCGCCATGCGGTGCTCGCCAGATCTGCGGCTGGAGGCCCTCTGCAGATGGCCGATCTTGACGGCCTCGATTGCTGCCTGAAACTGGAAGTACGCGGTTCGGAAGGCGAGCGGCTACCCGAACAGGATCTGGAGTTGGAGCTCTATCGCAGTGGCCGCGATCTCAATCTGACCCTGGGCTGGTGCGATGAGCGACCCCTGCTCTGGCACGGCACCCACCCCGTCTGGATGGATGGGGTGACGGGGGAGCGCTGCCCGCGTCCCCCCGATGGCTTGCCTCTGGAGGCGCTGGCAAGACGATTGCGAGCCCTGCTTGGCGGCAGTTGTGAGAATTGATGGTCAAAATCAGCCTCCACATTGGTTCTCCCCTACGACAGACCTCGGCTGGTTTCAAGGTCAGGGGTGGGGGGGAGTTGGCTGCTACAAGCTGAATCCAGCGACTGGTGCATTGGCCAGGGGTCAGGGCTCGGCCATCCAAGCCGATCACCCTTCATTGCTTGGCCTGTGCATCCTGCCGCGCAGCTCCTGATCGCCACCATGGAAGCCAGCTCGCTACCTTCGAGCGCTGCAGACAGGATTTGAAGGCGACGTTCACTCCTGATCCGTGACCGCCCCAAGGCTGCTGCTGCTGACCAGGCGTGCATATTTGCCCAACACACCGGTGCGGTAGCGCGGCTCGGGCTTCACCCAGGCGGCCCGGCGTTGGGCCAGTTCGTTCTCCTCAACGTTGAGCTGCACCAGCAGCTGATGGGCATCGACGGTGATGCTGTCGCCTTCGTGCACCAGGCCAATCGTGCCGCCCACGGCAGCTTCCGGAGCCACATGGCCCACCACCAGGCCGTAGGTGCCGCCGGAAAAACGCCCGTCCGTGATCAGGGCCACCTTGTCCAGCAGCCCCTGGCCGACGATGGCGGAGGTGGGCGAAAGCATCTCGCGCATGCCGGGGCCGCCGACCGGACCCTCATTGCGAATCACCACCACATCCCCGGGCTGTATCCGCTTGTCGAGAATCGCCGCCAGACAGGTTTCCTCGCTCTCGAACACGCGCGCCGGCCCGGTGATCACCGGGGTTTTGACACCGCTGATCTTGGCGACCGCACCCTCTTCGGCCAGGTTGCCC
>Ga0194063_10002737_pt1 | contig 10822 bp, 4 predicted proteins | sample SepL3720m_MetaG_FD_155459 | JGI IMG/M metagenome (GOLD analysis project Ga0194063, IMG submission 155459) | Anoxic zone freshwater microbial communities from boreal shield lake in IISD Experimental Lakes Area, Ontario, Canada - Sep2016-L373-20m | ecosystem: Environmental > Aquatic > Freshwater >...
ATCTGCTGCCTGTGGGGGTCATTTCCGGGGTGGGCGGGCTTTGCCTTGCGATCTATCCCGATGCCGGATTCCGCGATGAAATGCTGGGATATCTGCCTGTGGTCCTCGTCTTTTACGTGTTCGGAGGCGTCTGGCTCCAGGTAAGAGAAGGTTCAGCCTACTCGTTTGGGCGCGCGGTGCTTCCGCCGCTCATCGGAGGGCTCATCATTCTGGCGTTTGTGGCGGCGCCTGCGTTCGCCAGCAATGCATTCCGCTACCGGGATGCGTTTGGTCTTGAACTGGTCAGGACCACCAACCCGGAAGGGTTTGTCGTCACAGAGGCCGTCCTAGAAATCCGCAAACCGGGGAACTACAAGTTCACGGCCCCGTTGTTCTCCATGTATATGATCAGCCCCGAGTGCAACCCGGAGAAAACCGAGGGAGAAATCACCTGGGGAACAGCGGGCGCTCCGAAGGAGGGAGCGACGGGGAAATTTCCTTTGCAGATCCGGTGGGTTAAACCGTCCGCCCAGACCTCCCTGCCTCCGGTGTCCGGGTTTGAGAGTTCGGTTGTCCTGGAAGCCCGCGATGCGGGCGCTCCCGAAACTGTGATTTCTTCTGTCGCGGGGAAAAAACCCTGATAAGAATATAAAAGCAGTCTGCTCCAGGGTATCGCAGCCAATCCTCCAGGTGTGATGGGAATCCCAGAGATACAGGACCTCACCGCCGGTCGCCTCGTCAAATGCCTTAATAGCTTTTGATGTGACGAGGTTGCCATGCGCCTCAATGAGCAGGCGCGCGGCGGGCCCCTGCTTTTCCCACCGCTCCCGAAGTGGGTGGCGGTGGATTTCTCCAGGACCATGTGGTCCGAAATAATCGCGGGAATCCTGCGAACTCTACATGCTTCCAAGCAGCGTGGCGATTTTTGCCTTTTGACGGGTGGAAACGGTGGATTCACGGGCCAAAATGAGGTCGGCTTTCGCCGCATCGGTGTCTCCCTTCGCCTGGTGGGCTTTGGCGCGGTTGAGATAGGCATTAGAGATCAGCCGGTCGGGCCAGGTCTTGAAGTCCTCGCTTGCAGAAAGGGTCAAAAGCTCACCCCACTTCGCGCTTCTTGCCAGCAACTCCATCTGGCAGGCGGTGGAAAATGGCGGGGAGCTGATCTTTCGGGCCGCCTCCATGGCCTCGGCCGGACGCTTGGCTATCTGCCAGCACAGAGCCGCATTGAAGAGGGCGTTATTTTTCTGCTCGGCCTTGATCTGGCTCTCGGAAAGCCGGAGAAATTCCGCCGCGGCCGCCTCGGGATTCCCCTTCTGGGCGAGGTCGAGCGCAGCCGCGCGGGCGGAGGGATATGCCGCACGGTCGGAAATGGCCTGGTTCCTGTCAGCCCAAGCGGTCGAGGCAGACCAGATGAGCGTTGCGATTGCGAGTTGGAGGCCTATCATTTTTGAAGTCATCATATAGAATGTCGGGAGTGGTATGGGTTATCGGCGGAAACTCATGGGTCTTGGACTTGTGTCTTGAATCATTCTCAAGAATGCCCAGGCCCCGGGGCTTTGGAGGAATCTGGGTCGAAGAGTGGCTTCATGTCAATTTTTCGACTCTGGTCATGTGAATTCACCAGATGCCATCCGCCATCGAGATCATTTCAGTTGTTTGATTGGAATGTGGGTGAAATGTTTGTTTCAGCACCTCCATTTTCCCGCATGCAGGGTTCCCTGTTTTCATGGAGGATCATGATGGCACCGACCACCTCCACGGAAATTTCCCAAAATGGATGAAATGCCAAAAAATATCTGTGAACGGACGTCTTTCTCATGATACCGTCCGATTACCGCTCGATTCACGCGGGGCCAAGCCAAAGGGACTCCCTGTCATGAACATCCCGCAACGAAAATCCCTCCTTTTCCAGTCGGTTGACATTCTTCGCCAATCTTTGTCCGACGGGGTTTGGCAGGAACATTTGCCGGGCGAGCGCGAGCTCAGCCGCCTGCTGCACGTCAGCCGCCCAACCGTTCGCAGCGCCTTGGAGATTCTCGGCCGGGAGAAGCTGATCGAGAGTTCTCCCGGCCGCCTCCGCCGCATTTTGGTCAAGCGGAAGCCGCGCGCTCCCAAGAAAGCGACGCTCGTGACCATGATCAGCAAGACTTCGTTGCACGAAATGAGCCGCAGCGGGCTGTTTCTGTTCAACGCCCTGAATCGCTCGTTACAGGAACATAACATCCGTCTCGAGTTGGTGAGCCACGAAGAGGTCAGTTCCGCTCACCCCTCTCACGCTCTTAAACTTATTGAGAAAACCCGATCAGACGCCTATGTCCTCTCGTTGACTTCCCAGCGGGTACAAGAATGGTTTGTGCAAACGGGGCGACCAGCCCTCATCCTGGGATCGGCTTTTCCCGGTATCGACATTCCTTCTCTCGATGCTGATCATCATGCCCTGGGCCGCCACGCGGCGGGCACTTTACTCGGCAAAGGACATCAGAAAATCGCATTGGTCGCTCCCAGCCAGCCCGTGGCGGGGGATGCGAAAACCGAGCTGGCGTTCAGCCAGGAAATCGATCGCAGAAACCTTCAAGACAATGGCCTGCGCTGCCGGATCATTAAATACGCCCCTGATCCTGCGGATCTTCTCGCACAGTGGCAGAAGATCCAGCAAAGCGAGAATAGAGTCACTGCCGTATTTGCGCTGTATCCCTCGGCCGCTCTTGCGATTTTAAGCCGCCTGTTGGTCCAACAGATTGCCGTTCCTGAACAGATCTCCATTCTCAGCCGTGATGGCGACCCTCTCTACCGATGGATCCAACCTCGGATTTCCCACTATTGCGTTCCTCTCACCTATTTCGCCGGTCGGCTTTACTCCTTGGTCATGGATTTGCTTGATGCCGGCTGCCTGCCCCTGAGCCGCACGAACATCATGCCCGAACTGCAACCGGGCGAATCCCTGGGACACCCGCCGGCCCTGAAAACTGGTTCGGCCCGTTCAAAGGGCCGCCCGAAAAGCTGAGTCTTCGGCGGGAAGACTGGTCATGCAATATAACCGGCCCTAATCTTTTGATCTTCGGGCAAATTCTGCGAGTTATGACATTCCATGCGTGTTCCGCATTCCGAATCCCTCTTTATGAATAAACTCACAACGATCCTCCTCTTCCTGTCCGCAGCACTTCCCCTTGGCGCGGCGGTCCCATTGGTTACCGGCGGAAAGCCGGTGGCGGAAATTGTCCTGGCGGCGGACGCGGTGCCGAGCGTGAAGACGGCGGCCAACGAGCTTCAGAAGCATTTGGAAGCCATGTCGGGAGCCAAGCTGCCGATTGTGGCGCAGGCATCGCCCGATGTCGCCAATCAGGTCTTTGTGGGGGAGAGCGAGGCGACCCGGAAGCTGGGGTTCACGCTGGATGATGTGAAATACGACGGGTTCAAGATCGTCGCCGGGAAGAACCATGTCATCCTGGCCGGCAGGGAGATCGATCTGTTTAACAAGACTTTTTATAAATGGAAAGACCTGCGCGGGGGGCGCCAAGCCATTTGGGAAAAGATGATCGGACACAAATGGAGGCTTCCGCCGATGATCGATCCTCGCGACTTCAGCAAGGAGTTCGACTTTTTTGCGCTCGATGGAACGGGCACGCTCTATGCCGCCTACGACCTTTTGGAGCAGCTTGGTATGCGCTGGTATGCGCCGATGGCCGATCTCGGCCTCGTGACGCCAAAGCTGGCGGATATCAGCATCAAGGAGCAAAACCTGAAAAAGGAGCCGGAGTTTCCCGTCCGGATGTTCACAGACGTCAAGCTGGGAGACTCCGCGGATGCGTTTCTCTGGAACAAATGTCTGAAAGGCGGAGTGGGGACGCCTACGTTTGTTCCCACCTACCACGCCCTCAGCGGCCCGCTGGCGATGTATCCGACGGAACAGCCTCAGGAATACTACGGAAAAGTCCAGGGGAAGACCCTTCACTCGATCCCGAGATTGTCCAACGAGAAGCTCAGGGCGGATATGGTCGAGTATCTTGAGCTGGTGGACCAACATTTCCCCGGCATGGATTATGTTTCCCTGGGCCAGCCCGACGGGTGGTCGCTATTGGACAGCGATGACACCGCCGCCGGCTGGGACAAGTTTTCCGAGCGGGGCCATTCGGGCCGCTTCAGCGACTATGCCTGGGATTTCAATCTCGATCTCCGCAAACGGTATATGGAAAAGCATCCGGAGAAAAAGTTTGTGGTCATGGCCTATGCCATCACCTCCCGGGTGCCTGCGAGTTTGGAAAAGGTTCCCGACAACATGCTGGTCGTCTTTACGGAAACGAGCGCCTATTGGATGATGCCCGAGCGCAGGCAGGAATTGGAGTATCGCAACGAATGGATTGCGAAAATGAGCAGCAAGGATCAGCTCCTCATCTGGGAGTATTACCTCCAGCACGCGCCGAATTATAGCTTCCCCCCGGTGCCGGTCATCTTCCCCAAATTGATGAAGGAGAGTTTTTCTGGCCTCTACGACCACTCGCTCGGCTTTCTTGTGGAAGTCGGCTGGAAGTCTGGAGCGGATGTGACAAAAGCAAGAAACGAGCCTCAGATCGCCCGGCCATGGATCTCCCACATCATGCTCTATCTTCACAGCAAGCTTTGCTGGGACCGGAATCTGGATGTGCAGGCGACCCTCAACGAATACTACGATCTCTTTTACGGCCCCGCCAAGGCGGAGATGAAGGAGTTCTTCGAGTTCGCCGAGTCGATCTGGACGTCACCGGAAGCCCGGCAGATCACGGCCTCCGGAGGATTTCTCAAGCCTGAAGACGTGGACCGCTACTTCGATATTCTCCAGCGCGCGAAGGCGAAAGCCGGCGACACGATCTATGGAAAACGGATCGATGGGATCCGCCAGGAAATGGACGCCCTCAGCCTGCTCTTCGAAAAATTAAAGCGCAAAGGACCCAGCCTTCAAATCAAGGCGTCCAAAGCCAAGCCGCTGATCGATGGCGATCTCGAAAAACCGTTTTGGCTGGAAGAGGATCCGAAGAGATACGGTTTTTACCCCCTCAAAGATATGCTGACGGGCGAAACCCCCGAGCATGTGGAAACCAAGGTCGCCTTCCGCTGGCTCAATGACAACTCGGCTCTGATCGTCGGCATCGAGTGCATCGAGCCAAAAATGAGCAAGCTGCGCGAGGCTTGCGAAGCCGCCGACTCGCCGGCGATTTACGGCGACGACATGGTGGAGATCCGGCTGGAAACGGCGAGCGGCATCCGTCCGTTCATCGCCATCAACTCGGCAGGCGTCGTCCTGGATGAATGCATCACCGAACGTTTGGAAGATCTGCCGAACTTCTATCGGGTCGGCAAAGTCGCGGTGAAAAAATATCCGGATCGCTGGACGGCCGAGGTCCAGATTGATGCCAAGCCGATCTCGGGAGGCCGCCCGACGAAATTTCTTCCCTGGGGGGTGAACGTCAGCCGGCAGCGGATGGCCGGGAACGAACCGGAACATTACATGCTTTCGCCCAGCGGGACAAAGTTTAGTGAGCCGACCTGCATGGGAAACATCTTTGTGAGGAAGTAGATGTTCCCTGCCTGATCATCGAGGATGCTTTAGAGCAGTTTAAACAATTCTATAGCCACTGTTTTGCGGCGGCGAAGGCCGCAGGACTGCATCAGCAGCTCGGGCAGTGTGTTTACACACAGCCGCTTCGCTGCCGCCGCACCCCTGCAATCCCCGGCGCTCGCAAATCAGCGGCCACATTATTGTTTAAAATGCTCTAGCGATATCTCACTCATACTCACCCAGTCCGCATCGCCGAACGCACGAGCCGAGGCCCCGGCAAGGGATGTCCACGCAATGACCGCAGACAGAATGAGAGAACGCCCGATTTTCATTGCATGGCGGCGATTGGAATTCGCCACTCCGAAGTGGCTCTTATGTTGTCACCACATGGAGCGGGAGGACGCTGGTTGAGACGCCTTCGACGTAGCCGCTAGTGCGGGCGATGACGAGGCCGTCCAGCGGGAGGTCGGCATTGTCGAAAACCGATGGCGAGGCTGTGTTATCGACGAAGTCAAAGCTGAAGGGACGCTTGGTGATCGTGCCTTTGCCGTCGTTTTCAACGAAATTGGCGCCGATCATTGTTGCCGCAATCTTATCCAGTTTGAAGACCGAGAAATCCCCGGAGAGGAGGTTGGGCTGCGGCGGGAAAGGCATGGTGGTGTTTGCCGCGATAATGGAGGCGATGCGGTCGGCGGTGATGCCGGTCACCGAACCGTTTTTCATGGAGACGACCTTGCCGAGTGCGATTCCGCCCTGGCCGGCGAGAATGCCACCCTGAAGTTGTCCGAACGCCTGCTGGAAGTCGCCGATGTCGCCATCGACAAAGACATTGGTGACCGAGCCACCTGCGCCAACATTCGCCGCTTGCGCGGCGTTGCCGCCGCTGCCGGCCGCAATGGTTTTCACTGCAGAGGCGACCGCGGCGATATTAATCTTGTCGATCGATCCGCCATTGCCGCCCTTGCCAGTCAGCAGCGCGGGATTGGAATGTCCGCCTCCACGGGCCATGATGCTGAGCTCGCCGACCTCGCCGGAAACCTCACTGATCTTCCCGGCATTGCCGCCCTGCGCGTTTCCATATCCTTCCAATCCGGCCTCTCCAATGAAGACATTCATGGCCGGAGTATCGAGGGCCACCTTGGAGATGCTTCCACCGGCACCGCCTTTGCTCGTCGCGCTGGAGCCCTGGCTGGAGCCACCGTTGCCCCCGACGTTGGTGCTGATGTAGAGTTCTCCTCCGGCTGATTCCCCGACAATTTTCACATTGGTGATGCTGCCAGCGTTGCCACCGTTGGCGACATTGGAATCCCCGCCGCTCTCTGTTTCGATCTGGATGCCCTCTGACCCCAGAGGTGCCTGGCTGAAAATCGTCAAACCGCTGATCGAACCTGCGGCTCCGCCATCCTCCAAGTCGGCATCGCCGCCGCCGCCAGCGAAGACCTGGATCATCCCGTTTTTGATTCCCCCATGATTGGTTATGGTGACGGAAGACAGGGAAGCTGCGTTGCCTCCCTTGCCTTTGCCGAGAACTTCGCCGCCATCGCCCGATGAAATGATGATTGCGCGCGGGGTTTCGTCTTTCTCCGGGTAGCCGGCAATCTCTCCAAAGTTGGTGAGTTTCACATTCGACAGGGCGCCTCCTGTCCCCCCCGCGTTGCCGACAGACGATCCGCCGTCCCCAGCGTTGATTCCCACCTGACCGAAGACGTCTCCCACTTCGACAGTCACGCCGCTGGCGCTGCCACCGTTCCCCCCTTTTCCAGGATCGAGCATGGTGTATTTGCCTGTGGCATCATTGTAATCATCATAGCCTCCAGAACCTCCTGCACCCGCGCCAACAAAGAGCCCGCCCGGATATTCGTGTTGAACATTGCCGAGATCATCGGTGTAAATATCGCCGATGTCCAAGGTCCGGATGCTGATCTGGCTGATGCTGCCTCCGGTGCCGCCACCCTTAAGACCGTCTCCTCCCGAGCCGCCGACAACGCGGATGGCCATCGGGGTGGAACCGTCCTCGAATGGGGCCCCCGGCGGGACGAATGACACAACGTGTTCCACGTCGATTTTTGCGTTGGTGAGAGACCCGCCTGCTCCACCGACCGCCTTGTTCGAATACCCGCCTTCACCGCCTCCGACCAGCAGGGTTCCCTTCATGGCAAAATCCGTGCCTTCCAGAACGATATTGGAGGCCGCGCCGGCGGCTCCGCCATTGCCTGCATCGCCGCCGCCGCCGTTTCCGCCGCGAATCTGGACAAAGTCGTCATCTCCCTCAATGCCATGCTCCTCGCCATCAGTGCCCGTGAAAGCAGTGACGTTGGAAATGGTCCCGCCTGTTCCGCCGGTGCTGCCGGAACCTCCATCGCCTCCGGCAATCTTGAAGATCGGAGTGCCGGTGGCGTTGCCTGAGAGCGTGGGCGTTGTGACGGTGATATTCGATGCCGCACCGCCGTTGCCACCGGCTGCCCATCCGGTGAGAATGCTGTTTGGAACATCGGCATAATTTCCTGCCTGTCCGCCGTCTCCGGCTGTGACCGACAGGGAATTCATGGACTCTTGCACGTTGATTTTGACGGCGGAGAGGGATCCCCCGGCACCGCCTTTGCCTTTACCGGTGAGGGTGAAGGTGTCGGTGGGTTGATCGTAAGTGCCATTGCCGCCATGTCCGCCATCACCAGCCTCGACACGCAAGGTATCGTTTGAAGTATAACCATCGCCGGTCAGCCCGCCCAGGAACGAGAGATTCACATTCGCGAGGGATCCGCCATTGCCGCCAGCCGAGCCCAAGAGGTTGGCGTCGCCTCCGCGACCAGCGTGAATATCCGCGCTTCCGTCATTGCTGGCATCCAAAGAGAACCGTGCGGTGACACCGGTGAGGGCGCCGCCGTTACCGCCGACCTTGGTGCTCAGGTCGCCGGCCATTCCGCCATTGCCCGCCGCGACAAGGAGGTTTCCGAAATCATCAATCCCATCGATGGTGAGCCCGGAAAGCGCACCGCCATTTCCTCCTGAGCCAGTGTTGGCCATTGGGGAAAGCCCCGGCATATTCACGCCGCCGTCGCCACCGACACCGGACGAGATTTGAAACGTGCCCACAAGTGCGGCCCCGAAGTTGGCGTCTCCATCCATGTCATTGATGCGGAAGCTGAGGTTGGAGAGGGCACCGCCATTGCCGCCGGCTACTCCGGCTGTTCCAGCAAACAAGGACCCGCCATTACCCGCCGAGATAAACTGTGTGTGATCGGACGCAATGTTTCCAAGGACGACAGAAGAATTTGTCAACGCGCCACCCGCGCCACCCTGCACCGTTCCGGCACCGCCGGGTCCGGCTATGATGATAACCCGGCCTTCGGTCATGCCCGGCTGGCCGATGGTGCCTTTGCAGAGAAGATTCAGCCCGGTGATCGATCCCCCCGCGCCGCCGGTGGAGACGAGAAAGGTGTCGCCATTCTCCATGCCACCCCCGTCGTTTGCCTCAATCCGGATATGCTCGAAGGTTGAGTTTTCATCGAGCTGCTGGACAGTGAGATTGGTGACGGAACCTCCAGCTCCACCCTTGCCTCCGCCATAGGACTTCCCTCCAACGCCGGAATTCAAATCGATCCACCCGTCAAGAACTGGCGCGGTGCCGGAGTTGTCCACGAACCCGATCTGACCGCCGATGGAGATCGAGGAATTTGTGATCGAACCGCCCGCGCCGCCGTCGCCGTCGCCGTGCGCATCGCCCCCCGCCATGGCCTCGAAACCCGCATTGCCGGTTCCCATCGGCGAGAGGATGTTGAATTTGACGCCGGAGATCGAACCGCCGAAGCCGCCGTTGGACTTGAGCCCATACCCGTCTCCGCCGGCACCGGAGTTGCACTCGATCCCATTGTTGAGGACAACGGTGGCGTCCGCCTGAGTCACCTTGACATTCGTGACCGAGCCTCCGTTGCCGCCAATCCCCTTGCCGCCGTTGAGCCCGCCATGCCCGGCATCGCCCGCATCAATGTAGATCCCGGCAGATGGCAGGCTGGGATTCGCCTTGAACCCGGTGTTGACCTGTACGTTGCTGATGCTGCCGCCATGGCCGCCGTTTCCAGTGCCTTCTGCGCTCTGTCCGTCACCCGCCTCAATGCTGAAAGTGCCGTAGGAAAGAGTGATGCCCGTGATGCTCGCTCCGTTGACGCCATTTTTGTTGAGGGCATTGCCAAGCCCGAACTGGGTCTTCAGCAAGGAGTGGCTTCCGTCGAACGAAACATCATGATCGGTGGAGTCCGTCCCCGCCGCGATGCCGAGGACGCTGTAGCCAACCGAAGCGTAGATCCCCTGCCCGGCGCGAACGCCGCTGATATTTCCACCCGCATAAATCCCGCCTTCGACAAACCCCGCCACGCGGAGCCCGGCAATCGAGGCATTCTGGACGGCCACATGGCTGGCGTCGGAAGTGGTGAAGGACCCACCCGCCAGTGCCGTCACCACGCTGCCGTGAATGTCGGTGTCCACTGTCCCGTTGAACTTGTCGGAAACCGCCAGCCCCGTGACCTCCCAGGGATCAAGCCTGCTGTTGGAGTCGAGATCCTTGAAGAAAACCATCGCCTGTCCGGCCGTGACCTGGACGAGGTTGAAGTCACCCTTTGCGACCGCAAATGAGTGGTTGTCATCAGCATCAAACACAAGCCGGTCACCCGCGTTGAGCAGCACGGCAAAGTCGGACGATGTCTTCGTCTGGGCACTCTGTTCCGCCGCCGAATCATTCGCTGCGTTGCCAGCAGAGTCCACGATGCTGGATCCGACCGAGCCCGCTGCGGCGTTCATGAATAGCGTGGCCGGGGCGATTCGAGGTTCGAGAGCTTCGAGCATGAGAGGAGATGGGATGCGGTTTTTCATAAGAAAGCAATTGGTTGCGCGGGAATTTCAAGCAATTGTTTCCACCCCGGTCGAGAGCTATCGGCGACCGAGTTGACGCAAGTCAACGAAAGTGGAAATTTCCGTGAATGCCTTATGTGTTCAGGGCCCCAGAAGCACCGTTCCGCTGGCGGTTGGCGTCGTGAAGAACCCGGCTCCGCGAACGGGAGATGATGCACCCGGCAGGGTCAGTGGGCTGCCGAAGACCACCCCATCGTAGGCGGTGCTCACTGCCCGGCCGCTGCCCGGCCGAGTGAACGCGCCTTTGAACACTCCGGTTGACGGCGTGAACGTGAATGTCAGGCCCGTCGTAACCGGCTTCGTGAGCACCGGGGCATTTGTATTCGGCCAGGTGCCGTTCTGCGTCAGCGCCATTGTTAGCGCCGCCAGGCCGGGATCGACGGTCAGCGTGAAGTTGCCGGTGGT
>Ga0194063_10002739_pt1 | contig 10819 bp, 10 predicted proteins | sample SepL3720m_MetaG_FD_155459 | JGI IMG/M metagenome (GOLD analysis project Ga0194063, IMG submission 155459) | Anoxic zone freshwater microbial communities from boreal shield lake in IISD Experimental Lakes Area, Ontario, Canada - Sep2016-L373-20m | ecosystem: Environmental > Aquatic > Freshwater...
TGATCCCCAAGAGTTCTTCCACAAAAAGCAACTTCTGATATTCCGCCTCACCCTCGATCGAGAGGGGCGCGGCAAAGAACTCTGCAACAGGGCTTGTGCGTTTCGTGATTTCAACTTTCATCAGGAAGAAGATGCCGGGCCATCGTGCATGGCATTGACGCAAATTTCAAGACGATTGTTCACTTATATGTGAAATCTATCTGGCAAGCACAGAATTGAGTTCGTCCAGCAGTTTACGGTCGTTGGTGAACACGCCGAGGGCCTTCATTTGCGGGAGACTTTGCGGCGGGTCGTTTTGTAAGTGGTGGCCTCCTCACGCGCGACGAAGGTCTCCTCCCGTTCGGGCAGGGGTTCGAAAACCAGATGCACCCTGGCGTGAAGCGCGGAGGCGACCCGGCGGAGCGTGCTGAGCGAATGGCCTTCGTAGGAGGGCGATTCGAGACGGCTGATCTGCTGTTGGGAGGTCATGAGCTTGCGGGCGAGGTCGCGCTGGGAGAGGCCGGCGTTTTCGCGCAGGGCCGTCAGTTGCAAGGCCACGTCCCATGCCTCGCCCGCTTTCTCAAATCGCGCGGCAAAACCGGGATTCTTGAGCTGGGCTTCGAGATAGAGGTCAAAGTTGGTCTTTTTCATGGTGTCGTTTCTGCCAGTCGCGCATCCGTTCGCGCGCGGAGCCGAGGTCGCGCGCCGGGATGGCCTGGCCTTTGTTGCGGATGCATCGTGGACGGCCACGATGCGCCGCCCCTTCATGAAGAACCACAGCACGCGGGTGTTCAGCTTGCCCACGTGCCGGAGTTCAAAGAGGCCGTCACCGAGCGACTTCGACAGCGGCTCGCGGTGATACTGCCGGTTGCGCAGCTTGGCCAACCCGGCGAGGACCGCCGCAAAATCACCAGGATCTCCGGCCTGCAATTCATCAAGGAACTCTCGCACCGGGCATCGCCCGGCATCTGTTTCGTAAAACTCTACGGTGAACTCCATGAAATATCTACATCAAATTTGATGTCTCGCGTTTCTTTTGGTAAGGGTGGTGTTGAGATCTTCGCGCAGAGCGCCCGCAGCCGACTGCCGCGCCTGGCCGAAGAAAGCGAGTTCGCGTTCGCGCAGGGCATCGAGCATCCGGAGCTTTTCGCCGATGGGACGTGCCGCCAGATCCCGGCGGAAGGCACGTTTGCTCTCGAGGAGCTCCTCCAGGCTGGCGCGAGCGACGTTCGTAAGTTTGAGTTCGGTTTCTTTGGAGGTGCCGCTGGCGCGGCTGCCTTCCAGGATGTTCTGCTTGCCCGAGCGTGCGGCCTGCACCATCTGGTCGTGCGTCCGGCTGCGCCGGTCCACAAAGCGGTCGCAAAAGCGGACCGTGGCATCGTAAACGATGCGGGCTTTTTGGAACGAGAGCAGGTCTTCGTATCCGCCGTGTGGCGGGATAAACCCGGTTTCGGGGGACAGACGGGACTTAGGAGACGGACTCTGCGTGTCTGTCCCGTGTGTCTTGTGAGTCCTGTATGGCTCCGGGGTTTTCATGGCACTCATGCCGCAAGCACCTTGTTGAGTTCATCAAGCAGCTTGGGCAATTGCTCTCCAAAGAGCTGGTGCGCTTTCCCAAGCCCGCCCTGTTGTGAAAATGGAGCATAATCGAAATCATCGGGCTCGATGCTCAGGCTGGTGACAAAATGGGTCTTGGCACGAGCATCCGCCCCGGAAACAGCCTGAAGGTCGGTCGGCGTGAGCACACGGGTGCCACGACCCTTCATCTGTTCAAAATAGACCCGGCTGCGGACATCACGGAGGAAGAGAAGACATTCGAGCGGTTTGATATCGGTGCCGGTGGCGATCATGTCCACGGTGACGGCAATGCGGAATTGGGGCGAGGTGCGAAATTCCTGGATGAGGGATTCAGACTTTTCGTAACGCTTCGTCTCGGGGTTGAACGTGTTGTAGGTGATCTTCTTGGCAAAGTCATTGCCCCGACCAAAAACCTCCCTGACGATGTGAACGACATCTGGATGAGCGAACGCTGCCGGTCATCAGCCAGGGATTTCTCAAGGCCGGTATTGGCTTCGACCTGGCATTCGCGCATGCCTGCGGAGGTGAGAGGGTGGGCAAAAGGCATCTCCCGGAGTCGGTGCCGGAGCGTATCTGACTCAGCAGCCCATGCGGCCAGGGTCTCAGGACGGTGAAAGTTGAAAACTCTCCGTGAACGGGGATGCGGATCACGCTGGTCCCGAAAAAATGTCTCGACGCCGGTGGACTCGTAGAAGAATGGCAGGGCTTCTCCGCTGGCTTGACGTAGGAAATCCGGAAGATTGGTGCCGTAGTGGGCAGACTGGTCGGCAACCGTCGAGAGAAGCGTGCCTTCCTTTTTCGCCTCCAGAATCCCGAGTGCCTTGCGATCCACAAGGAACAGGTAGTCGCACCGTCCATCGTTCATGGGAGCTTCTCGTAAAACGATGCCGCGTGCGGCCGAGGGATTGAACGCCTTGTAATCCTGCACAACCCATCCGGCCGCAACGAGCATCGCATCGATCTGCTTGCGGGCGAGTTGTTCTGGAGACAGGTCAGGCATTCCTCTTGCGAGTGTGTGAAGCGGGCATTTTTATCTGATTATCTGCGTATGGGCGAGCGGATTCCGATATTTCATGAAAAGGTACCGGCGCTGGCGGGCCCGGTTGCTTTACAAGTTTCGGAGCGGCCCCTAACGTCCGTCTGATGAAAGCGAACGCAATGGGCAGAGGCACTGGGAAGGGCGGCCGCTCTTGCGATGAGGGATTTGCGTTCAGCCCGTCGCTGCATCACCAGGCGATTGCCGATGGCGGAGGGATGCGGGCGATGCGCTTTCCGGGCGGAGAAGTGGGCGGCTGGCAGCGACGCCTGCGCGCGAAGCTTCGCGCGGTGCTCGGCGGGATCCCGCGGGATCGCGTGCCGCTCAAGGTCCGGCGCATCTGGTCCAGGCCGCATCCCTTGGGCACGATCGAGAAAATCATTTTTACTTCGGAGCTTCGGTGTGACGTGCCCGCGTATGTTTGCCTGCCGCGACGTGCCGCAGGCCTGCGTCCGTTTATGATTTGCCTGCAGGGGCACCGGGGAAGGATGCACGATTCGATTGCCGCGAGCGCCGATGAAAAAACTTGGGCGGGGCCCGTGCATGACGGACTCGACTTTGCGATCGGGTGCATGGAGCGCGGAATTTCCGCGCTGTGCATCGAGCAGCGCTCGTTCGGCGAGAGAAGCGAACGCGCGCTGAAAAATCCCTCCGGCGACGGATGCCAGGACGCCGCGATGCACGCGCTGTTTCTCGGTCGCACGCTGATGGGCGAGCGTGTGTTCGACGTGGATCGCGCGATCGATTATTTGATGGCGCGCGGAGACGCGGATCCGCGCCGCATCGGGGTGACCGGCAACTCGACCGGCGGCATGGTTGCGCTTTTTGCCGCTGCGCTGCTTCCGCGCATCCGCTTCGCGATGCCATCGAGCTGTCTTTCGAGCTTCCGGGATTCGTTCCTTGCGATGGGCCACTGCAGCTGCAACTTCGTGCCCGGCCTGCTGAATGTCGCGGACATGGCCGACATCGCGGGCCTGATCGCACCGAAGCCGCTCGTCATTGTCCACGGCCGCGAGGACCATTTGTTTCCGATCCGCTCGGCACGGCGCACCTTTCGCGAAGTCGAAGCCACCTACAAGGCGGCGGGCGCATCAAAGAATTGCGCGCTGGTCGTCGGCCCCGGCGGGCACCGCTACTACGCCGGCCTCGCCTGGCCGACACTTCTCCACATGCTGGAACTTGCCAGCCTCGCCTGGACATCGAAGGAAAGCTGACCGGCTATGCGGCTGAGCAGGGACGAACATTTCGATCCCCAAGTTTGCAGGCGGCATCCTGTCGCGGCAGAGGCCTATTTTTTGACGGTTTCCCGGATGGTCTGGAGCAGGTAGGCGTAGGCGGCGTCCATGATGCTGCCGTGATCGGTGCCGGGAACTTCAAAGTGCCGGCAGCGCGTGTTGCCTGCGACGCGCATCGCATCGCACATGAGCTTGTTGTCCGCCGGGCGGCTGTCGATGTCGAGCCCGGTGCCGCCGGTCAGAAGGATCAGCGGCGGCACGTCTTTCGAGACGTGCTGGATCGGGGAGTATTCGTCGATGACGATCCGGCCTTTCGGCAGCCCGCGTTCAGCGCAGATCGCCCGGTGGGTGACCATCTCTCCGCTGATCGAGATGTATGCGGCGAAATCTCCGGGTCGGCAGCCCTGTTTTTCCAGGAACCGCGGCATCGTCGCCAGGCAGACCGCGAGATACGCGCCGGCGGAATGACCGCTGACAAAAATCCTGTTGGGATCGCCGTTGTAGGCGGCAATATTTTTTTTGACCCATGCCGCTGCGGCGGCGGCATCCTCGATGTAGGCCGGGCATTTGGCGCGCGGGGAGAGCCTGTAGTTCGGGGTGACGATCACGCATCCGAGGTGCTTGTAGAGCTCCATCTTCGAGTCTTTCGAGCCGCCGCTCATCCCCCCGCCATGAAAAAAGATCAGGACCGGCACGTTCTTCCGGTGGGTCGGAAAAAAAATGTCGAGCGTGCAGCGTTCGGCGATATAGGGATCCGCCTCTTTGGCGTCGTAATACGGGATGTCGTTGATCTGCCGGAAGTTTGTGCCAACCTCCTCGCAAGCGAGCGTGCGGAATTCGGAGGGATTGAAATCCGGCACGGTGGAACCAGCCGGAGCCGCATTCATGGCTGCTGCGGAAAGCAGGAAGAAAAGACCGCCCGCGAAGCCGCGAAGCCGCGAAGGATGGAAAAAAGAAGTCATTCCCTTGGTCAGCCCGATTTTTCGCCGATGGTTTTCAACAGCGAGCCCAGCGCCGCGGTCATGGCGGCGGCATAGAGATCGGGGTGGCGGATTTGAAAGATATGCCGCCCGGTTTCCCGGTTGGTCGTCTTCCATGTCGTCTGGCCGTCGTCCGCGCAGGCGATCGCGATCGGGAGGAATTCGAAGACCGGATCGGCGACGAGCCCGGCGGGTTGCAAGCCGTCTTTCGCATCCACTCCGAGTCCGGCGGCGTGCAGGATGGCCGCCGTGCTCCACATGCTCCGCGGCTTCGCTCCAAAATCATCGAGCACGGCGGGGTCAACCGGAGCGGTGAGGTAGCGGAGGAATTTCGGGTCGGCGGACCGGCTGAGCATGTAGAGGAAGTAGTTGCAGAGCGGGCTGCCGATCTGGCGGAGGATTTCCCCTTGGACGAAAGAATACCATGTTCCGTTCGGGCCGACCTCGCGGACCTCGGTCTGATGCCAGCACGGGCACCAATAGACCGGGCACGGAAGATCGAAGACCGCCGCGTAGGAGCTCGGGTTCAGCCGCACATTGTATTCGAGCTCGCCGTCCTTTCCGGGGTTCGCGGCACCCGCGTTCAGGTAGATGCCCTTGCACTTGGTCTGGAACAAATCCGGCCGCATCAGTCCGGCCACAGCCACATCCGTGCAGGATCCGACAATGTTGATGACGACGGGATGCGCGCTGGCGTCGAGCGCGCGGCACAGCCATTCTGCGGAGGCTATGGCCGCCCGGCCCCGGTCGCCCTGGCTATCCTTCCGGTGGCGCATCGGGAACATGGATCCGACCACGGCGGGAATGCCGGTGATGCCGGTCAGGCATCCGAGCTGCGCTGCGGCGAGCGTCGCGGGATCCCCCAGCCGGTGGCCCGGCGGATAGTCGAACATGATGCCGCGCAAATCCAACGACTCCCGCGCGGCAAGCGCATAAACCGTGGCCAGATCCCAGTGGTCGTCCGGATCGCCATGCGGGTGGAAAATATCGGTCTGGTGGATGAATGGCGTCATAGTTTAAAGCGGAAAATCGACGGGCCCGGCCAACGTGGCGGAAACTGTGGAGACTGGCGTGCGGGGATATTTCAATGGAGCGCAGGAAAGCCGGGTTCGTGTGAAAGTTCCCGCTGGCGGGGACGGCGTCAATATTTTTTTCCAAGCCTGTCGGGGGCTTGACGTTTGTGAGGATAGCGGGAATGTTCCCGTTTATCCATGAACTTCCCACTTCCTTCCTTCGCGCGGGGACGCATGCCCGAAAGTTGCAGAGCACAGGGGGAACGGGCGTCCCGCCCGTTTAGAGACTGGAAATCGTATCGGAGTGATGTGCCTCACACGGGCGGGACGCCCATGCCCCCTTGGAAGATTCGCGAAGTTGCACCTTTCGGGCACGCCCCCTTCGCGCGGTCACATGTGGTTTCCTTGTTGCTCTTGTTTCTGGCCGCGTTGTTCCCCTCGGCGGCCGGAGCCGAGGGGCCGGTCGCGGGGAAGAAAGTTCTGGAGGATTTTTCCGGGGGGGCCTGGAGTCCGTCGCGCTACAGCATGGCTCCGGGGAGCATCACCCTGGTTTCCGAGCGGGCGCCGGATCTGGCGGTTGGCGGGAGCATGAAGGTTCACATCGCGTTTGGCGGACAGGGCTTCGAGCATTTCACGGCCGAGCCGCCGAAGCCGATGTATATCCCCGGGAACGTCAAACGCATCACCCTGCGTGTGAAGAGGACCGACAGCCGGATTCCCTTGAAGGTCGTCTTTGTGGACGGCTGGGGAAGAACCAAGGCGGACGGCAAGGATCTGGGCTGGGAGCTGAAGCTGGATGCCAATCCCGAGTGGAAGACGCTGACATTCGATGTCCCCGAGGGCTGGGTGCGGCCGGTGGGAATCTCGGGGATCTCCTCGCATAATTTCACGTTCAAAACCGACAAGATGGCGGGGGACTATTTTGTGGGGGGGATCGAAGTCGAGACCGACATCTCCGATGTGGATCCCGCGACCGGGCTGCTGCGCAGCTGGAAGCCGGAGCCCTCGCCGGCCGACGCCGCCAAGGCGCTGAAGCAGGCGCCCGCCACGCCGCTGCTGAGCGTGACCCTTTCCACGAGCGAGCAGGCCAACATTTTTTCCGGGAAGCCGGCCGCCTGCACGATGCAGATCGTCAACTGGAAGCCGGGGGCGCTCGAGGGCAAGGCGGGGTTTCGCGTGACCGATCAGAACGGTGTCGAACTGCAGGGGTGGGAGGAGGCGGTCCGCGTCGAGGCGCCGCTGGCCCGGACGTATCCGCTCAAGATCACGCGCTACGGGATTTACAAGGTGGCGGCACGCTTGGAATGGGCCGACAAGTCGACGCTGGAAAAGAACCTTGTGCTGGCGAATGTGCCCGTGCTCCCGGAGCCGACGGAAGCCCAGAAGTTCGCCTCGCCCTACGGGATCAACTACCACGGGGGAGGCGACCGGCTCTTTGAAGCCTTCAAGAAAGCGGGAATCTACTGGTATCGGGATTACTCTTTCCGGCTGGATGGGATGCGGCGTGCGAAGGGCGCGGACCGGAGCTACAAAGGCTGGCCTAACTACCCGGGCCTCCTCGCGGATTACGAGCGCCTTGGGCTCATCTGCCTCCCGGTTCTTTTCACCGTGGAACCCCCGGTCGTGGCCGATGGGAAAGTCGTCCGGATGGGGCCGGACAGAAAATGGGCGCTCGATATCGCGGATATCCTCGTCAGCTTCCCGAAGATCCGGTTTTGGGAGCTGGGAAATGAATACGACCTGAAGCACGCGATGGATGAGCGCGCGGTGGGATGGAGAAATTACAACCTCTACCACAAAAAATTCGGCGAGCTGGTCACGCTTCTTGGCGACGGGCAAGTGACGGCGGTCGAGCAGGGACGCGCGGGGGTCTACCCGGTTTTTGTGGAGGCCGCCGTGAAGGATGGGTCGTTTGATCAGATCGGCGTGGTCAACTCGCACCACTACACCGGCGTGGAACCGCCCGAGACGAACGCGGACAACTTCAACAGCGGCGAGCGGCTGCCCGAGGGCCGCCGTCCGGGCTCGTTCTTCGACACCCTGCGCGCGGCCAAGCGGGCCGCCGTCGCCGACGGGAAGAAGCGCGAGCATTGGCTCACCGAGTTTGGCTGGGACACGCTGGCCGGCCCGGTCGTCACCCCCGCACAGCAGGCCGCATTCCTCCAGCGCGGGTTCCTCCTCTCGTTGGCGGCGGGCACCGACAAGGCGTTCTGGTTTTATAATTTTGACGTGGACGAGGCGAAGGCGGCGACATTTTTCGACGGCTGCGGGCTCATCAATTTCCGGCGCGAGCCGAAGCTGTCGTTCGCCGCGATGGCCGGGCTTTCGTCGATCCTGCCGAACCCGGTCTATGTCGGGAGCATCAACGCCGGGCCAAACACGGCGGGATATATTTTTGAAAACGACGGGAAGCTGGTCGCCGGGCTGTGGGCCATCGCCGGAGACAAGGGTCCATCGGTCACCTTCCAGGCCGATGCTCTCTCCGACTACCTGGGCAACAAGGTCGCGGGCCTGTCCGCTCCCCTGTCGTCGTTTCCTGTCTATGCCGTGGGGCTCAAAAAATCCGATCCGCTCTACGCGCAGACCGCCTACAGCATCGAGTCGAACCACACGATCGTCGCATCGCCGGACGATACCGTGGAGGTCGCCGCGAGAATCAAGAACAACCGGGACAAGTCGATCGATGGCAAAGCCACCATCGTTCCTCCCGCCGGCTGGCCCGCCGCGGAAGGCGAGGCAACCTACTCGGTTCCGCCGGGGGAAACCCGCGATCTGGTTTTGAAGTTCGCGGTTCCCGCCAGCCAGAATCTTGGCCGCGCGCAGGCCCGCGTGGATTTTCAGGAGGCCGGCCGTGTCGTGAAGGCGATGCCATTGGACCTCGTTGTTCAGAGGGCGTTTTCGCTCGAGGTTTCGCCCTTGGAGGGACTGCCCGGAAAAGCCTCTGTCGATGTGCAGATCGAGAACCGCTCCGCCCAGATCCAGGATGGGACGATTTCCCTGAAGCTCCCCTCGACCTGGCAGGCAACGGTCACCGATTTCCCGGTCGCCGCGCTGAAGCCAAACGAACGCCGCACGCTCAAAGCGGACCTCACATGGAGCGCCGATTGGAAAGCCGGCGAGTCCGCCATGGCGGTTTTCAAATCCTCCAAGGGAGTCTCCCTCCAGGCACCGGTGATCCCCAACCGCATTCCGCTCAAGCGCGCGCAAAACCTCAAGATCGACGGCAAGCTAACCGGATGGCCGAAGGACTCGAACCTGCCGGATTGGATGCTGGGCTCGACCCGCGGAAACGCGGACGCCAGGCTCTGGCTCGCCTGGTCGCCCGAGGGGCTCTACGGCGCAGTGGAGGTGAAAAATTCGCAGGGCCTCACGAAACACCCACGCACATTCTGGGAGGGCGATGCCCTCGAGCTTTATCTCTCAACCGATCCGGCAAAGAAAAACAACGCCTTTGAAATCGGGGACCACCAGTTCTGGTTCGTTCCCGACTTTGAAGGGAACCGCGTCTATGCCGGCCAGTGGAAATCGAAGGACGAGATCCCGGAGAACCGCTACGACATTCCGGTCGCGAAAAGCGCGGCCCTCCGCACCGCCGACGGCTATGTCATGGAATTCCTCCTCCCTGCCGCGGCTTTCCAGCATTACTCGCCACGGGCGGGCGAGGAGTTCGGAGTCAACGCCAACCTCTCGGTGCGCGGGTCGGATGCGCCTCGCGAGGTTTTTTGGCCGAGAAGAAAAGATCTCAGCGTCCGCACGCTGCCCTTGAGCTGGGGCCGGATGAAGCTGGCCGAGTGAGGGTGGACATTCCTGTCCACCACTAGGGTTTGGCCATTTTTTGGCACCAACGGTGCCTGATTCAACAGCCCAGCCCAGCGGGCTGGGTTTGTGGTCGGTGAGGTATCCGGCCTGTAGGGCCGGGATTCTCAATCCCAGACATATCGCTCGTCATAGGTGGGATGCGGGCTCTCGAATCGCAGCCTTTCAGGCCGCAGACGTTGGGGCATTATAACCCAGGCCGTTGGCCTGGGCTATGGGATTTTGCGCCTTTGGCGCATTCGAAAATGGCCAAACCCTAGGGGTGGACATTCCTGTCCACCGCACGCGCTGGCCGCGCAGCCCCCGTGCGACAGAAATGGCTGTGGTTTCCCCGGACAAACTGCCCCAAGCCCAGCGCTCCCAACACCTTTTTTTTTCGCAAAAGAATGCCTTGCATGTGACGTATAAAATAGCGAGATTTATACGTCATGGATACCAAGTTGACACTTCGTTTGGATGAGGAGCTGATTGTGCGGGCCAAGACGGAAGCCCGGAAACGTGGCAGTTCGCTTTCGAGGATGGTTGCCGATTATTTCCGCGGCATCACCGCCCGCCGGAAGGTCGGCGCTCTGCCGCCGGTGACCTCCAAGCTTCTCGGGTCGCTGCGCGGGAGCGGCACCGCAAATTACCGCCGCCACCTCGAGGAGAAATATCTTTGAAGCTGCTGCTGGATACCAACGTCATTTTGGACGTGCTGCTTGATCGGAAGCCTTTTGTAGCCGATTGCGCAAGGGTTGTTGCCGCCGTGGAGACCGGACGAATAGAAGGGAGCCTGTGCGCCACAACGATTACCACCCTCCACTACCTCGCATCCAAAACTCTTGGCGCAAAGGCGGCGGTCAGGGAGATTTCCGACCTCCTTCAAATCTTCCGTGTCGCCCCGGTCACCGAAGCGGTTTTGAAAGCGGCCCTCCAGAGCACGGGACGCGATTATGAGGATTTGGTTCTTTGGGAATCCGCGAGGGCAATTGGCGCGGATGGCATTGTCACGCGGAATCCCAGCGACTTCCCAAGGTCGGGAGTTCCGATTTACCTCCCGGCCGATATTGTCGCGATGTGGGATTCGTAGCGGGGATCGCGGGTGCCTCCGAAGAATCCCGGAATGATTCCGCCCCGCGCGATCAGTTCGAAAAATTAAAAAGACCCGAGGCGTTGTAGTTGCTCGCCGTAATGATGTGCGTC
>Ga0194063_10002740_pt1 | contig 10818 bp, 8 predicted proteins | sample SepL3720m_MetaG_FD_155459 | JGI IMG/M metagenome (GOLD analysis project Ga0194063, IMG submission 155459) | Anoxic zone freshwater microbial communities from boreal shield lake in IISD Experimental Lakes Area, Ontario, Canada - Sep2016-L373-20m | ecosystem: Environmental > Aquatic > Freshwater >...
TAACGGGACTGTATCGGTTATATATAATTTTTCTATTGCTGATGCTTCTATCCTGTCGATTGCTTCGCCCGATAAAATCGGATGGGTGCAGGCACCATAAACTTTAAGCGCACCTTTTTCTTTAATCGCATTCACTGCATTTACAAAGGTACCTGCTGTATCTATAAGGTCATCTATTATCAAAACGTTTTTATCCTTAACTTCACCGATGATATTCATTATCTCGGCTACATTCTGTTTTGGTCTTCTTTTATCTATTAATATCAAACCTGCGTCAAGACGTTTAGCATATGCTCTTGCCATTTTAATGCTTCCGACATCAGGTGAACATACAGCAAGGTTTGGAATCTGCATATCGTGAAAATGTTTAAGGAAAACTGCCGAGCCGTATAAGTGGTCGACAGGTATATCGAAAAACCCCTGAATCTGCGCAGCGTGAAGGTCCATTGTGATAACCCTGTCGGCACCTGCTTTTTCGAGCAGATTGGCAACAAGTTTAGCAGTGATGGAAACTCTCGGCTGGTCTTTTCTGTCCTGTCTTGCATAACCAAAGTAAGGAATGACTGCATTCACTCTAGCTGCAGAAGAACGTTTTGCGGCATCGAGCATTATCAGCATTTCCATCAGATTGTCCGAAGGAGGATTTGTTGACTGAATAATAAAAACGTCTCTTCCCCTAATGTTCTCATTGTATCGCATCCAGATTTCACCGTCTGAAAAGTGTTTTAACTCACAGGCACCGAGCGAAACGCCTAAAACATTAACTATTTTTTCTCCAAGCTGATGAGAAGTTGTTCCGGTAAATATTTTCAAGTTTGACATTTTTTGAAGTAATTATTTAGGGTTAAAATTATCAATAAACTTACATTAAATCAAACCATTATAAAAGGATTTAATCCCGATAGTTTAACTTGAAATATCCGTCGGAATTCATGCATTTACAATACTCTTTTCTGTTTTATCTGTTTAAAAAATGAAGTAACTTGAAAAAGAAATAATATATTAATAATTAAATTTTATTAATGCATATGAAGCTCTCAGATAAAGAAGTCCAGTCCACTCCTTCAACAGAAAGAGTTAGCCTAATACGGTCGAGATATTTAAACGAACCGCTCTATATAGATTCAGAATACATTAAATATTATACCGAAGCACACAGTAAAACAGACGGGCAGAATGTTTTTGAAAGGCGGGCGGAATCCCACTCTTATGCAATGGAACATCTTACTCCGGTAATCCGTGAGTTCGACCTTATTGCAGGAAGTAAAACTCGATATGTTCGCGGCGCAATCCCATATTGCAATTATGCCTCGCGTTATATTCTTCGTGAATTCAAGAATGAAGAAGCCGAAGCTCAGGACGCATTTACGGACATTGGCGAAGGCGGCGGCATAGCTAAGGCAAAGGAGATTGCCAAAAAAGGCGAATATGAATTTTTCTGCAAAAAATATCTTATCAGCAGGGAAGATAAAAATACATTAAAGAGTTCTGCTGAGTATTTTCTCGGTAAGAGTATGCAGGACGTAGGGGATTCTCTCTGGAAAAATGTTTACGATAAGGCCGAATACATAGATAAAGGATGGCAGGCTGGACTTTACACTGCTCCGCACGACCCTGCGCCAGAAGGAAGGTATGTGCTTGATTTTGAAACTGCTCTTAATCAGGGATTAAATGGAATCATTGAGAGATTAAAAGATAAAATTAAGAATGCAGAAGTAACCGATTTCAAGTCGGCGGAAAAGATTTATTTCTGGCGTGCAGGTATCCGAACACTCGAAGCGACAATCCAATGGGCAAAGAACTACGGCCTTGAAGCAGAAAGGCTTTCTAAAAAAGAGAAAGACCCTGACAGAAAAAAGGAACTGGAAGAAATTGCAGAGAGATGTTTTTATGTCCCTGCAAACAAACCCCGAAATTTCCGCGATGCAATGCAGTCATTCTGGTTTATATATATTGCAGGGCATATAGAAGGTGCACACCTTGGTTATTCGCCGGGAAGGTTTGACCGATATATGTATCCATTCTATAAAATGGATAAAGATGCGGGTACGATAACAGATGCCGAAGTGCTTGAACTTCTTGAAATATTACGCGTGAAGATGACGGAGATTGAATATGTTGCTTCTTTTTCCTGGGCTGGGCTTGGCTCAGGAAATCTGTTTCAGAATATGATTCTTGCAGGACTTGATGAAAAAGGACACCGTGGCGATAATGAACTTTCTTTATTAATTCTGCAATCTGCGATTAATTGCCAGACAACACAACCAACGTTATCTATATGGTATGACGACTCGTTGAGTGAAGAGTTTTTGTTAAAGGCAATTGACTGTGTAAAGACGGGATGTGGTTTTCCTGCATGGTTCAACCTGAAAGTTTTCATTCAGCACGAACTGCAGAAATCAAATCTGCCTGTTTCTGTAATACGTAAGTATGCGGCAATGGGAGGATGTACAGAACCTACTATGGAAGGAATGAGCTATGGAGTAGTTCAGGCAGGATTCATAAATCACGGTAAACTTTTTGAACTTGCAATGAACGGCGGGAAAGACCCGCGTACAGGAATTCAGTTCGATGAAACTAAAATACCATCTGATTTTGAAGAATTATATATTGCGTATAAATTTCATTTGAGGAATTCTATTCGCAACTGGCAGAGATACTGGAACTTTGTTATGTCTGCACACAGGCAGACCTGTAACCTGATTTTTTCGTCCGTACTTGTCAGGGATTGCATTGAGAGGGGACTTTCTCTGGACGACGGAGGTGCAGTATGTAACGGTACTCCGACTACTCTCAGCAGCGGAATGGTAAATGTTGTAAATTCTCTAGCAGTCGTAAAGAAACTTGTGGACGATGAGAAACTGTTATCAATGGATGAGATGCGTACTGTGATTTCAAAAAACTGGGAAGGATACGATAAAATAAGGAATAAAGCAGTATCTGTTCCTAAATGGGGTAATAACAATGATTATGCCGACAGTATATACGAAGATTTGTTCGATGTGTATTGCGGATACGTTTCAGAACAGAAAAATTATCTCGGTGAACCTTATGACCCGTCTATGCTGGCAATAAGCACACATGCACCATTCGGTAAAGTCTGCGGAGCAACTCCCGACGGAAGGTTCGAAGGCGAAACTCTATGCGACGGAGTCACTTCTCCGTTCCCCGGGACCGATACAAACGGGCCGCTTGCAGTATTGCTTTCGGCAGGAAAGATTGACCATTCTAAAATCCGCGGCGGACTTCATAACATGAAATTCCATCCGACAGTTTTGAAGGGAATACAGGGTTCTAAGAAACTATTAAGTCTGATTAAAACTTATTTCGATACACTCGGATTCCAGATACAGTTTAATGTTGTTGACAGCGGGATGCTAGCTGATGCACAGAAGCATCCTGAAAATTACAGGGACTTAATCGTTCGTGTTGCGGGATTCAGTGCGTTCTTTGTTGAACTTGGAAAAACCATTCAGGATGAAATCATCAGGCGAACCGAACATAGCATCTGATTGTGCACTGATATTTGATGTACAGGATTTATCTGTTCAGGATGGTCCGGGTATCCGAACAACTGTTTTTATGAAAGGTTGTCCTTTGAAATGCAAATGGTGTGCTAACCCTGAAGGTCAGAACCTTCACGTAGAGTTTATGCATATTAAATCTCTGTGCGGGAAAAATTATAATTGTGTTTTCGTCTGCCCATATCATTCTGCAACTGCGGAAAATGATTATCCTGAATTCAATCACAGTATCTGCAATGATTGTGTAACACGTGAATGTGTTGACCACTGTCCTTCACAGGCAATTAAATTTACAGGCAGGTATTTAACAACGGATGAGCTGATTAAAAAAATAAGACCAAACTTATCATACTATAAAAATTCAGGAGGGGGAGTTACTTTTTCAGGCGGTGAACCTTTCCTGCAGGCTGGTTTCATAAGTAATTTCATTGAGAATACGCAGCCTTTGGGTTTGTCAGTAGGGGTAGAAACCTGCGGAATGTTCGACTGGGAAGAAGTGAAAAAGATTGCAAATAAATTTGATTTCATTTACTTTGATTTAAAGTGTATGGACAGCGATGTACATAAAAGTGTGACAGGTAGTGAAAATGTGAAAATACTAAATAACCTGAAAAACCTTACCCAGATGAACAATGAGAACATAACTGTTTCTGTTCCTGTTATTCCGGGAGTAAATGATTCTGATGAACAGATAAAAGATATTGCAGTGTTTTGCAAAGATATCGATATTAAACGAATAAGGCTTTTGCCCTATCATTTTCTCGGTGAGAGTAAATACGCAAACCTTGGAAGAACATACTTAATGGAAAAAGACTTATCAGTTCCTCAGCATATACTTGCGGGTCTTAAGAAAACCGTAGAAGTCCTTGAAATTCATTGCAGTATAGAATAGAGTTATTCTAATTTCTAATCAGGCCGAATAGAATTTCTTAATAGTATCGCAGACTTCCAGCACCTGTTCCTTCTTCAGTTCAGGGAAACTCGGAAGGTTAATCCCGCGTATTGCAAGTTCTTCTGCAACTCTGAATTTCTGATATGTATGCGTAAACATCGGCATCGTATGAGCAGGATAAAATGTCGGACGAGTTTCAATCCCATTATCAGAAAGAAATTTTCTTAATGCCTCTCTGGTTTTTACATTTTCTGTCATTATCGAATACATCCAGTATGAATGAACTGTGTCCTTCGCTTCTTTATGAGTGACAACAGGAAGTTCTTTTAGGTTTTCGTTATAAGTATCTGCTATAAATCTTTTCTTCTTTAAAATATCTTCTGCCCTTTCAAGTTGTGCAAGTCCTATCGCCGCACAGATGTTTGTCATCCTGTAATTGTATCCGATAACATCGTGCCAGTATTCTCTTACAGTAGAAACACCGTGCATCTTTAAATGATAAGCTTTGTCGTAAAGATAATAATCGTTCGATACAACCATTCCGCCTTCACCCGTTGTGATAGTTTTATTTCCATAGAAGCTGAATGTTGATATGTTTCCGAATGTTCCTGCGTACTTACCTTTGTACTGAGAGCCGAAAGCTTCTGCGCAATCTTCAATCACAAAAAGATTGTTATCATTTGCGATTTTCATTATAGCATCCATATCACACATCTGTCCGTAAAGATGAACAACCATAATGGCTTTAGTTTTCGGCGTAATCTTTTTCTTAATGTCTTCAGCGTCCATCTGCCAGGTTTCTTCAACAGAATCAACGAATACAGGCGTCGCGCCTGTGTAGATAATCGAACTCACAGAAGCAATGTACGTAAATGTCGGAACGATAACCTCGTCGCCTGAAGTAATACCAAGTGTTTCAAGAGCAAGATGAAGTGCAGTAGTCCCGTTGGAAACAGCAGTCGCATACTTAACGTTTATAAACTCCGAGAATTTATCTTCAAATTCCTTTATGAATTTTCCTTTAGAGGAAATCCAGGTGGAGTCCAGGCATTCATTAACGTATTTCTTTTCGTTACCCGCTAAATTCGGTATGTACAGAGGAATCTTATATCCCATAATAATTATTTTTTAAAATTATTAACTGAGCTAATTATTTTGTTTAAATCAATCATATCTATGCACTCAAGGTTGTTCGGACATTTGCGTTTCCAGCAAGGAGAACACTCAAGGTCTTTCGGAAACAGCTTAACGCCGTAATCATAAAGTTCAATTTCCTGATGACAGGAAAGTCCGTACCAGCTAATTATATATTTCTGCAAAGCAATTGCAAGGTGCATTCCGAAACTATCACCCGATACAACAATATCAGGAATTGACATATAGCAGGCACCGCGTCTAATACCTTCTGTAGTCGGAGTATTTATTATTCTGCGCTTTTGGTCATCACTGAAACTGTTAAATATAATATTGTTCCTTTCAGAGTCTTCTCTTCCGCCAAGAAGCATAATTACATTCTTCTCACTCTTTATTAACTCTTCTATTAATCTGATGTGCTGTTCAACTGTCATTTTCTTGTTCGGAAACAATTCTGAACATCCTGTATTAAACCCTACATAAACATTATTCGGATTATGTTTAAAAGACTTTTTGTAACTGTCAACGTATGCCTGTTCTTCTTCTGTAAGACTGAACACGTATCTGTCCCTGTCATACTTAAGCTCAAATACATCGTGAATGATTTCAACTCCTGTTTTTGTATTCTCTCTGAACTTCTTCTGGTCATCAATCCCGAGTATAAAACTTTCCATTGCAGTCGCGTTTGCGGGAACAATCTTTCCGTCTCCGTTATAAAGGAATCCGAGTTTCTTTGCAGCCTTCACTTCATTCGTAAATGCACAGGCATAGTCAGATTTATCTGCGTTCATAACTATATCGTACTCAATATTTCTTGCAATCATTCGGCTCTCATCAGACCAAAGGAAAAGTTTGTCAATGTATTCATTATTAAAAAGAATCTTTTCTGCATTCGGCATAGTCATCCAGTGAATTGTACTGACAGGAAATTTCCTTTTTAATGCAGGAAGCAGGGGAGTATTATCAAGTACGTTTCCCAGGGCATCAAGAGATACTATCAGGATTTTTGTTCCCATCTTTCCTTCTTCATCCATAGCACAGCCGCTTTCAAGGCAGTTGTAGTATGGTTTGCAGGGTTTATATCCTGAAAACTTTTTACAGTTGGGTATTGTCAGATCTTTTAATTCCATTCTATATTATTATATGTTTTAAAACTTCTTCGGTTGATATTCCATTCTCAATGCCACATTGTTTCTTATCACTGCTGCAATTAGAATCGCAGAAATCTTTTGCTACTTCAAGGTTAATTGATTTCCTATTTAATACACCCCAGTGTTTAACACAGTTCATAGGTCTTTTGCAGTGAATTCCTATGCATTTTCTGTCTAAAGCATCAGCAAGATGTATAGGGCCTGTAGAAGAACATACCATTAAGTCGGCTACAGAAATAATCTTAATCAGTTTCCTTAAGTCATCTATATCGTCTGAAACATCTACAATTCTTTTATCGTTTATTTCTTTTACTTTCTTTTTAAATTCCTGTGTCATTTCAAAAGCAGTAAGCAGAATTGCAAAATCCTTATCTGGGTACTTGCTGACAATTTTGTTAAGGAGTTCATAATATTTATCTTCACCCCAGTTAGGTGCTGAGTTTTTAGAACCTGTGTGAAGAACTATTCTGAAAGTGTCTTTATTAATATTCTTACTAATCAGGTAATCATGTATATCTGTTTTCTCCTGTTCAGAAACAAATATCTCTGGCTGATAATTATCAGTTTTCACGCCAATCTTTCTTGCAAGGTCCATGCAATAATCTGCCTCGTGCCTTAAAGGAGTATAATTATTGCGTGAAACACTTTTCATAAATGTAATTATTTCGTACAATATTCTTCCTACTCCAATTCTTTGTTTCACTCTGCCCCAGAACAACTGGTATGCTGCTCTTTCAGTCGGGTGAATGAGAAGACCATAATCAAACTTCAACGATTTAATCTTCTTAACAACCTCCCGGAAAGTTTCTTTTGACAAATCATCTGTTATGATTTCATCAATGTATGGATTATTCCAAAGAATCTTAGCAGTGTTCGGCTGAGTTAAAGTTGCCACGAATGCATCGGGGAAAACTTTTTTAATCTCACGCGGAATTGCAGTAATCATAACAACATCACCTACTCTGTCCGTGCGCACTATTAATATTCTCTTTGACATCTATTTCTTCTGAATATTAAGGTTGTTTTTCTTAATTAACTCTTCAAATTTCACGAGAATGGATTGTTTGGATAATTCAGTCATACATACATTCCCAATCTCGCATTCAAGAAGGTTACAGTGCAGGCAATCAAGTTTTGTATTCTCAACAGTGACATTATGTTCGCCATAAGGACCCTGAAGTTTTGGGTTAGTAGGACCATAAATTCCCAGAACAGGAACTTCTGCAGCACCCGCAAGGTGCAGAGGTCCTGAATCATTCCCAATCACGACTTTACATGTTTTAATTAAAGCAGCTAAATATCTTATCGGACTGTCTGGAATTATAAATGAAATATCTTTGAAATGATTTTTAATCTCCTGTGCATCTTTAAACTCTTTTTTATTGCCCCACAGAATCAGGAACTTTACGTTGTACCTGCTGTGTATTAAAGACATCAGTTCAATATAATCTTTAATCTTATATCTTTTAGATTCCCATCCGCCTGTTATAGCCAGACCTACGAGAAAATCATTTTCCAGTTTGTTATCTTTTATGTACTTATCGGCATATTCTTTGTGAACTACGTTGACGGACAGATTGAGTTTCTTTGATATAATAGGAATTCCCGCTTTAATAAGTGCATCGAGATTAAAATCACTGTTATGTACTTCGCCGCCTCTTCCGACTATTTTAATGTTATAAGCATAACTTCTGCCTCTGAATCTGAAACCAATCCTGTATTTAGCACCTGTAACATAAGTTAACAATGCAGTTCTCGGATTTCCAAAAAGATCGATGACAAGGTTATATCCTTTATCTCGTATGTGCCTGAGCAAATCCCATGATTTATCTATTCTTGCGTCGAATGTTAAAACTCTGTCGATGTAATGATTGTCCATTAATACATCACGGTTTTTAATAAGAGTAAGATAATCAATATGTGCATTCGGGAAGTACTCTCTTAAATTTGGTAATACAGGAGTTGACATAAGCACGTCGCCTATGCCTCCGAATTTTATCACAAGAATCTTTCTTACATCGTCTTTGTTGATTTTCAAATCAAATATTCTCTAAAATTATAAAATTGTTTTCCTTCGATGTCACTTTTGTATCAAATAATACTTTAGACTTATAACTGCATAAGTCATTTATTGTACAATCGTAACATTCTGGTTTTATTGCTTTACATACATTTCTTCCGAAACGAATCAAGTTCGTATGAAAAGAAATTTTATATTTATCAGGAATAATCTTACCCGATAATTCAAACGTTTCGTCAGGTGTCTTTGTATCAACTGCGCCTACCCGGTTTAATATTCTGTGTATATGAGTATCAACGGGAAAAACTTCTCTTCCCATACCAAATGCAAGTACACAGGAGATAGTTTTCTTCCCGATTCCTTTGTACTGCAGCAACTCTTCATAAACTTCATCATCAGACATTTTCTTCAGGTAATTTAGTGATAAATTACCAAAGTTTTTATACATCAAATTAAGCATCTCTTTAATGTTTGCAGATTTGGTATTTGCCAGGCCGCAAACTTTAATCGATTTTTTTATTCTATCAATAGGGGAGTTCATTACTTCTTCCCATTTCCTGAATTCTTTCTTTAAATTAGTGAATGCTATATACGATGTCTTGTCAGTTGTATTCTGCGAAAGTTTTGTCGCAATCAGTACATCCATTAAATCAGGTTTCCGTTTTACAGGTTTCCTTTTCTCACCGAAAGAATCCTCTATCCGGTTTATAATTTTCTCAAGCCGTTTTAGAGTCAAGTCCTGCTACGTAAAATTTTGTCAATAATTACTTTTACTATTCTCGGAGCAGTCTGACCGTCATACAGTTTCAGTTTACGTCTGTTCTTGGCATTACCGTTCAATATCTTTTTAATCTCATTTACAATATTTGGTCCGTTGCTTCCGCACAGTATATTGGAACCGTGTTTGATAGTAATCGGCCTTTCTGTATTCTCCCTCAGAGTTAAGCAGGGAATATTCAAATATGAAGTTTCTTCCTGAATACCGCCCGAATCTGTAATGACAAATTTTGAATTTACCGTAAGTGAAAGGAAATCTATGTATCCAATTGGTTCAGTGAGTATAAGATTCTTTACTTTATCAAGTTCACTGTACAGATTAAATTTCTCTATCATCTTTATAGTTCTCGGATGAACAGGGAAAACTATATCAAAGTCCGGGTTAAGTTTATTAATATGCTTAAATATACCTAGTATATTCAGGAAGTTTGATTTTGAATCAACGTTGGACGGTCTGTGCAGGGTTACCAGTGCATAATTCTTTTGAGTTATACAAAGGTCTTTAAGTATTTTTGATTTCCTTGCTTTTGGTAAATAACCGATTAATGAGTCAATCATAATATTGCCAACGAAGAATATTCTGCTGCTTTCGATACCGCTATTATGGAGATTAGTCATTCCGTCTTCTTCCGGAACGAATAAATAATCTGCGAGTGAGTCAGTAACGAGGCGGTTTATTTCTTCGGGCATATTCCTGTCGAAACTTCTGAGTCCGGCTTCGATATGTGCAACAGGAACAGGCTTACCGTTCTGCAGAATCTTTGCACAAACTATTGAAGCAGCAAGTGTAGAATTTATATCACCATATACCAATACCAGGTCAGGTTTTTCTTTGAGTACAACTTTCTCGAATTTAACCATCATTTCTGCTGTCTGTTCTGCGTGAGAACCTGAACCTACTCCAAGATTTATGTGAGGTTTTGGCAAACCAAGTTGTTTGAAGAAAATTTCAGAAAGCTGTTTATCATAATGCTGTCCTGTATGTACAATTTTATGCAGGACTTTATTCTTGTGTTTGAGTAATTCCTTGTGCAGGGGAGCCATTTTCATAAAATTTGGCCTTGCACCGACAACGGAGATAATTTTCTTCAATCTGTATTGTTAAATTTTAAATTTTGCAAATTTAGTTAAATTAGACTCTATAATAAACGAAAAAACAAATCATAGAATTGGGGAGAGGATAAATAAGAGATTAGTGATTAAAGATTAAAGATAAAAGATTTAGAGATTGCAACACTGAGACCACAGAGTAGAGCTTTAAACAGAGACCACAGAGAAAAGATTTTTTTAGGGTTAAAGATAAGATAAAAGATAGAGATC
>Ga0194063_10002743_pt1 | contig 10815 bp, 12 predicted proteins | sample SepL3720m_MetaG_FD_155459 | JGI IMG/M metagenome (GOLD analysis project Ga0194063, IMG submission 155459) | Anoxic zone freshwater microbial communities from boreal shield lake in IISD Experimental Lakes Area, Ontario, Canada - Sep2016-L373-20m | ecosystem: Environmental > Aquatic > Freshwater...
AATAATTCGTGAATGGTTTGAAGAGACTTATGGGATAGCCATTACAGATAGACAATATGGGATTAATTTTGTTGATTATATTGGTGATAAATGGATGGAAAATGATTATAAAATGTATTCAAAATTAAAAGTAAAATAATATAAATATGAAAATGACAGAAAATAACCTTAATCGTTTAAAAGAAATCCTCGCAGTACCGACTCATTCACAAAATGAGGCTTTAATGATTGAGTATTTACAAAAAGTTTTAACAGAAAAAGGGTATGAACATTATACAGATACTCACGGTAATATCTATGTAACAAAAGGTTTTACCGGAAATTTCCCTTGTTTCATTGCACATACTGATACTGTACATAGAGTTAACAAAAACTTAACTGTCTTACAAGAAGAAAAAGATGGTGAAGTAACTTTAAGAGGTATTGATAAGGAATCTAAAAGACCTTTAGGTATTGGTGGTGATGATAAGTGTGGTATTTATTTAGCTCTTGAAATGTTAGATACATTACCTAATGTAAAGATAGCTTTCTTTGTATCTGAAGAAATTGGGTGTAAAGGTAGTATGTACGCAGACCCAAAATTCTTTGAAAACGTTGGTTATGTAATTCAATATGATTCTCCAGGTGGTGACTCTATGAGTTTAACATTAATGGGGCGTTATTTATTTAACCAAAAATCAGAATTTGCTGACAAAGTAACAGGTTTAATTACCGAACACGGTATCACTGATTGGGCTTACCATCCTTATACAGATGTTTGGCAAATCATGGAAAAATTTAACATAGCTTGTTTAAACTTAGCGGCTGGTTATTACAAATATCACACAGAAAACGAATACGTTGTGGTTGACGATGTTCAAAATGGTTATAACTTAGGTTTGAAACTTGTTGAAATTCTTGGCGAGAACAGTTATAAAAACTATAAAGAAGATAAAAAACACACTTATTCAACATACTGGGGTGGAGAAACAAAGGTATACAATCCAGCCAAATCTAATAACTTATTAGTAGAGGGTGCTAAAGATGAAACTGACGGTGATGATATCTTTAATAACGGTGAATATGTTTGTACTGACCGTGGTCGTAAAGATTATGGGTATGGACCTTATTACAGTAGAAGTGAACAATGGGATGAAGATTATGATTGGTAAAAGAAAAGGGACTTAATAGTCCCTTTTTTATTTTAATTTAACATCATGTTCAACACCCGATTCGTCATAATAACTAATTTCTACTTGGTATAATATAGCTGGGTAGTCTTGACCCAAATAATAGTCTGACATATCTTTTGGAGTACCATAATTATCATCTTCATCATACGAGGAAATACTCAAACCAATGCTTTTAACTATTCTATCAACATCTTGCCATCTACTAATATCTTCATTTTCCCTACTTAATAAAGTGCTGTAAAATTTACAAACATTTATAAAAGTTTGAAAGGATTCGTTATTATCTGATTTGAAATGATATTCTTCTCTTAAAGTATTATCACCGTTATCCCAAGTCGAATTAATAATAAACATATTTTTGATTGCTGGCCTATTTCTTAAACCAATAACCTCAAAAGGTAATTCAGTATTAGCAAAATCATTACTTACAGAATCAAACCATTCTTCAGATTCTTTTAATATTTTTTTTATGCTATTCCTCATTACTATTTTCCAAATCTTCAACCCTTTCTTTTAATTCTTCAATTGTGGATTTTAAATCTTCAATCTCAGATTCTTTTTCTGTCTCCATTTCTTCACGACCTTCTTCACGACCTCTATCAAAACCATCATCATATGCTGATTCTTTAGCCTCATCTACTTGTTCTTGTACATAATCATAACTATAATAATCATCACAACATCCGTCACAACCACAATCTTCACGACCACTATCATAACCAGCCTCTTTCCCACTATCATAAACAGATTCAAATTGGTCAAAAAGTTCTTTTCCAACTTCTTTTAATGTATTTATATCGTGGAAACCAGCATCAACTAATGTTTGATATACATCCAAAATGGTTGTATCATATTCGTTATCTGTATCGGTCCAGCCAGATTGAATCTCTTGCTCAACATTTGTTGTGTCAAAACCACGAGCCCAATCAAACTCGTCTTCAGTCTCTTTTAGTATTTTTCTTATTCTATCCTTCATTTAAACGACTTTCTAATTCTTCTATACGTGATTTTAATTCTTCAATTTCAGATTCAGAATCTTCTTTAGCGGAATCATATCCACTTTGATATCCTTCTTCACGTGCTTCTTCTTTATCTCTATCTGCGTCTTGATACCAAACATAATCATCACAACACCCATCGCAATCACAGTTATCATAACCTGCCTCTTTTCCTCTGTCATAAACAGATTCAACCTCATCATATAAGAACTTACCAATTTTTTGTAGTTTATTAATATCACGAATATTAGCATCAACCAACATATGATACAATTCTGGTCCCTCAAAACCATGGTCATATTCAACAGCAACAAAAAATTGTTTTATTTCTTTTTCGGCTTGATTAACATCAAGACCACGAGCCCATTCAAACTCGTCTTCAGCCTCTTTTAATATTTTTTTAATTAGATTTTTCATCTTAATTATAAATATCCAGATAATTTGGTTTTTATCATTTTAGGATTATCATTTATATCTTTTTCCCAAAAACGTAATAAGGGGATGTCGTTGTTAACACACCAATCAGTTTTAATTTTATCCTTCTTTAAATTTTTAAATTGTGATTCATATATAGGTTTTGGGTGTTTACCTTCAGGGTTACAATGCCAAAAATCACCATCAATCTCTATTAAAATGTTATGTTTAGGGATATAGAAATCGTAATAAGCTTTTATATCCCTTACATAGTACTGTCTAACATATTCTACATTTGGAGGGATTAAGTTTAAAAATTTTTCTTCTAATTTTGATTTAACCGTGAAATCATTTTCTAACATCCAAACCATACGTTCATGGGATTTTTTTTCTCTGTTTTCATCTTTGGACCAATAATTTAACATACCTTTATTTAATTTTTCTAAAACTTCTTTTGGTCGTTTTTTACCTTTTAGTGTTTTAGATATTTTTTCAGAACGTTCTTTGTTGGATGATATTTTTTCACCATAATTTAACCTTTTATCTTGTTCTTTTGTTAAACCCTTATTCCATATTTTTAACTCACCACTTTCATAAAGTTTTTTTTGGGTTTGATGTGATTTTTTATTAGCAACAATATTGTGACCCCAATTGTTATTTATACGAGAGGCATGGCCTAATAGATATTTTACAAAACCTTTTTTTATACCTAAAAAATTTGGTTTTTCTCCACAACCACAAGCACATGTTGGTTTTTGACCGTTTAACTCATACTCTATGTATAAATCTTCTGGTTTTAATTTATGTTTTTGAACGTTATGGGAAGACAACCCCCATAAACTTTTAAATTCTAAATTACATTCTTTACAGATATATTGCATAAAAAATCCTCCTTATATATAATAAATATACACAAGGAGGACAAAGTTCGTATTTGATAAAGGAATGCTAAAAAACGTGGATAGCGCGGTCAAAACGTAAAGTTCCGGTAATCTCAGCAATATCCGATGTAGAATAATCCAATGAACCAAAGTCAGCACTTGTTAACATTGTACCTTGAAGAATCCATTTTTCAATTACAACACCTGTTGGATCAAGTAATTCTAACTCAACGTCTTTCTTGTAACCAGCAGCGTAACCTTGACGGCCTGTTACTGATTCTGAATGTAAACGAACCCACTCCATAATTGCTTGTGCCGCAGAAGGACCGATAGGATCTCTAAAAGTAACGTCCATTGTCTCCCAAGTGAATCGACCAACAACGAATGTTGATGTATTCAAGAATTGAATTTCAGTTTCTTCTGAAGTGTATTTAGGTCTTGATGCTGTTTTAACAAACCACTCTTGAATACCAAGAGGTGATGGGAATCTAAGAATAAATCTATTTTGTTTTTTAGGCTCGTATGGAACGGGCATCCTCATTAGCAAATCTGCCATAGTATTTTGTTTTTTTTAAGTTGTTATCTTTTATTATAAATATGCTATATTTTAATTTTAGCAATTATTTTATTATTCTCTTCATTAAATCTTTCATTTTTGAAATTTCTTCATTTAAATTTTTATTAGAAGAAATTTTTGACTCAGGTTGTAAAACATAATCATCAGATTTTGTTTTCTTATAACCAGATCCTGAACCGGCCTTACAACCAAAAGGTTTACATACTTTTAATACACCTTCTTTATCGTAAGTTAATTTTGAACCTTTAATACCGTAATACATTGAACTTATCATCTCCATAAATTGAGGTAGATTTTTCATAAATATTGTTTTATCAAACCCAGCTTTAGATGCTGAACCACCTAAGTTAACATCTTCAGTTAATAAATTATCCAATCTATTTTCTATAGAATCATTTATACCTGAAGTACCCATAGCCTCGCCTCTTTTACCTGGTCTAACTGTTTTAGCTTTAGCTCTTTTACCAATTGAAAATTCGGGGAACTCATCGTTTAACGCTTTTAAGAAAGGACCGATATTTTTTCTTGTATTTCTAACCCATTTAATTAAAGCTTGTGTTTCGTTTGCTTTTACTTTGGCTAACCAAGCACCGGAATTACCAGGGTCTTTAGTGAAAGAATCTTCTTTTTTCAAATGATTATAATAAGCTTTTAAATATTTTCCACTATCTTTTTTACCTTGTCCTAAAGCTGCATCTAAGAACCCACTAGGTATTACTGTGCCTCTTTTAAGTCCTAGACTATCCCATAAACCCTTTCCTTGTGGTAAAAATAATTCTGATAAATACGCTAATTGCATATTTCTATTACCTTTAAGAAAGTCTTGTGGTATTGTTGGAGTTGGTGTTGGACCATTTTCACCACCAGTTATTGGTTTTTCTTTACCTTTTGGCTCTTCTTTACCTTTTGGTTCTTCCCCATTTGGTTCTGGTCTTTCTGGTAATACAGGAATATTTTCTTGTGTACCTTTAATTGGTTGTATTGATTGGAACAGGTCGTTTAATGTTTTAGCTCTAGATTGTTTTTGACCTTTCATCCTCATAGCCTTAACCAAAATACCAGCTGAAACTAAAGCAACACCTATTGGACCTAAAGCGGCACCAAATCCTTTAGCAACTGCGTAACCAGTTCCTGTTCTAACACCAGTCTTAATTACTACTTTAGTAATAATTGTTGGTAATGATTTTATTAATATTGAAGTTAAACTTTTACCCGCTATTGTACCGTATGAAGTTGTGTTTAAACCTGTACCTGGTTCTACTAATTTACCTGTACCAGATGCAGTACCTTTAAACATATCACCTAAATTATGGTATTGGTCAGGATTGTTTACTAAATCATGTAATCCTTTTGCTGCCTCACCTGGTTTCATCATAACTCCACCATCTTGACATAATAGGTCAACACCTTTATTAGCGTCTCCGCCACCAATTTGTTTTAAAGCCTCAACCATTTCTGAAGGACTTGAGTGCCCATCTAAATGATGATTTGTAACTCTACCTAATAATTTATAAACACCTTCACCAGGTTTAATATCGTTAAGAACCTCTGTTTTTGTTTGAATAATATCTTTTATTTGTTCTGTATCGGTAAAACTAAAATTTTCATCAAATAAATGTTTAAACCATTCTGTATTGGCTAACCAAGAGAAAGCTCCCATAGACGCACCAATACCTGCTAACAATAAAGGTAATTTGTTAGACTTTAAGGTTTTCATTCTTTCACTATCTCTCTTTATATCACCTTCACCTTTTTTTGCTTGTAATTTATCTCTAACATCAGAATGTTCATCCTCTTTAATGTCATCAACCTCATCAGTTAAAAGTCCCTCTTTTGAATCAGAGTCAACTTTTTCTTCTTCAGAATCCATTACTGAATATGCCGCCTTTAAATCAACGTCTAAATATTTTTTAACATATTCCGCTAAATCCTCAATAACAGTATTAGCTGCGTCAATTGGTAGGTAACCTTCTTCTTCAGGATTCTTTTTTGTTGCCTCAACAATAGAATCATAAACTGTAGCAATTTCCATTACAGTTTTTAAAAACTGTTCACCTTTTTCATTGTTAGGAAATTCAGGGTTTTCTTCTTTAATTTTAGAATTTAATATCTTGATAACTTCATTACCTTTTTTATCTAAAATAGATTGAATTTTAGCTGCTGATTCTTGGTCTATTTTACCTCTACCAGTTAGTTTACCGCCAACCTTATAACGGCCTAATTTAGAAAGACCGTATTTTACCTTCTCCCACAAACCTTCATTAATAGAATCAACTTCGGATTTAGAAATTTTATTTTCGGATAATAATTTTTGGCCCTCAAAATATAAGTTAGAACATTCAACAATTTCTTGTACGATTTTTTCTATATCCTTATTTTTAGCTTCGTTTAATTCTTTTTCGGTTAATATCATTTGACAATTAATTTTATTATAAATATCTTTAAATACATAAAAATATATAACCATATGAACGAATTCGAAAAATTTGCAGTAAAAGACCAAGGGATTGGTTCTAATACTTTACACGATTACCAAAATTTAATGTCTCAAGTAACAATACAAGGTAGTATGACACCTTATGTATTGGAAGAAAGAGAGATGAGAGCAACACAGATTGACATCTTTTCACGATTAATGATGGATAGAATATTATGGATTGCAGGACCAGTTAATGATAGAATGTCCACAATAGTTCAGGCACAGTTATTATTTTTAGACCAACAAAACTCTAACAAAACAATAACCATGCATATTGATTCACCTGGTGGTTCTGTAAAATCAGGGTTAAGTATTGTTGATGTTATGGAATATATTAAAGCACCTATTGCAACCATCAACACAGGTATGGCAGCATCAATGGGTTCTGTATTATTAGGAGCTGGAACTAAAGGTATGAGAAGTTCTTTAAGATTTTCAAAAACAATGTTACACCAATCAAGTGGTGGGGCTATGGGTAATATCCAAGACGCTCGTATCACAATGAAAGAATGGGAAAAAACAAATGAAATTCTTTTTGGTTTATTGGGTGGTTACTGTAATAAAACAGCAGAACAAGTTGCTCAAGACGCAACAAGAGATTTATGGTTATCAGCTGATGAGGCGTTAGCTTATGGGATTATAGATGAAGTATTAATTAAACCAACACAAAAAATAAATAAAAAATAATATGAAAAAAATTTTAACATTAATCGGAGTAGTTTTATTATTAAGTTCTTGTTCTGAAAATTATTCAAACGGTGAAAGAATTGGTGTAATAACACAATTTTCTGAAACAGGTATTGTTTGGAAAAGTTGGGAAGGACATTTAAACGTTACACAAACAGGTATGAACAGTAGTGTACCGTTTGATTTCTCAATTGACAACGATAAACCTAATGAACAAGTAATTAACACATTAGATTCGGCAGCTCAACACGGATGGAAAGTTAAATTAGTTTACCATCAAACAATGGGTAAAAATTGGTTAGGTAATAGAGGTGAAACTAACCACTTTGTTTCTGAAGTAGAAGTATTAGAGAAAAATTTTGGTAACGCTTTTAACGGAACACAACCAAAAGTCACAGGTAAAGTCATCGACACAATTTATGTTGTAATAGATAGAACTAAATAAGTATAAACCCCTAAATGATTTAGGGGTTTTATTTTGCCTAAACAATATTTATTATTATATTTGTATATGGAAAATAATTTAAATAACGAATTGGATAGACTATTGTCTTTATCACAAGAAGAGTTACGAGAAAATATATTGAAGGACTTTAACAATTATTTAAAATGTGTTAAGAGACTTCGTATTAAAATTAACTTCTATAAATTTTTAGCCTTATTTATTTTAATTACGGCTATACCTTTAACGGTGTTATCTTATAACACTTTTGTTATTGGTGGTGCGTTTTTATCTTTATTTTTTGTATTAAAAGTTAGAAGTATTCAGGTAGAAATTGATTTAATCTTATTATTTATCGATATGTTTTACATAAATGTCGATAAAACTTTTGAATAACAAAAAACCCCCATAATTGGGGGTTTTTATTTAATACCGTTATAAAACTACCAATTGGTAGGGGAATTCATAAATCCTCCAACTTTACCTTCTAGATATTCACCAGTATCATATTTAAAACCGCCTAAATTTTGACCTCCACCTTGTACGTAAGCCTCAATAAATTTATTTTTTTGGTCTTCTAGAATAGACATTAAAGCTTTTTTAACGTCACCACCCTCAAAATATTTTTTAGCCCAATCACCAAAAGCTTCTTCTTTTTTAGATTTCCATTTATCAACAATTGTTTTTAATATTTTAGGTTGTCCACCTTTCCACAATGATTCTGCTTTAGCTTTTAATGCTTTTAATTCTTCTGGTGACATACCTTCTTCGATAACTTCATTTTCTTTAACAACTTTAGCTTTATTAGAGTGAGTCATTTTAGAATTAGATACGAATTTTTTAGATTCAGGTGCGTGAGAAAGTTTTTTCTTCATTGGAGTAACTGAAGGCATTCCTTCACTTTTATCTACAATTTTACCAGAAATTTTATTTTTCACATGTTTTTTAGCCTCAGAACCCTGAGAAGGAATGTGGTTTTTTACAGTAGCTTTTGCTGATGCTGCCTCCATTACGAAGTTTTCAACAACTCTTTCAAGTTGGTCTTTACTTAATTTATATCTTGTTGCCATTATATTTTAGTGTTTAAAATTTGTTAATTTATTGAATTTTTCCAATTCTTTTTTGAAATCTTCGTTGATTAGTGGTTTTTTAGTTTTAGTTGACTCACCTAATCCACCTTGAATCATCGGTGCATTACTTGGTGTCATTCTAGCTCTTCTAACTTTAACAGGTCCGTTAGCGTCACGATATCTATTAAACCATTTTTCACTATCTCTAACTCTTGGGTTGAAGTTTCCTTTATATTCAGTATCTTGTCCGTATGGACTATTTGACCAATCCTCAAAATTGTCATAAGATTCTTCTTCCCAATCTTCTCCTTGCATATCATATGAAGAATCATTTTTATCAAACCATTTATTTGTGTTACCACTACTAAGATAGTAGTCACCAATATTATCTTCTTTAATGATTTTAATACCTACCTTTTTTAAAGTACTTTCGATAAGTACATCAAGGTCAGCCTTTTTAACTATTTTTGACATAATTTTGTTTTTATTATAAATATGTTAGTATTAGAAAAAGAACCTACTTTGACATAGGTTCTTTTATTTTTATTATTAGATATTATCGAAAGATGCTCCTGTTGGAGTAACATTAAATTCAATAATGATGAATTCTAATGAAGGTACAGGTTTTAAGAAAATCTTACCTCTCATTTCATTTCTATCGATTTCTTCAGGGTCATTAGATAATTGAACTCTAAAGTCAGCTAAACCTCTTTCTTTTCTGATGTTATCCAAGATTGGATTAACAAGGTTTAAGAATTGATTTCTAACGATTTGGTCATTTTGTTCGAATAATAATCTAACACCAACCGCTGTAATCAATTTACGAGCTTGTAATAACAATCTTCTGATATTAAGTCTATCAAGAACAGAGTCTTTAATTTGTAAGTTTTTATTACCCCAAATTACAACACCCACATCTGAGAAAGTTGCTAATGGATTAACACGTCCTTCGTAAAGAGTATCTCTATCACCTTCAGTAAGTTTAACACGTGCTTGAATAGCGTTTGTTAAACCTCTGTTGTAACCAGCTACCGCGTACCAAGGGAAAGCGATGTTATCTGTTAACGCGATGTTTCTAACAACTTCAAGAGTTGGTGGTAACCAAATGTTAACATTATTTTCTGTATCTCTTTCTTGAATCCATGGCCAATATGTGGCTGTGTAGTTAGAATCGATATCAGCTGCGTCTAATAAACTAATTAAAGCGTCAGGAGTATCAATAGAAACTGAATTGAATCCAAATCCTACTGTTGCATCTGCCGTATCATAACTAACATTTTCAGGTGCCGTTACAATATAAACAGAGTCAGCTCTTTGTTGTTCAATCATGTCAATCGTTTCTTGAACTAGGTAGTTATTACCTAATGAAGAAGAAGGACTCCAATCGATACCAGTTGTTGCGAACACGTTAATGTTAACAGCCTCAGGATTAGCGAAAGTTTTAATACAATTCCAATAAGCGTATAAATCTGAAGTACCGTCTTGTGGACCAAATTGTAAGAATTGACCATTAGCTAAACCTGCTGTAAATCCTGCCTTACCAATTCTATATCTATCAGTATTTGTTCTAGATAATCTGTAACAATCCCAACCATCATAACCAAAGTAAGGAACTAAAGTGAATTTTCTAGCACTAGTGCTTTCATAATATGTACCCTCAATTCCAACACCATCTCTAAATTGAAATTCACCAACTTCAAAGTTACCTGCTATAGTAGCTCCAGAGTCCATATGGAATCCTTGAGTAGTTGCTGTCCAATAAGTGTCAGAACCAGTTAAACCTTTCCAATTAAATAAATTTTGGTCAATACCAACTGTATCACTAATACCTAAATAAACTTTTCTAATTCTTTCATTAGTTGGGTCATAGGTTAATTTGTAATCAATATAAGGTGCTAATGCTGTTGTTGGTGTTACACCAATTACACCATCAAAAGTTGGTACAATGTAACCTTCAAAACCAGCTGGGAAAGCGTCTATTGGTGCGTTAGGATTTAAAACTAACATGATAAACTTACTGTTTAATGTAAACTCACCATCTGCGGTACCAATTCTTCTACCAACGAAATTGTTTGTTGAAGGGTCCATGTTACAT
>Ga0194063_10002744_pt1 | contig 10810 bp, 4 predicted proteins | sample SepL3720m_MetaG_FD_155459 | JGI IMG/M metagenome (GOLD analysis project Ga0194063, IMG submission 155459) | Anoxic zone freshwater microbial communities from boreal shield lake in IISD Experimental Lakes Area, Ontario, Canada - Sep2016-L373-20m | ecosystem: Environmental > Aquatic > Freshwater >...
AATTAATATGCTTCCGCAAAAACCTGATGCCATTTTATTGGCTGACATTTTTCAGCAAATTGCCCGTTTGGGCGCTATTCACCCAGTATTTCAGCCTTCCGCTAGTCCTTAATTGGCGAAGGTATTGAAAGATAAGATGAGAATTTAGGAATTTAACGTTTGTTCAGCTTCTTTCGACTGCCATACTATATAATGCAGTCACCGTTTTCCAGTTTCTAGTCGTGGCAATCCGATTAAGTTTCTTCTCAAAATAACTGTTCGATAACTTCGTCCTGCCGTAACCCACGGGACAGAAAATAAATATCTCCTGCTCTCCGACAAAAAATTCATCCTTTTCACCGTCCGGAATAACCAGGCTGCTCAATTTTGCCTCTGGAATGGGGCGATCCAGAAATGTTACATACAGTTTGGCAATATCTTCCTTTCTTTCATTCAAGAAAGGGTTGTTGGTAAGGATGCGTTGTAAATCGGGCACATCCCGTATCAAAACGGACACGGAATAGCCAAAAGTCTGTTCTATGCGATCCTCGATTAAATTAACCAGAGTTACAGCATCCTGTCCTGCGCTGTCAAAGACCACATTCCCGGACTGGAGATAAGTGTCAACATTAAGCAGACCCAGCTCTTCATACATAGGACGCAGATCTGCCATACGGATGCTTTTTTGTCCGCTTACATTGATTCCTCGTAACATTGAAATAAATGGTTTCATTTTTCCTTATCCCGAATTTTCGTTGCTTTAATAATATACCAAATAAGGCTGGAAAATCAAACCAGATATCCTTTCTTGACCCGTCATTCCTGTGTAGAATACGAATAAAAATAATTGCCGGTTGACATTTATGCTGTATGGGTTGATAATGGGGGAAGATTAATGCAATTTTATAATATGAATAGCGTAAAAATGATGTCCGAGAAAATAATTGAGTAATTTACTTTACAATTAATTTTTATCGTCATGGGTCATGCCTTTCCTTGAGGGTCTAAGTCGAGTAAGGAGTGAGGTAATGGTTGAAAAGCATCCTATTTTTTTCATTAGTATCGTTTTTCTCATTTTGATGTGCTTGGCAGGCTGTTCAGTCGAGCAGGATTTGTTCCTGAAACAAGGTTTATCCAGTTTTAATGAAACAATGATCTTTGGTGCGCAGACTCAATCTCCACCAATGCAAACCGAGATGGCTAAAGCCGCTCAGACATCGATGTTTGTAGCCCAGGTTCAGTCTGTGCCCGTCCAGACCGAGGTAGCAAAGGCTGCTCAAATGGCGGCTTCCAACGCGCTAAATCTTTTAGCTACGCAGGCTCCCCTGGTGAAAGGAACGCTGGATGGCTACCTCGCTTACCAAACAATCCCTCAGATTGAAATTGGGAAAGGAGTGGCTCTCTCGATAGCAGCCCAGATTATTGGATCTCTCAGTGCAAGCAGCCATCCCATAAACCCAGTGCCACCACCGATTTTTATTCCCAACATTCAAGTGCAACCACCGATTTCAATTCCCACAAATCCGGTACAACCACCGAATTCAAATTCCCCAGGCAAGCAGCCTACAATCATTTATTTTGCGCTGGGAGATTCGATCGCCTCCGGTTATGGGTTGATGGATGATGGGAGCGAATGCCACCGTTCTAACCAGTCTTATCCATATCAAGTAAAAACATTTCTGGAGCAACGCTATGAGAGCGTATTCCTCTATCATTTTGCCTGCGCGGGTGCCACTGCTGCAAGACCCAAAGATTACGTTTTAAAGTTGGACAAATTCAAATGGTTAAAGAACCAGGTGGATGAAATGCTGGGCACGATCGCACCGGATCAACCCACGGTAATTACCATCACGATTGGGGCAAATGATGCGGGATGGGACAATACGAGTGTGGCTGAACAATTGTATGTTCCTTCCAATATGTGTTATGCTTGGATTGACGCAATTAGAAGCAAAGTGGCACTCAACTTAAATGAACAGTTATCACGCATTCTCTCGCAGCGTCCGAATGTTGTCGTGATCCTCACCCAAGCCTATAATCCATTCAACGGCAATGGCAGTTTATTTATTAAATATGCCGGTTTAGGCATTACCAGAAAAGACCCTTTGAGCATGGTGGATTTCAACGAAAGAGCGAGAAGAATGGTAGATGGGATAAATAATGGTTTGTTCTCAGATGTATTTGTTCCTCTAGGGAGTCCAGGAAATGTCAGGGTTATTCCGAATAATGTCCTCTTTAGTGGGCACGAAGCGCCTTCCCCCTTCTGCGGTAATGAGGGTACTGGGATGCAAGATACCTGGATTCAGTATCCGGGTGATCCTGGTTCGAATGCAGACCTGCCATTATGGATGAAGACGCTTACCTCTCAGGAACATGGAGACTGCATTCATCCCAACCAAAAAGGGGCTCAGGCTATTGCGGGTCAAATAAACGAAACTTTGTTAAACTTTGGAAGGTGATACTTTCATGAAAACCGCATCATCACTCTTTTAGTATTACTTCCAACATTTTCATCACGCCACGACATATTGCATCTCGGCAGTTTTCAGAACTTCATCTCGAAAATAACGGCTTAAATCCGCCGCGGTTCTTAAGTCAGCTTTGCGTCCCAGTATGGTTGATAGCTCCAGTTCCATCTGGGCTAAGCGGATAAGTCCAACAGATTGCCCGGGGATAAATTCTACCAAAACATCAACGTCACTTTGCGCATCAAAATCATCTCGCAACACGGAACCAAAGAAGGCTAATTTCCGTATCGGATAGCGAGTGCAAAAATCCATAAGTTGTTCTTGTGAATATTTAAGTTTGAACGGTTTTCTCGTCTTTGTTTTCATGTGAATGCTGCCATCCATTGCCAAAAAAGAATGATAAACAAATTATGGTTTCTTATCCTAATTATAGCCTGATCTTGTCTATCATCAACACCGAATTTGGGAACAAGTACGGGCACGGGGTTTTTGACTGCATCTTTATGATCGATTCAATCACCATAGAATCCTTCTTTTTTTCTTCTCTGTATCTCGGTTTGCATTAATTTTCTAATACATTCCCCCCTCCTTTATTCAAGGAAGGGGGAAAGGAGAGAGAGAGCATCGCCCGGTCTTACCGCCGTCAGCGCGAGACCGCCATTTTTACAATTTCCCCCTGGTCATCAATGGTTAAACGAGCGATGTGTTCATGCGTGATGGATTTGGACTGCACTTGTTTGCGCAGGGTAATCACCTGGCGCGGTAGGTAGTCGGCGGCGTAATGTTTGGGTGCCGGTTTATCCCGGCGCAATCCACTTGAGCCGTTCTTAGATGGCTGCTCAGGTAGTTCCGGGAAGAAATGGCTGAGGCTCATGCGAGCGTCGGTCATACCGGGCAGGTATTTTGCCACCACTTCCCGCACGGCTTCAAGGGTCTCAGGCGTGAGGGCGTTCGGTGTGACTTCGTTGGGTTGCTCCTGGACAGTCTTGACCTGCTGTATTTCGCGTGGGCGGAAGGCACGCAGGGCAGCTTGTTTGGCAGATGATTTACGCTTTTGAGAAGGAGCTTCGACCACCGCCAATGGATCGCCGTATAAAACAAACTGGATGAGGGTCTTCTGATCTTCGCCATCCAGATATCCCTGCTTATCCGCCATCTCGGACGCCAGGTCAACCTTGGCTTTGCGCAGCGCTTCTCCGGCAGATAGACCGCTGCTCAGGTTTTGCCAGTAAGCGCGCGCCAGGATGTCGGCGGCGGTCAGCGGATCGGTGACCGAGCCATAGGCGGTACAGGTCGAACCGACCAGCGCCTGAGTACCCAGATCGAGAAATTTGAGGGCAAGCGCCTGTTCGATGGTCTTGCCGGAGATATGCGCCCCATAGCAAGCTTCGGTGAAGACGAAGCCCGGCACCGTTTCTTTATTGCGCAGATTTTGGGGAGTGAGCGCAATCGGGTAATCTTCTTCACTAACGGCGTGCTCCTCGCCGGCCACGGCTGAAGATTTTTTAGTTGGGTCGCGCTGCCCGTACCAGTCTGCGCCATCCTCAACCCCGTGCAGGTTGAAGTAGCTGAGTTTGCCGGGCAACAAGGATCCATTGGAAAAACTCAGGGTGGTGAATGGTGGAGAAACCAGGATATCTTCCGCCGCGCCGATCGGTTTGAAGACATTCTGAGAGGCTTCTCTCCACACAGCGGCTGTATATCCCATGCTGGATTTGGGAAGATCGGGGCTAGGAAAGAGAATGCGCAGGATTTCCTGGAGAAGACTCATAAACCAGGGTTTTTCCTTCGGGGATGCAGTATGGCGGTCGCAGATGGCTTCGATCATTTGAATCAGAGCGTGGGCATCCTTCGCAGCGCCGGTTGAGATGCGCCCAACAGCCCACTCGGGAGCAAAATAATTCTCATCGCGCCCGCCGTAGGGGTTATCCGAAGGCACATCCACATCAGGATCATCCACCGGGTTGGGGAGTTTATGAAATGGAACGATCTCCGCACCGCCGACGATGAGCAGCGCGCCGATCATCTCACCGCGTGCTCCCAATATACTGTCCAGATCCGCCAGGCTGAGCTTAATTCGCCAGGGGTCTTTCGGTGGGGCGGGCTTAATCCCCAAGGCGGCTGCACTTTGGGGGTCATCGGCATATAGCAGGCAGGCTTTCCATCCCTGCCGGTTACTGATGGCATTAACCAGTTTCTGCAGGGCGGCATCTATATTTGTAAATCCTTCGGCACCATATTGGTTGATCAACCCTTGCTTGACGCTCAAGATGACATAGATAGGGAAACGCCCATCGATGCGCGCCAAATGCGGTTGTTTCAGGTTGGCAGCGATGCGCTCTAACTCGTTGTAGATGTCGCGAACGTCCTGTTCACGAACTTCCTGTTTGCTGACAGGCTGTTCTTGAACGTCTTGTTGGTTGGCAGGTGGAACGCTGCCTGTGCCGGAAGATGCGGGAGGGGTATCCGCCAGCGGCTGGCCAACGGGAGAAGCTGGTTCCGGAAGCTGATTCCAACCCAACACGGCCGCCACAGAAGCCGGCACGGCAATATCCAACTGCGCCGAAACAGCATCGTACCAGAGGGAACGATAAGGGTGTTGAGCACCCCATAAGCGAGCGGCAACCTGACCGCCGATATCCTGGGCGGCTGCCTGGTGCAGCAAGGCGACAGCCCGATCCGATTCACCCCCATCCATGAGCGAATCTGCGTAGATAAGAACGAACGGCAAGCAGTCCTGCCACTGTTGGGAATACAATTCAGCCAACGAACGCAGGGCGACGCGATCCCCATCCGCTTGCTTCAAGCCTTGAAAATAGGTATTCTCGATCTGCGTCAGGGCGACCAAGGGTGCCAAACCTTTCATTTCTTCCGTATGAGTGCGAAGTTCTTCGCCAAAAGCCTGGCGCAGACGTCCATCGGCGCGCGCGAAGTCTTCCTGGTGAATATACTGGCGAGCCTCCCAGAGAGCCTGTCCCCATTCCTGAATCCTTATCTCGTGAACATCCTGTTCGTGAACAGACTGTTCTTGAACAGGATGTCCATTCATGTTGCCCGCGTTCGGCACTGTGAGAGTCTTTCCGGTCAGCGCCAGATAATTGCCACGCGCAATCCCCAGTTTAGGACTGTCGGTGACACGGTAAGCATGAAAGAGCAGGCTATGCGCTTCGGCAAACTCCGGGTCTTTCAGGCAAAGGGTTTCGAGCATCGTAAGCGCATCCTGTACCAGGGCAGCCGCATTCTCATCTTGCAAGATTGCCTGGGCAGAAAGCAATTGAACGTGCAGGTCACCAGAGTAAATTTGCAGCCATTGAGCGGCTGCCTGGCGGGCAAAACGCGCCTGGCGGGCATTCAATGCCGCTTGTAATAACGCAATAAATTGATTGCGGTTAAGCGCTGCGGATGTCTGTCCTTTGGGTGAATTTTCTAACGATGGCATAACAATCCTCGTTTAACTACCGTGAACCAAGTTGACTGCGACAATGGAACCCAGGAGGCGCTGAATGCGAACATCATCCGGGGCGAGGCGGGCTGCCTTCTGCAGCATGCGCTCGGCTCCTGTATAATCTTTGCTTTCCTTAAGCGCCAGCGCCGTGTTGTAATAAGGGCGGGCGTCTTCGGGCGCAATCTGCATCGCATTGCGATAAATCTGTAAGGCTTCGCTGTGCTGGCGGCGCTCCTGATAAGTCATTCCCAAATCCAAATAGATTTCGATTTGCTGCGGGTTGAGGTGCATGGCTTCAACGAAGTGATGCAGCGCCTGGTCAAGCTGTCCCTTGCGGCGCAGCAACCGTCCAGCCATAGCATGTAGTTCAGCTTGCTGGGCATCCGTTAGCGCACTCTTATTTCCTTGATTATCTTGATTACCAGCTTCGGCGTACTGTAAAGCCATCTGGGCAGCTTGCAGAGCAGGTTCAAACTGCTCGACGGCGGACAGAACTTCAGCATAATAGGCGAGCAATTGAGCATCCTCGGGGTTTTTCTCTACCAGCGAGACGAGCTGTGGCAGAGCCGCCTGATCACCCTGAGTCTGGCGGATCAACTGGATGCGTTCTATTTGCAGGGGGAGGACGTCTTGAACATCCTGTTCATTGGCTAATTCAGCGGCTTTTTCCAGGGCACGCATAGCTTTATCAGGCTGTTTGAGCGCAACCAGAGATTTGCTTAAGATACGGAAGACTTGGGCATTCTTCTGGTTCATGTGCAGTGCACTCTTGGCTTGTTTATAGGCAACCATCGGTTCACCGGCTTTGAGCGCAATCTCAGAACGGATCAGGACTGCATCGAGGTCATCTGGCTTCAGATGGATGGCTGTATCGGCAGAGGTGGCAGCCTGAATGAAATCAGCACAAGCCATCTGCGCCTTTGCCAACAGCAGCCAGGCATCCTGGCGCTTTGCATCAAGGACAACAGCCTCTTCCAGTGAACGGACTGCCTGAGAAGGCTGATTTTGTTCCATGAAAATCTTTCCCAATCCCATAAAGTGTTCGATATGATGCGGCTCCAGATTAGCGGCTTTTCCTAAATGCATAGCGGCTGAGAGGGCATTGTTCTGTTCAAGGAATCGCTGGGCAGCCCAATCATGCCAGCCAGCTTCATCCTGCCAGTCTTCCAGTGCTTTTTGGATGGCTTCTATGCTGGTCTCGCTATCATCCACGCGCTGAGCCGCCAGGGCAACCAGGGCATAGAGCTGTGGTGTGGCGCCATTAACAAGCTGGCTTTCAACCGCCTTGATCGCTACTTCCAGCGCTTCATTGGGCGATTTTTCCAATAACGCCAGGGCAAGCTGGGACTGCACCTGCGGGTCATAAGGGTAATCCCGCCCCATCTGAGCGGCAAGCGAGAGGTTTCCAGCTCTTCCCAGAGCAGCGACGGCTGCGCTGGTGTCTTCGGGATTGGCAGGCAGACGGGAGAGGGCAAGCAAGGTATCCTGAGAAGGATTGGCATCGAAGGCAGCCTTACCACGCACCCACCATCGCTGGATGGATTGCGGTACCGATTTCCATTCCAGACGCTGCGGTGTGCCGCTCTTGCCAGACAACACCGCCTGAGCAGCTTTGCGGATGGCAGCATCGAAGATATGGAAGTTTTCTTTGGAAAGCGCAGCATCCCCGGGAGCATGACTGCGGACATGAATACCTTGATACAAGCGTTGGGTCTCCGCCTGTAACGTGAGTGCACGTGCCAGGTTCAGGGAAGGCAGCGGTGCGGCTGGCTCACTATCAGCAGCCTGGGTTAACAAGGGGATGGCTTTACGCCAGTCTCCCAATTCGAGAGCGGCTTCTGCCAGTGCCATTTTATGGGATAGGCTGAGTGATTCCTGCTTCGAAGCCGCTTCATCTGCCATCTGTATCCATTGCCTGGCAGCTTTCATATCCTTTTGGTTCATGGCAAGGCGGGCTTCCAACGCCGCCTTGCGCATCTGCAGTGCGGCAGGAATTTCTAGTTTATTCTCGGAAACGATCACACGCATGGCTTCTATTTTATTCTCAGCGGCATCTGGATTACCATCTTCCAAATCCAATTCGCCTGCCAGACACAGCAATGCCAATGCCTGAAGCGGGTTTTTCTCGGCTTCCTGGTGCGGATTACCGATCAGCAAGCGCACCAACCCATTATCCAGCATCATACGGGCAAACTCAGCGGCTGGAAGGCGGTAGAGTGCCGGACTCTCGGTTAAATTGCGGGCATGTTCTAAAGCCGCGGTCAGGTTTCCTTCGCGATGCAGAAATGCCATCGCGTCCAGGTGTGCCTGGCTGTCCTGTGGATGCAGGGCTATCGCCTGTTCCAGACACGCCAGGGCAGCCTGATCGCGGTTGAGCATGAGGTAAATATCTGCTTTAAGTTTATACATGTCTGCGCTGGCTTCCGGCATCACCACCATCGCCTGTTCAACAGCATCCAGGGCTGCTTGCGGATTACCCACCCTCTGGTATGCTTTAGCGAGAGCGGTCATCAATGCCAGCATTTCAGCATTACTGGGAGACACACCGGCTGCCAAACCGGAAAGTTCGCTGCGGGCACGTTCCAGGCAGGCAATCGCTCTACCAGGTTCGTTGAATTCCAGCAAGCCGCTGGCTGCCTCCAGCAAATCGGCAAGACCGGTGTTGGGAGCGCTGGAAATGCGCTCAAATGTTGCCAAAGCTTCCTGGCGCTGACCGGCGCGCATCTGGGATTTCGCCAGAAGAGTATAGAGCCCACGCTCCTGTGGGCGCAGTTCGACTGCCCTTTGCAAGGCGTCCAGAGCTTCGAGGGGTGAATGAAGGCTCAATGCCTGTTCGGCAAACCAGATCAAATTATCAATATCAGCCGGAGCAAGGTTCAAAACCAGGCGGGCTGTTTCGAGCGCGCCGCTGGTCAAACCGGCATCTGAATAGGCACGTGTGAGGGTTTGTAAAACAGCGCGGTCATTGGGATCTGCCAGAATGGCTTCCTGAAGAATGGCGACAGCGGTGCCCGGCTCTCCCTGTTTCAAAGAGGTATGTGCCAGATCGAGTGAAAGACGTACTTTCCAGATTGGGTCATTCATCAAAGGCGACTCAAACACCCGGCGGAAATACCCGATCGCTTCTTCCGTCTCACCATTCAAAGTCAGGGCTTCTGCCATCATCGCCTGGGCTTCCAGATTATCCGGCGCCTGTTCCAAAACGGAACGCAGCATCTCCACTGAACGCTGAGGCTGAATCTCAGCCAGGATGTAGGTATGTGCCAGGTTGAGGCGGTGCTGAACCACAACCGGTTCGAGCTTGATTGCCATTTCGAGATGATTGGCGGCGTTCAGAATATCGTGCTGCTTGAGCAGTAAATTTGCCATCCAGGTATGCCAGGCAGCTTCGTCTTGCCACATTCCAAGCGCTTTTTGGATGGTACGGGCGGCAACCTGATCGTCACCAATGCGTTGGGCGATATATCCCACCAGCGCATTATAAAGGATTTCTATTGGATACCTGCCCTTTACTTTTTCCAGTGCAAGGAGTGCCATATCGAGTGCCTGTCCTGGTTTTTGTTTGAGGAAAAGCAGGGCGGTCTGCACCAAAACAGCGGCTGAATTGAGGTCTTTATCACAGAGCGTTAAGGCTTCTTCTATTCTGCCAGCGCGCACCAGGGCATTGATGGTGGCTGCAAAATCCTCGGGGCTGACAGCGGCTTTTTCCAGATCAGCAAGTGTTTCGGAAGAAGGCGTTTCCTCAAAAATTGCCCGCCCACGCGCTTGCCAGCGCTGGACAAGTTCTTCTGCAGAAGTACTGCAAACCCGTTGGGAAGCAGAGTGAATGAGACTCTCGAACAAAACACGACTCTGCTCCGCCAGGGATTCTTTCCCGGGCGCGTGCAGTTTGACATCCAGAATCTGGCACAGACGCTGATTTTCAGCCTGAAGTGCCAGGCTGCGCGCCAAATCAAAATAAGCCAGTGGTTCTGCGGGTGACCGCTCTGCCAGGCGACCGAAATATTCCTGCGCTTTTTGCCAGATTCCCAAATCGAGGGCTGCTTCGCCGAGCGCTTGCATCTCCTCCTCCCCAAGCGGCTTACCATCCAGAATCTGTACAGCCGCATCAAAGGAGTTGACAGGATTGTCTCCGCCCAAACCACGCCCGATCAGACGAGCACGCAGGGCAAAGATGCGCGCCTGCAGCGCAGGTGAAATTTTTGCCTGTATTTTGGCAGCCGCCGGGCGAATAAGATCAAATGTGGCTAAGGCTTGGGTTTCATTCCCACGCGCCAGCTCCAGTTCCGCACTGAGGCAGCCCAGAGTCAGCCCGGCGATGGCATCTTCAGACAGACGATTTTCCCAACCAGCGGTCAGGCTGTATGCCAGTTCCATTTCCAAGAGAGAACGGGCAAAAGCGGCAGCCGCAGATTCATTTGCCAGCAAACGCGCCTGTGCCAACGCACCAGTCAGGTCACCACCTAAGCGTAAGATTTCCATCACCTGCAGGCGGGCAGTGCTGTTTTCGGGTTCGGCAGTGAGCACCTCTTCCAGGCAAACCAGGGCTTCCTGCGGTTTCTCAAGCTGAAGGTAGAGTTCCGCCTTGAGTTTACTGGCAGTCGATCCAGATTCAGGCGATAATCCAACCAATTTAGCGGCAATCTCCAGAGCGCCATGGGGATCACCGACCTGCTGGTAAGCCTTGATGAGCATGGTCAGTAACTGAGTGGTTTCAGGGACTGTCAAAGAGGCGTACTGGTTGCGCGCTTGTTCCAGACAGGCAATAGCCGCTGCCGGTTCCTCCTGCTCCAGCAGGTTACGGGCAACTTCAAGCAGATCATCGAAAGAAGATTCCGGCGCCAGGCGAATATGTTCGACAGTCAAGAGGGCATCGAAGCGCTGCCCAGCCCGGAGTTGTGCCTTTGCCAGTTCGAGC
>Ga0194063_10002745_pt1 | contig 10810 bp, 10 predicted proteins | sample SepL3720m_MetaG_FD_155459 | JGI IMG/M metagenome (GOLD analysis project Ga0194063, IMG submission 155459) | Anoxic zone freshwater microbial communities from boreal shield lake in IISD Experimental Lakes Area, Ontario, Canada - Sep2016-L373-20m | ecosystem: Environmental > Aquatic > Freshwater...
GGTCAAGAAGGTTGTCGCTCCGCCGCCGCCGCCGGTCAAGAAGGTGGTTGCTCCGCCGCCGCCGCCGCGCCCCGTCACTCCTCCGCCGGCTCCCCGGGTCGAGCGGATCGTCGAGGCCCCGAGGGCCACGATCCACGAGGCGCATATCGAGCACGAAACCACCCCGGTGATTCGGTACGAGACCAATACTCCGACGGAGACCACGATCCAGGTCACCTACGAGAACAACGCGGTCGACGGCAAAGAAAGCCGTGCCGACAAGAGTGATCTCACCCCGGATCGCCTGCAGGACTGATCGCCCGTCTTTTTCCGGACGATCACAAGCCTCCGGCTGCCCACCTCGGGTAGCCGCCCTTTAAGGAGAAGAACACATGGAATGGTTACTCGGCGCGGTCGGCGGAGCGCTCGGCGGCAACGCGGCCGGCGCAGCGAAGAACAGCCTGGGAGTCGGCGGCAATAGCCTGACCGGCGCCCTGGGTGGTCTTCTCGGCGGTGGCCTGGCCGGCAACCTGCTCGGTGCCGCCAGCGGTGGCGGCATGGACATCGCCCATATCGCCGGACAGGTCGGCGGTGGCGGCATCGTCGGCGCCATCCTCACCGCGGTTGTCGGCGCTGTGATGAAGGGCCGCAAGGCCTAATAGCCGCGAACGGCACACACAAATACCGGCCCGGGCACACAGCCCGGGCCGGTATTTGTTTATGTAGGTAGTGCCCGCTACGTCAGCGCGTCGACAGTCACTGGGGCCGGGCTGCGATCGTCGCGAGGCGCGGGCCAGGGCGAGGGAACCGGACGCTGCCGCACCACCTGCGGCCACCAGAACCACCGGCCCAGCAGTGCCGCGATGGACGGGGTCATGAAGGACCGGATCACCAGGGTGTCGAACAGCAGGCCCAGTCCGATGGTGGTGCCGACCTGAGCAAGGATCTTGAGTTCACTGATGCCCATCGCCGCCATCGTGAGGGCGAAGACCAGGCCTGCAGACGTCACCACCGAACCGGTGCCGGCGATGCCACGGATGATGCCGGTACGAAGCCCCGCGTGGATCTCCTCCTTGAACCGCGCCACCAACAGCAGGTTGTAGTCCGACCCCACCGCAAGCAGGATGATGACCGACATCATCAACACCATCCAGTGCAGTGGACGGCCGAGGATGTCCTGCCAGATCAGCACCGACAAGCCGAACGAGGTTCCCAACGACAGCGCCACCGTCCCGACGATCACCGCGGCCGCCACCACGCTGCGGGTCAGGATGAGCATGATGACGAAGATCAGGCACAGTGCGGCGATCCCGGCGATCATCAGGTCGTAGTTGGCGCTCTCCTGCATGTCCTTGATGCTGGTGGAGGTCCCCGCGAGGTAGATCCGCGAGCCCTCCAGCGGAGTGCCCTTGATCGCCTCGAACGCGGCGTTGCGGATGGTGTCGATGTCGGCGAGGCCTTGCGCCGACATCGGATCGCCCTCGTGGGAGATGATGAACCGCACGGCTTTTCCGTCAGGTGACAAAAACATCTTCATCCCGCGCTTGAAGTCGGGATTGTCGAAAACCTCCGGTGGCAGATAGAACGTGTCGTCGTTCTTGGCCGCGTCGAACGCCTTCCCCATCGCGCTCTGGTTGTCCTGCATAGCCTGCATCTGGTCATACATCCCGGCCTGCGTGCTCTGCATGGTCAGCTGCATTGTCCGCATCGACTGCATGGTGTCGATCATCGGCGGCATCAGCGTGCGAAGCTGCGCGGTCAGGACGTCGAGTTGGTCCAGGCTGGGCAGCAGCGCCTGCATGTCGTCACTCATCGCGTCGATACCGTCAATCGTGTCGAACACCGAGCGGATCGCCCAGCACACCGGGATGTCGAAACAGTGCGGCTCCCAGTAGAAGTAGTTGCGGATCGGTCGAAAGAAATCGTCGAAATCGGCGATGTGGTCGCGGAGGTCTCTGATGTCCTCGAATGTCATGTGCATCTTGCCGACCATGTCGTGGGTGACGCCGTTCAGCTGTCCCATCAGCTCGTACATCTGCCGCATGCTGCCGATGGTGGCGGCCATATCGTCGCCCTGTTTCAGCATGTCGTCCATGCGGTCCTGAAGGTAGGACTGGTTGAGCGTCTGCAGGGTGCCCTGCATGCCGAGCATGAATGGGATCGAGCTGTGTTCGACGGGGGTGCCCAGCGGCCGGGTGATGGTCTGCACCCGGCCGATTCCCGGCTGGTGGAACATCGACCTGGCGACCCGGTCGATGACCAGAAAGTCCGCCGAGTTCCGCATATCGTGATCGGTTTCGATCATCAGCAACTCGGGGCTGAGCCGGGCAGCCGGAAAGTGCCGCTCGGCCGCCGCGAAGCCCTCAGCGGCCGGGATGTCCGGGGGCAGATAGTTCCGGTCGTTGTAGTCGGTCCGGTAGCCGGGCAGGGCGAGCAGCCCCACCAACGACAGCGCGATCGTCGCCACCAGGATCGGTCCGGGCCAGCGGACCACCGCGGTGCCGAGTCGCCGCCAGAACCGAATCCGCATGGCGCGCTTGGGTTCCAGCGCACGCAAGGTGCTTGCCACCGTAACGACGGCCGGCCCGAGCGTCAGCGCGGCGGCGACCACCACCACCATGCCGATGAACAGCGGAATACCCAGGGAGTTGAACATCGGGCTACGGGTGAAATGCAGGCACGCCATGGCCCCGGCGATGGTGAGGCCCGATCCGAGGATGACGTGCGCTGTCCCATGGAACATCGCGTAATAGGCCGACTCTCTATCCAGGCCCCTGGCACGTTCTTCCTGGTAGCGGCCGAACAGGAAGATCACGTAGTCGGTCGCCGCCGCGATCGCCATCATGGTCAGCAGGTTGACGGCGAACGTCGACAGCTGGATCAAGTGGCTGTGACCGGCGAACGCCACCACACCGCGGGCCACCGCCAACTCCAGGAACACCATGAACAGCACCAGCACCACGGTGACGATGGACCGATAGACGAACAGCAGCATGATCGTGATGACGCCGAAGGTGAGCGCGGTGATCGTCCTGAGGCTCCGGTCACCGGCGATGTGGGTATCGGCGATCAACGCCGATGGTCCGGTGACGTAGGTCTTCACCCCGGGCGGCGGCGACACGCTCTCGACGATCTTCTTGGCCGCCTCCACCGAGTCGTTGGCCAGCGTCTCGCCCATGTTGCCGGCCAGATACACCTGCACATAGGCGGCCATGCCGTCCGCACTCTGCGAACCGCCCGCGGTGAGCGGATCGCTCCAGAAGTCCTGAACATGCTGAACGTGGGTGGTGTCGGCGTTGAGTTTCTGGATGATCTCGTCGTAGTAGTGGTGGGCTTCGTCGCCCAGGGGCTGCTCACCCTCCAGCACGATCATCACCGAGGTGTTGGAGTTGAACTCCTCGAACACCTCGCCGATCCGGTTCATCGCGATGGTCGAGGGAGCGTCCGCTGCGGCCATCGGAACGGACTGTTCCTGGCCCACCACCTCGATCTGGGGGACGGCCACATTCGTGTAGACGGCCAGCGCCAGCCAGCCCAGGATGATGGGCACCGACAGCCAGCGAATCCAGTGTGCGATACGAGGCCGCGCCACCTTCACCCGCACACCATCCGGAGGACGATTCCTGGCGAGCGTGATCATCCGGATTTGACGATGCAGAAGGTCTGCGCGCTCACTCCGTTGGACCAGCGCTCATCCTTGACGACGCCGTCGACGGTGATCCGGCAGCCGATGGTGTCGCTGTCGCCCTGCGCGACGATGTTGGCCGCGGCCGCCGGCGCGGTGGTGCTCAGAGTGAGTGTCCAGGGCAGCGTCACATCGCGGGCGATCTGCGGTTCGGCGTCGAGGTTCAGGTAGTTGACGGTGGCGACGGCGCCCTCCGGACCCATGATCTCGTAGACGACCGTCTTGGGATTGAACGGCGCCGCATCGTTGGCCAGCCCGCTGCCCGCCCTGGTGATCTCGCTCTTACCGAACACCCCGTGCAGCCGATCGACGGCGAAAGCGGCGACCGCGACGACCACGAGGATCACCAATGGCATCCAGGCCTTGCGCAGCAGTCGCATGGCCCAGTAGCCGATGCTGCGGCGGGGACGTCGCTTGGCCTTCTTCTCGGCCTTCTCCCTACGCTTCTTGTCCCGGCGCCGCCTTGGCAGGCGGGGGGTCTCGCCGGCGCTGTCAGCGGAGTTCCCCGACGGCTGCCCACTAGGTTCGGGAGCCGAGTCGGTGTCGGCGCTGGAAGGACTATGCACCGTCACGCTCGGCTCCCCCCGCCATGCGGCCACCCGGCGCTGCGAAACCCCTGGACCCTCACCGACACGACTAAATAGTAGAGCTAACAGTTCGCCGATGCTAAACCCCTGTGACGCGCGTCATGGGTTGGTCACGAGGTCATTAGACCGACGCGTCGATCTCCAAGACGGCTCCCGACCTACCATGTCGGGTGTGGACAGCACGCTTGCCTTTATCGACCAGGCGTCGTTCCTGGGCCTGAGGGCACTCGGTCGTGGCCCGCTGATCCAGTTCACCTGGATCTACCGGCGTGCCGTCGATGTCGATGGGCTTGAGCGCTTCCGAGAGAACCTCGGTAGGGGTTTGCTCGGCCGCCGTATCGAGCGTTCGGCGCTGCCCTTCGGTCGGCACCGGTGGATCGCCTGGCCGGGTCCGGACGGAATCGACATCGCCGAGCATTCGCGAACCCTGGATCAGGTAGCGCAGTGGACCGATGAGCAGGCCGCGATCCCGATCGATCCCGAATACGGTCCGTCCTGGCGGCTCGCGGTGCTGCCGCTCGTCGACGGTGGCGCGGCGGTGACCCTGATCCTCTCGCATACCGTCGCCGACGCGGTGGGCGCAGCTATCGCGGTCGGCGACGCGGTGAACGGCACCGCTGCGGACCTTGGCTATCCGCCGGCGCACGCGAGAACAACCGGCAAGGCCATCGTGGAGGACTCCCGGGCAATCGCCCGTTGTGTGCCTGACATCGGCAGAGCCGTCGTCGCCGCTGCCCGGATCGCCCGAAGTGGCGACCTCGTCAAACCGTCACCCCCGAAGAAGGTCCCGTCGGGGCGCGGCGGCAGTCGTTCGGTGACTCTGCCGTCGGTGACCGCACAGGTTGACCTGAGTCATTGGGACGATTGCGCCAAATCGCTTGGTGGAACCAGTAATTCGCTGCTCCTGGGTTTTGTCGCCCGGCTCAGCCGGCGATTGGGGTGGGCGCCCGCGGACGGTCCCGTGACCCTGTCGATGCCGGTTAACGAGAGAACGCCCAACGACACCCGCGGGAACGCGATCACCACGGTCACGGTGACCGTCGACCCGGCCGGTGTCACCACGGACTTGAGGCCGCTGCGCGAACAGGTCAAGAAGCTGCTGTCCTCGCTCGACCAGACGCGCGACGGGTTGCTTGCACCCCTGCCACTGGTGCCGCTGACACCGAAATCCGTTGCCCGCAAACTCGAGCAGACCGTCATCCGGAGCGGGGTCGTCGGATCGTCGAATCTGGGCGAGTTGGATCCGGTTGTCAACCGTCCCGACGGAAGCGACGCGGACCTCTTCGCGGTCCGTACCTTCGAGCATCTGACGCTGGCCGACCTTCAGCGATCCGGTGGGGCTTTTCTTCCGGTGCTCTCCGGTCGGGTACGCGGGAAGCTTTTCCTGAGCGTCGGCCACGCCAACCGCGACGGTTCCACAGTGCGAGCTGACATCCTGGACGCGGTTCGCCGCACTCTGGACGAATTCGAGTTGTCTGCGTTGCTCTACTGATTCGTTATCGCAAGGAGGGTAGGGCTGAGCGCAGCAGTCACCGATCCGGACTATTCGGTCTAGTCTAAATGGTCAGAAATGGCATATTCTGGCGAGGTGAAAACCGTCTCGAGCACTGAGGCCAAAGCTCGGCTCAATGCCCTGCTCGCGGAGGTTGAGCGCACCGGATCCCCGGTAACGATCACCACTCACGGTCGGCCCGTCGCCGTCCTCACGCCCGTCGGTCAACGGCCGCGCATTTTTGGGCAGCTCCCGACGCTGCACATCGGCGACGACTTCGACGAGCCGCTTCCGGAGTCGGAAATCGCCGCGTGGGAGGGGATCCCGCGTGGCAGCGAGCCCGAGGCTTGAGCCGCCATCCGCGGCGATTCTGCTCGACACCCACACGGTCTTGTGGCTCGTGAGTGAGCCGGACCGGGTGTCGGCGGCGGCCCGCGAGGCGATCGCCGATGCTTCACGTGAGGTTGTTGTATCGGCGGCCTCCGCGTGGGAAATCGCTATCAAGACCCGGCTGGGGCGACTCGACGGGGAATCGCTTCTCTCGGCATGGCCGGAGATCATGACGGCGATGGCAGTCAAAGAGCTTGCAATCGACGCCACCGACGCGATCATGGCCGGCCGACTGCGCTGGAATCACCGCGACCCCTTCGACCGGATGATCGTGGCTCAGGCCGCCCGCCGTGGCCTCACCATTGCGACTCGCGACGCGGGCATTCTCAATGCCGCGTTGACACCCACCTTGAAGGTGTGACACTGCTCTGCGAAAAGGATAAGGCCGCAACACTATTGCGATTATCAGCCGGCGGCCAGCGGGGAGGCCCGTCGGAAATCCCGCTGAAGTGTCGGGCGTGGGCCCTCAGCGCGGATGAAATGCACCGGTGGTCCTCCTCGCCCACTACCGCTCCGGCTTCGCGTCCATCCCCGATTCCTTGCGCTGTTGGGCGGTGATCGGCGCCGGTGCGTCGGTCAGCGGGTCCACGCCGCCGCCGGACTTCGGGAACGCGATGACGTCGCGGATGGAGTCGGCGCCGAACAACAGGGCGGTGATGCGGTCCCATCCGAAGGCGATGCCGCCGTGCGGCGGGGCCCCGAAAGTGAAGGCCTCCAACAGGAATCCGAACTTCTCCCCCGCCTCGGCCGAGTCGATGCCCATCACCGCGAACACCTTCTCCTGCACGTCGCGGCGATGGATCCGGATGGAGCCGCCGCCGATCTCGTGGCCATTGCACACGATGTCGTAGGCGTCGGCCAGCACCGATCCCGGGTCGGTGTCGAGGGCTCCCCGATTTTCGGGTTTGGGGGCGGTGAAGGCGTGGTGCACGGCAGTCCAGGCTCCGGAGCCGACGGCGACATCCCCGGCGGCGGTGGCGTCACCGGCCGGCTCGAACAGCGGCGGGTCGACGATCCACACGAATGCCCAGGCGTCGTCGTCGATCATGTCCAGGCGCCGGGCGATCTCGCCACGCGCCGCTCCCAGCAGGGCACGCGAGGTCTTGGCCGGACCGGCCGAGAAGAACACGCAGTCACCGGGTTTCGCGCCGACCCGGGCCGCCAGGCCGTCACGTTCGGCATCGGAGAGATTCTTGGCCACCGGCCCGGACAGGGTGCCGTCCGCACCGATCAGCACGTAGGCCAGGCCCTTGTGGCCACGCTGCTTGGCCCAGTCCTGCCAGCCGTCCAGGGTCCGCCGCGGCTGCGATGCCCCGCCGGGCATCACCACCGCCCCGACGTAGGGCGCCTGGAACACCCGGAACGGGGTGTCGGCGAAGTACTCGGTGCACTCGACGAGTTCCAGCCCGAAGCGCAGATCCGGTTTGTCCGAACCGAATCGGCGCATCGCGTCGGCGTAGCTCATCCGCGGGATGGGCCGCGGAAGCTGGTATCCGATCAGCGACCACAATGAAGCCAGGATCTCTTCGGCGACGCCGATGACATCCTCACAGTCGACGAAACTCATCTCCATATCCAGTTGGGTGAACTCGGGCTGGCGGTCGGCGCGGAAATCCTCGTCGCGGTAGCAGCGGGCGATCTGGTAGTAGCGCTCCATGCCGCCGACCATGAGCAGTTGCTTGAACAACTGCGGACTCTGCGGCAAGGCGTAGAACGATCCGGGCTGCAGTCGCGCCGGGACCAGGAAGTCCCGGGCGCCCTCCGGGGTCGACCGGGTCAGCGTGGGCGTCTCGATCTCGACGAAGTCGTGGCCGGCCAGCACCGATCGCGCGGCGGCATTGACCCGTGAACGCAGCCGGAGGGCATCGCCCGTGCCGCCCTCGCGGCGCATGTCCAGGTAGCGGTGGCGCAGGCGTGCTTCCTCGCCGGCGGGCTCATCGAGTTGGAACGGCAGCGGCGCGCTCTCCCCCAGCACCGTCAGCGATGTCGCGTTGACCTCGATGTCACCGGTGGCGATATCGGGGTTGGCGTTGCCCTCCGGCCGGATCTCGACCACACCCTCGACGGCGACGCAGAACTCCGCACGCAGACGGTGCGCTTGGGCCAACACGTCAGCCTCGCGGAACACCACCTGGGCGGTACCGGCTCCAACGCCGGACCTGTCCCGCAGGTCGATGAAGATCACCCCGCCGTGGTCACGGCGTCGGGACACCCATCCGGCCAGCGTGACCTTCTGCCCGGCGTCGGTGGCCCGCAACGAGCCCGCGGCATGAGTGCGCAGCACCAAGATCTCCCTGGATCGGCGAAGAGGAACGAACGGCCAGTCTATGAGGTGCTCCCGGGTGCACGGCCGACGCCTCACAAAGACGGTGCGCGCCGCTCGCACCGCGCCACCGGACGTTATCGCTGTGGCAAACTTGAACCCGGCAGGCGCCCGGCAACTCGGGCCGGAGCACTGAGGAGCGCTCATGACCTTCAACGAAGGCATGCGGATTGATACCAGCACCACCCGCAGCAGCGGCGGGGCCGGCCGCGGCGTCGCGATCGGCGGCGGGGTGGGCGGCCTGGCGATCATGCTGATCGCGCTGTTCCTCGGAGTCGATCCGGGGCCGGTCCTGCAGCAGACGTCCGGGCCGAGCCAGTCCCAGCCGGGCTTCGACCTGGCGCAGTGCAAGACCGGCGCCGACGCCAACAAATACGCGGAGTGCCGGGTCGTCGCCACCGGCAACTCGCTCGACGGCGTCTGGTCGCAACTTCTCAAGGGCTACCAGCGGCCGCGAACACAGCTGTTCAAGAACCAGGTTCAGACGGGATGCGGCGCGGCCAGCAGTGACATGGGCCCGTTCTACTGCCCGGCCGACCAGACCGCCTACTTCGACGTCGACTTCTTCAATGTGCTCAAGAACGAGTTCGGCTCCAGCGGCGGCCCGTTGGCCCAGGAGTACGTGGTGGCCCACGAGTACGGCCACCACGTGCAGAACATGACCGGCGACCTCAGCCGCGCCCAGAAGAGCGCCAAAGGCGCCACCGGCGGCGGCGTGCGTTCGGAACTGCAGGCCGACTGCTACGCCGGAGTGTGGGCGCACTACGCGGCGATCACCAAGCAGCCCGGCACCGATGTGACGTACCTGGAACCCTTGAGCGACAAGGATATTGCCGATGCGCTGTCGGCGGCGTCTTCCGTCGGCGACGACCGGATCCAGAAGCAGTCCACCGGCCGGGTCAACCCGGAGAGCTGGACGCACGGATCGTCGGCGCAGCGCCAGAAGTGGTTCACCGTCGGCTATCAGACCGGCGATCCCAACAAGTGCGACACGTTCAGCGCACAGAACTTGGGCTGATCTTCGGTTAGCTCACCAGGGCCGAAGGGCGCACTGGACTCCGCTGCCGCCCTGCTGCGATACGACGACCTGACCGTCGACGGCGATCTCGCAATGGAATTCGGGGTTGACCCGCAGGCCGCCACTGGCGCTGACGAATGCCCACTGAGTCGGATCAGTGAGCGTGGCCTGAACGGTCCACGGCGCCCCGGGCCCGACCTGAGTGCGCGCCATCGGCATGTATTGCGGGGTGTTGGCGGCAGCCTGGTCCGGCGGATCGGCGGACACGTAGTAGATGTTGGCCGTCAGGTCGCTGGTGGTGGTCACGGTGTAGGTGACCTGGTGGGCCCCGGCGGGAACCGCGGCGCTCGTGCTCGTGGGCGCGGTGCTGGTGGGCGCCGTACTCGTGCTGGTGGGCGCTGTGCTCGTGCTGGTGGGCGCTGTGCTGCTGGTGGGCGCTGTGCTGCTGGTGGGCGCTGTGCTGGTCGCGGCGGGGGTCTCGGATGCCGTCGGCGTCGCGGTTGCGGACGGAGTCGGCGTCGCGGGCGTCCCGGTCGGGTCAGCGCCCGCCGTCGAGGCCGCGGCGATCCCGGTGACCAGCACTGCCGCGGCAAGTGTCAGATATCGCATACCGCCCTATCGGCGTGCGGCGCGGGGGTGTTACCGCCTCAGCCCGCATCCCGCAGGTTGTTCGACGCCGGTATCGCGGCCGCGGACATCCTGCCGAACAGGTCGATGCCGGCGGCGACCGCGGCATCGACGAGGCCGGTCAGCGCTGCCAGGTCGGCGGGCCGGTGGTGGCTGCGGGCCTGCACCCCGACCAGGTGGGGATCACAGGAACCATGGACCACTGCCCGCACCGGGGGGTCTTCGGCGTTCCAGCGGTCGGCGAGCATCCTGAGCCATTCCGCCCTCTCAGCCGGGTAGTACCGGTCCGGACTGATGGTCACCAGGACGGCGTCCGCCTCGCCGTCGCACACCTGCAGGTGGACATTGAGCCGTCCGCGATATGCACCGGCCAGGAAGTCGACGAGAAAGAAGTACTCGTCGTCGTGATGGCCACGGAAGTACTGCACGCCCCGGGCGCGCAGATAGTCCTCGATCTGCCGCTTCATGCCAGGTCAACGCCCGCGTTCGGGCGGGCGGTTCCCGGTTGAGCTTAAGAATTCGGTGAGAGCGCCCGGTCGGTGTCGGTGACAACTGCCACAGACGCATCACGTGAGTCTCGAAATGACCTCTGCGACAACGGTATTCACGGGAATATCAACCTGCTCGCCGGTGCTCAGATCCTTGACCCCGACGGTCCCGGCATCAACGTCACAGTCACCGGCAACCAGGGCGACGCGCGCCCCGGACC
>Ga0194063_10002747_pt1 | contig 10807 bp, 11 predicted proteins | sample SepL3720m_MetaG_FD_155459 | JGI IMG/M metagenome (GOLD analysis project Ga0194063, IMG submission 155459) | Anoxic zone freshwater microbial communities from boreal shield lake in IISD Experimental Lakes Area, Ontario, Canada - Sep2016-L373-20m | ecosystem: Environmental > Aquatic > Freshwater...
ATCAAGACCAATGTGGTAGTTTTAAAAAAAACTATTTAGTTCCTAATGATCTTTTATCGTGTCAAATATTTTTCTAATCATTTTCTTTTTGATAGTATCGGTAAAGGTATAATCTATGAAGTCATACTCCTCACGTAGTGGGTCAGCAAATCATTGCAATACTTTTTTTGCACGTTGTTCTTGCTCTTTGAGTTGTGCTTCAGGCAATGCCCTTCCCACACTATGTCCATAATTACTTTTTACTAAAGTAGCAAGTTGTTCCATAAATTTTTTGTCTTTGATAAGTTTTTCACACATTTCTGGAGTCAATTCTTTGAGGGTTATATGGGTCGATCATTTGGACCAAGAATTATTTTTTTCTCATGATTTTCACGGCACCTTCATTGCTGTTTCATTGACTCACGCAAGGATAATCATATTCCCTTGTTGTACAAAATGATTGATAGCTTTGAGCGTCTGTTGTATTTGTTCATCATGTCCAAATGAAATACTTTTGATAGTTTTGTACGGTGTCCATTCCAAGACATCTCTTGTCCCTGTCGGTGCGACCAGAAAAACATTTCCCGGTTCATTTCACTTTGTTATAAAGTTTTTGAGAAAATTTTTTCTTATCTTCTGGAGTGGATGTTCGGTCAGTTTACCCGTTGCTATAGCTTCATCAAATGCTGGTATCTCTGATTGATTGGTGGTGGGTATTGTTTTTCGCAACGAAGCTATCGCCTGACCGACTTTTTTTTGTGATTGTGTCAGCAATGCTGGACCTAAAATCGCATGTATATTATCTCTCACCTCTTTTTTATCATGTATTTTTGCATATTTATGTAACTCGCTGATAAGTATCGGTATGCCTGCAAACGTAGCATGGTTGGTCACTATGATAGCTGAACGGGTATCAAGTTTAGTAAATAAATCTTGCATAATTGTCTCGTATTCTGCCGTATTTTCTGGCAGAATATTGGTATATGACTCGATTGCTTCCAATATCAGACTCTGAAGCATTTTGAGCTTACCAGGATTTCTTGGATAGATCATCTGGTTGATATCATCCATAATGAGTGACGATTTTTTGTATCCATTTTTGATATGAATATCATGTCGATATTGGTTGTAAAGACGATTAATCTCTTCAGGAGTCATCAAATATTCGGTTTCTTCTCTATATTCTGGTCAATGTAACACGTTCATACATATACTAAGAAATAAAAAAATCCGCCCTGTATAGTGTTTGCGGATTTTATTTTTATTTTGTATTATTCTTCTCCTTTTGGTTGCTGTCTGAGTTGTTTTGTTCTACTGGTAAATTTTTTGTCCATAATACGTGCCTCACGCTCAGCCTTTGGTATATTTGTAGCTATTCTCTCTTTGGGTTCTACAAGTATTTCCGTCAATAATTGTCTGAAATGATGGATTACTTTTTCTTTGTTGGCGCGTTGATAACGTTCTTCTCTACACGTCATGATGAGTATTCATTCTTCGTGATGGACCATATGTCCAGCGACATCAATCAGTCTCTGTTTTTGTTCTGGGGTGAGTTGTTGTGAATCATGGATGTTGAAATATAGTTCTGCTTTGGTTTCTCTCTTGTTTACATTTTGACCACCAGGTCATCCACTTTTGGAAAAGTGAAAATGTACTTCACGCGCTAATATATTTTCTATTGTATTTTGAGTATCCATATGGTATGACTGATAATAAAATATACAAAAGCGTATCTGTTTTATAAGATTGAAATTTTATTTTTGTCATTCTGAGCCTGTCGAAGAATATAGTGATAATTATTTATATCCTTCATTACCCTAAGACCTTGCTTAGGACAAGCATTCAGGATGACATAGGTAATTATTCAGGATAATATCTTGTTTTTTTCTTTCATTATTAATTGTTAACTGATTTTCTTATGTTTGTCTATCCTTGAGTTTTCAAATTTATCTAGCTCACTGGAGATTTGATTTTTTGCAATACTATCTCATTTTTTTCATGAATTTTTGGCACCACTCACGGTACGAGAAAGTTCTTCCACACCCAACCACAAACCGCTACCTATGGTATTTGCTATATTTGTCTTACGTGTTTGCTCGAATTTTTTGAGGTCAGTAGTCATCAAACATACTAAAAAATAAAGCTCCTATATACGATATAGTTTTTATGCCAAAAATCAACTCGATATACTTGGATGTAACATACATTACACATAGCATACGAACTATATAATTATGCCATTATATCTTCACACTAATGTCGGGTCTATATATCAATTTTCATTTGATATTTTTATCCTACTTCATATACTATAAATCATATCTTCTATACATTTTATTCTATGAATAGAGCTGATGCTAAAAACAAAAAAAATCTTTGGACGATGAATGGTTGTCGCTACACTTTTGACCTGATGTGTATTTTGAGCCAAAGTCACTTTTCAACCTTTATACTCTGATGTAAGATTTCAACCTACAGACAAACTTCATGCTGGTTGTACAAATTCTGCAGATGTTTTGGTTGCTTCTCAAGGACAAAAAATCACAAAACTTACCCTAGTACTTTATTATAATCCTGAAAACATAGAAATACTTCGTATCTTGCCTACAGCGGGAAATAGCAATGCAACGTCTAAAATAGAATATAATAAAATCATCCTTGAAGTAACAAATCCTACTTTCGCCTCTACGACAGAAGCAAAATCATTTTTTCAAATATCTTTCAAGAGCGATATCGTAGGCAAAGAAACAATAACTGTATGAACTGGTTCTGAAGCGATTACCGCAAGCAAAAATTATCCAATCCAATGAACGTTTGCTATGGATTTTTCAAAGGTACCAGAATGTGAACCAGATATTATTCCCCCAAGTCTTAGTCTTATTTATCCCAAAGATACTCAACAAAAAATAACTTTAGATCAATACTTTATCTTTGATATCAAGGATATCTGAAAGTGAATAGACAAAAATAGTATTTTGATAAATTTTGATGGAGAAAAATATTTTTATGGATCAGACAATTTAAAACGAAATGGGAATTATCTGACATTCTATCCGGGCAAGTGGATACCTATCAACAAACCATTAGACCTTAAAATATTGATCGCCGACAAACAATCATATGGATGAGCAAATACAACAGAAAGTGCATATAATTTCAAAAGTGCTACCGGTATGGTATTTAACAAAACCATCAACCCTATGATGTTTAGGATGATAGCACAAGAAGCAGAAAAGATATCAGCATCAGTAGATGAATGTAGTTTGTTGGCAGATTTTTATACTACATCTGAAGTCAGCTATCAAAAAGAACTCAAATCTATTATCCAAAAAGTAGGATGTGACCTTTCTACCATAGACACTTCACTCTTGGCAGCTGAGGAAAATATAGTCCCTGAAATGAATACCCAACAAAAACAATATAGAAACCTTTCTGTCTTTGCTACGCTTGGATGGATACTTTTCTTCATCTCGTTTACGCTTAAAATACACTATCTGATTGCATATAGAAAACATAAGAAAATGAATGAAAAATGAAGAATGAAAAATGAATAATGGACGACTTGTTCATATAGACTACTGTAATATGAGATAGTCCATAAAAAGACAAAATCCGACATCATTCATTATTAATTATTAATCTTTAATTATTAGTACATTACTATGGCACTTGAAATTGAAAGAAAATTTTTGATAAAAAACATACCGATGGATATCGAGCAATTTCCTCACAAAGAAATTATGCAGTGATATCTCAATGATCCAACTACAGGAAAAAGTATAAGAGTCAGACATATCTGAGATGAATATAAAGTCACAAGAAAAAAGTGATTTGGACTCGTTAGAGAAGAGATAGAAGCGACTATAACTAAAGATGAATTTGATCAGTTACGACGTGAAGTAGAAAACCACTTCTTAGAAAAAACTCGTTATGAAATACCCTATGAATGAGTTACCATTGAGCTTGATGTCTATAAAAATCTCCAAGGTTTGAAAACTGCTGAAGTGGAATTTGGCAACAAAAGAGATGCAAAAAAATTCGAAGCTCCAGAATGGTTTGGTGAAGAACTTACCAGAATGAGAGAAGCTTCTAATGCGTATATAGCCAATCATTGACTGTCTGATGAACTCATCAGCTTATTAGCATAATTTCTTATTTTCATAACCAAATAAAGCTATGAAAACTGTTTTGCATTTTGGAAATATCGACTGGATACATCTTTTTGAACCACAAAAAGATGAGATTACTCAGCTTGTAAAAAAATACGATTTCCATGAGCTGATCGAAGAAGATCTGCTTGAACTTACCAATCAAGAAAAAATAGATGTCTATGAAGACTATATGTTTATCGTCGTCAACTTCCCAAAATATAACGCAGAAAATAAAAAATATTTTTTGAATGAATTTAGTATTATCCTAGGAAAAAATATTATTGTCACGATGACGAAGTTTGATACGAATCATATCAAATCTATCATCGAAGAATATTGAGAAGAATTGAAAACCAGAGAATCAGATGAAGATTTTAAGATTTCTCCTTACTATATACTCTATAAAATCTTGGATACGATGTACGATAAGAGCATCAAAATGCTTACCCAATCATCCAAAGATGTAGCTACTTTTGAGTGACAATTGTTTACATCAAATAAACTAGAGAAGACATTATTGGAAAACCTTACGATTAAGAAACGTAATATTGTCTGACTTAAACATACGTTTGCACCTCATAAAGAAATCTTGGACGAACTACAAAATGCATTGCCAAAATTTTATAAGGAAGATCTCGACGTATATTTTGAAGACTTGGAATATAAATTGGAAAAGATAATGAACACGATCGCGATTAGTTTTGAAAACATAGAATCACTGGCTGATACCTACAATTCCTTGATGAACATCAAGACAAATTCGATGATTACTGTGCTCACGATATTTTCTGCACTCACGTGAATACTGACGTTGATTAGTTGAATCTATGGAATGAACATAATCTTACCTGGGCAAGCAAATACGAATTTTTTTCCTATCCTCATGATGATTATGTGAGTCGTATGTATTACTCTTCTGTGAATTTTCAAAAAGAAAAAATGGATCTAAAGCTCAAATACTTGGAAATAATTATTGCAGGGGCGAATAGTATTCGCCTTTTTTTATTAATGTCTTTGCGAGCGTAGCGAAGCAATCTTATATTATTTTTCTGGATTGCTTCGTCATTTTATTCCTCGCAATGACAATAAAAAATAATAGAAAATTTTCCAAAATTGTTAGTTATTAGTTATTAGTTGTTAGTTGTATTTTAGAAGTTTCTAAATATTTCTTGTAATTTCTTTCTTTCTTGTTCTGCTTCTTCTTTTGCTTTGATTTCTTTTTCTAATTTTCTGAGCTCTTCTGAAGCTAAGAAAGTAAATTTATTGAGTTTGTCTACGACTTGCATTTTTTTCTTTTGGTCTGCGGTGAAGTCTTGTATTTCGTCGAACAATAATGTATCATTTATCATAACTTCGAGTGATGAGGTCTCTTCGTTGAAGGTAAATCTCAATTCATTTACGGTCTCTTCTTCTGTCTCTTTTTCCTGTTCTATTTTGGTAATGAAGAGCATTGGTTCATTTGTTTCATCAAGAAGAAATCTATATGAGATAAATATCTTGTCATTGTCAGCTCAGAGGATATCAAAGGTATCTTCACCACCTGTTCATAATTTTTCTTTGGTTTCGTAGATTTTTTTGCTCGTAAAAAATAATTCACCGAATTTTTTTTGTACATCTGTTTGGAGTTTTGTATCCAATAATCATGTCACGTGTGATTGTTCCAATGAAGACTGTTCTTCTATATCTTGGATGTCTTTGGTGGTAATAGGTTGTTGTGTAACAACTGGTGCAACTGGTTGTACTGGCGCCTGTGCTTGGACTACAGGAGCTGGAGTAACAGGAGTTTGTACTGGTTGTACTGGCGCCTGCACGTGTTGTACTGGTGCAACTGGTTGTTGTACTGGTTGTTGTACTGGTTGTCTCACTGGTTGTCTCACTGGTTGTTGAACTGGTACTACTACTGGTTGTACTGGTTCCACGTCAGGAATAGGATCAAACTGATATTTTTTTTCTAATACATCACCATAGGGAAGATCATCATCTTCTGGCATAGTTTCTGGAATTGGCATGAATATATTTTCTCACCCCAAAATATCATCAGTATGTCACTGTTGTTGTCCTGCCTGAGTGGCAGATGAACCTTGTTGTGGTGGGTTAGTTCATTGTATAGGGTCTGTCATAGTAAGCATATAGGGAATAAATAGTTTTTATAATATATAGTAATTATAGCCAGATTCGTTTTTTTTGCAAATTTATCGTTATGGAAAATAACGATAAATTTATAAACAAATTTTTTTATTACATACTAAAAAATCATTTGTATTTTATAAGAAAAATTATACATTTTTGCTGTTTATGTTACTTTATTTTGTTTTTTTGGAGAGATGTGAGAAGAAAACACTATTGTCAGCCAGACAAAGTTATTTGTTGGTGGATTAAACTGGAAATTAAGAGGAAAAGAACTTAGAGAAGAATTCTCAAAGTTTGGAGAAGTCGCTTTTGCTAGAGTAAAACTCGATCAAGAGACCAATAAAAGTAGAGGGTTTGGATTCGTAGAATTCGTCAATCCTGAAGATGCCACTAAAGCACAAAAAGCTATGGATGGCCAAGAAATCATGGGAAGAGCGGTAAAAGTAGATTTTGCCAACGAAAACCCTGATAGGATCAAAGCAAGAGAAGATGCTAAACAAGCTGTAGAAGATCCTAATGAAATACCGGAATTCTAGCATTTCTTTATATAAAAAACACGCGACATAAGCGTGTTTTTTTAGTTGTTTTAGTTTTGCACCCGGGTGCGATAATCAGCAAAATAGCCTATAAAGCTGAATAACAAAAGTTAGCACCCGGGTGGAACTTTTACTTGAAAACTCAATAAAGACCAGTAGTCTTGTCTCTGACTACAGGGCCCGTACGCGAGGTGAGGAATATTACTTCCTATCTATCTCATGGGAGCCATAAAGTTATCGCTTATGTGATGACGGAGCTACCCACTTCTAAGTTTTTAGGAGAACAACTTGCCTTCTACGACCTTGTGGTTTATTAAACGAGATATCTAAATATTCAAACAATATTTTTTAGAGTTCCCTCTTTATTTGAAAGAGGGGGGACCCGCAAGGGTGGGAGATTTTACTAATAAACACGACATGCACCTAGATTATAAATCATATCTAAAGAAATATTCACAAATCAACAGAAAAATTCCTACTCAATCTGAAGGATTGGTTTGGAATACTATCTTGAAATGAGACAGAACTTGATATAGATTTCTCAGACAAAAACCTATTGAATGATATATTCTTGATTTCTATTGTCCTAAATTAAAATTAGCCATAGAAGTAGATGGTGAAAGTCATGAATGAAAAGGTGAATATGATGAAAAAAGAGATCAAATAGTACAATTATTATGAATTAAAGTAATTAGGTATCACGAAAAAGATGTACTTAAAAAACTTGAAGCAGTAAGTATACATATTAATACAGAAATACAAGAAAGAGCTAAAGAATTTGGGGTATAAAATCCTCCGTCCGCCTAGGCGGACACCTCCTTTCAGTAAAGGAGGAACATCATTTAATGATATAGTCCTACCATGAAAAAGATTAATGAGTCCTTTATGTGTATCCATTGTGGAAAACAAATTTCTCAGGCTGCCAAAACCTGTAGAAATCATTGTCCATACTGTTTTGTTTCCTTACATGTAGATGGCGATATACCTTGAGATAGAGCTACAACCTGTGATTGAATGATGTATCCCACGGCATATGAAATCAGAAATTGACAGATTAAAATACTTTTCCAATGTAAAAAATGTGGAAAACTTCACCGAAACAAAAGAGCCGATGATGATGAGGTTGAACACCTAGATATGTATATTAAACAATACAGAGAGACGTTGTACTAAGCCGCCTTATTGGATATTTCTTCCATATATCCTGCAAATGTAGGATCTTTTTCTTTGAAATTTTTAATTATTTCTTCTGGTTTATCTCACATTTTTGCTTCCTTTCCTCGTGCGACAATTCATTGTGGGGTAGGATTGTTTTTCAATGTTTTATCATACTCTTTTTTATATTCTATCTTGAATTTATCAGGTAAAGTCTTCCATTCTGGGAAGTTTTTTTCTTTTTCTTCTTTTTCTTTTTTCTCAGATTTTTTCTTATCTTCTTCCTTCACGTCTTGGATGGATGAAGGCTTTTTTTCAGGGGCAGCTTCTTTGGTAGGTTTTTCTTCTTTCGGAGCAGGAGTTTCGGATTTTGATTCAGATTTAGATTCGTTTTTTGGTTCTTCTGGCTTCTTAGCTTCTACTACTGGTGTTTCCACTTTTTTGGTTTCTTCTGGCTCCTTAGTTTCGGCTGCTGGTGCTGATCATCATGTACCAAAGAAACCAAGATGTTTTTCTTTTCGTTGATTGACCCATGTATCTTTTCATGTTTCATGCGTATCGTATTGTGCGAAATCGAATCATTTTTTCTTGCTGAACAATCTGGTAGCGTTTCAAAGTCCTTTGAATAATTTACCGGGAGCAAGCTTGGTAAATGGCTTCCAGATTCATTGATTTAACGAGCTAAGCACGCCTGCACCTGCTATCATAACTGGTCTTCGAGTACATGCAGAAGCTAAATTGATTCATCCTTTGAGTAATTTTTGATACCATTTTCCTTGTACTTTGGAAAAATTGAGAAAATTATCTACTAAAGCATCTACCGTTTGCTTGCCTACTTCAGCAGTATTTTTGGCAGAACTTTTTCCTTGTCTCAAGACATTTCCTAGTGCATTACCAACTTCTCCTCATCGTCTGACAGGAGTTGCAATGGTGTTTCCTACTCTCAAAGCACCGGTATCTAGTGTGTTTTTAAACTTTCCCATGGGTGGTAGTAACAAATAAACATTACTATTATACATAAATATCTTTATTTGTCAAATATTTTGCCCTGGTGGAATTGCGTTGCATTATCGGGCCAAAAAACTAACAAATATACTATGAATATAGTCATTGCGAGTGGAACGAAGCAATCTAAAATAAGATTGCCACACCTCACTTCTTTCGGTTCGCAATGACTATTCTAAATTTTAATTATTAGTTTCAAGGTATGGATTTATCTTCATTTAAGATTACTTTTGACGGAATATTACAGACATACGTTCAAGGTAAGATAGAACAATCACAAAAACTTATCAATGATAAAAAAATAAATACGTTTATAGATTATATCACTACGTTTATTTTTTCTGGTGGAAAAAGAATCAGACCGTATGGACTACGAATTACGTATACATGATTTGGTGGTGACAATGAAAAAGCTATTTTAAACTTTGGAATCATCTTCGAACTTCTCCATTCTATGGCACTTATCCACGATGATATCATCGATCAATCAGAGAAGAGACACAACGCAGCGACTATGCATTCATATATTGAAACATTATTAGGAGAACATGAAAATGCGCACCATATCGCTGAAGGACAGGCGATTCTCCTCGGTGATTTATTATTGTCTCGAGTCTATGAGCTTCGATATAAACAACATGATTTCCAAGAAAATCTCCTCTGGGAAGCCAGAAAAAATGTGCATAGTATGATCGAAGAAGTAATTCTCTGACAAATGATCGATGTAGATATGATGATTTCTTGACCAGCATCACTCTCATTGATTGATAAAAAAAACATGTATAAAACCGCTTCCTATACCTTTGTAAGACCAATGCTCACCTGAGCAATCTTGGCGGGTGCATCAAAAGAACAACAAGAACTTATCAAAGAATTAGGAAAATATATGGGGATGGCATTTCAGATGAGAGATGATTATCTCGACATTACCTTCGGTGATAAAACTAAGTCCGCATTTAGTGATATCCAAGAATGACAACAAACCTATTTCACCCATTATATCTTTGAAAAGTGAACACCAGCACAACAAGAACTCTTGAAATCTTCTATGGGGAAACAGTTGAACGAAGTACAAATCAAGGCACTTCAAGATATGTTTGAAGCAAGTGGAGCAATAGCATTTGGTAAAGAAAGTATTTTGGAATATAGTCAAAAAGCCAGAGAAATATTAGATCAAACTGAGCTGAATGACGAAGCAAAACAAGGTATCTTGATACTCATCAAAAAGATGGAAAAAGTAGAACATTAAAATGAATTACTCCCCTAACCCCTCTCCCGCCTTGCGGGATAAATTCTACAAAGGGGAGGATATTCCTCTTCTATTTTACATAGTCCTTCGCGTAGTCGGAGGAGAAGAGGGTTGGGAGGAGTAAAAAAACAAAACAAATAAAATCCCCAGCGTGGGGATTTTTTGTATATGGATATTTAATTTCATAATGGTGGTGTAATTATCATATTACATCATCATACTGGACATGTACATCCTGTTTGTGTTTTTATATATCACGGACCACACGTATGACTAATACATATATATTTTGATAGTTGTTCATATCATACCATCGTACTAGCACCTCAAGTGTAGATCATTACAAAATTTTGGAGATCTTCAGCTATCAAATAATTATCGTTTTCTAATAAAGGGATCTTCATATATACCGTGTTGTTTCGATCACGTATATTATATCATAACATATCCTGATGACCTAAAACCCAATGTGGATCACCATTATTTCAAATTTCTAGAGTAGAATAATAATAATAATCAGTATCATACATATGACTTCGATAACTATTTGAAGGCAACATATAGCTATATTGTGTTGGTCATCATCAGACATCGTATACATA
>Ga0194063_10002748_pt1 | contig 10803 bp, 8 predicted proteins | sample SepL3720m_MetaG_FD_155459 | JGI IMG/M metagenome (GOLD analysis project Ga0194063, IMG submission 155459) | Anoxic zone freshwater microbial communities from boreal shield lake in IISD Experimental Lakes Area, Ontario, Canada - Sep2016-L373-20m | ecosystem: Environmental > Aquatic > Freshwater >...
CGCCACAGGTTCGGCGAGTACAGCGCCATGATGGTGCCGACGATCGCGTCGCTGTAGGCCAGGCCACGCGGATCCTTGGTCTTCATCGGCTTGTCCACCAACGGGTCCACCAGATCGCGGTAGACGGCGACGGACTTGGCCGGGTCCGTTCCCAGCGGGCAGTCCGGATCCTTGGCGCAGTCGGCGGCGTAGTCGTTGAAGGCCTTCTGGAACGCCTCGGCCTGATCGATGTCGGCCTGGATCGGGTCGGCGTTGGGGTCCACGGCGCCGTCGAGGATCATCGCGCGGACCTTGTCGGGATAGGCCTCGGCGTAAGCCGCCCCGATCCGGGTGCCGTAGGAGTAGCCCAGATAGTTGATCTTGTCGTCACCGACCGCCACGCGCAGCGCGTCGAGATCCTTTGCCACATTCTGGGTTCCGACGTTGGCCAGAAAGGCGTCACCCATCTTGTCGACGCAGCGCTGGATGAACTCCTTGGTCGTCTTTTCGATGTGCTCGACCCCCTGGGGGCTGTAGTCGACCTGAGGATCGGCGCGCAGCCGGTCGTTGTCGGCATCGGAGTTGCACCACAGCGAGGGGGTGGAGGACCCCACGCCGCGCGGGTCGAAGCCCACCAGGTCGAACCTTTGGCGCACCGGCCGGGGCAGTCCCTCGACGAGGCTGGCGGCCGCCTCGATTCCGGACTCGCCGGGGCCTCCGGGGTTGATGATCAGCGAGCCGATCTTCTCCCCGGTGGCCGGGAAGCGGATCAGCGCGAGGTTGGCCTGGGGGCCGTCGGGCGCGTTGTAGTCGACCGGAACGGCGATCTTGCCGCACTGCGCGCCGGCCGGGATCGGCAGCGCCTCGCCGCCGCCGCCGGCCTGTCGGCACGGCCCCCATGACACCGGTTGCCCGATCTGGGGTTCGGCCAGGACCGCCTTCCCAGCCACCACGGCGCTGCACCCCGCACTGGCGGACAGCAGACCGGCCACTGCCGGAAGCACCAGGGCAGTGCGCAGGTATCGGGGGCGTTGATGCAGCCTCATGGCGAACATGCTGCCATGGTCACCGAACGCGCCTGGTAGGCCACCCTTAGGAGCGTCCGCGGCGTTTCGCCTTGGTGGCCGCCAGCAACTCGGCCATGCCGGCGACGAATCCGTCGGCCATGTCCCACAGGTCGGGCAGAAGTTCCGGGCAGGAGATCAGTCCGACGTTGAGCTTGCCGGTGAGCGACATGACGGTGATGTTCAGACCCGACCCGTGGAAGATCGGGCCCAGCGGATACATCGCCTGCACCTCCGCGCCGAGGAAGTAGAGCGGAATCTGCGGACCCGGCACGTTGGACACCACCAGGTTGTGCACCGGGCGCGACTCCGTCAGCCGGGTGCGGGCGTACACCCGCATGGCCACCCCGAACACGGCCGGCCCGGCGAACTGGCTCCAGTCCTGCAACAGGGTGGCGCCGATGGCCGAGCTGTGCTCCTTGGCGACGGTGTTGCCTTCGGCTATCGCCATCAGCCGCTGGCCCGCGTCGTCGATCTCGGTGTGCAGGCTGGCGAACATCCCCGACACCTGGTTGCGGCCGGGACGGTCGGACCGGTCGTGCACGGACACCGGCACCATGGCGACCAGCGTCGACTCCGGCAGTTCACCGCGGTCGATCAGGAACCTGCGCAGCACGCCGGAAACCAGTGCCATCACGACGTCGTTGACCTTGACCCCGAAGTGGTCCTTGACCGTCTTGACGTCGGCCAGGTCCAGTTGCGTGAACGCCACATTGCGGTGGGCGGTGATGCTCCCGTTGAACGGGGTCTGCGGCGCAGCGAACGGGCTGGCCATTGCCCGTCCGCCGGCCGCCCGGCGAACGGATTCGACCACCGTGGACACCGTCGACGGCAGGACGCTGGTGGCGAGACTGATCGGCCGGCTGGCGAACCGCCCCAGGCCGCCGAGCGCGATGCGCAGCGGGTTGGCATCGCCGCTGCCCTCGACCGGGACCGGTGGGGGCGCGTCGGGTTCGACGCTGCACAACTGGGACATCAGGTTGGCGCCGGTGACCCCGTCGACCGCGGCGTGGTGCACCTTCGTCATCACGGCGAGTCGGCCGCCTTTGCGGGCATCGGTGCCGTCCAGGCCCTCGATCACCCACATCTCCCACAGCGGGTGCCGGCGGTCCAGCGGGAGCGCGGCCAGATGTCCGCAGACCTCGGCCAACTCGATCCGGCCGCCGGGCGCCGGCAGGCCGATTCGGTGCACATGCCGTTGGACGTCGAACTCCGCGTCCTCGACCCACACCGGATGGTCGAGGTTGAGGAAGGTATTGCTGAGTTTCTCCCGGAACGTCGGTATGGCCGTCACGCGCAGGGCCACTTCGTCGACCAGTCGCTCGAAGCTGTATCCCCCGGGGATGGTCGAGGTGTCCAACTCCAGCACCGAGCACACGTGCAAGGGCTGGGTCGAGGTCTCCAGGTAGAGGAAACTCGCGTCGAGCCCGCTGAGCCGCTGCATCAGCTGATCGTAGGCGCGCCTCTGCATCCGGTGTGAGCAAGTGCACTCTGTGCGAGATTCCTGAGCGCTGCGTGCAGTGGCACACTGGAACAGTCACACGAACCCGGGGACCCGGATGGGCCACGAGGATCGATCCGACGAGCACTGGGGACAACCATGTCCGATAGGACAGCGCAAGCACAGTCAGAGCAGACGGTCTACGGGTCCGAAGCGCCCGTGGACGCACCCACCCTCACCAAGATCCGCACCCATCACCTGCAGCAGATGAAGACCGAAGGGCACAGGTGGGCAATGCTCACGGCCTACGACTTCTCGACCGCCCGACTCCTGGACGAGACCGGTATTCCGGTTCTGCTGGTGGGCGATTCCGCGGCCAACGTGGTCTACGGCTACGACACCACCGTGCCCGTCACCGTCGACGAACTCATCCCCCTCGTCCGCGGTGTGGTGCGCGGCGCGCAGCACGCCCTTGTGGTGGCCGACCTCCCGTTCGGCAGCTACGAGGGCGGGCCGGCACAGGCGCTGGCGACGGCGACCCGGTTTCTCAAGGAGGCCGGCGCGCACGCCGTCAAACTGGAGGGCGGCGAACGGATGGCCGAGCAGATCGCGACCCTCACCGCCGCCGGCATCCCGGTGATGGCACACATCGGCTTCACCCCGCAGAGCGTCAACGGCCTCGGCGGCTTCCGGGTGCAGGGCCGCGGGGACGGCGCTGAGCAGACGATCCACGACGCGATCGCCGTGCAGGAGGCCGGCGCTTTCGCGGTCGTCATGGAGATGGTGCCCGCCGAACTGGCGACCCAGATCACCGGCAAGCTGACCATCCCCACCGTCGGCATCGGCGCAGGGCCGAACTGCGACGCGCAGGTGCTGGTCTGGCAGGACATGGCCGGCCTCACCAGCGGCAAGACCGCCAAGTTCGTCAAGCGGTTCGGCGACGTCGGTGCCGAACTGCGCCGGGCCGCGCGGCAGTACGCCGACGAGGTTGCCACCGGCGCGTTCCCGGCCGAGGCGCACAGCTTCTAGACCGGCCGTTCACTTCGGTGTGCAACGCTGTGGGGCATGGCCAAAGCCTCGCGGGCGTCCCGTCACGTCGAGCTTGAGCGCAAGTTCGGCGTTCCGGAGTCCGGCGGTCTGCCCTCCTTCGACGGCATGTCGGGGGTCGTGGCGCGCGCCGAGAAGCTGCCGGCCCAGCTCCTCGAGGCCGTTTATTTCGACACCGCCCAGCGCGACCTGGCCGCCAACCGGATCGCCCTGCGCCGCCGGACCGGCGGCACCGATGCCGGGTGGCACCTGAAGCTTCCGTCGGCCGACGGCGCATCGGCTGAAGCGCGCACCGAGTTCCACGCCGCCCTGTGCGACGACATCCCCGACGAACTGCGCGACATGGTGCTGGCGATCGTGCGTGACCGGCCGCTGCTGCCGGTTGCCCGCATCGTCAACAACCGGGTGGTCACCCTGCTCCACGGCGCCGACGGTTCTGCCGTCGCCGAGTTCTGCGATGACCACGTCAGCGCATCCCGACTCGACGCCGACGGCATGCCGGAGGCAGAGCAGCAGTGGCGGGAATGGGAGCTTGAACTCGTCGACGCGGGCGTCGAGGACGCCGCGACCCTGCTCGACCGGCTGACCAGCCGGGTGCGGGAGGCCGGCGGGACCCCGGCGGCCCACGGCTCGAAACTGGCGAAGGTCCTCGGCGACACCACACCGCAGCGGCCGGAGCCGCCCGCCGACCCGGTTCACCGCGCCGTTGCCGAGCAGGTCGCAGCGTTGCTGGTCTGGGACCGCGCGGTCCGGGCCGACGGCGACGACGCGGTGCACCAGATGCGGGTGACCATCCGGCAGATCCGCAGCCTGCTGCAGGCCTCCGAGGACGAGTTCGGTCTGACCGACGATGCGACGATCCTGACCGAACTGCGTGAGCTGGCGGGCGTGCTGGGCATCGCCCGGGATGCCGAGGTGCTCACCGAGCGCTACCGCGACGCCCTGGACGCCTTGGCGCCGGAGATGGTTCGCGGACCCGCGCGCGAGCGGCTGATCGACGGCGGGTGGCGGCGCTACCAGGCCGGCCTGAACCGCTCGTTGAAGGCCATGCGTTCACCACGCTACTTCCGGCTGCTCGACGCGCTCGACGTCGTCGTGGTGACCGTTCCCCCGCCGGACGAGGAGTTTCCGCACGCCACGATCACCTCGGGCTACAAGAGGGTGAGCAGAAGAGCCAGAGCCGTCGCGGCGGCCGCCGACGAACACGAACTCGACGACGCCCTGCACGGAACCCGTAAGGCCGCCAAGCGGCTTCGCTATGTCGCGGCCGCGACCGGTCAGCCGGCGGTTGCCGAGCGGGCCAAGGCGATCCAGTCCCTGCTCGGCGATCATCAGGACAGCGTGGTCAGCCGCATGCATCTGCTGGACGAGGCCACCGCCGCACACGCCGCCGGCGAGGACACCTTCACCTACGGCGTCCTCTACCAGCAGGAGGAGGAGCTCGCGCTGCGGTGCCGCGAGCGGCTCGGCGATGCGCTGAAAGCACTGCGCCGCAGCGTTCGCGCCGCCCGCTAGGGCAAGCCGTTGGTCTCCGTCCCGGGTTATCCGGTCACCCCGCAAAAGTTGCCTCTGCCGGTCCTCTTCGACCAACGCTGGAGTGAACTCACGTTCATTCACTGGCCGGTGGCACCACACAGCGTCGCGCACCTCTTCCCGGCCGGGACGCGTCCGGACGTCTTCGCCGACGGGATGACCTACGTCGCCCTGGTGCCGTTCGTGATGGGCGGAATCAGAGTGGGGCCGACACCGCCGGCGCCCTACTTCTCGGCGTTCCTGGAAACCAACATCCGGCTGTATTCGATCGATGATGCCGGGCGCCACGGTGTGCTGTTCCGGTCACTGGAAACCTCCCGCCTGGCGGTGGTGCCGCTGACCCGGATCGGCCTGGGAATCCCCTACACCTGGGCCCGGATGCGGATGACCCGCGAAGGGCAGACCATCACCTACGACAGCGTGCGCCGGTGGCCCCGACGCGGACTGCGCAGCCGGGTGAGCGTGACCGTCGGCGGGGTCATCGAACCAACCCCGTTGGAGGTGTGGCTGACCGCACGCTGGGGCGCGCACACCCGCAGGGCGGGCCAGACCTGGTGGATACCCAACGAGCACGGCCCGTGGCCGCTGCATTCCGCCGAGGTCGTGGAGATCGACGACGAACTGCTCGCCGCGAGCGGTGTTGAACCCGCCGGCCCGCGCCTGCGGGCATTGTTCTCACCGGGCGTGCGGACCCGATTCGGCCGCCCAAGTGTGGTCCGGTAAAAGAATTACCGACCGGCGCGGCGCGGCGCGGGGTCTGCGCGGGATGTGCCACGCCGACACGCCTCCGAGCAGTACCTGACCTGCGCCCAATCACGCGCCCACTTCTTGCGCCACTCGAACGGACGTTGACAACGCTCACAGGTCTTGGGCGGGTGCCCGTTCTTCGCACGCGCATACACCCGAGCCAGCGTATCTACTGCGGACCAGTTCAGAAGCTGTGGGCGGACGAGTTGGCCTGTAAGCCGGATTCTGTTCCGCAGCGCCGTGGCGTTGCGGCGGCGACCATCCATCTGGGCACACCGTCGCCGGGTACCTCGAGCGGCCTACCCGCAGGCTCGGGCGAGCAGCCCTCGGACGCCTGCGCAGCCGCACACCGTGCGGCCTCTTGGCCTTGCTTCGGGTGGGGTTTACCGAGCCATCCCGGTCACCCGGGATGCTGGTGCGCTCTTACCGCACCGTTTCACCCTTACCGCCGGCCCTGAAAAATCAGAGTCGGTGGCGGTCTGTTCTCTGTGGCACTGTCCCGCGAGTCACCTCGGATTGCCGTTAGCAATCACCCTGCTCTGTGAAGTCCGGACTTTCCTCGACCCGCTGTCTCCAGCGCGCCGCGGCCGCCCGGCCAACTCGTCCGCAGGTATCAACGTACTGCGCTGGCGTCGCCTTCCGCGAGCGCGGGTCATCAGGTCTTGCGGTAAACCAGCCAGCGCAACTCGATCGGGCACTCCTCGCGGGGGACGTCAAAGAGGTCCAGCCCGCAGACCCAGCTCTCATACCAACTGGTCGGTGGCCACTTCTCGGCAGGCACATTGTCCTTCTCGTAGTCATAGACCGAGTCGTCGGCGACCAGTTCCAGCGGCAGCCCCGAGACCGCCTCGGCGATCTCCGGGTAGGTGAAGGTCGACGTGTAGGTCTGCTGTCCGAGTTCCCGCAAGGCGTCGTCGGGCTGGAAGCCGTCGCGGGCCAAGAAGGCGTTGAAGACCAGCTTGGCGCCCGGGGCCAGGCAGGCCGCAGCCAGCTCGAACATCCGCCGAACCTGTCCGGTGTTGCGGAAGTCGGACACCACTTCGGACAGCAGGATCAGTCGATAGTCGGTTCGGAGGTCGTCGAGGGTCTCGAAGACGTCGCGCTGCAGGACCCGCACGTTGAGGCCGTCCCGGCGGGCTTCCTCGCCGATGATCTCGGCGAACTTCCCGGTCATCTCGACGGCATCCACCGGGTGATCCCGCCGGGCCAGCGCCAGGGTGTTGCGACCGGTTCCGGCTCCGATATCAAGCACCGGGAAGCCGCCCGGCGTAACTGCTTCGCCCGCCAGTGCAATCACCCGGGCGTCCGGTTCAGTGCCGAACAGGGGGGGCTCCCGGGTGGCGACCCAGTTGTTGTACGCCTCTTCGACGGTGGACCACCGCGCGGCGACGTGGTAGTTCACCGTCATGCCGACTGGCGCCTCGTAGCTGATCACGACATCCGACCGCGGAGAGGCTGCGTAGGCCTCGGCCAGTTGCCCTTCCAGCACGCCGCGCAAGTGGGCCAGCTCCTCGGAACTGAACCGAACCCCCATCGCGCGGAAGGTGTCGTCGCACAGCGTGACGTAGTCCTCCAGCATGCCCGGAACCGCGGGCAGGGTGATCTCGCCTCGGCCCACCGCACGCCGCATCAAGCGCCGCGACATCGACTGGCGGAGCGAGGATTCGGCTTGTGAATTCTCCACGGCTTCTCCTACTTGCTGGGGGCTGCGCGACGCAGCAGTATCACGTTGTCCGTCAGGGTGGCGTCCTCACCGTCGGGGCCGACCACCGGACGCTCGACACTGTCGGCCCGCAGTTCGCGCCACTGCCCGCTATCCAGGGCCAGTCCGGCCACCACGGCGTCGGCGGTGGGGAATTCGTGATGATGAATCTTCGACGCCCACGGCGGGCCGGCGGCGTGATCGACGATCAGCAGCGCCCCGCCGGGGGCCACCGCGGCGGCGGCCCGGCGCAGGATCGCCGACCGGTCCATCTCGACGGTGCTGTGCAGGAACTGGGCTGACACCAGATCGAAGGTGCCGTCGGGAACGCCGCGGGTCAGGTCGTGCTCGACGAAGTCGATGCGGTCGGCCACCCCGCGTGACTCGGCGGCCTCCCGCGCCCGGGCCAGGGCGGTGGACGAGACGTCGACGGCGACCACCGACCAGCCGTGTTCGGCGAGCCAGATCGCGTCGGCCCCCTCGCCGGAGCCCAGGTCCATTGCGCGGGTACCGCCGAGAGTGGGTGCGATCGCAGACAGCTGGGCGTTGACCCGCCCACTCCACACCTGTGGCTTGGCCGCGTAGTGCTGCTCCCAGGTGTCGTGGTGCTCGTTGGATGGCATTGACTCACCCACCGAGGTACGACGTGTCGTTGACCAGACGCACCGAGGCCCCGTCGTCGGGGTAGAACTCCGCGATGCTCAACGACGCCAGATCCAGATGCAACCGGTACAGAACCGACGATCCGGCACCGAGCGCCAGCCGAAGCAGCGTCTTGATCGGCGTCACATGCGACACCACCAGCACGGTGGCGGGCCCGTGCTCGGCGATGATGCGGTCGCGCGCGCGCTCAATACGATGCTGCACCTGATCGAAGCTTTCCCCGCCGGGCGGCGGCAGGCTCGTGTCGCGCAGCCACCGGCCGTGCAACTCCGGGTGGCGTTCGGCGGCTTCGAGGAAGGTCAGCCCCTCCCACTCGCCGAAGTCGGTCTCGATGAGGTCAACGTCGATCTGCACGGTCAGCCCCAGAGCGTCGGCGGCCGCCTTGGCGGTGTCCTGGGCCCGCTGCAACGGCGAACTGACGACGGCCGAGATTCCGCCCTTGGCCGACAGGTACCGGGCGGCGTCGGCGGCTTGGCGCCGGCCGGTGTCGGTGAGTTCGGGATTACCGCGGCCGGAGTAGCGCCGTTGCCGGGACAGCTCAGTCTGCCCGTGGCGCAGCAGCAGTAACCGGGTAGGGCCGCCGCGGTTGCCGGTCCAGGTCGACGGGGGCACGGCGACCGCATCCGGTGGCGGGTCGGCGGCCCGCTGTGGGGGTTCGGTGTCTATCGGCACTGACCCCGCGTCCGGCGCCGATGCATCCGACCGCAGGCCGTCCATCGCCTCGTTGGCCAGCCGGTCGGCGTACTTGTTCTGCTCCCGCGGAATCCAGGTGAAGCTCACCGAGTCGAACGTCGATGCCAATGCCCTTGCCTGCTGGTGTAATTCGGCCATGCCGGGATGCTTGACCTTCCACCGGCCGCTCATCTGCTCCACCACCAGCTTGGAGTCCATCCGCACCGCGACCGCACCGGCGCCGATGCGGCGCGCCTGCTCCAACCCGGCGATCAGACCGCGGTACTCCGCGACGTTGTTGGTGGTCACCCCGATGGCCTGACCGTGTTCGGCCAGCGCTGTGGTGTGGTCCTCGGCCCAGACCACGCAGCCGAAGCCGGCCGGACCGGGGTTGCCGCGTGAGCCGCCGTCGGCCTCGACGATGACTTTCATCGGACTACTCCCCGGACACCTTGAGCCGCAGCAGAATTGCCCCGCACTCCTGACAGCGCAGCACGTCATCCTCGGGTGCGGCCGAGATCCGGGCCAACTCGCCGCGGTCGAGCTCGATACGACAGGCGCCGCAGCGGCCCCCCAGCAGCCGGCCGGCGCCGATCCCCGACGTCGTGCGCTGGCGCTCGTAGAGGCCCAATAGGTCGGCGTCCAGAGCGGCGGTCACCTCGGCGCGACGGGAACTGCGTTCGGTGCGGGCCTGCTCGACGCCGGCGAGGACCTCGTCTCGGGCCTGACGCGCGGCGTTCAGGTCCTGCTCGAGTGTGTCGATGGCGCCCTGTTCGCGGGCCTGGTCGGCGGCCACCTGCTCACGGCGTTCCATCACCTCCAGCAGGGTGTCCTCCAGGCTGGCCTGCCGGCGTTCCAGGGTGCCCAACTCATGCTGAAGCTCCCCGAGTTGCTTGGAGTCGCTCACCGATCCGGAATCCAGCAGCCCGCGGTCGCGATCCTCGCGCTTGCGCACCGCGTCGACCTCGGACTCGAGTTTGGCGAGAACCACGGCGGACATCCGATCGACGGCGGCGCGCTGTTCGGCCTGCACCTCCTCGTAGCGCTGCTGTTCGGGCAGATGCGCGGCACGGTGCGTCAGGCGGTTCAGCTCCCCGTCCACCTCGGCCAGTTCCAGCAGTGAACGCTGCTGTGCAACATCAGCTTTCATCAACAGCCCTCATAACACCCTCAATCTCGATATTCCATGGATCGGTTCGCAAACCAGATACCGTCACCGGCAACGCGTCGCCGAAACGGTCACGCAAAAGCCCGGCGGCCTGGCTGCACCAAGGGTATTCGCTGGCCCAGTGGGCGACGTCGACCAGTCCGACGTCGCTGGCGCGGCGATGTTCGTCCGCGGGATGGTGGCGCAGGTCGGCAGTCACATACGCCTGAACCCCGGCGGCCCTGGCAGCCGACAGCAACGAGTCACCGGAGCCACCGCACACTGCCACCCGGGAGATGGTGGCGTCGGGGTCACCGGCCGCGCGGATACCCCAGCTGGTCTGCGGCAGAACCGAATTCACCCGGGCCACGAAGTCGGCGAACCGCTGCGGTTGGGCAAGGCTGCCGATCCGGCCGATGCCCAGGCCGTCCGGCAGCGGGGCCAGGGTGAACACGTCGAAGGCCGGCTCCTCGTAGGGGTGCGCCGTGCGCATCGCCGCGAGCAGCCCGGCCCGGATGCCGGCCGGGGCGATCACCTCGACCCGGGCCTCGTCGACCCGCTCCACCGTCCCCACGGTTCCGACCACCGGGCGGGCACCGTCGCCGGGACGGAACTGACCGGCGCCGACCACGGTCCAGCTGCAGTGCGAGTAGTCGCCGATGTTGCCCGCACCGGCGGCGAACAGCGCCCCGCGCAACGTCTCGGCGTCGGCGGGCGGCACGAAGATCACCCACTTGTCCAGCGCCGGCCCGGCGGCCGGCTCGAGCACCGCCTCCACTGTCAGTCCGAGCACCTCGGCGAGCGCGTC
>Ga0194063_10002749_pt1 | contig 10799 bp, 8 predicted proteins | sample SepL3720m_MetaG_FD_155459 | JGI IMG/M metagenome (GOLD analysis project Ga0194063, IMG submission 155459) | Anoxic zone freshwater microbial communities from boreal shield lake in IISD Experimental Lakes Area, Ontario, Canada - Sep2016-L373-20m | ecosystem: Environmental > Aquatic > Freshwater >...
CGAGCGATCCTTGCTTCCCGCCTGATCCGCCAAGCCTGATCGCCGGCACCCCGCAAAACTTCGACGGCGACAACCCGGGATTCAAAGCCTCTGGCGGCGGCGATCCGCTTTCTGTCTGGCTCCCCAACCAGGACCAGCGCATCCCGAAGCAGGCCAGGTTCCCTTCGGTCGGAGCCCTGTTCTCAGTGCGCACTGGCGTTTTCCCCGACAAAAATGTGACTTCTGCCGCCACGATCCAGCAACATGGAGCGCCCTTCCGGGCTTTAAATATGGCCCCCTCGACGCAGGCAAGCCAGACAACGGATGGCGGGACGAGCTATCCCGACTGGGCGATGCTGGATCTGTTTTCCGTCCCGTTTCTGCCTCAGAAACCTTATGTGTCAAGCAGCTCCGCAACACCATTTCGCCGCCTGACCTACGGCGGGGCGACGATCGGAAGAATGAACATCAACAACCCCGAAGTTCCGTATCCGTTTTCTGTCGCGACCCCGGGCGTCACCCAAACTCCGCCCAAGAGAAACGCGCTCAAGGCGCTCTTCCTGGGACTGATGCCGTCGAATTCCTACGACGCCAGCAACGAACCGGTTTATACGACAATCGACGCGGCCGGAAGCGCGACGCTTGCGAAGGCGATCTCCGATTACCAGGCAGCGAACGGACCCTTCTTCATGGCTGGGCAGATTGCGAATGTCCCAGCTGTTGCCGCCTATCTTTACACGGGGCCCGCAGTCACTGGCCTGGGGGCGGTGCACCCGGGTTCGGTCTCCCGCAACGACGTCGTAAGAGACACCGTTGGCGCGATCACGACACGCAGCAATGTCTTTTCGGTCTGGGTCGTCGCTCAGACAATCAAAAAGAAGTCATCGAACGTCGGATACTCCACTTTTGAAAGCGGCGACAAGATCACATCCCAAGTCCGCCGCCACTATCTGGTGGAGCGTTTTCTGGAAACCGGAAAAGACGGCGTCCCCGGCAATGCCATAGCCCCCGCAGTAACAGGCTTGCCAAATGCTTATTCATTGGCCAAACCCAATGGCGACGACGTCAACGCCACCTACCACCCAGCCTTGACCTACCCGCTCGCCTACCGCTGGCGGGTCGTCTCCGTGGACACCATCCCATTCTAATTTATGATACCATCACCCACCGCCATCGCCCTCTGCGCTCTCATGATCGCCACCCCCTGTTTTGCAAAGGAAAAAAAGCAGGAGAAGGATCCGTTCAATCCCCGTACAGTCGTCGCAGAGGTCAACAAAACGCCTGATGGGGAGCTGCTTTTTTCCATCCGGGTCTTTGCGTCGAAATCGAAGCCGCTCATCCTGTCCGGCCCCGTCGTCCCTCACGCCCCCCTGCCGCCGAACTCCCCCCAGCTGGCTGGCTTGGCTGATCCGCTACCGTTTTCAATCGCGGGCAGCACGCTGAAAGACCTCAGCGCCGACGGGCAGACCTACACGAGCCTCCCCAAGCTTCCCACCACGCCGTTCGTCGGGCCGATGGAAATTCTTACCACCATTTCACCCGGCGGATGGATCCAACTCGGTCTGGCTTTCCCTCCCATCCCACCACCGCCGATCGGCAAGGATGGAAAGAAGCAGCCCTACCTCCTCCTCTTGGAAATTCCCAAACTCAAACTGAGCACAACCCTCACGCTCGACCCGGATACCCTCAAGCCTGCCCCTCGGGGCCATAGCTCCTCGCGCCGACACTCACCGAACTAATATGCGACGCTCCCAGCGAATACCGCCAAGTTATGCCCCAAAGGGGCAACATCCAACAGCCCAGGGCAAGCGTCCGCGCAGCCCTGGGTCTTTGAACAAATGACGACCTGCCCTGAATGGGCAGCATCCCAAAACGCTCTTAACTTGCGCCATTCGACTCTACCGCCAACTCCATAGGCCGCCGCCGCAGATGCAACTGAACTCTTAGTATGCCAACACCAACAGCCCTTGCTCTTTGTGCCGTTCTTCTCGCTGCTCCCTGCTTGGCGCAGGAATCGAAGCCAGCAGCAAAACCCGACATCCCGCATGCAATGGTCGCCGATGTCAGAAAAACTCCCGAGGGAGGCTTCCTTTTTGCCGTCCGGGTCTTTGCGTCGAACTCCAAGCCCCTCGCCCTATGGCGCCCACCTGCGCCTCACTTGCCTCTGCCGCCGAACGCCCCCCACCAGGCCGGGCTGGATGATCCGCGTCCATTCTCGATCGCTGGCAGCACGCTGAAGGACCTCACCGTTGACAAGCTCTACACGAGCCTCCCGAGACTTCCGGCCACACCCTTTGTTGGCCCGATGGAGGTGACCTCCGACATTGCTCCGGGAGGCTGGATCCAGCTTGGGGTGGCATTCCCACCGATCCCTCCCCCGCCGGACATCAATGGAAAAAAGCAGCCTTATCAGCTCGTTTTTGAGATCCCCCATCTGAAAATTATCACGCAGCTCAACCTCGATCCCGACACGCTCAAACCGATCGGACCGATTAGATAGGAGAGTGCAACGGTAGCGATGGCCGCCGTATTTCCCCTGTGTCGACGCCACCAGATCGAGATGGTGTGCCAGTCGCTGCCTATGTCGTGCCGCTTAGTCGACGTCCTGCGATGGGGGAATAATCCTCTGCAACGGGATGGAATTCCGCAGAATAAATCATGTATGGTGGGATATTTTTCACAAAACCAATTCTTTTCCTGAATAAGGTTTTCTGTTTTGATATTTAGATCGTGAAGTCTCCGAAGCGTCCAGTCCCTCGCAAGCAGTCGAAGCAAAAAGAAGTGGTCGGGAGGATTCGCGAAGCCATTCTCAATGGCAGCTACCCTGCCGGCAGCCGTTTGCCTAACCAGATCGAGCTCGCCCAACAGCTACAGGTGAGCGGGTTCACGCTGCACCGCGCGCTGGATCAGCTCGCCAGCGAAGGGTTCATCGAAAAGCGCCCCAAGTTCGGGACCCGGGTGGCGGGCGATCTCCCGCACCTGAACAACATTGCGCTCGTCTTCCCGCATGACCCTTCTGCGGGAGCTTACTATTCCAAGCACTTCCAGACGCTCTCTCAGGCGGCGACTGCATGGCAGCGAGAAACCGGGCGCAACGTAATCACCTTTTTTGGTATGGACCAACGCACTGACTCCAAGGATCGTAACCGGCTGCTGGAGGACGTTGCTGCGCATCGACTGGCCGGCATCGTCTTTTCCAGCCCTCCCTTTGAGCTGGAGAACTCTGCCATTCTGGAAGAACCGGGCATCCCTCGCGTCTGTATCTCCAACGGGCCCTACTCTGCCGACGTGCCGGCAGTCGGTTACGATGGGCTTAGCTTTTTCGACTCGGCTTTGAGCTCCCTGGCAGCCCAAGGCCGCAAACGCGTGGCCTGTCTGCTGGTGCCCGGCATGGCAGGTCTTGAAAGCTATCTTTTTCGGGCGGCAGCGCGGCTGGGCATCACATCGCCGCCACACTGGCAACTGACATTGGCTCCAGACGCCGGAGAAGGTGCCCGGAATGTTGTCCGATTGCTCATGCACGGGCCCGCCTCAGAGCGGCCTGACGGTTTGATTATTTCCGACGACAATCTCGTGGAACATGCGCAAGCGGGACTGATCGCCTCGGGAGTGAACATCCCGGATGATGTGATGGTCATCGAGCATTGCAACTTTCCCTGGCCGCGCAGCGCGCTGTCAACCTGCCGCCTAGGCTTCAATTCCCATGATATTTTCCGCGCTTGCGTGGATGTGATTGACCGGCAGAGGCGGGGAGAGGAGGTGCCGGGGCTGACACTGATTTCTGCGGTATTTGAAGAGGATCTCCCGGCTAAGCGGAAATCAGAAGCGACTTCCGAAAAGGCTTTCCGATTGAACAGACCCGTATAGGCGGCATGTCCTCATGGAAAAGAACAATCAGGAGACCATCACTGCTCGCGAGAAAGCCGAAATCGAGGAACTTGGGAAAGCTGTCGAGCACCTGTCTCTGGAGAAATGCGAGAATGCTGGCAAGAAATTCCAAACCGCGCCCGGCGTCAAAATCCGCCTCAAAAAAATGCTTGTAACCTGTGCGTGAGAAACTCGCAACCGTCCAAACAATCCTCCTCGCATGAAGCCCTCTCTCACCCTTCTCGCAGCACTGCTGTTGCTCCTCGCCGCGCTTCCTACGAAGGCGGCGACGTTCACCTATTCCACGCTCTCGGGGACCCCGACCGAGAACTGGAGCTCGGCGACCGGTTGGTCTGGCACGCCGGTGAGCGCAAGCGATACGACGCTCACGTTCGAGGGGAACAACACAAACACGTTTGCCACCGGAGCCGGGATCATCTCCAACAACGACGTGTCCAGCCCGCCGTTTCTGCTCAACGTGCTGAATCTTCAGGGCACGGGCGCTGCCAGCGGGGCCTCCGGGCTGACGATTCAGGGCAATGCCCTGCAGCTCACCGGGGCCAATGCCACCGTCAACCTGAATGCTCTCATAGGCGCAGGCACCGGGTTGACCTACGAGGTGAAGAACAACATCACCCTTGCCAGCGACACCCTGTTCACCGGGAACGGTACCGTGGCGGTAGGGATTGCTGGCGGATTTAATTTTTCCGGAACCCTGAGCGGGTCTGGCAACCTCACTAAAACTGGGACATCGCGGCTGACATTGGGCAACGGAACGCTCGCTAACGGATTGAACGACGGTTTTCTGTATTCCGGGAATCTAAACGTCAGCGCCGGCACGCTGGCGTTTGCCGCAAATGGGGCTGTCTATACCAAGAGCCAGCTGACAATTAATTCCGGGGGGACGGTTGACGTCCGTACCGCTGCAAGCGTCTTTTCGATCTTTGGCACGGCGGGAACATTGTATGGCACGGCCGGTAGTCAGGTCCTATTGTTTGTCAACTACACCGGGACAAACCCTGCCGCCGGCTTTACGGGAACGATTTCAGGCTATAGCGCGCCCGTGCTCGCAGGTTCCGGCGATCTGACTTTTGGCACGATAGCGGGGGCGTTTGCCGGGGCGCCTGCCTTTCATAATTTTGGCACAGGAATTGTGACGGCCCTCTCCGATGGCCAAGCCGCCGGCTCACAAGCATCCAGTATTTACAACCCGTTCGGGACCCTGAAATTGACTGGATCTTCCGGGCGAGTGAACGGGGCGGGCGTATCTGTTATTAAAGGCACACTGATTTTTGCGCCTTCCGGCAGCGGAAATGCCACCACCGTCACCGGCCAGTGGGACGCGGTGACGGGTTCTACCGCCCCCAGCACATTTCGTTACGACGGTCATGCGACGTTGAAGTTGGACAAAGGGGCGAATACGAGCGTGAACTACCAGATCGGCACCAGCACCAGCACCAGCAACAGCACCACGCAAATATTAAGACGTTTTGGCTTGGGAACGCTCGTCATCGATCCCGTCGCCGGGGTGGATTCGTTGGGCTCCACGGCAAAGTTCACGATCCTCCAAGGAGCCACCCAAGGAGCGATCCTTCCCACGCTCAGCAACGGGCTGGCGAAGACCTCGGTCGTCGTCGTGAACAATGACTCCACCCGCCAGGCGGATTTCGTGACCTACAATGGGACCGGAATCTCGAGCGATGTCGGCTTCCAGAAGGCGGTTTACAATCTCACCGATACGTTTGCTGCCTCGTCGAATGCCTCGGTGGTGAAGATCACGGCCAACCAGACGATTGGCGGTGCCACGAGCGCCTTCGCTCTTCGCAACGACGCAACGATCACCATCAACTCGAACCAAACCCTCACGCTGGGGAACCCGGTCGCCGGGGCTTCGACCGACACGCAATCCGCCCAGACCGGTCTCATCTTGAACGGCGGCACGATTGCCGGCCCCGGCACGCTGGCCTTCGGAGCCTCGGAGGCGACCATCTATACGAGCGGCGCCGGCGGCACCATCGGCGCAATAATCACCGGCACCGGATCATCCTACCCTAACGGTGGCAACACCGGTTACGCAGTGAGCCTGACTAAATTTGGCCCGGGGACGCTGTATCTCACGAACGCGTCAAACACCTATTCGGGAATAACGGCCATCAATTCCGGGGCGGTGGATGTCGGCCCGCTCACCTCACCCGTGCTACCCACAGCCAGCAATCTCTTGTTTGTAGGAGGCGTGCTCCAGGCCAGCGGGAATTTCACGCGAAGTCTGGGCCTTGGCGCCAATCAGGCGACTTGGAACAACAGCGCTGTTAGCACAGGAAACAGTGGAGGCTTTGCGGCCCGGGGAGGCAACTTGACAGTAGCCATCGGCGGGCAGGCCACGCCAACCGCGCTTACCTGGGGCAACGTGAGCAGCGGCACCGAGTATTTCATTACCGAAGCGGCAGGGGGGCTCGCAGGCACAGGGGTGCTGGTTTTCGGCTCCGACACGTCAGATAGCCAGGTGGACTTCCGCAACGCCATCAATTTGGGTGCCAATTCGAGCCCGCTGTATTACCGCACGATCATGGTCAACCAAGGCACCGGAGCCGACAGCGCGAAGATCTCAGGAGTGATCAGCTCGACCGTGGTCCATGGGATCATCAAAGACGGCGCGGGCAAATTGATCCTCACAGGCAACAACACCTACAGCGGCGACACCGTGGTGGCCAAGGGCAGCCTGGTCATTGGTGGCGACCAGACCGGCGCGGCGGGATCCTACACAGTGAACCCAGGGGCCACCCTGCAGCTCGGCGAAGGCAGCACGGCCGGCCAGCTGGCCACGGCCAGCGCCATCGTCAACAATGGCACTTTCATCGTCAACCGCAGCAACGCCGTCACCCAGGGCACCGACTTCAGCGCGGCGGCGATCACCGGCACCGGCGCGTTCACCCAGGCGGGTGCAGGCATCACCACCTTCACCGCCAGCAATTCCTACACCGGCGCGACTCAGGTATTGGCGGGCACGCTCCTCATCTCCGGCTCAATAGCGTCGAGCAGTCCCATAACCGTCATTAGCGGAGCGACCGTCCAAAATGCCAGTGGAGCAGCAATCACCTCCAGCCTGACTTTAGGCGAAGGTTCCAGCTTGGTCACATCCTCCTCTGGCAGCGCGTTCAGCGGGGCCGTGAGCTTTTCAGGCAACCTGTCAGACGGTTGGACAACCATCACGCTGACCAATACAGCAGGCTCAGGGCTCCTCAAAGGCGGGGCATTCACCCTGACGCTCACGGGAATAACGGACGGAACTTACAATCTCACCAGCCCGGCAGGTTTCAGCGGAACATTCGCCTCGATGAATGTCAACGGAAACGCGCTGTCATCATCGGATGGCGGATCGAATTGGACAGGAACCAACATCGGCGGGTTTGACTACGCTTACGCAAATAGCAGCAATATCCTCATTGTCACACCCGAGCCCACCACTTGGGCGCTCCTCGCCTTCAGCCTCACGGCCGTCATAGTCCTGCGCCGCCGCCGCGAATAGGTTTCATACTTCAGCATTCGACTTTCTCTTCGATTTTTTCCAAAGGAGGGCGATCCCTTCCGGCGCGGGCAGCAGGATTTCCCCGAGCGGATCGCTCTGGAATTGCTCTCCGGTCCAAAAATCCTTCCAGAGACCGGGGTCTTTGCAGACGACCCGCAGCGGGCGTCCGTTGCGTTCGGCGATATCCGGCGACAGCAGGCAGACCAATTGCCCAAGGGAACAGCTTATCGGGATCGAAACAAAGCCCGTCACGATCCCTGCCGGGACGACGGCATGGGCCGGCCGGCCGGCCATGTCGGCCAGCAAGTGCCTGAGCCAGGCGCAATTTTCCGGATCCGCGAGAACAGAGACGGCGAGAGGGAACCGGGCATAGATGATTTTTCCTTTGCCAAACGGGCGCTGAAGGACAGCTGCGGAGCGGTCGTCTGCGAACCGGAACGTGGACAGGACGGTCCAAGGGGGGGCCGTCTGAACGACTGTTCGCAAGAGCGCCGCACGACAGACTTCCTCGCCTTCGCTCTCCAAAACGAAATCCGAGGAGGCCGTTTCGATTTCAAGCACCTGGAGGCCGCAGGGTTCGGTCAGATGCCCGGGCCAGGGCTTGTGACAAGCCGAATCAAAATCCTTCCTTCCAGATAGGGCGTCGAGAACCAGCGTTCCGCCTTTTCGTGCCCATTCCAGCATTTTTTTCGCCTCGGCTTTTTCCCAGGCGATCACCTGAGAGACAATAAGAACCTGTCCTTTGCGATCCGGGGAAGAGGGCAGGTCGTTGAATGAAAGGTTTGAGGCAACGAACCCCGCCTCCATAGCGCGCTGGGCCAGCAGCCATTGTCCACGGCCGCTGTCATTGCCCCCCCGGCCTGGTCGGCGGGGCGTCTCGGAGGCGCTTTCGGCATCGAGGAGCTCGAGCGCCTGGGACCGGCGGTCCAGAGCGACCAGGATATCCGGTGCCGACGGCTTCCAGTCCCCGGTCGCCTGCCTCGCGGTCTCAAGAACTTGGGAGAGCCGCAACAGCGCCCGGCTCCTTGGGGACGGCTCATCGTTGTCGTTGAGCAGCGCAAATTCCCCGGCTTCGCTGTCCCGGTTCCTGGCGTTCAGGCACCAGCCTGTGACGGTCGAGGCACCCGAGGCGAGAGCCCCCAGATAAAAGCGTGCAACCTCGGAGCCTGAAACCGCGCAGCTCCGGCATCCCGTCGTAAAGGTATTTCCCGACAATACCTCGGTAAGCTCCACAGGGAGCCCTCGAACCTGCGAGGCCAGCGCGCGCACGCCAGCCGCGATCAGGCCCGGATAATCCGAGCGGGTGAGCCGTTCATGCCAGAAGACCGGGTGGAAGCTGCTCCCGATGCGTTGGACAACTTTGGCTAGGCCGGGCAAATCCGTGCCGCCTCCCGCCTGGTTCTCAATCGGGAAAATCGGATTGTAGCACATCTCGGTGACGGGGTCATGCCGACGCACCTCATCGGCCACCCACTGAAGCTGCGAGATCAGGCGCCCGGCACGCCAGTCCATTTCGTCCAATCGTGGGCTATGCGGTTTCCAAGCCCCTCCCCGGTGAATCGGATGCGCGATCTCCTCCGGCCATGGGATTTCGGAAAAGGAGGTGTAGCCGGTCAGCCATCGGTGGTTCAAGGCTTGGAGATCGTTCAGATACCTGCGGGAAAGAAATACTCTCCAAGGGGCAAGGTTGTCGTCCACATGGTCGTGCGCGCCAAGCGGCTCGTTCCAAAGCAGCCACTGCTCGAGCGCCGGATGGTTGGCATACCGGGTGACACAGGCTTCGAGATACCGCCGCATCGGCCCGGACTGGCTGTCGTGCAAAAAGCCGGTGTGCGAGTGAAGCACTCCGGGCGTGCCAATGTGCCAGGGCCCGGAATTCGCGGTCAGCGTGGCTTTGATCCCAACCCCCTGCGCCGCCGCCGCATCAAATAGCTCATCGTAAATTCGGAAATCAAATTGTCCGGGATCCCGCTCGATCCAGGTCCAGAGCAGAAAAACCCTCAGCCTGCCCAGCCCGCTTTCCGCGGCCGTCCTGACCAGTGCTTGGATCCGGGCCGGCGAGTCGGAAGCTTCCAGCCAAATCTGGCAGCCCAGCGGGGAGGCATTGTGGGCGGGCTTCCTGCGGACGGCGGATGTTCGGACTGCGGCTTTCATGGCTGAGTTTTTGTGCGAGTTTAAATTCTGGGAAATAGGGAATTAGGACTGCATCCGGCGGCGGCGAAGAGCCGCAACCACAGTGAGACCGGCCGCTGCCAGCACCCAAGTGGATGGCTCTGGGCCGGTCGAAGACACCTGGAAGTTATCCGACGATCCGGCTTGAGCTATAGCGTCCCCAGCCCCGTAGAATCCCGCATAGGTGGTCGCTGCGGAGGTAAAGAGCGCGGTGGTATAAGCATAGGTGGATGTGCTGCCAGACAGAGAGACGTTGGAAATGGCTCCGGTGGCGGTATTGACATCATAGCTCAGAAGGTGGGCGACGCTGGCATTCCATGTCCCCGTGTAGGCGACAGAGCCCACCAAGGAAGCGGACGCGTCGATGAGCCTCAAGGCCCCGTCGGGAGCCAGACTCAGCCCAACGAACCCCGTAGCGCCGCCGGCCGTAGCGCCATTATTGGCATAAAAACCGAGCCCGGCGACCCTTGCCTCATACGTGTTATAACCAGTTGCTGACGCCAAAGAACCGAGATTGATGCTCGCCTGGATCGAGATGGTCGCATTGGTGTTGTATGTCGCGCCCAACAGAATCGCCCACCCGAGGTCGGCCTGCACGGTGGCCACGCCACCCACCACGGGATTCGCGTTGAGTGAGTTATAGAAAGCGTAGTTTCCTTTGGCGCTATATGTCCCGCCAGGCAGGTCGGTGGTTTGCGGCGTGCGACCGAGCATCACGCCCGGGTCAGGTGTCGTGAAGGGGTCGGAGATAACAATTGATGCCTGCGCTTCGACCGCTAGGAAGGTCGCGGCACACAGGGCGCCGACCCGAAGAAACTTCCTGATAATGGAGAGATGACGGGGGTTCATAGGAGGTCATTGCTCAATGAATGGAGAGTTCTTTGGACGCATTTTCAAGATTTTTGGTTTGCGATCCGGGGGACTTCCCGTCCGGAGTCTTGGGTGGAAATTGCGCGGTCCGGTGAAGAAACGCAAGAGTTATTTCAAATATCTTATAGAATCTTTGCACATCTGGCGGAAGGTTTGCAGAGCTCTGCCCCACTTGGTCGAGCGTTCCGATGCGGGGCTTCGCATATGGATTTTTGGTTTTTTCCAGCAGCTCACCTGCATGGCAACCACGAGCGCTCGTGATTGCATTTATGGCTCGTCAAAAAAATCTGTGGGTAAAAGCGAACCGATTTGATGGGGGCTATGCGCCCCCAAACCCTGCACCGCTCGCCGCGGCAGGCGTTCGGGGGGAGACTTGATAGAGAGG